>ERZ1740065.118-NODE-118-length-35114-cov-13.575059_pt1 | contig 35114 bp, 24 predicted proteins | sample MGYA00581738_ERZ1740065 | MGnify/ENA primary metagenome ERZ1740065 (study PRJEB43018, sample SAMN04849749) | marine metagenome | isolation source: floating plastic debris | place: Pacific Ocean | collected 2008-09-01 | study: EMG produced TPA metagenomics...
GGCACGTTATGAAGACGGTACGGTATGCAGTGCGGTATACGGTTACCTTCGGTGCGCGCTCGTATCCCAGCAGAGTGCGGGATACGGTCACAACGAGTGCGGTTACCAGTGCGGTGTCGTGCTTTTACCAGTGCGGGATACGAGCTAGCACTGGACGGTACACAGACATGTAATATCCGGTTACCGTGATATGTATCCCAAAGGGAAAACCAGAGGTGCCGTCTATCTCACTATAATTCTGACGGATTGACCAATGAAGATAAAGACAGTACAACATCCATCGGGCAACCGCAGAGCTCCGTGATAGATGGTTCTATTATCTTTGCAAAGGTCTTATTGGTCAAATTAAGAGCTATAATTATGACAATTTAGGTTTAGCTTCTGTCATTTCTTGACTAAGCTGTTGACTTGCTGCCAACCAGTGATTGACAAACATGTGTGGGACTCAAGCGCTGAAATTTGAAATTTTTCTACTTGCCAGTAGAGGTGACTTATAGTTTTCCTTGATTTTTCCTGTTCTTATTGGTCAGAACTTGTTAAAAGCTGTATCATTATTAGTCTATTCTGTTGGAAGAAGACATGGGAGGAGTTTCATCACGACCCGGTAAACAGAACCAGAGTTATGGCTATATTAGTGGGAACAAAAGGCTAGTGACTGAGCAGGCTGAGTCGATGACGATTAGTTGTGAGCACAATGCTGATTGACTGCTTTCATACTTGCATGATTGATCTCAATGTTTAGACTTAGCACTGATGTTTATGAAACCAGCATGCCTACGGATTGAAGAGTAAAACGTACCCTTCACTTTTGGGCCATCCACAATGAAAGTGTTGCGTTCCTGCTCCACAATTGTACCTGTAGAGAGCTCTGAGCGCCATGATATAGAACTAACTCACAGATTCATCAAAGCTCCAGCATATACAAAAACAGAGATACAGCCATGCTATTAACCATTAGGTTCATTTCCATGCCTTTAGACCGCTGTCAGCGATTCTCTAGCATCGCTCAGAATTTGGAGTTGTCTTCTCCCACAGTAAGAAAACTGGTGATTTGTGGGTTGAGTAAGAATTTAGGGGGTTGAAAAAGACGAGTTTGCAGCAATCACTACAACAGCCCTAGAGGTTATCCTTTTTTGCACTAGATACAGAGAATAAAACATTTCATGCCCTTGCAAATTCGCCTTGCTCCAAACAGGTAGCTTTACCACATTAATTTTGGCCTTTGAAATTATCAAACTGGTTGGTCGATGACTAGAGTTGTGTTCTCAATCACCAGGAGAAAATAAAAGATTCTCGTACCACCAACTTGCGATTGATAGTCGTAAAATTGCTACGGTGCTACGCCACCTATTGTCAGCACTTATTATGCTTTTACCGCAATTGAGTCTGCTTTAGTTAAAGCTTAACTCTTGCGTTTCAAAAACCTGCAAGCCTACCAATAGACGATTAAAAAGTGCTCCACCAACTACCGCAAAGTATATGAAGTGACTTCAAACTATCTATAAAACTTGTTCTGCGGGGATCGGAACTCTTAATAATACATACCACTGAAAATAGTTCACAGCAGAGCGTACCAGCACGAGTAATCAAATCCTTTACTTATGGCAACAGAAAAGTAACTGACATAATCACTCTTGTTTTAAAATCTGACTCTCTCAGTTACTTTCATTCTGAATTCATCAGTTAGAATTTATGCTGTACGAGTTGAATCCTAGTAGCAGACACACGAAGTAAACATGAGATCTTCTAGTCACGCTTGCACCTCATACAGGGATTGCATTTTCATATTATTGACACGCGCTGTGGTTTTATAGAAGGTGCCTGTGGAGCGATATGGAAGCCAAGATTTATGGAAAAGAAATTTGTTTAGTCGATGTCACCCAGCATATAGCAGTCAACAGTGATAGGAGTGTCAATAATGTGTGTGTATGTTAATATTCGCTAGTATTTGACTATAGACACCGGAAAGCTATATAATATGTTGTATCACTGACAACTAATCAACAGCGTTATAACTTGAGATATTTTGCTCTTAACATGATATGTTACCCACAAATCATCGATAATGTACTTATGGTTCTGTTTATACATGTCTCCTAGGCAGTAGGTAGGGACGTCCACATAAATTCTAGTCGGAATGGAGTCACATTTCACTCCCTCCACATGAAGAATGCTCTCTGCTGAAGGCTGTAAGAGGCATTACTAAGTCCATCGCTGGAATCCCATGTCGAATTTGGTCACATCTATTTATCATCAACTGTAAATTACCGGCCAATCATACTTGGCTGATAGCAGACAAGTTATGTATCACAGTATACTGGTTCACTGTCACTCCCTCAAGACAGTGGATGAAGTACACTGATAGAATGCTCCAAATGCGTTGCATGGAGGAATATTACCTTCTCCAATTGCTCAACAAATTATCCAGCTCAGTATATGACTATACTTCTTCCTATGGCATACCCAGTAATGGACATATACGCAGCTATATCAAAGAGACAGAGTTGGGAAGAATCCATTAATGATGTTACCGGCTTACGCGAATACACACATTTACAAATAAGGACCCCATGAACTGTTACATAAATGCATAAAATCAAACTAACATCATTACCTCAAAAATTTGACGACAAAGTAATTGGTGGATTCGAAATCAGTTATGGAGCGGCTCCGAAGGATAAGTGAAACAAGTATAGCGAATCCACGAAGTGTATGTTACTGTATAGAACAGATTGTGAAAGGCTAATTGACAGCTTGGTTAGATACATGTATGAGAGCAGCCGGTCAGTATCCGTGGACTTCCATTTCTTTTAAGTGAATATTGGAAGATGATGACCGGTGCATTGTCAGCTGGACATAGCGACCAGCCATAAACAGCCTTGACCTGTCGATGGAAAGAACTCCTCCCTGAGTACAGGGGAAGTATTTGACATTTTCTGCATATAAGATTCCATTCTGCTGTGCACAGAGGTGGCTGGAGTCTTGAATGTCATGAACAAACTCAGAGACTCCAAACTTTGATCCGAGAAATCTTGGGCTTGAATCTAAAATTAGAAGAAAAAGAGACATCACTGTGGTGTTCAAAGCTTGCTTGCACTACAGGATGATGTGCTCCGTATTTAAGGGTACATTCAGGCTGGAGGTCTGCGCCTCCTAGAGCTGATCAACAAGCATCTGCATGCACCTGCGAGCCTGCGTAATGGCTACCTCAATGCAAATTAGAAGCAACAGGTCAAAGTGAACATTTTGCGATTGACTATCGGGTGAATGTCCTAACTGACACTCGCGGTCATAACCTCTCAGTAACCAATAGTGTGGAACATGACGCTCCCGACGTCAAACATGCTAAAGATTGAAGTGTAGGGCAATTATGCGGACGTATGCACTGGGTTTGCGTATAGTGGACGTACGTCTTGACGCGACTGACTGCGTAGGGTCAGTCAATAAATCTCCATCAACTATTTTTTGTCAAGTAGTAGTAAATAGATAAAGAAGCAATGACTGAACTCACCACACAGCCACATCAACCTCAATCATCATTGCAAATTAATTGATTACGCAGTCAACAGACGCAAGTTGCCCTGCGGACTTCTGCATCAAAAGAAAGAAACACTTCCTAGGTCCACCCGATACTCCATACTTTCCATCGACAGATCACATGACCAGATACTGTTTGTAAGTTGACTTACTATTGAAACCAGAGGTACCCATATTCCATAATTTTACTCCACACACATATCTCAGCGTCTGAAGATCCACTCGTAGCCAAGGTTTTTGATGGAACCGGGTGCGCTGAGCACTGATGTAGTTGCCGTCTACCGCAAAGGCTGCGAATCTGTTTGAAAATGTTTGGGTATGAGAGGCTGGTTGACCTGTAAACAGTTATTTACACTTTAATTCACTGATGGTTTGCTGTAATGGATGAAATTCAAGATAGAATCCTCAGCATAGACTGCTTCTCTGCCTCCTATGCACTGATTGGGCTGGCTCACCTAATGTAGAGCTGTATCCATAATGGCTGTCTAAGCACAGCAAATTAAATATTATTGCTATCAGATCGTGTAGTAGAAATTATGACTATTGTACGTAAGGAAGGTGATGTCTTTTTGCTTGTGGGATTGTTATAGCTAGACCATTATCATCCTGTTTCTCAAAGAGTCTGAAGGAAGCACTAACATTTCCACAGCTATCTAATCCGGTTCCACAATGTTAGCCGATGAATTTACTTTCATGCTCATCACAGCCTGTGCTAAGTTTTGAAAGTGATTGATAGATCAGTATTGCTCACCTCTCGCCAGCAGCTCACTGAAATTGGCCGACAGTAATCTGTTTCCCTCCAATCTCGCGTACACGACTGAACCGGTATCATAAAACGTAGTGTCATTTGGCATCAGCACAGATTGTGAGAGCTGACAGTTGGCATGACGATCAGTTGCAAAGGAAAGCATCTGACAATGCTGATTGCTGACGCAGCGTGCTGCACAACGCATGAGTGAAATTAAGCTTTGCTCCACTGTGTCCAACTGTTGTTATTTGGACGTAACCGTTGTTTGTCGCATGAAGAACATGCAGATCGATAGGTTCACTGCAAAACAAAACTTTTTCTATAGCAGTAGCGATAAGAGCTGTACAGACTAGTCGGAAGCTTGGCTCACCATGAATGAGTAGACATATGAATAATAGCCTTACAGTCTTAGAGACAGACATGCTAAGAGCTTCTGTTGAGGCTATATGGACTTTCCTGACTTTTTCTTCTCAGAATGTACAGCACGATGCAGCATCACGAGGTAAAAAGAGGTGTGTTGCCCATATCTGCTAAAACCCAGTACGTGTCAATTGTTTAAAATCCATCATTTTTGGTCATAGAGATGTTCATGCCTATCTCAATCCATGGCTTAATTAATTTTGCTGAATTTTGCCCGAAAAAACAATTTTTTAGCACGTTGAAACACAACATTCGATCTCTGGTCTCCCTAAGTACCTGCTAAAACATAACACTCCTTTGTTTTCTATACGGAGCCGACTTAGATATTACCTCTACGTTATGCGCTGCGATGATCCTGCACGAAATGAAAGTATCTGCCGGCGGGTATTGGCGCGGTGCGAATGTAGATTTTGGGTCGCAGCTGGATATTGTGAACACCTTCAAAACCACGAATATGAAACTACCTGGGAACCATTGATTATTCATTCAAGTCAAGTAAAACTACTCCAGTTCCTAACTCTGCAAGTAGGCGTGGAGACGTAGACATTGATTTAAAAATTAGCGACAGACGAGAAATCTAAATACTGCAGTTGTGTAAATCTAATGGAGAAACAGATTTCATTATTTATCTTCTAGCTGGCAAGTAGCAATCAATAATGACGAGAGTGTCAACATTTTTTGCGTATTCTGAAGTTGATTGATATTTACCAGTATTTATCTATGATAAACTTTAAGTTGTTTGCGTGTTTTTTGAGCAGATAAACAATCAACAGCGCCGTGTGAAATAAGGCATTTGTCTGTTTTGATATATGATTTTATCAACAAATCATGAAGCACTGCTCATTTGTTAGCTCAATTAATCCGCAGAGCCATCAAATCAGCCCACGCAATGTCTGAATGAGTAATAATATAGTTTCCTGTACTCCATGCTAATAACGCTGACACCCGAAGGAGGAATGTAGTTATATTTCTCATTGATCATCGTTTGTCGATGACTAGAGTTGTCTTCTCAATCACCAGGAGAAAAGAAAAGATTCTCGTACTATCAACTTCGCTCCCCAGATCTCAGGATCTGATTCCAGACTCTGAAAGAGCATAATTTACTCAGTTACTCAGCAACAAAGCATTAAAATATTAGAAACTTCAGTTGGTAACTAGGCTACCGACGACGACTTATACATACAGCATGTCATATGTACATGTTTATTAGCAGGAAGCCGCTTTGAAAATACAGCTTTGACTGACATCCTGAGAGCCATTACTTTAAGCCTGCTTTAGTTAAAGCTTAACTCTTGTGTTTCAAAAACCTGCAAGCCTACCAATAGACGATTAAAAAATGCTCCACCAACTACCGCAAAGCATATGAAGTGACTTCAAACTATCTATAAAACTTGTTCTGCGGGGATCGGAACTGATAATAATCATACCACTGAAAATAGTTCACAGCAGAGCGTACCAGCACGAGTAATCAAATCGTTTACTTATGGCAACAGAAAAGTAACTGACATAATCACTCTTGTTTTAAAATCTGAGTCTCTTCGTTACTTTCATTCTGAATGCATCAGTTAGGATTTATGCTGTACGAGTTGAATTCTGGTAGCAGACACACGAAGTAAACATGAGATCTTCTAGTCATGCTTGCACCTCCTACATGGATTGCGTCCTCATATTATTGACACGTGCTATGGTTTTATAGGAGGTGCCTGTGGAGCGATATGGAAGCCAAGCTTTATGGAAAAGATATTTGTTTAGTCGCTGTCACCCAGCATATAGCAGTAAACAGTGATATGAGTGTCAATAATGTGTGTGTATGTTAATAATCACTAGTGTTTGACTATAGACACTGGAAGGCTATATGATATGTTGTATCACTGACAATTAGTCAACAGCGCTATAATTTGAGAGATTTTTCTCTTTACATGATATGTTCCCCACAAATCATTGATACCCTACCTATGGTTCTGTTTATCCATATCACCCAGACAGAAGGTAAGGTTGTCCACATAAATTCTAGTCAGAATGGATTCACATTTCACCTGCTCCACATGAAGAATGCTCACTGCTGAAGGTGGGAAGAGGCATTACTAAGTCCCTCGCTGGAATCCCTTGTTGAATTTGGTAAAATCTATTTATCAGCAACTGTAAATTACCAGCCAATCATACTTGGCTGATAGGAGACAAGCGATGTATCACAGGTTCACTGTCACTCCCTCAAGAGAATGGATGAAGAACTGGCAGAATACTGCAAATGCATTGCAGGGAGAAATGTCACCTTCCAATTCCTCAACAAATTATCCAGCTTAGTAATGAGTATACTTTTTTCCTATGGCACACCCAATAATGGAAATACATGCAGTTATATCAAAGAGATGAATTAGCAAGATGAAATTGTAAACACTCCATTGATGACGTTACAAGCTTATATGAATACACACGCTGCTAACAAAATGAGAAGCTCTGTTACGTTACGTAAAAGCACAACATCAAACTAAAGTCACTACCTCGAAACTTTGACCACAATTCAATAGGTTGAACAAGCATAGCGAATCCACTAAGTTATGTTACTGTATATAACAGATGGTGAAAGGCTAATTGAAATCCTGGTTAGATACGTGTGTGAGAACTGCCCATTAGTATCCGTGGACCTCCAGTTCTTTTATATGAAGATTGGTAGGTGATGGTGGGTGCAATGTCAGCTGGACATAGCGACCAGCCATAAACAGCCTTGACCTGTCGATGGAAAGAACTCCTCCCTGAGTACAGGGGAAGTATTTGACAGTTTCTGCATATAAGATTCCATCTTGCTGAGCGCAGAGACGGCTGGAGTCTTGAATGTCATCGACGGACTCAGAGACTCCAAACTTCGGTCCATAAAACCTCAGGCTTAAAGCTACACTTAGAGGAAAGAGACACATCAGTGTGAAGTTCAAAGGTTGCGTGCGCTACATGGGATGTACTCTGTACTCAAGGGCAGATTCAGGCTGGAGGCCTGCGCCCAACAGTGCCGATCAACAAGCATCTGCATGCACTTGCGAGCCTGCATAACGGCTTCTTCAACCCCCATTAGAAGCAAGTGGTCAAAGTGAACATATTGCGATAGACCGTCGGGTCAACGTGGTAACCGACACTTGCGGTCATGGCCTCTCAGTAGCCAATAGTGTGGAACATGACGCTCCCGACGTCAAACAAGCTAAACATTGAGGCATAGGACAAATGGCCGGACGTATGCGCTGGGTTAGCATATAGTGGACGCAGACCTAGAAGATTCCTTGACTGACCCTATCAGTCATGGAATCTTCCTCAACTATTTTTTGTCTACTAGTATTAAATAGATAAAGAAACAATGGCTGCACTTACCACAGCCACATCGACCTCAACCATCATTGCAAATTAATTGATTACGCAGTCAACAGATGCAAGTTGCCCTGCTGACCTCTGCATCAATAGAAACACTCCCTAGATCCACCCGATACTCCATACTTTCCCTCGGCAGATCACATGACCAGATATTGTTTATAAGTTAACTTATTATCGGAACTAGAGGTACCCACATTCCATACTTTTACTCCACACACATATCTCAGCATCTGAAGATCCACTCGTAGCCAAGGTCTATGATGAGAATGGGTGTGGTGATTATTGATGTAGTTGCCGTCTACGGCATAGGCTGCGACTTGACTTCCATATGTGTCGATCTGATGGGCAGGCTGACCTGTAAAGGGTTAATTATACTTTTATTCAATGATAGTTTTGCTGTAAAAGAGGGAAACTTGAGATACAATCCTCAGAGTACACTGCTGCTCTGTCTCCGATGCACTGACTCTGCTGGCTGACCTATTGTACTTTATGTAGGGCATGTCTTTTCGTTTGTGGGATGACTATAGCTAGACCATTATCATCCTGTTTTCTCCAAGAGTTTGAAGGAAACGCTAAACTTTCCATTGCTATCTAATCCGGTTGCACTGTGTTAGTCGATTAATTTACTTACACGTTCATCACAGTCTGTGTTAAGTTTTGAAAGTGATTGATACATTAGTATTGCTCACCTCTCGCAAGCAGCTCACTGAAATTGGCTGAGAGTAATCTATTTCCCTCCAATCTCATATACATGACTGAACTGGTATCATTAGACGTAGTGTCATTCGGCAGCAGCGCTGATTGTGAGAGCTGACATTTGGTGTGACAATCAGTCGCAAAGGAAAGCATCTGACAATGTTGATTGCTTACGCAGCGTGCTGCACAACGCATTAGTGAAATGAAACTTTGCTCCACCGTGTCTAACTGTTGTGATTTGGACACGCTTGTTGTTTGTCGCATGAAGAATATGCAGGTCGATAGCTTCACTGCAAAACAAAACTTTTTCTATAGCAGTAGCGATAAGAGCTGTACAGGCTAGTCGGAAGCTTGCCTCACCTTGAATGAGTAGATAGACGGATAACGGACTGAGAATCTTGCACACGGGCATACTAAGAGCTTCTGTTGAGGCTATATGAATTTTCCTGACTTGTTCTTCTTAGAACGCACAGCACGGTGCAGCATGATGAGGTAGAAAGAAGTGTGGTCAGTCCTGTCTGAGTTCTGACACATTGACCAATGAACATGAGGAGAACGGTGTAGTTAGTCATCTTCATCCAGCACTCTAGCAAGTCACAGCATTGGCCAGTTCCTTTATGGGCATTTTCCCGTGCAATATGCTGACTGGCCATCTTGGTAGATGTTGTTTACATCTAAATGAGCACGTTAGACTTACTAAACATAAATTAAATCTCACTCAATGCCTTTTATAATATTAATACATTCATTAAATAATATTTATTCATATATTTGTGGAGAGAGGGTTGCCAACTAGGAGTTAATCTTTCTGTTTTAAAAGTAATATATTGCCTTCGAGAGTGTTCTGGAGGCTATATAAGTGAGGTTTAGCTTTTTTCTGCCATTTTCCGGGCCTGCTTTCCTGCTGGCTGGTTGTGGTGACTCTTCCGTGTTGACTGAGTAAGTTATGTTTCTGTTTTGTACTGTTTGTTTGTGCTTCTGTTCATAAATAGTATAGTATTCCTGATAGCTCATCCTAAATTACTTGTGTCACTCTTGCACTGAGGTGCAATCCCACACCCCGTGCCATCCTCACACAACATATCAATGCTAATCTCATTAGTCACTTACATGGTTCATAATTTTTCTTTTACGATTATTTGCCGGTCTGTGATAGACTGCATGTGCATGCTATATCAATGTAAAAGCAGCTGAAAGATGACATTGCTAGATTATATTCTATATGTGTTTTGTTTGTATACCTCAGTCCGGATGGAACGTTCTCCGCACGAGACAAGAATGTCAGCCCATAAACAGCAACTCTTGTAATGAGCTGCAAACTTTCTGAAAAAATAAGTGCAATGTATAATAAACGCAAAAAACGAGTTTTCTGAAAATCGCGTTTATTTTTATGCATACAGTAAGGTAAGATGATGCCATTATGGTTCCTAGCAGCTACATGTAGCTTGTCACCTGCAATGATCTCTCCTACAGACAAATTAGTAATGGCTCACATGCAAGCATGGCCTATGTGGAGGTAACAATGGATGCAATTCTGGGTAGAGTAGTGTATTGTCTATTGACGGAGGTGGGAAGTGAACTCTATGCTAGACTCACACTCTGCCGATGGCTAGTATCGTGGAGACAGTCTGTGATCTAGCGTCTAATGCTGTGGAGTGGTGGACTAGTGTGATCACACGGTTCACAGTCACTAGTTGATAGTTACATAGGCGGCGTCCGATTGGTCAATACTCAGCTGATTGAAGTTTCTGTCACCTGAGAAGTGTTCCAGGTGGCGCACTGGATGAAAACATGTTAGCTGGTAGCTAGTTCGTACGGCGGCAATGCTTGAAATAAGGTATTGGCCGACGGGCTTTGGCGCAATGCGAACGTAGATTTAGGGTCTCAGCTGGATCTCTTGAACACCTTCAAAACCACGTGGTCACGAATATGAGACTACCTGGGAACCATCGATTATTCATTGAAGTCGAGTGAAATTACTTGAGTTCCTATTTCTGCCAATAGATACGGAGACACAGACATTGATTTAATTAAAGATTAGCAACGGACGAGAAACCTAAATAACGCAGTTGTATAAATCTAATGGAGAAATATATTTCATTATTCATCTTCTAACTGGCAAATAGCAATAAATAACGACAAGAGTTTCAACAAATTTTGTGTATTCTGAAGTTGATTAACCTTTGCCAGCAATATCTATGATAAACTTTAAGTTGTTTACGCGTTTTCCGTGCAGATAAACAATCAACAGTGCCGTGTGAAATAAGACATTTTTTCTGTTTTCGTGTATCATTTAGTCAACAAATCATGAAGCACTGCTCATTTGATAGCTCAATTAATCTGCACAGCCATCAAATCAGCCCACGCAAACTCTGAATGAGTAATAAAATAGTGTCCTGTACTCCATGGTAATAACGCTTACACCCGAAGGAAGAATATTGTTATATTCCTCATTGGTGTTGGTGCTGGATTGGCTCAGGCATGATGAGAAATGCTATATGATTTCATTTTTGTTGTGCTGTGCACTGAAGAGCGGAAATAAACATGATAGTATTGCTTTCGATAACTGAAATCTGTGGAGGCTGCAGAGCTCCTCGTTGCTACCGTTGTTAGATTTGATCAGACCTCCGTATCAGCGGCTGCTGATTGCGGACCAGCCAAGTGGGTTAGTTACAGACCAGCCAAGGAGGGTAGCGACAGACAGGCAACGTATTATGGCACGTGGAGTTAATGATTTGAACTGAAGGCTGTGGCAGAAGCAGAGCTGGGAAATGAGTTAGTTAAGTTGACTTGAGTTGCACTCAAGTTCCTATATTTACCACTTTTTGGTCACTGTAGGATCGTTGACCCCATGAATTGAATTGAATCGATATTCTGCCTTTAACCTCGAAACTTGATTTTCATCCATGAAATACTCGCACTGACTCGACCATAATTGGCTGTAGGGTAGTACTGATTCTCAGGTTGGTCTGCCCGCGTATGAACTTATAGGCCCGCCTAAGGACCGCCTAAGGCCCGCAGATGGTGGTTCTTAGAACTACCTAGGGAGTTCTAAGAAATCATAGGCGAACTTATGCGTTCTTGGGTACTATTCCTCAGGCAATCATCTGTTTTGTTAGTCACATCAAATGCATTTACAACAACTGCTTTCTTGACCTGCATAGCTTAACTTACGTAGATCTCAGGACCTTGACATTTGTTTTAAAATCTGATTCCAGATTTGAATTCAGTAAACTATTTTACATCTTCTGAAATTATTGAAAAGCTCCATAGTTAAAAAATTACTAGTGACAGATCGAATGTTGTGTGCTGCATCCCTGTGCAAAGAAATGTGCCAGGCTGACTCAGGAGGACCCCTGGTGGTAAACAGCCCATACGGGTCTTACTCCCTCGCTGGCATTTTCTCGGTCGGAATGATATACAGCAGTAGCAGTCATAACACAGGAATGTTTACCAACATATCGGTTGTACATGATTGGCTGGCTGATGCCATACTTTGGTAACAAAATATAATCTCTCTTAGATCCTATTGTCTTTGGCTGCTGCTGCAGCTAGAGTTATTGTAAGAAAGTGAAATATTTGGCTACCAATAAATGCTGGTCCCCAAGATCGGGTTTATCATCTTACTTGAGAATAAATTAGACAGAAATTATGAAAGCTTGGTATCCAGAGGAGACATTGGTTGATCTTGGACACGAGATATCTGCCTACTGTGAATTGAAGTACCTGGTATCAAGTGAACGTTTTTTATCAGTACAGACAAATAAGTCTACAGAAGTTTCATATATCGACAAGGTAACGTCCAGAGTCTCTGTGTGAGAACGTCATGTGTTGCTCCAGGCACCCAATGATATTGGCTCATCGTAGTCTGCTGCTGAGAGGACTTGCCGTCGGTGTTTCTTCCCTTCCTAGCTTCCAATCTCTGTGCAGTGAGAACCAAGCGATAAAACTATTATTGTTAGTTTCCTCAGTGGCGCCCGAATAAGCTCTCCAACCGCTAATCCACATGTGAATTGAAATTTAACAGGTGTGAGTTAAGTTTGTTTTGCCAAGGTATGATGATGTGTGGACATCTGTCCCACAGAAGAGCGAAGGCGTTGAAGCCTATGTGCTGAGACTGTCACATAATTAAAGAAACCTAGGCCTAGCAATAAGCCCTCAGTCTACCAGAGGCGTTTATCATCCTGAGCAGTTTAAGAGGCCCTATGTATTTCAACACAGCAAGGGACAGCAAATTGTGTCCAAAGACATCCATTCTGACCTTACTGATTCCTTGACACTCACAGGAATTGTGTAACTAATTCTGTAGTTTCCCACAATACGGACATGCGGGGTCACTGATTCTACATACCTGATACATGCATACATGGCTGTTTAGTCTGCAATGACCAGACGTGATATTGGGCGGATGTACATCAGAGTAGGCATCGAAAACCGGTGTATTCTCTTCCCTCACTACCCTAGAAGTTATCTGAATTAAGCAAATGGCTAACTTGTGATCACAACATCAAATAAACCGGCCAGTGTACCTCATTGATCTCTCAACTTCCGCACCAAGCCTACTCATATACATCATGTCACAGGAACTGACCCAGTTCATGTTTGCTGTGGAGTACCCGGATGTAGCGACAGGTGATGCGGACGGCTCCAATGATTGCTGTGAGTCCGTTACAATACTGTTTGATGCTGGATATTTCAAAGATGAATGAGGCAGAACATCTTACAATTACACTGATACATATGGTAAATATGTGATGCTGGAACCTACTCACCGCCTCCATACTTGTGGAAAAAACACTCACAAATTGGCTATGAAAAGAGTAATCCGGCATTCCAACTTTGATACCTACTCATACTGCCTGAGGCATACAGTGATAGACTGTGCCGGAGTGACCCAGAGAGACCCCTGGTGGTGTGCAGCACAGAGGGCTCTTACTTGCTCCCTGACATTTTCAGTGGGAGATGAATTGCTTCAGCAGTGATCATGATGGAGTTTCTACCCGCAAGGCATCTGCGCGTGATTGATTGACCGACTATTGCATCATGTAGCACATTTTTCTGTCTCTCAATGATTTTCTCTCAATTTCCTGCCTGACATCAATAAACCATTGGATGCAAGCTCATACATCTTCATGTACAAAAATAAATGGCTTGGCAATATTATAGCCTTGTGTTCACTATATTCAAATTTCATTTCTCTATATCCGTTTGTGTCTGTGATGTTAACATATGAATACCAATGATTGCTAGTAACTAGCCGACTGGCCGTCCATACTCTGTGCATTATTACCCAAGGGCAGGAGTGAACTGAATCAACCAACTTCATCTTTCCTCAAAAGCCATGATATGACAGCATCAGCACAAATGAAGTTTAGAGTGAAATCCTGGGGTCAAAGGTGACGAGTCAATACTTCTGAAGCAATGGTGATCCCAAAGTGCTAAGTAGTTCTAGTATCTCTGTTTGGAACTCAAGCTATACAATCTGAGTGCTCAGTTCTACCTTCATCCCCTCCCCCATTAAGTCGCCTTTACACAGCACCAGTTTGAGCGACGGACAGAGGTCCGGTAGCACAAAGGAAGGCAACTCTAACAACCAAAGCTTTTTCTGTCCGGCTTTTCAAGTGGTTTTCAGGAATGGCTTGTGAACCATTTTCCTCTGGTTTTTCACTCGTGCGGTCCATACGCGCAGCAATGGCTTATACATGATTAGCCTATGAGTAATTGCGCTATCCAATGGGAGGCCGCTACTGGCGCTAAGATTCGGACTGACACATGGCTGTGTAAAGATACAAGCCAGCCAGATCGCCAGCTTTAGTAAAGCCGGACCTTTGTCCTGCAGTTCAAAGCAGTGCTGTGTAAAGGCGGCTTTATTATATCACGTTCCAACGGTGCTTAATGCAATGCAAGTTTTGAATGACACTGGCAGGTGGTTTTCGCAACCTGTGTAGGTGGTCCAGTGTCACAGCTGGTCATTTCAGCAGCTTAAACCCAGTAAATGACCGCTATGTTGTTCAGTAACGCCCCATAGCTTCTATGACCTGGTCAGTTCTTCCACTGTTCTGCCATTTACTATAATTATAAGCTTCTCATAACAGCTCAGTGTCCCCCGCAGGGGAAGCTTGCACTTCTCTGTCACTTCATCATGGTCTGCAGCCGTCTAATGCTACTTTCCTTGATTCTCAGCGGCGGTAAGAGAAACTGTTCATCTTGTTTAAAGTAAATAGACTATGTCATACACCAATCTGACTAAGCTTACCCTTTCAGTCACCATCAGCGATACCACGTACTTATACCGCACATACCCCACGTACTCTGGCTGCTCGGGCTGGATCAGTTCTCCACACACTCTAGTGTCGTACAACGGAGAAATCTATCACAACTACGCCATAGTGGTTCCCGATCAGCATGTGAGTAGTGAACTAGAGTACACAATTCAGAGACAGCTATGGATGGAGCATGAATTCTGTCTGTCAATTGGCAGCGAGTAACTTTGGAACTGGTAAGGCTGGATATTGGGTGGTCGGCCAACTGTTCTAAGGAGCAAATCTCTTTCCATGACGGCGATGATGCTAGAGCTCCTCTCATCACCAACCTCTGTGGACATGGCAAAGTAATGATTCCGAGTATAATCTATCTACCGTGATAAAATAGTGTAAGAGTTTGCTCTAATTGGTAGTATTCCTAGTATCACTGGTACCATAAAATGATACACATGTGTATAAATATCTGAGTATAAGACACACATCTACTTATCACTGGACGTATATGCAGGTTTGTATGCGCAGATATGTTTAACGCCAAGACGATTACTGGCGGAGTAATTCATGCTATTCGTCAGTGGTCATGGCCAGAGGCCTCCTTGATTCCTGTATAATTATGAATTCCGAGCTTATCTGTAAACAGTGTGTTAGCTAGACTGCTGGCAGATTTAAGTTTTTTTTCTCTCTCAATCAGAACAATATCGGTTCCTACTTGTCAACGAGCAACAAGGTTTTCATCCAATTTCAAGCAAATCAACAGATTCATGGACACGGCTTCCTCATGAGTTACATGGCTGTACCACAGCCAGGTGCCGGTGAGCTATTAACTGGACTGCTGTGGGTCTCCTATAAATAGCCTTGACACCATCCATTCACTGTAGACAACCCATGTCCACCTGTCCTGTCGCCCTCTGACGGCTGTGATAAAGGGGTGAAGGTCATCAGTGGAGAATCAGGAATTGTAACTTCTCCCCGATACCCATCGCCGTATCCCAACGATGTGTACTGCTTATACAAAATTGAGATGCAAGGTAAGTCCATGACATAAAACGTACTCACCTGAATTTCCCGGAACAAAGCTTACTGTCTCCTTGACAGAGTTTGGTAGCACAAAGCAGCTGAACTGGCTTACCATTGATATCGAGTACGATGACTACTGTGCAAAAGACTGGGTGAAAGTATATGACGCTTCTAACAACGAGGTCTACGGTGCGTAGCTCATGTCAATAGTTGGAGAGAATCAGCTCTTTCCTTCAATCCGTCTGTTACCTCAGGTCCGTACTGCGGGGATTCACTTCCAAGTGACCTGATGCTTGATACATCTGTTGTATACGTCCTGTTCAAGAGTAGTCCCTACAATAATGGAAAAGGCTTCAGCTTGACATTCTCTGCCACCGGCCAGTCTGCGACTGCACCATCAACCGCTAGTCTGGTTCCTACCGCACCGTCTGCCGCTACTACTCCGAAATCGCCCACCTCAACAAGCGGCAAAAGTAAGGTGCCAGTAAGAGTTCGAACTCAGATTTCCACCGGTTTCCACATAGTCGGCGAGAATCAAATCTCTCACTCTCTATCCTCTCGGGTTTTCGGAACATGCCTGTGTACTCTGTATGTTGGCAATTTCAAATAGGTTTAAGCCTGCACATGTTCTCAGCTTTGGTTCACAATCCTATTGGTTTCTATCACAGTTTGAACACCTACAATGCAGAATGCTGTATCGTAATCGTTTTGTTTAAACATAGAACTGCAAACAAAGACTCCGCATCTGTACGATGGCTGCTCGGGTTGGATTAGCTCCCCAACCTTTCCTGCATGGTCTGATGGTGACGCCTATCAAAACTACACCATAGAGGTTCCTGACCAGCATGTGAGTAGTAAACTAGAGCCTACGGTTCAGAGACTGCTGCTAACAGAAAGTTGAGCTTATCTGTCTGTTTGTAGATGGTAAAGCTGGAACTGCTAAACCTGTATTTGCGATCGTCTGTCAATTGTTCTAGGGATCGACTCTCTATCTACTATGGTGCTGACACAGAGGCTCCCCTTATCACCCGCCTTTGTGGACATGAAGATGTAATGGCCTCCAGTCTATATTACTACCCGTTACTATTGTGGCCTTTGAAATGTACTATGCTGCGTCTACGGCGGATATGCATGGCTATAAATACCTCAGTCTAGACAGATAGAAGTAGGTGTGCACGGGTATGTTTCATGACCACTTGCGTACCAGTTTAGTAATTCATTGGTATCAATTCACCTTTTCTACCCATCCCCAAACATTCGTGAATCATGAGAATTGAACCTGCCAAAGTTTTAAATATGTCTGTGAATGATTTATGTGGGTATGAGGACTGAGGACTGACAGGTATACCTGAGGACTGACAGGTATACCTGAGGACTGACAGGTATACCTGAGGACAGACAGGTATATCTGAGCATACACAGCTGTACCCAAATTGGATGCAGGAATTCCTCATGACTACATGTGTTCCAGTTATTAACTTAAACTAGTTCACACTCATACATTAATGAACTCCACCTGCTTGTTTGATTACCATGAACATATCAGATAGACTGCTGCCAGGTGTGTTAGCATGTGCTTTCCTATTTCTCAATCAGAACTACATCGACTCCTACTGGTTGAGCAGCGGAATGATTTACATCGAACTTCAAACCACTGGGTTACTTGATGGGCGCAGTTTCCTCATGAGTTACATCGCAGTACCCAGACCCGACGCTGGTGAGTTATTTACCTCCCTGCTGTGGGTTTACTGTGCTTAGCTCAGACATGATACATCAATTTCAGTCAATCCCTGTCAGCCTGTACCACCACCCTTAGATGGTTGTGATGGAAGGATGAAGGTAATCAGTCAAGAGGCAGGACTAGTGGCTTCTCCCCGACACCCATCGCTGTCTCCCGACCGTGTAAACTGCCTCTACAAAATCGACGTGTCAGGTGAGTCAGTAATAGAAAAGGTACTCAATAGATTCGCTATATGATGATTGATTGTGTCGTTGACAGAGTTCGGTAGTATGATATGGCTGAGCTGGATTAACCTTGATATTGATTGCGATGGCTATGCCCATGGTTGGGTGAAAGTATACAATCCTTCTTACAGTGAAGTGTATGGTGGGTAATTCATGAGAGTCATTGGCTGATGAATCTGCTCTTACTTGTCGTCTGTCTGCTGTCTCAGGTTCCTACTGCGGAGACTCACTTCCAAGAGACATGACATTAGCGATATCTGTCATATATATCATGTTCAAAACTGACTCTTACACGAGTAGTAAAGGCTTCAGTTTGGCATTTTCTGCCACCGGCAAACCTGTGACTGTGCTACCAACTGTTAACCTGGCTACCACCGCATCATCTGCTGCTATTACCCCAAGACATCTCACCACGACTATTCATACGCCAGCCACAGGGAATCCAAAACGTATCACAAGAAATCCACTGTCCGCCACAACTACTAGAACCTCAACCACAAGAAATCCACTGTTCATCATGCCCGCAATAACACCAGCCACCAGGAATACAAGACCCATCACAAAACATCCACCGTCCACCGCAACTACAGAAAGAGAAGCAACTGCAACCCGTACATCACAACCTCCTCCCACTGGACCAGCCCCTCCTAATCATCCATCCAAAATTAGTTGGTCACTCACACAAGGTATCTATTAGTCATTTAAGTGCTAACTGATAACAATTTGACTGTTGCAGCTCTGCCAGTGTACCGCATACCAGCGTACGGTCAGAGAACCATAGTAGACATCAAAGAAGGGTACGTTGTGTCTCCTGGCTACCCTGGCAACTATCCGAAAAACTCAAATGGCAGACTTGAAATCACAACGTCAGCTACAGGGGTCAGTTCAGCTCAAAAATCTGTTGACTGATTAACGTATCATACTCATATGCACCGTACCGCAGGAACTGAACCGGTTTGTGTTCACCATGGAATACCAGAATCTGGAGGCAGGTGATGACCATGATTGCCACAACTACCTGATGATGTCATTTCGTGGTGGAAATTTCAAACACCAGTGAGTCGGAGATGTTTGCTCTTAGACTGATATTCAGAAACAATGCGATACTTACGTATCTGCTGTCTGAAATTTCTCAATGCCAGAAATTCCCGTGACGAATGAGTCAGACAACCCCACTTCTAGATCGGTTTCTGTACTCAGTAGCAATTTTGTAGGTTCAGGTCTGTCATGGGCAATCGAATATATATGTTATCTTATGACTAGAGGGAACAGTAGCGGTTCTCATATCACTAGTGACCCGCTCAAGTATAACTGTAATTATATGACTTCAGTTTCTGATTTATCAGCTGCATATGAAACAATTATCTGCCATACCGGTTGTGACATGGAATAAGAACTCTTAGGAGGCAATCTCTTGATTTATCTCCAAAAGGCTCTGTGGACGTAAAAGATCTCTCCCTCAGTCCTTGGCTGCCCGGCCAAAAGTTGCTGAATTACAGTTTGAGTCTGACTCCAATTATGCTTTCACTGGATTCAAGATCTATTTCAACATAAACGGTAAGAAAGATGGCTACGACCTTCTCTTGCTGTAGGAACATGTTGCGCTTCCCATGCATTAAACAGAGATGCATTATTAGGCCTTTCGTGCAGCAGAAACGCGATGCTTTCGTTGTGGGTGGCCTGCGAGGAAGCGTAACGAAAACAAAAAATCATTTAAGTCTTTGCGGTAAAAGCCTGGCGCTATCTTGCGCGTGACCTCTGACCAGCTAGTGGAACGTCTTCATGACAGAATGCAAGCGTGACGGTCATCAACAACTATTGAGATACAAACAGCTAATATCTCAGCCTATAGCAACCGTAGAATACGCTTTTCATCAGCTAGTTTCTTTCTTTCTCACCTCTAAATGAGCAAGAGCAGTTTTTTGTCTCAAACTGAATTGTCATATATACAGATTTGATGCTCTAGAAACAAGTATGAACCGGTTTCATGTTGATTGCTAGTGAATTTTGGCAATAAAAATCAAATTTTTCAAGATTACGAAATCGTAAGGAACCGGAAATGGTAGCAGAAGAAACAAGTTTATTATATTTGCTACAGCCGTTTACTGTAGATAAGACAACTCCACTACCGAATTATACTCGTACCAGTGAACCTTTACTTCGACTCCATTTACAGGGTACGGCATACTAGCGTTTGTGCTTGTTGCGTTCCTGCTAATGCCGGAAGAGTCACAATCTAATGCTTCGTGGTGCACGAACGTGCCTTATGCGTACGATAGATGAGATTACGATATATTGTACATGATTATAAGCAACTCTACACTTCTCGATTTAGCAGCCTTTAAAACTCAGTGGTGTTGATTAGCTATTCAAAAATACTATTACCGCGCTCCCCTGACGCACAGATGCGCAAACTAGCAATAGTTTCAGCGCGCTATATATTCTGAACCTCGGGTTTGGACGCTGCGTCTACTTATCCGGGCTTAGATGCTGAGTATAACGAGCACGAGGATTTGTTTATTTTGGAGCTACCTTCCCCTCGCATCTAAGACATGCGTCATTGGATGGGGGGAGGGGCTTTTGCATTTGTCAGCACAGTGAGCAAGCCATACTAATTTCTTCATCAATAGAAGCGTGACAGAGTCTGCTAAATTGCTCAAAAAAATTGCTTGTGGCTGGTGAAAGATTTTTCTGGTCAGACCATTTTGCAGCAGTTAGACATCACCTATGCGGTTCGAATGCATCAGTAATCAAGTGCACTGGTGGAAATTTTTTCTGCTACGTTCTTTGAGAGACATATTTCCTAGACAGGCTCTAAATAAGGAACTTAACATTTATATTGGCCATATTGTAACACATTCATTCTTCACATCTCTGAGTTTGCTAGCTGCGTTAACTACTCACTTGCTTGTTGCAGATACTACAACAGCAACATCAGTCACCACACCCGCACCGCAAACATCAGTCGCTGCATCAGCATCTATCACAACTACTTCTATCACGCCCCCTGGTGGGTGGTCTCCACTAATTATTTGCTCATCTGCTCTGAGCTCTATAGATGTTTAAAACTCGCCTGCTTATGCAAATCCTCATCAAGTGTGTATTGATACACTCAGGGTAGATTTGATTTAACACTCTTGGGATAGAACAGGCTTTGCTACCGGAGTGGTTGTAAGGACTTCTATTAAGCGTTAACCACTCTATCTTACACATACGTAGTCTGTATTAAAATCTTAAGGCTGACTCATGTGCTCGGGTGCCGAGAAATAATGTGCCTTGAGGGCAAGGCTGCCATATGCAGCGCCAGGTTGCTCTCAGTTTCTACGTAGGTCAGAGAACACCTGTGGCTCGAAGGCTCAGCAGGAGGACTGCAGTGGGATTAGAACCCACAACCTCTTAACACTTGCGTATCTTGAGGTGCAGGCTCTACGACTGAACTATTTCTAACTCAAAAAGTTCCAGGACTGATTGACGCTATTTCAGTGTGCATTGGGTTTTCCAAAGCACATGCATACCATGTGCAATAGGGATATCTTGGCTACTGGCAGCCTCAAAAGCTTTCTTAAGCGCTCCTTTAATGTCAAAATTACTTGCAGAACGTGGAAGTGTGTTGACGAGGATCGTGATGTTTATTTAAAATGGTGTCCTCTGTATAAACCTTTGCGAAAAATTAGGTAAATCAGCAACTGAAACTGCTCTTAAGCTGCAGCAAGCATTTGGGAGTGCTGCTCTGAGTGGGGGAGGGTTTCTCAGTGGCACAAATGATTCCAAGAGGAGCAGACAAGTGCCGAAGACAATGAACTGAGTGGGAGACGGTCGTTGTTGCGAATCGGTGTTGTGAACGCGCAGATCTCAAAAGTACTACATAAGGATAGAGGGAAAATGCTGAGAGAAATAAGTGCCCAGTCTGGGCTTTCCTATGGCACGTGCCATTTAATCTATGCATGAACAAGGTCACATTGAAGTTTGTCCTAAGACTTCTGAATCCTGATCAGAAGGAAAATCGCATTCCAGTGTGCCAAGACGTGAAGCAGTCTCTTGCTGTTGATCTAAACTTGTTATCAATGATGAGCGCTGGAGATGAAACCTGGGTATATGGGTACGGTCCTGAAACTAGATTTCAGTCATCTCAGTGGAAGATTCCTCGTTTTCCGAGGCCTAAGAAGGCAAGGCAATCCAAGTGAAAATGATACTGATTTCATTTTTTGACATTAGTGAAGTTCTGCACCACCAGGATATTGAAAAAGGGCAAATTTCAATCAACAGGTGTACAAAGAGATCCTCAGCCATCTTAGTGATGTGGAAAGGCATAAAAGACCGCAATTATGGTCATCTGAAGATAATTATCTACCACGATGCGCTCCAGCGCAAATGACCTGGAAAGTTTGCAATGATATGGCAAAAAACAGTTTCTGTACTCGTCACCGCTCGTACTCGCCTGACCTAGCGCCGTATGACTTTTACCTGTTATCTCAACTAAAAATGGTGATGAGAGGCCAATGCTATGATGATGTGGATGCCATTAAACAAAAACCGACGACGAGTTCAGACACATCTCATGTGAAAAAATTCAAACAGTGCATGCAGGCATGGGTGCAGTATTTTTACCACTGCATCAGCAACTCAGGACGTCTCTTTGAATGGGGAAAGCTTGCTTGAGTACGTATGTTCAGTATATTTTTCAATAAATTAGTCCTGGCTCCTTTACAACCATCCGACACGAGGTTAAAGTGACGTCTATGTAAGATTAGGTTCCTCCCAGTGGACCAGCCCCTCCTAATCATCCATCCAAAATTAGTTGGTCACTCACAAGGTCTCTATTAGTCATTGAAGCGCTAACTGATGAAAATTTGACTGTTGCAGCTCTGCCAGTGTACCGCATACCAGCGTACGGTCAGAGAACCATAGTAGACATCAAAGAAGGGTACGTTGTGTCTCCTGGCTACCCTGGCAACTATCCGAACAACGCAAATGGTACACTTGAAATCACAACATCAACTACAGCGGTCAGTTAACCTCATTGATCCTTTGATTGTTTAACCTATCATACTCATATGCACTGTATCACAGGAACTGAACTGGTTGTTGTTCACCGTGGAATATCTGGATCTGGAGACAGGCCCCAATGATTGCCACGACTACCTGATGATATCATTTCATGATGGAAATTTCAAACGCGAGTGAGTCGGAGATGTTTGCTCTTAGACTGATATTTGTACTCAGAAACAATGCGGTACGTACATATGTGCTGTCTGAAATTTCTCAATGCCAGAAACTCCCATCACGAACGAGTCAGACAACCCCACTTCTAGACTGATTTCTGTACTCAGTGGCAATGTGATATGTGCAGGTGCCCCTTGGACAATCGAATATTTTGGTTATCTTATGACTAGAGTGGATAGTAGTGATTCTTACATCACTTGTGACAGGGTTCTCCCCAGCACCCCTATAACATTTTTGAGCGCCCTAAAAAATTATTGTGGCTCGCAAGAAATAGCTGATGTTGTCCAGTAGTTCTCTTGTTTTTGTCCTTGATTTAATTACACTGTAAACAAGTGCAGTAGATTCGGTATTTCCGTAGAAGTACTTGACGTTGAGTCGCTAATTTAGCACATAAATGTCCACTGAAGATTGAGCTCTAAGCATACTTCAAATAGGTAGTGATAGGTTCTCAGAGCATCTCTGGAGTAAAGACTTTCCGAGGAAAGGCTCCCAGAGCCCCTGTGGGAGGGAAGCCCCTCCCACACCCACTCCAGGGCCTTTGGCGCATAGCTTCGCACCTTCGCTACGCTCAGGTGCTCTGGGAGCTGCACTTTGGGCAGCTATGGCATGTGCACCTGAAAACCTAAAATCATGGGGAGAACCTTGAGTTGTGACCCGCTGAAACGCCACTGCGATTATATGACTTCAGCTTCTTATTTTTACCAGCATATGAAAAATATCTCTGTCATACCAACTGTGACGTAATATTAATAACTCTCCGGAGGCTATCTCTTTCCTTCTCTCCAACAGGTTCTGCGGACGTTTTAAATCACTCCCTCAGCCCTTCGCTGTCAGGGCAAAAGTTGTTAAATTACAGTTCAAGTCCAATTCCAATTATGCTTTCACTGGAGTCAGAGTCTATTTCAACATCGACAGTAAGAAATATGTCTACCATTCTCTGAGCACACGTTCTTTTGTTGCTGGAACATGCTGCGCTTCCTATAAGTCAAAATAGGGGTGCAGTAACTTTCAACTAGAGGAGAGTGTGATATATAGTACATAAGTGTAACCAGCCCTACACTTCTCAATTCTGCGGGCTTGAAAAATCAGCGGTGTTGATTAGCTATTCAAAACTACTCTTAGTTCTCTGCACTATTGAATTTGTCTGGATGACCAGCAAGCTCTGCTAGTTCCTTCATCGATAGAAACATGACAGATTCTGCTAAAGTGCTCACAGAAACTGCTTGCGACTGGTAAAAGGTATTTATGTTTGACCATTTCGCAGCAGTTAGAAATCACTCATACGGTTTGAACGTAGCAGTAATTAAGTGAATTGGTTACTTCTCCATCATCATTGTTGTTGATTTGCTTCCTTGAGAGACATACTTGCTAGGCAGGATATAAAATATGAGCTATACATATATGTTGGCCATTTTGTAACACATTCAATCATTGCATCTCTTAGTGTGTATGAAACTGCCTTGACTTCAGACTCCGAAAGGACATAATTTATTCATTTACTCCACAACAGCAAAGCATTAAAATATTGATTCTCAAAAACTATCGATAGCCGCATAATTTTTACGATTGTTTATTGATGGCAAAATGTGGCAATGAGACTGGATAAAAAATACTAAAATTACGAATAACAGGTATTCAAGACACAAACAAAGATATGCATTTGTTTGCAATGTATGAGGAGCCGAATGCTGTTTCTCAGGAGACGATCAGCATATACTCAACTAGAAGTAAACACTAATGAAACTACTGCAGTAAAACCATTGTGATGGTTAAGTTTCCGTTATTCCTGAGGGCCGGTCACAGTACCTGAGGCGTTACCGGAGCTGAGGGCCTGCAAAATGCCAGTATTTATCTGGTATTTGTCCAGTATTTATTTGGTATTTGTCTGGTATTTTTCTGGTATTTGTCCGGTATTTTTCTAGTATTTATGTCGTATTTGTCCAATATTTATGTCGTATTTGTCCGGTATTTGTCCGGTATTTGTCTGGTATTTGTCTGGTATTTGTCCGGTATTTATGTGGTCTTTGTCTGGTATTTGTTTAGGATTTTGCCAGTATTTTACTGGTTATTGCGCTGGATCCTGTGCCGGGATTTTACCGGACAAGGCCCGGTGCGCCTGATAGAACCGAAAATACTTTGTACCCATATTTCCATACTGTGGTTGTATAGAGCCATCAAAACAAAGCCAATTTCATAAATGGAGATAGATTGGGCGTGGTGAATCCATACTACCCAGTACCACTCTTAGTTTCCATGTGGCAACCAGGTCAGAATTAGAGGTTGTTTGTCTCATGGAACGTAAGCGAATGTCCAATTTACTTTAATATATATAATCTCACTCGACTGGGGTTTATGAACTGACTAACTAGTGAAGGGCTGTGCAGGCTGCACAGTCATAGAGTGGCATTCGTAAAACAATTATTGACATTCAGTAAACATTTGCTATCACTATTCCACTATCTGCTATCGCTATTCCACTATTCGCTATCGCTATTCCACTATTCACTCTCGCTATTCCACTTCCAGCTATGGGTATCCTGCTTGTTTACTATGGGGTATCCACTATGGCCTGTGATATTTGCTGCTTGATTTGAACTTTGACCCTTGTGAGCATCTCTCAGTATTCCACTCTGCAGCTAGATAGTACACTAGACTTGGACTTTGACCAGTTTGCAACTCTATGTGTATTCCACTTTCAAGTTCGATAGTTACCAAGAACATGCATGCAACAGCTTGACAGCAGGGGACTGCGGCTGATGTAAAAGCGTACTAGTAATCAGCCTGACCAGTGACTGCACCAGGCCTGTTGACTAGTGTACTTGTTTGGTTTGCTATTGACAGCTGAACGGGAGCTGCCTTATATAGCTATACCGCAATGACGTGCACAGAATGAAAGCTAACTTTTGAACCATTTGATGACTCAGAGTAACAGAGAGACAGACGAAGGGATAAGGAGAGAGAGAGAGGGAAGGAGAGGGAGGATTTGTGGCATTTGTGATTTTCCTGTTGATCGGAACGCCAGAGTTGCACCGGAATTAATCTTATGCTGCCCCGGTCCTGCTGGCGAGAGTGGATTGCGCCGGGAGTTGTCCTATCTTGCACTGGTATTAGTCCGATATCGATCCCAGCGTACAGCCCTCATCCAGGATTCCAGCGTGCGTCAAGCATTATAATGTACCTATGTTTCTAAGTCAATCTAGCTCAACTTTATTCCCCTCAACTTCCAACAACAGGCTGCTAGTTGGCGCGATTATTCTACGGTTTTATGGCGACAATATGAGAAATACCAACAGGGTGTTTATGCTACCTTTTAGTCATGATATGCTATCACCGATCTACCACAGTGTGCCATAGCCTGCCCAAGCCTATGTCATATCTAGGCTCTATTCCTATACCTAGTATACAACGCTACTCCGTAATTTTGACAAGATTATGTCGTAGCTATCTATACCAACTACACGGACAGAACCTAGTTATGACATAGACGTTGGCAGGCTATTGCACACTGTAGTATATTGAAACACAGAACAAATATCATGTTGGTATTTGGAATGCGGAGATGCTCACATACTGTGGAACTGGATTTGATGGCAAGGGTCTAATGGCCGCGAAAATAGCGACGAAAAATGATTGCTATCTTTAGAATTCGCTACAGAAATTATACCCATTATACCTCATATAGTAGTTATCTTCCCATTTATGGGATCGCTATCATTAGATTGCTATCATTTTTATTGCTTGGTGATTTAGAAGAAACCACCAAAACTTCTGTTGCTATAAAATCTGGTTCTAGAGTACAGTATATTTGGATACGAATTGCTGAGTACTGTGATTTCTTACTAGTCCCTTCAATGTAATTAAAGCTTTAGGACTGTTTTTCAAGCAGCTGAAAAGTGAATCCATTTAATGACATCAAAGCTTGTTGTAGCGCTTGCACTGACAGCTGTACATAGCGGGTCAAACCCTTGTTGCATACAGAATACCGGCACTTCCCAAAGCCAGTAAAACTTCCTAGGGACCCTCAGGGTAGAGACCCAAAAAATGCCTAGGGCCATAACCGGTGGTGCCAGTATTATTAGGAGTTCTTGAGGACTAAAATGGTACTTTACTGGCACTCTGCTCTGCTGGCATGACTGACCAAACAATTAATCCTTCCTACTCATATTTCAATACATCAGTGGAGTACCAAAGTCACCATTGGGCACATCTCTCAGCTGCTTAATAATGGGAGCATGCTAGGTAAAATGCTAGGTCATGACCTCTCGATAGCCAATAGTGTAGGATTAGTTGTATGCAATATCAAACATCACAAATGCTAAATCTGGTGACCTTTTCTCCAGTAATGTGTCACACGTCCTTGACCTACATTTACACAGATACCGGCGATAGAGACTCTACCTCATATGAGAGGTTGAAGGATCCTGTACCTGAATTCAGCAGATATCTGGCGAGAGGTGAGTGAGCTGATAGATGGTGTAAACATGTTTCAAAATGTTCTTGTGAATAGGAGTGCAAAACGTTACTTGCAGGTCATCCAGCCAGTCAGAGCAGTACGTACTCAGGAAGAAGCGCAGACTACGCAGTAGATGGCAACTACGACTACACTAACTTACAGCACACTAACTATGATGCCAATCCCTGGTTGCGAGTGGATCTTCAGACACTTAGATACGTCTGTGGAATGAAAGTGTGGAATGTAAAGAATGTCGCAGATAGTAAGATAGCTTTCAACATTCCCATATCATGGGTAAAACTATTGCTTTCCACTCATCATCATCGTTATCCTTGTTAGACATTAGAGAGAGATTCAATGGAGCCAAGTTTAGTGTGTCTGAGACCATTGATGAAATTCAAGATCCTGAAAGTCTCTGCGCTCAGCAGGTCGAATCCATACCATCAGAGGGCTTCAAATACTTCCCGTGCACTCAGGGAGTTAGGCTGTCAATCGATAGGTCAAGGTTGTATATGCTGGGTCGCTATGTCCAGGTGTCATTGTATCCATCGACAGGTGTACATCTCCATATAACGGAGTTTGAGGTCCATGGATACTAAGCATTTACTGCTACTGCCTTGTATTGGCATGTGATGGTTATGTATTAGCAACACAAGCTGATTCGGCTTTTTTATTCTCTTGTCAATATGCCTATATGTAGCTTGTGTGGGAGTGTGCGAACGTGAGCAGAAGTGTGTGCACACATGTGCAAGAGGGAGTGTGCACATGCGTGATAGTGCAGGCAAAAATTGACAGGAGAATACCAAAAACCGCTCATTCTTTTTCTGCTTCCATCAGATAAATGTTGATGTCAATTGAAGTGAAACAGCAGATTGAAATATTATGTAACATAAATGCTAGAAATAACTTGTGTTGCAATTTCTGTTTTCAACGACCATCTTCCAATAAAATTTGACATCAAAATATGTGGAGTTCAAATAGTTAGGTCAAATCTATTGGAATAAATTAAAACTCAATCAAAATCTTTCTAATGATAATATGACACTTCAGTTTGCTAGCTATGTTACAAAAGATATTGAGATACATTAAAAGCACAAACAAGCAATCCATCTGCTCACATAACCAACAACTCTGAGGTGAAATAGCATTGTCGAACTGCATTCAATTTCATGAAACACGGATGAGTATGGAAACACCATCTCTACATCATGGGTGTAGGGGGTAATCCTCGGCTCCTGTTGCATCTCTGACCTGTATTCTGAGGAATAATTTCTGGCATTTTTTACTCTCCCGTCGATTGGCCTGCCACTGTAATAAAAACAGTGTTAAGCTTAGGCTTAACACCGTGCTAATCGTGCAGAAACATAGGCTTATGATAGGCTTGGTATAGACTTAACAGAGGCCTAATATCAGATCAAAACCAGTGTATGATTCCATCGCGCTGATCAATAGAAGAGTAAAAATTGCCTAAATTCTATTATACCAACCATCCTCCTCTACGCTTTATCACGCGTGATTGAAATTGCAATGGTTGAGTTAGAGCGCTCAAGTATATGATTAATTAATGTCAAAGGAAATCACTTCCTAAAACACTAAAATCCACTTTCACGATCGCGAAAGCCTTTTTGAAGTCAAGGTTCATTGTCCACTTTCATTGGTGGCTCTGAGTAGCTTCATCTCAGGAAGGAGCGGGATACGGCAGCAGGGAAATCAAGTGCATCAGTTGGTCACTGTGCGGGTCCGAATCATTGGTAAATGAACCTTTAAACAATATCTGAACACGCTAAACCTATGTGTACAGTGGCAGATCTAGGAAGCTTTTTTGACTAAAAGCTGCCCGAAGGGCAAACTTGCATCTGTTGACCTCATAACTGCCTGTTGACTGTATAGCCGATTGTTTAATGATGCCGACTGGGGTGCCTGCACAATGAGTGCAGTGGCAGTTTCTCTATCTATTTACTGCTGGCTGACCAAAAATAGTTGAGACAGATTTTTTTGACTGATGCTCGAGCGTCAGTCGAGTCAGCCTGAGTTTGTCCTTGGTGTACACCGGTTCAGAAACATCTTGAGGCTGAAGGCTTGGATTAGTTGATCAGTGCAGCTGATTGATTCTTTGCACCACAAATGTCACACGCTCAGTGATTGGTCAATTATAGTCTAATGATTTCCTCTATCTAACGTTCCACTAGTGTTCTACTCGAAAGTTGTGTGTGCAGCTAGGCCATGGATGAATAAAAAGATGATTGTTGCTGAGAATGACAGCTGAAAGTGATAGCTAGCTATCTTTTTGGGTTAGATGAGAGATTAAATGACTAGGAAGCAAACCAAGTGAGCAAATGCTACCAATATTGATCATCACCTTTGTGAAACTAATCACTTGGATTTGGACAAGCAAATGTAACCACAATGTGCTGGCTCATGCAGCCATTCGTAGAAAAAAGGTTCTTACTATTCTTCTGTTGATTTTCGCGCACACTTTTGCACATGTGCAGTTGCACTTCCGTGCACTCCTGCACACGCCCTCGCATGTGCGCGCCCATTCCTGATCACACGCGTTCACTCCCGCACCTGCGGCATGCACCCATATTGATGGGTGAACGACAAAAGCCAAAAAAAGATGTAGGCTATGGCCTGTCTTTGGAATAGAAGTTGTGATCCATCAAAAACTTTCGGGAATTATGCATTTATAGCTGTAAAAGCCACGTAGGTGAATTAAAACGCCAGCGAGGGCTTTACTCACGTAGCACTAAGTGCATATAGCATCGGCAGAAGAGCTTGCTGTCTGGCACACAGTGTAGCTATAGTGGAAGTATATCACCAAACGTAAAAATGCTATCGCTCACATTAAAAACTGAGGACAAGTCAACTTCTTGTTTGCAGCAGTTGATTGTAGACTGCGGCTCTGAATCAGCATTCGGCATTTGGACGGTCCTTTTATTAGCGATCAGAATGAGACCACACTCCCAACACTCCGGACACTCTAGACACTCCCAACACTCCGGACACTCCCAACACTCTGGACACTCTGGACACTCTGGAAACTCCGGACACTCTGGATACTCTGGACACTCTGGACACTCCGGATACAGAGTCTGATGCTTTCGGAAGCAACTGCAGTCAGATATCTACCATACTCGTTCTCACATACATGTACTTATTCTGCTACGGAACAAGTCATATAAACCTTGTGCATAAACAGAGAATTACGGTAGAGCTTCAATATGTACCAATCAAAGCTATCTGTGTGATAGACTGTTAGCTTAAGACCTGACAATTAGAGTTCTAAAACAGGTTCCTGATTAAAATTTTCTGTCGTAGCAACGCAGCTGCACAGCAACCGTTAGCACTGTTGAAATCAGACTGCTCAAACAGAGCAGAAATAATCAGGAGAGTCTTCCAAAGCATCAGGTTTCATAAAGTTGGTGTGCATGTTTACTTGGCTACAAATGTAGTCAGGATTAGTCACACCAAAAATGCTATGCGACCTAATCAGGTCAGAGTGGTGTGATCCATCTTAGTGGCTTAGAACTGTGCTCTACAACCAATTCATATTGAGAATGTGAAAATTCTGAAACTATTTCACAAATTGCTCCTCAAAGTATGGTCCAACGATAAGAGTGCCTAACAAACCATACTTGCTCTTCTGGACTGCCTGCTATACTGGCAAAGGTAGTCATCATGTCCAGACATCTCCATCCAATAGGGTCTGGCATGGAAACAGGATTTAACAACCTTCATAGCAGTTTATTGATTGTATACTTCCACACCGTTCAACATTCATTCTTGCTGCAGAACTGTTCCTCTGAGTGTATTTCGTGCAATGGCTTCTTCTCTTGTGTTTTTTGTACTGCTTGCTTTGTGAGGTCAGTCTGTCTATAGCATTCTATTATGAATCCGCATTCATGCATACTGTAAGCTGTTTTTAATCAAATCAGCTACACCTGATGTGTATGAAATTATGTTTTAGTTGAGCCATCCAAGTTGTTCAGGAAAATATCTTCTTTGGCTCCTCTGAATTCAACCTGTATCGAGGCATCTGATGTAACGGAAAACGACTTTGTTTCTCGCTGTGCATTCTACTGTTCCAAACAGGCAAACTGCCTTATGTTCTCCTTAAAGCTTGCTGATCTATCCTCTTGTAAGATTTTTCACTCAGCTCTTCTCAACAATGTTACCAATAGCAGTGACTCACACATTTTTGAGAGTTTGAATGAAACCACAGCCGAGTTCAGTACCCTATTGGCTCAAGGTGGGTGAAGCGAAATCAATAGACATTTGGCATTTTCTACTGTTCTATCGGTAGGTGCGCCGAAATCACGCACCGGTCTTATGACGTTGTTACGCTGGCTTTTGTCTGCACTTACTATGCTTTCACAGCACTTAAGCCGGCTTTAGTCTAAGCTTAACATCGGCGTTTACAAAATCGGCGCACCGACCAATAGTAGAGCAAAAAATGTGAAACATTTTTGTTATATGATATTGATTTTAGATACAACTTCGCTCAACTACTTTTAGGTCGGCCTGCCAGCCAGGTTACCACCCTTGCGACAGAAACAGCCATGCATGCAGTAGATGGTGACTACTTCTCCCAGCAGCAAACTTATGAAAATTCTAATCCCTGGTTGCTGGTAGATCTCCAAACACTTAGATACGTCTGCGGGGTGAAAATATGGAATATAGATGTGTCCTCATTTGACTGTACGCCAATGATCTACCCAATATTGCTAGCGAGCGTTTTATCTTCAAGGCTGGGCCACAGTAGACATATTATTGTCAAATGTCAGTCCCTGGGCAACAAACTGCCGGCAGTAATGTGAAGATGCCAACATGAAAGAGGTTGTAAAAATCTGGAAACCCGATCGGCAATTTTCTTGAAATGTTATGTGGCCCAAAGGAAGCAGTATCTAAGAACTAAATAGGATTCCATGTTGCCGCGAACTGGATGGCCAATCAAATAGCACTTTGCCAAAAGGTGTCGCTGAAAAATTCACACATGCTGGAAGAAGCTGATAAAAGTCAAGGTTTTCGGCCGCAGGAGAAAAATAAAAAGGAATGTGCCGCTTTTGTGACCATGACTACTGCATGACAGTAAGTCTAGTGTGATCCACTCTTTGAAATAGTAACAAGGTCTCCCTGTCTTCTTCCATCATCCATCTACACTTGTCATCTTTATCCCTGATTTTTAGTTGTGAACGAGAGATTTTATGGACCAAAGTTTGCTGTCTCTGAAACTGTTGACAATCTTCACGATCCCAGCCGCCTCTGTGCTCAGCTGGATGGAATCTTACCAGCCGGTGCTGTCCAGTACTTCCCTTGTATGCAGGGAGGAGTTCTATCTATCAACAGGTCAAGGTTGTTTATGCCTGGTCGCTATGTTCAGATTACTTTGCACCCACCATCAGCTGCTAGCCTCCACATTCGAGAGATGGAGGTCCACGGATACTAGAGGGTTATAGCTTAGTGCTGACATCTCTTTGAAAATTCACTTTCGTCATTTTCCCATGGATGTGCGGGCACACTCCTGCACATATGGGCACACATGTTAGCGCACGCTGGCCACGCGTACGCGTGAGCATGCTGCCTGCATGCATATCTACGGGAGAATGACACAAGTGAAAAATTCATTTCAATAGTATGATGCAATGCACCAATAGGAATGTTTTATCGGCTGGAACATAAACTTTGTATAAATAGGGTAACTATAAGATATCTAACAAACAATGATGATAATGTTGTTTGCTAGCAGAATAGCTATGTAACGATTCAGGGAATAACTCCGTTGGATAGCAACTCAACACCACTAGCTCATGTTTATGGAACACTCTTGTAAAGTGATCATAATAATATGTTGTCAACTTTATGAATGGTAGTTGAAAGTTTTCAAATGCCAGTAACCCAACTATCGTAAACAATGTGCCATACATGTTGTATAGATCACAACAATCATTTTCCCTAAATAAAGTCAAAGCTCATTGTTGAAGGAGTATAGAGTTACAATTCTATCGTCTTATCAACTAAACAAGATATAACTATTTATCAGAAAAAAATAATAATTTCCTGGGCTTATGTGAAATTGCATTTGGGCATACGCAGACACGCGTGTGCATATGTGTGGAAATGTTTGCACGCGACGACAGGAGATTCATTAAGCCATTTTCTGCAGCTAGATATATCCGACATAATTGACACTATGAGTATTTTTTGAGTCCTTGAACTTGTACTTGTACTTGTACTCCATTCACCACCAGAAACCGTATGTAATGATAATTGTCCAGTGATTCTAGTTTACAGGCTTATCCTCGCAAAGTGAGCTCATAAACCGCTGTCATCTGGTTGTGAATTGTTATTAAATACATATTACCAGCAGCGCTAACAGTAGTAAATTTTGGTTGCCTGAAGTCAGCAGAGAACTGAAGTCCTAAGTCAAAGCATTGTGTCTGCTTACATGTCACGCTGAAATAGAGCGTGTCAAACAGCTCGAGAAGTTGTATGCGGTGCGATAGGACAACAACGGACATTCAGCGCAGTGTCTCCATCGTTTCAGGACATTTCCCTGCAGTTTCTGCGTGTGGGTCAGTCATGGAGAAACTTAATGAAACTAGACTTCTATGAGAATATGATGTTGATATCATCTTCTATCACAGAACGAGGGCAATTAATCTAAAAAGGGTAGAATATCTCTCGTTAATAGCTTGCGTTCCGTATCTTGATCAAAGAGTGATAGACTGAGATCTGAGAATTCCACGCTCTCATCTGTTATGGCAATATACTTGAAACAGTCTCATCCTGACAGTAGATCCCACAATCCTGGCTGGATCAACAGGCTCTACTCAGACTACAAGTGCTGTTATATGTGAACATTGCTCAACCAATGAAAACTACATCAAAGCTGCATTTTTTTAAGCGCAAAATCTTTCTCCTGCATGATTTAAAGTTTAGAAAATATGAAGAATCGAGCTGTTTGGAAGCATGACGAGATTAACTGTGTGGTGCTTCTCAAATTTCAGTTTTCCATTTAATCTCGCAGAAATGGCTTAAATCTTCTGAATGGCAATGCTAACATAGGCGTTTCCTGTATCTGAGCATGTTCAGATAGCAACTCAAAATGTGTGACTACACGCGTGGCTTCCCGCGAGTGCAAAACAAAGTTTTATCGGATAATAATAAGTCAGTCAGTCTATTTATCCCAAAGCTGCGTTTACACTGGCACCAATACATCCGCTGATTGTAGGCTTGCACTGCGTAACGTGATGTGCAGATCCATACAGCGTACTAATGCAGCAGATTCATTCCTCCTGCTGTAAATGTCACACGCACCATGTTTAGAGAACTTCAGCCAAAAGACATGCTCTCTCTCTCTCTATCTCTCTCTCTCTCTCTCTCTCTCTCTCTCTCACTCACACTCTCTCAAACCGCGAGAGCGAAGAGTGAGGAG
>ERZ1740065.119-NODE-119-length-35048-cov-9.690795_pt1 | contig 35048 bp, 30 predicted proteins | sample MGYA00581738_ERZ1740065 | MGnify/ENA primary metagenome ERZ1740065 (study PRJEB43018, sample SAMN04849749) | marine metagenome | isolation source: floating plastic debris | place: Pacific Ocean | collected 2008-09-01 | study: EMG produced TPA metagenomics assembly...
CCGGTAATGACGCTGCCGGTGACCTCGGTATCTTCAGTCACCGCGACGGGACCATCATCGGTGGCCACTGGCGCATCGTTGACTGCTTCAATATCGATGGTGACGCTGCCGATCGCGGTTAATGCCCCATTGCTGCCTTGAGCACCCGTGTTCCCATCGTTCAGCGTGTAGGCAATGTCGACTGAGGCTGGGGGATCTTCACTGGTGTTTCTGTAGGTGATTTGTCGCAGCGCCTCAGTGACGAGAGCACTCGTGGCGTTGTTATTGAAGGTGAGGGTGAGGGTGCCATCGCTGTTGGTAGTGACGGTGGCGATCGCCGTGCCATCCACAGTGACTGTATTACCTTCGGTCAGTGCGCCTAAAGTACCGCTGTTGCCAAACACATCTTCGTTGTTAGCACCCGCGTCACGTTCGAGGGTCAAGGTCGCCCCATTCCAGTCATCGATCGCGTCTAGCTCTAGGTCCTCAACCGAGGCATCGCCATCGAGCACCACGGGAGTACCATTTTCAACAAAATCCACCGTGCCACCCAGAGCATTCAAACCGGGTGCGTCGTTGATGGGGTTGATCTGACTGGTGAGGGGAACGGTGGCACTGCTGTACGGCGTGGTGTCGCCGATCGCGCCGACCCCACTCAAGTCAACGGTGTCGCCCGTGGTGACTGCACCCGCCGAATCGTCGATCAGGTGAACGGTGAGAGCCGGTACGGGACCGTTGTAATCAGCGCTGGGAACAAACCGGAATCGATCAGTCGCCGCTACCAATAAAGCGTTGGTGTCACTGGGATTGCCCACGGCCTGCCAAGCGGTACCGTCAAAATATTGCCACGTGCCTTCAGTGGTGGCGGCGTTGCCGACCACGGCAACGCCGGCCAAACCGTTCGCCGTCGAGCCGCCCGGCACCGTGTCAGTGGCATCGTTAAAGCGGTCAGTGAATAGGTTAGTGACCATGTCCCCAGGGGGATTCGTCGCATCTTCATCCACCGCTGTCAGCGTCGAGGCACCCGTCGCGATCGGCGCATCGTTGATGGCAATAACATTGGTGCGTAATCTGAGATCGTTAGCGTTGTTGCTGTACCGCGTGATGCCACCGTTGGTTCTCACATCTGTCACAGCGCCAGCGGTGACTGTACCTTGGGAACTGTCAATTAACCGCAGTCTTAGGTCTCCGGGCTGACCGTTAAAGTCAGCATTCGGCAAGAAGCGGAGTTTTGCCATGGGGGGCAAGACCACCGCAGCCGCGTTAGACACATTGGTGGCTAGGTCGTTCCAAGTGTTGCCATCACCTGACCACTGCCATTTGCCTTGGGTTGTCAGGTTAGCGTTGTTGCGATAAATTGCAATCCCGGCGAAATCATTGGCTGACGAACCGCCAGTCACGTCATCAGCGACATCCACAAACTTGCTCAAGAACAAGTCTTCGACTGTCGTGCCCGCCGGTGTGTCGTCTTCATTCGTGTCAAAGTTAACATTCCTACCACCATTGCGGGTAGGGGCGTCGTTGACCGGATCGACGGTAATATTGATGGTGTTATTGACGATGCCTGCAGGGCCAGAGCCAGTATTCCCCAAGTCATCAACCTTAAAGCTCAACGCATCCGCGCCGTTGAAGTCTTGGTCTCCTTGATAGATCAGGGTGGCGAGGGCCGCGTTGAGGTCGGCTTCGGTGCCGGTAATGGTCATCGACCCACTGCCGTTGATGCCCGCGTCGAAGGTCAAACCATCCGTAGTGCCCAGAGTCAAATCACCCTCACCAACTGCCAAGGTGACGGTCAGGGGATTGCCAAAGTCATCCGGGTCATCAATGAAGAGTTGATCCGTGCCGGTAAAGCTGAAGGGCTGATCTTCAGTTGCCACAACAGTGTTGGGGTTCGTCAAGACCGGTGCATCGTTGATGCTGCTGACCTGAAGGGTGATGTCGTCTGTAGCCGTCAGCGCCCCTGGGCCACCATTGGCTTGATCATCCACGACGATCTCTAAATTAACGGTGGCTTCCGAGTTATAGGTATCGGGTGTGTAGCTGAGGCCGTTTAGCGCGTCGTTAATTTGGGTTTTGGTGCCTGAGAGGGTAAGAGTATCGGTGCCCTGCCCCGCGATGGTAGCTCCGGTGCCAGTGGTAGCGGTCAACGTGCCGTAGGCTTTGTTGTCAGCAGTGTCAGTTGCACTGAGGGTAACTGTAAAGTTATCGATACCAAAGGGCGGCACGTCAGAAATGTCATCGATGGTGATGGCATTGTTGTTGCCCGTACTAAAGACCTTAGGACTCGTCTCGGTAATGGTCTGAATGGCGTCAGGGGCCTCTAGCGTAGGCGCATCGTTAGCCGGTTCGAGGGTAATCGCAACGGTCTCGATCACCTCTTGAGGGTCGCTGGCACCGCTATTTAAGCCGGTATTGCCTTGGTCATTGGCGGTGATGGTGAGGGTATCACTGCCGTTAAAGTTTTTGTTGCCTTTGTAAGACAAGTTGGCGATCGCATCATTAATATCAGCCAAACTACCGGTCAGCGTGACGGTGCCGCTGCCATTGGCACCGCCCGTAATCAGACCCGGATTGCCCACAGTGACCGTGCCCTGAGTCACCGCTAGGGTCATAGTGTTGGTCTTTGAGTTGAAGGCGTCAACGTCAGTAATTTGAATCTTGTCACCCCCAGCAAACCCGAAGGTAATGTCTTCGGTGACTGTGACAGCGGTCGGGGCCGCAATTTCTGGTGCGTCGTTGTCGTTACTGGTAAAGAGCTTGATGGTCTCGGTTACCGTCGTGGTGTAACCCGCTGGTGGATTGACCGGATCAGGCCCACCGTTGTTCAAGTCATTGACCGTGACGACTAGTGACAACTCGCGGTCTTCGTCGGTGGGTACCTGCACCTGCAAACCGTCTAGCGCTGCTTGTACAGCGTCTTTAGTCCCTTCAAAGGTGACGGTGCCACCCTGCACGCTGTTGTTGCCGGTGACAGTTAAGTCAGTCGTCGACCCCAGGGTTAGCGTGCTGCCGGTGTAGGTCGCGCCGCCCGCTTGCAAGTCAACCGTGACCCGCAAAACATCTGTTTCACCCGGTGTTGTCAGCGTTTCTAAGTCGATGTCGTCAACGGTGATGCGGTTGTTGTTGGCGGCGTTGAAGGTCAGAGGCGCATCCGTATCAAAAATCTGCTCGTCAGGCACCTTCAGCTCTGGGGTGCTGTTGGCCGGATCGATATTGATGACATAAGACCCGGCCACCGCCGCGCCACCACCATCGCTGACGGTGAAGCTAAAGCCATCGAGGTGATCTTCGGAACCATCGTGTTCATAGGTGATGCGATCGCTATCCAGATCCACCTGTGTAAAGACACTGCCCACCGACAGCGCTGCGCCATTCAAAAACAGGGTGCCAAACTCAGTGGCATCGGTAATGCGATACTGCCGCTGAATAGTGCTGTTGTCAGGGTCGATATAGAGGAGGTGGGGCTCGCCATTGGTTTTGCCGTTCTCACCCTTGATCGTGCCAGTTCCCCCCTCAGCCACGGTCAGCGATTGTTTTGAGTCGAAAGACGGATCATCATTGAGCGAGGCAATCGTCAGATTGATCGTGGCTGGGTCACTGAGGTTGTTGGCTGCTGTCGTATTGTCATTCGCCTGCACCACAAAGCTATCGGCAAATTGCTCATCGCCCCCGTGGACATAGCGCAGCTTGCCGTCGTTTAGCTGCGCTTGGGTAATGACCGTGCTGGTGGTGACATCCACAAAGCCACCACCCTGGTCGACTTGCAGCGTGCCATTATCAGGTGTGTCTGTGACCTTAAAGGTCAGGTTGTTAATCGTCGAAAATTCTGTTTCGTTTTTCTTTTCGCCGGTACCATCAACATCATTGAGGTTGATATACGTTTCATCAATGATGAGGCTGTCACCTTCTTTTAGGAAAGGCGACCCTTTGGCTGCGATTGTGGGCGCATCGTTGATCGGCGTGACATCAATCGTGAAGGTTTCTTCGAAGGTGACATTGGTGCCGTCGCTGACGGTGAACCGGAATTCATCAATAAAGTCTTCACCGCCCGCATGTTTGAAGGTCACCCGGTTGTTGTCAATATCATCCTGGGTGAAAGAGCCAAACAAACCCAAAGCGCTACCATCCAGCTCGACGCTGCCGCTGGTCGGCAAACTGGCCAGGCGATAGACAATTTCACTAGGCAGATTGTCGGTATCAGTTGAACGCAGTAGCGCGGCATCGATGTTCGTGACGCTGCCTTCATCGACGTTAGCGATGCCCACGTTGATATCGGTGATGGGTGGGGTGTTTTCAGTGACTTCAGGATTTTGAGTGCCCCCAGCGCCACCACCACCCGTAGGAGGTACGATCGTACTGATATTAAAGGTCAACGTTTCTAAGGCCGACCCATCCGCGTTCCAGATGCCCCCTTCTCGCTCAGACGGATATTCGCGAATTTCACTATCGCGCACTTGGAACTGGAAACTATCGGCAAAACTTTCGTCCCCATTCGAATCTTTGTGGAACGTATAGCGAACCCGATTGCTATTGAGATCATCTTGGGTAAAACCAACGCCTGCGCCAATGCCCTGCCAAACGCTGCCGTTAAAGACCTCTAATTTGCCCAGGGTCGGATCGGGAGCAGTCGTGAGGGTATAGGTCAGCTGAGTTGTCGCGGAGTCAGGGTCACTCACGCTCAGGTCAGCCGCGGTAATGACTTTGGTCAACCCATCCAGCGTATTAAGGCTGAGGCCGTTGTTGTTGACCAGAATTGGATCATCGTTGTTGGGCTTGATGTTGAGGTCAATGGTTGCAGTCGTAGACCCTGGCGTGCCCGTACCGCCACCGTCGTCAGTCACGATGATGTTAAAGCTGTCGGGAGGCGGATTGCCAAACCCCTGATCATTGCCGTCGTGGCTGTAGGTGAATTTCGTCAGATCGGCGGAACTAAAGGTATCTCCCTCCTTGACATCCTTACCGTCAAACTTTAGGTCACCATCGGTGGGCAGCGAGTCAATCTCAATCGTGTAATTCGCTGCCGTCTGATCCGGATCGGTTACTGCAATCGTGACCGCATAATCTTCTTGCCCTTCAAACAGGGTGTTGTCGCCTGTGGCGGTCGGCAACTGGTTGACCGGCGCAATCGTAATGGGAATGGTGGTTTCGGCAATGGTGCCGCCTGCGCCATCGTCAACCGTGACGGTAAAGCTATCCCCAGTGCCTCCGGGTGACGTGGTTTGTGTCCCGTCGTGAAAATATTCCAGCTTGTCGATCTGATCGTAGGAGAACGTTGATCCTTCGACCAGAAAGGCACCGTCAAACTTTAAGGTGCCTTTGCTGGGCAGACTGGCAATCTTGACAATGATCTGGACATCTTCGTTGTCCACATCTTCGATGCCAAAATTGGCGGCGTCAAAGGCACCGTCCCCGCCTTCGAGCACGCTCAGACTCGTCGGGGCAATCTCGGGCGTATCGTTGTCTGGTGTAACACCCAGCGTGATCGCGCTTGTAGCCGTTTGATCACCATCGTTGACCGTGATGCTCAAGCTATCATCGCCGCTGAAATCGGTAGCGGGGGTGTAGCTCATGCCGTTAATGGCATTGTTGATATCCGTCAGCGTGCCTGAAAAGCTGACATTACCAGTGCCGTCACCCGTAAGGCCCGTTAAGTTCGCACTTGAGGCGAGGGTAATGATGCCTTGAGCAACACTCAGAGTCACTGTCTGAGTTTCACTTGCTTCGGGGTCGTCAATCGTGATGTCCGTGATGGTTAGCGCTGTTTCCTCCGCCGTGGCGCGATTGGCCGTTGCCGCATCGGCAATGGTGGGCGGGCTGACCAACACACCCGCATAGGATGCCAGCACCTCAGAACGGATCGGCATACTAGAGGCAGCGAGATCGGTTGAGTAATCTAAATTCCAATTACCTCCTAGTGCGGCGCTACCTACCAGCGTGGTAGAAGCGGCAATTTCAGCTCCAGTGAGGTGGTGCAGCTGCTCAATAAATTCGGCTCCGGCATCACCGGCGGCGACGTTGCAACCATAGAGCACGAGTTGAGGTGCTAAGGCTGATCCGGCGGTGGCGAACCACTGCTTGAGACTCTGGCTGTGGGTATCGAGATTCTCTAAATTAAGCTGAGCATGGCCTAAGTGCAGACATCCAGGCGAGCCGTGGGTGAGGATGTGGATTTCTTGAATGGGATCCGCTGCATATTGCTGGTGAAGCGTCTGAGTGATGTACTCAATCCCGTCGTGCGCCGCGTCAATCAGGTGCCATTGATACTCAGATCTGAGTCCTGCAATCAGATCCTGATAGCCGTGGATAGAGCCATCAATAAATAAGATTTTCATACCTGTAGAGAGTGCGTATTGCGACATGACGATTACCAATTAAGTTGTTGGAAAGATGCAGAACTGGGATGAAAAATGCTAAACACTAAAAGTTCAGCGATGCCTTAAAAACCTGCAAAAAGCAGGCAGCGCTAACAAGATGCAATTAGATCCCAATACACTCAGAGATCTAGAAAGCGCGCATGATAGACACACAGCTTGTTCCTGAACAACGGGTGTTCAGAAGTTTGAGTGAGACAAATTTATTTAGAGCAATAGGTGAACGAGCGATCGCGTCAGAAGCGATTTACGATTGCCAGTGCAGCAAACTATTGCCGATTTGAGTCATAAAAATCATGGATTGCACCTCGTGATTTCAAATTTGGCAGGAAAACGGTGGGCTTGTTATCTGAAAATTCAGAAGTACTAAAGAGAGAGGGCTAGAGGCTAGGGGCATCACTTCTAAAATCAGCATCAGCCTTGCGTGTTCAAATTGCAGCCGTCTGGAAACAATTAACACAACTACACACATATATTACCCGCTCATCAATTAGAGTCGTTCAGTATTTCTATGGGAGTTATTTTGGGTGAAGTAACACACGTTTTTATCAAAAATCAATTAATCATTGAAGGCTCAATAGAGTCTGGCCATGCAAGAATTCCGTAGGGCGGGTTGTGGCCGTAGCCCAATGAAATGCTGGAGTTGGCTCTAGTCATTATGCGCGGTGATGATCTGCCCGAAGATAATTAAAGCCCTCGATTTAGACAATCTTAGGTATTGATTTGAAAAGAGGCCTCTACCTATAAATTCAGTAGATCTACCATTTTTAATAGCTTCTATCTATGGCAGTGCCGACATATTATTGCGATTCTCATGGTGTCATAGGCGGGCGGGCTCGATGGTTGGTGAAGCTGCCCGATCACCAACGGAGTCAGACCTGATGGCATCGATAGAGGACTCTTGCTGGCCAAGGGGGTTGGTTTTAAACGGGGATGCGGGCGGTTTGGCATGCAAGATATCGACGGCACCTGAGACTTGATATGCTGCTAGCTGAGGTTTAAGCCCTTTTGGTAGCCAAGTCGAATTCGATTGATAGTTGTTTTAGTTTTTTAAGCAATGATTTGAGTTGTATTTGCTGCCGATTTGGAGATAGGGTCTGGTCATCGACTATTTGCTTGAGATGGCTATAAATATGGTCTAACGAAGCGGAAAACTGCTCAGAATTGCAGATATTAGCCTTAGGTGAAGCAGCAGATTCCTGAGCAGAGGGTGAAGCCGTATGCGTTAAATCAGCACTTTCGGTATTGCGATACTGAGCAGACGTGGGAGAGAGAAAGTTTGCTTGTTTAGCTTCCATTTGGTGAATTGTCTGCTGAAGATTTTCAATGACTCCATACATTTCCATGGGGTCAAACACACGTAGCAAGCTAGTCTGCGTCACAATTCCTAGGCTTTGCCCCCAGTTCCAAGACACCACTAAACGACCAACTTTGCGCGTTTGCATTTCTTGATGGGCAGTCCACAAAGAGTCTTGAGGATTGAGGAGAAACAGCGGGCTACTCATAACAGTGTGCGCGGTGGTCTTCGCCAGGTCGATTTGCAAGGCCTGAAACTGCACAATATCGCGCTCTGTGACGATGCCGACTGGTTGTTCGATGTCATCCCCATCCAATTGGGTAATCACGATACAACTGACCCGGTGCTGGGCCATCAACTGAGCTAATTGCAGCACCGTTGCCGTGAGCTGAGCCTGAATGACATTGACCGACATGACGTCAGAAACCCGACGAAATCGCAACAGGTTAGCAGGCCGCAGCACCTGGCGAATGCTTTCGTGAGACACAATGCCTACCAGCTGTTGTTGCTCATCGACAACCGGCACATGACGAATGCGATAGCGACGAAACAAAAATAAGGCGGCGAAGATGTCGTGGACTGAATGCTCTGGGAGAGTAACCACAGGCTGGGCCATCACCTCGGCTACGGTGGTTGTTTGCAAATCCAGGGCTTGAGCAGTCAACCGCACCACATCCCGCTCGGTCAAGATGCCCAAAATGGTTTTGCCTTGAGTAATGAGAACACAACTTGCTCGGCTCGTGATGGCGGCCTTGTTTGGGGCGATCGCGTCTTCAGCTAACAAACAAGTTTGGTGATGGGCTTGACTAATCAGGGCGATCGCATGAGCCAGTGAGGTGTCAGGTGACACTGTCAGGGGGTGGCGCTCGATCGCGTCTGCGAGGTCAGGCACCCAAGAAATTGCGGCTTCAAAGGGCATAAGGGTTACCGAGCGGCGTTGCTCGGCGGTCAGGTCAGTTACCAGCAGAACTGTTCTCTTCATACTCTATTCGACCGCCTTGCCACATTAGTCTGCCCAGCCTGACAAGAGGGATGTAACAAAAAAAATCCCGAATAAAGCCCCAGAAATATGTTTGAGCTTCATTTTGGTATATACTCCAGGGGTGTAACAAAGAAAGTTTTGCAAGCCTTCTGAAATCCGGCTTTTAAGCCTCAAAGGTTCTGGGTGGCTTACTGTAAAGATCGGAGGCGACACTATCTGCCTTTATGGGTTCTGAGGGTTTACGCCTCGGGTTCTGGGTGGAGTACCGTAAAGCCTGTCCAAGACTCGCTTGACGGAAATGCGTTGCCAAGTCTGTCCGCGCTTGGTGGTGTAGCCTTGCTGATTCAGCCAATCGGCGATTTTTTGTAACGACTTGCCAGACTTGTGATGGCGGCGAATGAGTTCGATCACTTCACATTCTGTGGGGTCATTGAGCAATTCACCGTTGACAGAGCGTTGTCCAAAAGCTGGTGAGCCGTGACCGGCATAGCCACCGCTAATCGCTTTGGCCTGTCGTCCTTGTTCAAGTCTTGCCCAAACTTCGTGATTCCTGAGAGGTTCAGCGCTCATTACTAGTCGCAATTTGATGATCTTGCTTTTTAGTTTATCAATCTCTGAATTCAATCATATTTAGGTTCAATGCAATTTATATTTCTCGGTTCCCCAGGTGCCGGTAAAGGCACACAGGCCAGTCTGTTAGCCAATCGCTGGCAAATTCCCCACATTTCTACGGGGGATATCTTGCGAGCGGCGATCGCGGGTAAAACCTCGCTGGGCATCCAAGCCCGCAGCCATGTGGAAGCGGGTGAGCTCGTGCCCGATATTCTCATCATGGCGCTCATCCGGGAGCGCTTCGGGGAGCCAGATATGAAACAGGGCTGGATCTTAGACGGCTTTCCCCGCACGTTGACGCAAGCTCAGGCGTTGGATGAGTTGCTTGCCATCGTGCGGCAACCGTATCCTCAGGCCATTTACTTTGAGGTATCTACGGAAAATCTAGTCACCCGGATGCTGGGTAGAGGGCGTCAAGACGATACTGAGGCAACCATTCGCCGCCGGTTGGAAATTTATCAGGCCGACACGACTCCCTTGATTGACTTTTATGAGAAACGTGAGTGCCTCATCAAAATCGACGGCAATCGTTCGCCAGATGCGGTGACTCAGACATTACAAGAATCGCTGCTGGTTCATCAATCGAGTCACTTAGTCCCCGTTTAGCCAGCGGCGGGATACGTCAGCTGAGGACTTTTTGAAATGAGCGCGATCCGCACCTGTAAACCCTTTTGGAGAGAGTAAACCCATGGCTACATACAAAGTCACGCTGGTTAACGATGAAGGACTCAATGCCGTCATTACCGTCCCCGATGATCAATACATTGTGGATGCCGCAGAGGAACAAGACATTGATCTGCCAGTATCTTGCCGGGCCGGATCCTGCTCGACCTGTGCGGGCAAGTTGGTGTCAGGGACGGTCGATCAGTCTGATCAGGCATTTTTGGATGATGACCAAATGGCCGCCGGATTCGTGTTAACTTGTGTGGCCTATCCAACTTCTGACTGCACCATTCAGACTCATCAGGAAGAAGAATTGTATTGACGGGAAGCCGCACTACGGTGACTCTTCTCGTCAGGTGGGAACCCACCCGAGATCAGTAGACTTAGCAAACAGCAACATTTTGGAGACGCAGTAATGGGTACGGCCACATTTATTGAAAACGAAACGACCTTTGACACGCTTTTAGCGAGCGAGCCTTTATTGATTGTGGATTGCACCGCTACTTGGTGTGGCCCCTGTAAGCTGGTAGCCCCTTTGATCGATCAGTTGGCCGATGAGTATGGCGATCGCGCACAAATTTTCAAGCTCGATCTAGATGCTAACTACGCTTTGGCCAAGCGATTTAGCATCAAGAGTATTCCTGCCGTCATGTTCTTCAAGCAGGGTGATTTGGTTGAAACTTTAGTGGGTGTCAAACCCTATGAAACCTTCACTGAAGCCTTAGAAAAGCTGCTGTAGCGGCGATTGTTAACGGTTTCGTCTAGTCGTTTCTTCCCTTAATCCTTTAGAGGTTCTGTGATGTCAGCAATTCAAAGGATCCGATGTCCCAACTGTGGTGACTTTGCAGAACGTCAGGTGTTGAGCGATCGCCTGCCTGCCGAATGTGACTACGTGCTTAAAACCGCCTGTGAAGCCTGTGATTATTTGCTAATCATGGGCTTTCCCACCGGCAAAGTTTTAGAAGCCTATGCCCCTTGCAAAGCGAGTTCCACGCAACCTGTTCGGCAAGGCCAAACTTATGGCTGGATGAGCCCTCAACCCTCTACAGGCAAGACGATTCAGCCCCTGCCGCAGGCGCTTTCACGTACCTACTAGAGACGGGGTTATATTGTCCTCGTCCTCTTTGCCCTGAGCCCACATATCCAAACAGGTAAGACCCATGATGAAAGCATCAGACATTATGACCCCAGACGTGGTCACCATTCGCGGTTCGGCAACCGTAGCTGACGCCGTGACCCTGATGAAAGAGAAAGGACTCCGCGCCTTGATTGTGGAACCTCGCCACGCCGCCGATCCCTATGGCATGGTCACTGAAACTGACATCATTTATAAAGTGGCCGCGTTTGGTCATGATCCGAAGCAGATGCGGGTTTATGAAATCATGACCAAGCCCTGTGTCGTGGTCAATCCAGATTTAGGGGTTGAGTATGTTGCCCGCTTGTTTGCCCAAACCCGAATTCGCCGTGCCCCTGTCATTCAGGGCCAGCTCCTTGGCATCATCTCCATCAGCGATATCCTTCGCAAGAGCGATTTTGTCGAAAAGCCGAAGCAAATGTTTCTGGAAGATCGCATTGAAGTGGCTCGCGAAGAAGCCCGGGCAATCTGCAAGGAGCAGGGAGATACATCCCCGGCCTGCGCTGCTGCTTGGGATGCCGTTGAGGAACTCCAGGCGGCAGCGGCTCATCAGCGGAAGGAAGAGTCCAACAAATCAGCCTTCCAGGAATATACCGAAGAGCATCCAGATGCCCCTGAAGCCAGGATTTATGAGGATTAAACTTCGGCTCATGTAAGTGAGCAGAGTTCCCCTAATTGTGAGTAAAACTTTGCAGGAGAATCTCCATCATGATGAAAGCAGAGCAGATTATGACGAAAGAGGTCGTAACCGTTAAAGGCTCCGCGACCGTTGCTGATGCTGTGAAACTGATGAAAGATCGGGGGCTACGGGCACTGATTGTGGAACCTCGTCATGACATGGACCCCTATGGCATGGTGACAGAGACCGACATCATCTATAAAGTTGCTGCCTTTGGCTATGACCCAAAAGAAATGCGGGTCTATGAAATTATGACCAAACCCTGCATTGTGGTGAATCCGGAACTCGGTGTGGAGTATGTGGCTCGGTTGTTTGCCCAAACTCGGATTCGTCGTGCTCCAGTCATCAAAGAGGGGTTACTAGGCATTATTTCGATCAGCGACATTCTCAAAAAGAGTGATTTTGTAGAGAAGCCCAAGACTAGCTTTGAACTCTATTGCGAAGAGAATCCTAATGCTTTAGAAGCACGGATATATGAGGATTGAGTTCTAAACATAATGCTTAAAATCGGCTTGATAGTTATAGACTATCAGCGGATCTCACAGAGTATAGCCTTTTGGGATTGGTACAACTCAAAACAGTCCGTGGACGAGGAGATCGCCCATCAGAGACTGATCAGAATTTTGTGTAAGCGGTCTAGAATCCCGATAACTCAGGAGACCGCATCATGCCTAAGAAGAAACCAGAACTGAACCGTGCCGATGAGTTGCTAGACGAGTTGCTATCAGACTGTCAAAGCCCAGAAGAGATTCTTGGCGAGTCCGGCTTACTCAAACAGCTCACCAAACGATTGGTAGAACGGGCGTTAGCCGGGGAACTGAACATCACCTGAAGACCCGCAAGGTCGTCGATGGCACAGCTCCCAGCAACAGCCGCAATGGTCACTCGCCCAAAACAGTGCAGTCAGAGCAGGGAGAGTTGGAGCTAGCCATTCCCCGTGATCGCCAAGGCACCTTTGAACCGGTATTGGTGCCGAAGCACCAGCGACGACTCAGCGGTTTGGACGAGAAGATTCTGGCGCTGTACGCGCGCGGGATGAGCACCCGCGATATCGCCTTGCAACTGGAAGAACTCTACGGCGAGCAACTCCAACAACTCGGTTTACAGATTTCAGAACTCGACGAAAAGGGAGTGAAAAAGGCTTTGGAGTTTCGCGGCCAGGAACCAGCACTCTCACTGCCTGACTCATTTGCCCTAGCGCTTGCACACAAACATAATTGGGTGTTGCTCACTGGAGATCGTGCCTTAAGAACTCTTGCTGTACAAGAATGCGTTAAATGCCACGGTGCCCTTTGGGTGATCGATCAAATTCATCAATTGCAAGTCGTTAACCCACAAGTCTTACGTGAATCGCTCATAAGAATTAGCCGTCATCCAAGATGTCGTTTGCCTAAATATAGAGATGAGGAACAGAATTGAAGCATTTTCCACTGAGCAAGGAGCGGCATAGTTGAGAATACTATTCACCACGAGACGCCTTCTGCAACGAGATTTAGTCAGCAGTACTTTTAATCATTATTTAGGTAAGTTTCTTTGACAAGATATTGTTCTCGCTGACTGTAATACTCCCTGGGCCTGACAGTATATGGAAAGCAAGAGAGGTGTTTGTGAGTAGCAATATTTACACCCAAAGATTTGGCTTTTTCTTCTGCCTCTTTTTCCAGAGGTACCCACACAGACACTGGAATTTTTGGCGGCTGACGAACGCGGTGCGTTCCTAAATCGCAGTATTTTCCCTTAATTGTCTCGTGCTCTAGAATCACACGCTTCGTTGTTTTGCGCAAAGGTGTGTGATAAGAATCTAGCCCTAATATTCTTCCAATACGATTCAGTTCATCGCACCAAGCTTGGCAATTATGTGCATCATCATCAGGAGCATAGGCTCCTTGCTGGAATAGAAACTGATGAATCATTTCATGAAGCAGGACATCATATGCAAGTCGCTTTCCAATTATGTGACCCAACCCCCAAGGGTCATTAGAAATGGCAGAAGAAGACTTAATTATGCTTTGATGCAACATAATAGTGTCGAATGCAGGATTGTAGAATCCTAGAGAACCGCCATAGGGCGTTATCCCCCACTGAACAGTCTTCAGAACAACTAAACCATCGAAATAGCGGCGGTTCAGTTCGGCGTAAGCATCATAGGTCCATACCCCCAGTTTGCCATAGGCCTCGATAGCGGCGGCCCGAAGAATATGGAAAGTGTCTTCCGATAGAGACGCCATGGCAATTCCGTCGTTAAGAGTTCCGCATTCTAATTGAAACTCACTGCTGTTAGTTTCAATTAGAAGTATATCTCTATCGAATCGTAGCTTGCGTCCAGTACTGCGAAACTTAGGATTTTTGCAACACAAGTTACACATATGCTTTTCCGCTAATTCTTCTGTTGCAAATCTTAGGCGCAAAAGTAAAAGAGTTATGCACTAACTTTTACATCAAAATACCAGCTGAAAGGCTCCAAAATTGAAAATTGGCTACGCCCGCGTCTCGACCAGCGAACAGACACTCGATGCGCAACTTCGTCAGCTGAAAGAAGCAGGCTGTGAGCTCATCTTTGAAGAGAAGATCTCGGGGGCAAGGCGCGATCGCCCCGAACTGGAAAAATTATTGTCCCAAGTTCGCCCTGATGACACCCTGGTTGTGTATAAGCTAGATCGCCTTGCTCGTTCCACCCATCATCTGCTCGAAATTGTCGAGACCCTCCAGCAGAAAAAAGGCACATTCCAATCTCTAGGGGAACCTTGGGCCGATACGACATCACACGCCGGAAAAATGATTATGACCATTTTTGCTGGCATCGCTGAGTTTGAACGTGACCTGATCCGAGAACGCACCGGCATCGGACGAAAACAGGCGATGGAGCGTGGCGTTAAATTCGGCAGACCATCAAAGCTTTCAAAAGAACAAAAGGCACTAGTTCTGAAGTTAATAAATGAAGGTAAGTCTGTCTCAGAAATTGCAAGAACATTTAAAGTAAATCGCTCCACGATCTATCGCTTAGAGTAGAACGATTTTTTGAAAATCGGCATATCATGCAAGAATTATTTGTCCTGCCATATATGGGATATCTGTTCAGTATTAATCGCTTAAAGGTGAGATTCGTTATTTATTAATTAATTTAAATCTGTTTTTCTTGATGGCTGAAGTTTTGATGTTTTGAATTTCAAAGCGTCTAGTTATCAGGGCAAAAACATGAAAGTTTTGTTTTTTCGATATCCTGACATTAACAATGTCATCATTATCACAGACCGAGAACTAAGTTCTGTTGAACAGCATGACTCGACTCGCGTATTCTTTGAGATAGCTAAAGAGAAATCTTTTTCAGGAGTTTTCAAGCTTCCACAACCTTTCTTTAGTTACTACTTCTCACCATTGGATTTTGAAAATGGTGAAGATTCAGAGGTAATTGAGATACGCAAGGTTCTTGCAGAGATAAAAAACCACGGTGAAGAAGTAGAATTTCAATTCTTCAACCTTGGGAAATAGTCTCTGTATACTCTGATTTATAAAATCTAGTCTGGCTTTCAAACTGAAAGCCAGCTTCTTTATAGATTAAAGCCCAAAGTTGAATCTAGAGTGAAATTGTGTGGATGAGATATTTATGAAAACTCAACTTCAACAATAATTCTAGCTTGAACATCACGCCCACCATCAATGTTGAAGGTGATTGAACCTCTCCCACCAGGTATAGGTTCATCTGCTGTATACAGGCGAGTAACAATCCCATATTTGGTTTCATAAGTCGCCACACTGTTTGTGCTGATGATCTCACCAGTTTGAGGGTTGAGATCTCCTGCCCAGGTACCCCAGTCTTCGAACAGGCTTTCGGTGGGGATAAGGGCACTATCAAGCTCTAGAGCATTCAGGTTTTCGTCATTACCAAGAATCAACATGGCACGATCAATACCGGCGGTGGTGGAGCCAGTGAAAGAAATTGGTGTTACAAAGTTCTGCTTAATCTGTGTTGTTCCAAAGCCTGGATTAGGGCCAAGATCTTCGTTCCGCTGCTGTCCCCACAACGGTTGATTGACATTTCCCAATCGGCGGGAGAAGGGCGTTTGGTTATCGGTAAAGTCACGCTCTTGCAGGCTTGTCTGAACCTCCTGCACCACATTGATGACAGCCTGGTCTGTTTCAGGTGGCAGGTTCTCAGAAGCATCTCTCGCAACATTGGCTTGTGCCATTGTCCCGAACACTGCATCTGAACGTCCGTCCAGACTCAGAACGTAATTGATGGTGTAAGAATTCGCTGGTTTGGGGAAGAAAATTCCAGACCCTCCAGCCATAGCTGCACCGCTAAACGCAGCCGCTTTAATGAATTTTCGTCGCTTCATAACTTACGGAACAGGTACAAAATTCGTATCAATTACAGGCTAGTTAAAGAGGTCATCTAAAAGGTTTTCGACGGCGTCCTCGGCCTCATTCATAGCCCCGTCCAGGAGAATATCTAAGAAACTTCCAGAACTTTGCTCCTAGTTTTCCTGCGGTTCATTCCTTTCGGCATCTGACAAGGAAACACTAGGTCCCAGGCCTGGATTACTAGATGTTATAAAGTGAGCTTCAGTGAAGTGGAGTTCACAATTATGGTAGTTTGGCGCTCTAAGACATACCTGCTGTACAGCAAAGTCTTCACCGTCTTCTAACGCTAGAGACGAGTTGACCAGTTGACCAGGCTCAACATTGTCATATGACTGAACCAAATTGCCGTCCTGATAAATGTTTACGGTAAGAAGAATCCCATCTGGTTGATAGCTATCTGGTATGGCCATCTGCAAATTAACAACAGAATAAGTGGATGAATCTGCCTGACAAACCATTGTCGTACTTGTGTCTGTCCTTCCACTTAACCTAAAAAGTGATTCGTATATTTTCAATCCTACTGAAACCTCATACTGGGTTTCGCGTATGAAGCCTCTATTGTGGTAGTCATAGCTATCATTTGATGTCAGACAGCTTGTTGTTCCAGACAAAGGAACGCTGAGATCTGGACCTATTCGCTCTTGGGCCTGACTAGGTGTCGTCACAAAAGCAGCCACTACTGTCAGCGAGGCTGCCAGGACAGATGCTCTGAGAATCCGCAAATTCATGTAAGTATTCGTAAACTCTACAAATATTCTTTATTAGACCGTAAAATCGCCGATTTAGGTGTAGCCTCGTAATCATTATCTATAACGTATAGTTTTCACCAGGCATCGTTGCCAGGGCAAGGCTTTATCCTTGATGAATAGTGTTTAACTGTTCTGATATCTGTTGCAGCAATGGTGTACCGGGTGCTCTCTCCTCAAGGATATGCTGCGCTTGTCCAAGGATTACTTGGGCTTCGTCTGCCTTGTTTATCTCAGACAGCATCTTGCCCAGGTTGTATTGACACTCGGCAATGAGAGGCCAAATATCAGCATCCTGAAAGATAGAGATTGCCTGTCGGTAATGTGATTCTGCATCTTCATAACGCTCAAGTGCTTTTTCCACTCGGGCAAGGTTATGTGCTCCAAATGCTATTTGGAGATGATGCTCGGGCAAAACACTCTCGTTTATATCGTGCGCCTCCATAACCTGCAGGAAGGCATCACCATATTCACCTCTATACAGGTGAAACTTTGAGAGCTGATCCAATGCTTCTGGAAGTCGCATGTCCTTCTCGGGTAAAGCTTTTCGCCGTATTTCAACAGCGCTTCTTAAGAGGCTCTCGATGTCAGGATTTCTCCCAACAAAATCCTCGACACTGTTCTTCCCAGCTTTGATGCATACGTTGTAAATGGTTCCCAGCGTTAATTGCGCTTCTGCAAGATCGAGTTCAGGTGTCTCTGGGTGTTGCTGCCGGATGCGCAAAGCCCGCTCAGCCCAGGCAGTCGCTACATCAAGGTCACCTTTATTCCGCAAAATAACGGCCTTAAGGATCATTTGTTCCGTCATTGCCAAGCTTTCTGAACCGTTTAGTTCGGTTTGCTGAGCAATCGCTTGCTCCAAGTAAGTCAAAGCATCATCTGCATAAAGCCGCAACGCAACAGCAGCTGCCTGGGTATTTGCCTGAATGCTTGTAGCAATATTTGTGCTTTCCAATGGCAAGACCCCCTTAACCCCTCGTTCCGCCCATATCCAGGCTTTCGTCAGCAATCCCTGATTGACATAATGCTGTGATAGCGCCCTGCAGATAGAACCCTTCTCTGAAATTACCAACATGTCAGAAAAATGATTGATGACCTGCTCCACGTGGGGGGCAACAGCGTTGGATTGTTGTAAGGCTTCCAAGCTAGGAAACTCTGTAAATTGACGGCTGGCTTCAATAAGGTTTTGCAATACCGCCTGCGAACATTCCTTAGAATTCTGCATCGTGGCCAGCTTTCCGCGAAAGAAGCTACTGACCAGACGGTTCATTTGATAGGTTTGCTCTTTATCAACATATTGAAATAGATATGTTTGCTCAAGCTGTAAGGCTGCGCGCCGAAACTCTCGCGATGGCATTAGTGGCTGAGCCGAGGCATCGACCAACGGCTTAGGAATGGGAGATGCAGCAAACAAACTGACTAAACACCCAAGCGTTTTGGAAGCGTCTGATAAATGTTCCCAGCTAAGGTCGAAGGCAGCGGCAGCTCCATGTCTGGCATAAGACAAAGGATCAGCTTGCATTAGGGCCGGATCCGCCAGCGCATTGTTCTGCAGTTCGGCAAAGACTTCAGCCAGAGATTCACTTTTTATTTGTGCCAGGTAGTGACGAACCAGCTGCAACCCTAAGGGAAGATAGCCAAGCCAAGCACAGATCGATTGCAGCGTTTCCTCTTCAGCATTGAGCCTTGAGTCATCGGGTAGCGCATCTGTAAATACTTGCCTGGCTCCTTCTGGTGATAATGGTTCCAGGGCTACTGAGGAAACTTGATCTAGCTTTTGCCGGGAGGTAACGAGAAAGCGAATCCGCTCATTTGTGCCACTCCTAATCTTTGATAAAAGTGCAAGGTCTTCCAGATCATCCAGAATTATCAGGACTGGGGCGGGAGACGACGGCCAGTGTCTCCAGCAAAAATTAAGTTGTAGGAACGGATCATCCCCTTCTGGCGGTGACACATTGTTGTTGCGGGCAAATTGCACAATTGTGGCAGCAACGTCCTGCTCTCTGGCGTCAACCCAACAAATCCCCCCACCATATTCCGCAAGCTTGTTTCTGGCATAGTGCAAGGCCAGTGCTGACTTACCGACACCCGGCAGGCCTGTAATGGCAGCTATGTTTCCGGATTCAGATTGCAGTAGCAACTCATCCAGTCGCTCAATATCTCTCTCCCTTTCCACAAGTGCAATGCTGGTCTGAAGAAGATTATGCGGTGGGGGTTTTTGCCCCGTCTCAAAGCTCTCTTGGTCGTTGCGGACTGAAGCCTTTTGCTTAGATTCGCCATCCTTCACACAGAATGATTGCCAATCTTGAGAACGCCGCTCCTCTTGTTCATAAACAGTTTCTAAGATGGCTTGCATGAGTTTCATGCAAGTACCTTCGGAAAAACTTGCGCCGTTCAAAAACCTAGAAACAGTAGATCGGTCACAACCTGACGTATAGGCTAATTTTGCTTGCGTAACTTGCATTCTGTCCATAGCTGCTGTGAACTTTGTTCGCCACTCTTCACTTAGGCTGTACTTAACCATCGCAACGCATCTGTAGGAAGTATCCCCTCAGAATAGTCGCTTGTGGTGAGGGGAAATCGTTCCAGGTGAGCCTTGTGTAACGAAACATGAATGCGCAATTGCCTCGCAATTGCGCAATTTGCCACGTAGTTTCATTAAGGGGCGGAAGCGAAGCGGGCTCGTTAGTACACGAATCGAGAAGAGATGGATAAGCAACCGGTAATAATCCCTCTCTTCTGCCCCTAACCGACTGCAACCAAGTTCCTGCAGGACTTTTTTCTTACTGATTCGAATCAATCGATTGACCAATGCCCTCGCATTGCGTCACGGCATCGTTTGTTCATTTTTCTGGAGGTCCAATGCAGACCACACAACTGACAACTCTCTCGCAAAAAGCAGCGTTGCTCATGCACGCCGTCGATGTTGCAACAAAGCAAACAGATGCGTTCTTCGATTTCAATTTCGCAGACCCTGCACAGGTTGCCCTGATCGAATACATCGAAACCCTCTCCCGCGAGGAACAGCTGCATCTAGCAGCCCATCTGCTGGAAAGCTGCTGCAACCATAGCGACTCTCTGATTGTGACCATCCCGCTTTCATTTGAGAAACCGTTGCGCAAGCGGTCCGAAGCCCTTGCTACGTCACAGGAGGTAAGCAATGACTGATCAAAAAGGTCTTGGCCATATCAGGAGATTGTCTGAGTCCCTATGGCATGTTTACCTCCCTGCTCATCGCTCTGGTAAAGGACGCCTGAACTATTCAGTGCTTGCCCTAACGATAGTGCTGGTTCTTAGCACGATTGGATGCAGCAAGACATATCAGTTCGCGCCCTCAGAACGGGAGACTGATTCAGACATCCGGACTGCTCTGGAAGAAGCAGAGGAGCTCTCCTTGCCAACACCCCCTAAACCGCCTTTCAAGGTGGTTGTTATGGTGGATTTCAGTGCCAGCACTAGCGACCATCGGATTCGCCTTCCGAAGCCTGAGAGCCTGGAGCCTTTGATCGATGCCCTTGTCAAAAATGGAGGGGTTTTAGCGATCTCTCCCATATGTGACGAAAGCAATCTTCCCCTGGCCAGGACTACCTTTCCAGAGCCTCCCAGGTTTGATGAGTCACTACTGCACAATACAGCTTCGCCAGCACCACTCGATGAACAATCAATCAACCCGATGAAATTGCCGGAGGCGAAGCGGCAGGAGCAAGCGGCGTGGACTGATTATCAGCAGCGCCAAGCTGAGGATAAAGCGCTCATCGAGAGTCACTCTGCAGCGGTGGAAGCCCATCAAGGGAAATCACAAGCACAGGGCAAAGCCTTTCTGGAGGAGATAACGCCCCTGCTGAACCGCTCCGTTAATTGCACCAGAACCGATCTGTATGGGGCACTGCAGCGGGCAGATCTGTTGCTCTCTGAAAACAACAGTATCTGGTCACAAACCCCAAATGCCTATCTGCTGATCAGTTCCGATGGAATCCATGACAGCCCAACACCAGCTGTGCCATTGCAGAGTAACCCTGAAATTTTCCTGATTAATGGCTCAGGGAATATCGGTATTTTCTCTGCCCTTAATCACCAAGCTTTCGAAGCCCTAGAACCGGCAATCGAATCTGTCCTTAATTATGTCGGGAGCATCTCTCATGACGATGAATGAACAACCCTTCTCACGCCGTGATTGCCGTAAGCAAAAATGTTTGGATAGACTCCGCGATGAACTGGATGCTCTGCGCTTCAAATGCAGCTATTACGGTGAGCAAGCTTACTTAACGCAAAAACGGCAAGAGCGAATTGCACAAAGACAACAGGAAACGATCGAGGATGAACCCCAGTTGGCTTTTGCCAGGCCACGCGATGTTATCAGGCACCTCTGCTTTGGGTTGCTGATTATCGCTTCCGGTTTTATCAGCCTCGTTTTGATCTACGCACCAGCTGAGTACCTGATTCAGCAAAACATTGGGCAGAACCATCCACTTACTGTAGTTTTTGTAGTTGCCCTCACTGTTGTGTTGACGGCCTCGCAGGTCGCTGTGGCCATTCTTTATAACGATGCCAGGGAAAAGACGACCTTGCTCAGATCGTGGCAAGTCATTGCTTCTGCGATGGCGGCCTTTACCTCCGGCATGATCGTTGCGACCGAAATAGCCCGGTATGTTGGCTTGGGGCTATGGCCCTGGCCACACGATGTAATCGCGCTGCTTCTCAAAATGGCTCTTGCTTACGGATTCGATGCCGTGATTGTTTACAACGGCAGCGCCTTGGAAGAAGCTCTCAGTTTTCTCTGGTTCCGGGTTCAGAATGCCTATCTAGAGCATTTCCGTAACCGTCTGTCTGACAGCTTAAGTAAGCACGTGCGTGAAATTAGAGAGCACTATGCGCTCTACCAGCAAAAGCATGCTGCCTACGATCGCGAGGTCGGAGAGCAAGCAGAGCCTTTAACGCCTTTTGACAACACCACCCAGTGGATTCTCAAAGAATGGCTCGATCTTGATGAAGATCAGTCTTCCCAAGACTGATTGACTCAAGCAGGGAGCCAGTGAATGGGCTCCCTGGTCCCTCATTATTTCTCAAAATTGCAACGACGACTTCCCGGAAATCCTGAGCAGACAGTTTGCTCGCTCCCGTCGTCGTGCCTAAATTGGGCGTTTTTCTGCACTGAAACTGCCCGCCGTGACATCTGTTGTTTTGAGGACATTCCATGAACCGTTATGAACACGGCATCAGCCGCCTCGCTTTCTGGAACTTTTTGTATTTATCAGCCTTAGCGAGCATCACCATTTTGTGGGGGGGTGTTTTGCTCCCCATCACCGAACAGGCCTTTGCCAATCAGGATATAGAACCGGGTGTTTTGGTTATTCCAGTGGTCGGTATTTCATTTCTGATGTTTCAGCAATGCTACGTGACATTCAGAACCCTGGTTATCCAATACGGCAAAGTGATGCCCGGCCCCTATCTGATTGGCTATTGCCTGCTCCTAGTCACAGCACTGCTGCTATGGCTGCTTGAACCCTGGTACGGTTTAGTCCCCTGTCTGGTTGCCTTGATTGCCGCGGCCAAATTCCGGAATTGGTTGTTGTTTCATAAGCCTTTGTGGCTGGGTGAATCAGGACAATTCATGCGCCCGGTGGGTTGGCTCAAACGTTTCTTCCGGTTGCAAAGCAAGCCTGGAGACCTGACCCTGCCAATCATTGGGCTTGACCTGCCCTTTGAGGAAGGTATTCGCAATATCGCCTTATTTGGTGCTGTGTCTTCCGGGAAAACCATCACTCTCAGGCTGTTGTTGCAAGCCATCGTCCCGTACATCGGCAAACGCCCAAACCTGCGTCTGGTTGTCCATGATGCTAAGCGGGATATGGTCAGTATCTTGACCGGGATGAACCCACACTGCCCGATTTATCTGCTGAATCCAGCTGATGACCGATGTGCCGTGCTGAACCTGGGACAAATGATTACCAACCAGGCAAGTGCAAGAGCCCTGGCCACTATCTTCACTCCGTCTCAGACCGGTACGCATGACACCTTCTGGATTCAAGCAACCCAGTACATGCTGGAAGGATTGGCCGTCTACTTTTCGGTTGTTGCGCCGGGGGCATGGAATTTACGAGATCTCCTGGTGGCTTGTCGCTCACACGAAAGGTTAAAGGCCATTCTGGGCAGTCACCCCCTCACCAAAGGTTACCTGACACCGCTTGAAGGCGATCGCCTGACCCATTCCATCATGGTGACTATCCAGGTGTATCTCTCTCTATTTGCACCGATCGCTAGTGCCTGGCACGCAAAGCGCAAGCACGCTGAAGAGAATAACCTGCCGCTACAGGAACTGAGTCTGCAGCAGGCTCTCCACGACGACATTGTGATCGTCTTGGGCAGAGATGTGGAACACCCGGTGGCGATCGCAGCCCTCAACAGACTGTTTTTGACTCTGTACTGCCGTGCGCTGCTCAATGCCCCCGGCAATGATTTGGAGCGCGAACCGCACACATTTTTCGTCTTGGATGAGGGTCATGTCCTCGGAAAGCTACCCGAATTCGAGGAATTCATGACAAACGCCTCTGGTCGTGGTGTCTGCGTTGTTACAGCTCTGCAGTCGATTTCCAGCCTGCAAGGGATTTATGGCCGAGAAGGTACGGAAGCTATCCTCGGGCAATTCTTCCACCGGCTCTTCCTGCGGCTTAACGACCAATTCACTGCCGATTATGCATCCGTTCTCTTCGGACTGGGCAGCCGTTTTAGCAAATTCTTCAATGGCAATCGGTGGGAGATATCCAACCAAGTCGAGCGGGCTCCCCTCGTCCCTTCTGAAACACTGCGGCGAATCTCTCCTCCCATGAAAGGGAAACCAGGCCCGTTGAATTGGCTGTTCGGAAAGGGCGGAATTCCTCTCAAAGGCCTTTACCTGGGCACCCATGCCTGTGAGATGTCACTCTCTCCCCGGGCCATTAGTAAGAAGCTCATGCCAAAAGCAAACGTCCCTGACATCGTTGCGTGGGACATTCCACAGCTCCCCGGTTGGGACAATGACGATCTCAAACGCCTGCATTTAGAAAAGGTAATTAGTCCTGATGATTTTGTCCGGCATCAGCAAGAGGAACAAAATCTCATGGCAAATGCAAAAGCCAATCAAAAGGATGTAATTCAAAGCATCAAACCTTTCCTGGATAAGCCTGTCCCCGATTTCGAGCAGGAACTAGAGACCCCAGATTTTCCAGAACCATCCCCTGAAAACGACTGATTTTTGAGCTTCTCCGGGCTGTCAGCGGACAGCCCTTCTCTACCGTTATCCCTTCATTTGAGGAAACACCATGCCTATCTTAAATATCTGTGGTGGTGAGCAAGGCGGCGTCGGTAAATCGACGGTTGCCGGAACCATCCTTCAATATCACATCGATCATGAATTGCCCTTCAGCGCCTTTGACCTGGATCGCAGTAACGCTGATGTCAAACGTCGCTTTGGCAAGGTCTGCGACGTCCATCTGGCTATCTTGTCAGAAGCCCAGCAGCATGAGGATGCTGCGAACGCTTTGTTTAACGCGGCACTCGAGCAGAATGTCATCTGTAACCTACCGGCTCAAGTTCTTCCAGCACTTAATGTCTGGATTGAGCACAATCAGCTGATTGAACTAGCGGTTGAGACCGATGTGCAGCTGCGGATCTTTCATGTGGCTGCTCCCAGTTTTGAGTCTCGCAAATTACTCAGTCATTCCCTCAATCTGTTTGGCGATCACATTCCGCATGTGCTGGTTAAAAATCTTGGGATGCCTGGTCGCTGGGAGCAGTTTGAAGATGAGGATCTCACGGAGCTGATTGAAGCGTATGACTTGACAGTGATTGAATTCCCAAAATTCATTGGGAATTCCGAGAAGGAGTTTATGGATGCCCAATCAATGAGCTACGGCGAAGCCCTCCGGCATCCTGATCTAGGACCGATCTCCAAACAACGGATTAAAGGATTTTTGCGCAAAGCCTATGACGCTTTTGAAGATGCCAGCCTTTTCACTCAGAAGCCCAAATATGTCCATGAAATAGTGCCGTTCAAGCGACCCAGCAAAGGTAAGGACAAGGAGGTTCAAAAATGAACTCCTCTCCTCCCCCACAACAGTCACTGCTGGACAGATTATTGACAGACCTTACCCCCGAGCAGAGAGCCCGCGTCCTCGATCTGGTGAGGCAACTGGAGCTGGATCCGCAAGATCCTCTGTTCCTGGTCGTCGTGGCTATTGGTCAGCTCCAAGTTCTCATTGACGAGACTCCCAATACTTGGAGCTTCTTGTTTGATTCATTTGCACAGGAACTTGCTGAATGGAAAATACACAATCTCCACATACTGGAGAGTCTCTCGCTGGAAGCGTCAGCGGTACAGGATCTCAGCCAACACGCGCTGACACTGAGCGAGCACGTATACAGACTACAGAGCGTATTGAAGCAGCTCATCGAAGCATTGGAATCTTCCGAGACAGCTACCCAGTCCTGGCAGAGTAGCTTCGCGAGCTTGAAACACGATCTGTTATTGAGCTTGAACGCCCTCATCCCAGACAAGAGCGCACCACCGACCGTGATATCGCCGCCGACTTCCCGCTGGAGCCGGAGCGTTAGTCTGCTCACCCTGCTGATTCTGACTATCACAGGGATAGGGGTAGTCCCGATCTATCACCGGCAACTCCAACAAAGTCAGCAGCTGGAATGGCTTCTCGAAAAGGAGAACCGACGGGATTGCCGTGAGAGGATACTTCCTGCCTCCGATCCACTTTGCCAGTAGCAATCGCTTGCTTGTCATTCATCCGGGGCAGCCATGCTGCCCCCCTTCACTTACGCATACTTGGATGCTCATTATGACCAATCCTCAACCTGCCCCTCAAAACCAACCAGCTCGGCAACCTCAGCCACAGTCTCAAAAACCTTCCGTCAGTATCTCTCCACCGAAAACTCCTGAACCGGCAAACGATAACCAGCCTGCTCGATACGGCAAAACTATTGCTACAGGCCGCTTCGTCGCTTCCAGACATCTTTACGGGTTGGCAATACTGACGGTTGCTGACATTCTCGTTGAGCACGGCTCGGCGTTTTATCAACGTTACCGCGCTCCCAAAGAGCGGCTCGAAGCGCGCCAAAACCAGTCTCGGATTGCGAGGAAACACCACAAAATGGAAAAGGAGGAAACCCAACGCCCTCTCTCCCCGCAGGGAATCCTTCTGCAAAATAGGGCGCATGAGACTGCTCAAAAGATTCAATCAAATACCCGAACAAAGGCAGAAGTAAAGGAACGAGTTTGCTTCGACAAGCATGACTTTCGCCCTATAACAACAAGACATCGTCTGCCTGCGGACGACTTTCTCAAAACGCTGGCAGAGCGTGGGAATACTGAAGCGCAGGAATCACGCCTTATAGACATTTATAAGAACGATAAAAGTGACAATGCTCGGACTGCTAAGGCTCTTTATCGGGAAGCTATGAACCTCATAGCCCAAACTCAAGGGAGAAAAGTGATGGATCGAGTGCAAGATCCTGAAGCAGCCCTGCGGACTGACCAGAAAGTATTCTCAGAGTTGATGGTGCAGCAGGACAACATTGAGACAGTTCGAGACGCGATCACATCTGCGAGTCCGTCAACCGCAGATCTCTCGGAAGCAGAAAAAAGCGCTTATCTTGCACAGGTGGAAAGTCCCTACTGGGAAAAGCTGAATACCTTGCAAGCCTTAAAACAAACGGATCGTAGCCGTGGAGGGGCAAGTGTTGCTGAGGCTGTCTTCGACTACAAATCCGCTGAATCTAATCAAGAATTACGGCATACAGACGTGGATTTGTTTTTCAGTGAGTATATCGATCTGATTAACTCCCGCTCTCCTGACAAGGAGCTTGATACAAAGTCTGAGTATTACCGACAACTGGGGGAATATATTCGTGCCCATGGTCGAGATGGTTTAAGTTTTGATCCAAATAATTGCCAGGAAAACGAATATACCGTGGACCAGAAGATCGCTTCCCAGATGTTTATCGCTGGACATGGTAAGGAAGCTATCAAACAGGCGGTTCTTGAAGCGAGCCCTGCTCTCGACGGGATAGATTATGCCAACAAACTTGATTATATTTCGGAAAACATAGAGCCTGTATTTAAGGATGCTGAAATAACGCGACTGGCAAATTCACTTAGTGATTGGCGAACAAAGCATGAGATTCCAAAATCAATTAAGCGTTTTGATTATCTCCAGAAAATGTTCGAAGAAGCTCCAGAAAATCTACTTAAGAATCCAGAAAAAACATCACTCATATAGATAGATCATCATCTAGTAAGGAGCGCGATTCGGAAATAGATTTAAGCTGGTAATATCAGTTATTTAGATTGTTTTTCCAGTCAAATATTTGTAATATTTGGCATGACACCACAACTATTAAAAGATATCTTTAAAGCATTTAGAATCAAGACCTTCACGGATTTTTTCCCTGGCATAGAGGCGAAAGTCATTCAGGACTGGATTGAAGGAAAACATCCCATTCCTGAAGATATCTCGGGAAAACTCTATCATTTGCACTGTATTTACAAGATGGTTATCCTTGATGCCATAAATGAAGCTTTTGATATACCTGACAAAAAGGCCTACTGGCCGACTTATTTAAGTGATGCCGATTTTGAAAAAATCGACCCGGAAGGATACAAGCTATTCTCCGGTTCCTCCTGGCTCCAGAAAATGACCATTTATGATGCTGAAGCAGCCTTCTCAAGGCTTTTCCTGATTGAGGGATACAAACCATGTTCAGTCTATACATACACCTTGTCAGCAGAAACATATTTCAATTGGCTGAGAAGCAACGGTTATTCCAATACAGATGCTCGCCGGAAGCAGTGCACCAATATGCTATTTCAACGTCATCGACCAATGAGATCAGATGCGCTCCACATGCTGAGAAATGGTGAAAGCATTCCTGAAACCGATCCTGATAAAACAAGAGAAATAGAAGATATGATGCACGAAATGCGGGAAAGGCTTGGTTTAGTTCCACCTCCTAAGGTTCGCACCATTCCAACGCCACAGGAGGTATGGGAGGGGTTCCTGCAAAGTCGCTCAGAAGTGAGTTGAGATTTAGTCTATTCTTTCAGAGCCATCCGTCGCGGTTTGAGAAAGGCAGAAGGGGAGAGCAGCGTCAATGCCAGAGAGCAATAGCGTGCCTTGATACTGCAAGACCATTATGCCAAAACCGCGTATAGACGGAGGCCAGAAAGAAGGCGACAAGCACCTATTCTTTTGGTGGATTCTGAGCGAAAAATACGGAATTATCTACAAGGATAGGGGGGCGAGAGTTTTGACACTTATTTCGAAACCAATTTAACTAAAGAGATAGATCCGCCAAGCAATACCCATTTGTCCTCAATTCTAAGCAAAACCGAGGAAAGCCACGCAAAAAAGCAGCACAGATTTTAGTTCAGCATTTTTTAGCGAGCCTTGAAGCTCAGGCACAGAAGGTTTTCGCAGCTTGACCAGCTGCTCTATAGTCAGCAGTTCGAGTCCATCGGCATTAACTCATGGGAAAGCACTCGAGATACCAGCCTATGACTAGGGATCTGAATGGATGAAGAGCCTGTGTCTGTATAGATTGCTGGGCGATAGCGATACCCCTAAGAGGCCGCAGGATAAGTTGCCGTCTGGGCAGGGGCTTTATCCAATAGCCACGCGATTTGCTGGGGCAGTAGCGTGGCCAAGTCATAGCGCTGCAAAATCGTGTCGCGAGCATTATCCTGCAGGCGGGCCATGTCTTGCGGGTTGTCTAAAGCAGTTTCTACCTTGTCCGCAATATCTGCGGGGTCAAAGAAGTCTGCCAGTAAACCATTGACTCCATCTTCGATCGCTTCTTGCACAGGAGCTGTCGAAGAGCCCACAATTAAGCAGCCGGTGGACATCGCCTCCAGCATGGACCAAGAAAGTACAAAAGGCCGGGTTAGATAAATGTGAACTGAGGATGCTTGTAAGACTTGCAAATATTCTGGATAGGGGAGTATCCCGGTGAAATGGAGGCGCGACATATCTAGGGACGTGTTTTCCAGCATCCATTCTTTGTAGGTTTTGCCGTCAGAACGTTGGCGACCATAGGCCACGCGGTCTTCTCCGACGACGACGACGTGACATTGTGGGCGGCGCTGTTGCAGCAGGGCCACAGTTTCAATGAATTGCGGAAAGCCACGATAGGGTTCCATACCCCGCGCCACATACGTCACGACTTCTTGAGCACCTGAGAGATCGAGTGATAGGCGCGGCAAAATCAGTTTGCGGCCAGGGCGGGGGCTAAAGAACTCCGTATCAACGCCATCGTGCCGGATTTGGATTTTGGACTGAAATTCTCTAGGAAACTGCGATCGCTGCCAGTTAGTCGGTGACAAGCCCTGATCGCAACTATATAAATCAGTCAAAATGGGCGCGTTCTTTAATCGAATGCGCGCTTCCCCATCGGTATCCATTGGTTCACTCGGGTCAAAATCAGCATCTGAGCCGTGAGCATGATAAAACCACTCAAAGTAGCAATAGAGCCGCGCCTTGGGGAAGAGATCTTTCATAAATAGCGTGGTGCCCCAACCAGAATGGCCAAAGATCACATCGGGGACGAAGCCGTCTGCTTTGAGCTGGGTAGCCATGCGATACACTGCCTGACCGGTGAGAACGGCACTTTCCAGAGGGCGCACATAAGCGTGAGTGTGCTCACTGACTTCACGACTGGGGCGATAGAGCGCTTTCGTCACACCGGGAATATGACCTTCGCGACGATTGGTGCCAAAGACGACCCGATGGCGCGGGTCTTGCGCGAGGGCATAGGCCAGATGACGAAACTGAGCCGGAAAGTTGGAGTGTAGGAAGAGGATATTCATCATGAGTGCCCTTGAGAAGTCGGTGAAGGTCGTGGATTAAGCCTCTTCGTCAGAGTATGCAGCAATCGAGAAGATCAAGGATAGGCGATCGCACCGAAATATCTCGGAGGCCATTTAGAGATAGGCTGACGCGATCGCCTGATGCCAAAAGCCGAGTTAATCAACAATGACTTGCGCCGTGGCAAAGTCAATATCGAGGTCAACCGTGGTCGTATCCTCAAACACGGCAAGCAAATCGCTGCCGCGCCAGAGCTTAGTATCGGGTGCGCTGCCACCATAGTTGGTGCTAGACCCAGTAAGTGTGTAGTCATTGATGTCGCCGTGAACCCAAACAACATCACCCTCGGCGCGGTTAAAGTCAGTGATGGTGGCGTAGCTAGGAGCTAGGTAATAGTCTTCAACGGTGTTGCCCAAGACAAAGATATCGGCATCGCCACCCCCAGTCAGAGTGTCGTATTCGGTAAGACCAACCCCAAAGCCGTCGAGAAAGTCACTACCGCCTTCACCATTGAGGGTATCGTCACCAGTGCTGCCATAGAGGTAGTCATCATCCGCACCGCCATTGAGGACATCATTGTCACTGCCGCCATAGAGGTCATCACTACCCGTACCGCCATTGAGCGTGTCGTTGCCACTTTCGCCATAGAGGTCATCGGCCCCCCCTTGACCATTTAGGACATCATCACCAACATCGCCATAGAGAAAATTGAAGGAACTGTTTCCTGTCAGGTAGTTGTCGGTGTAGTTGCCGTGAGCGGCAACACCCTGAATCAGTAAGAGTTCCTCAACATGATTCGCCATCTCATAGTTGTCGATGTAGACCCTAACTGTGTCAAAACCACCGCTTGAGCCTGAGCTTTCAATAATGTAGTCATCAACATGGTCTACGTAGTAAAGGTCATTCCCCGTACCACCGAGCATGCGATCGCCGCCACTGCCGCCAACCAGGGTATCGTTGCCACCGTGACCTTCGAGATAGTCATCGCCGCCCTTGCCAGCCAGGTAGTTGTTAAGACTGTTCCCGATTAATCGGTTTTGGCTGCCATTACCGTATCCTCGGTAAGCACCTGTTTGTAAATAAAGCTCCTCGACATAGCTACTCAGAGAGTAGGAGTAGGTGTAAGAGTAAACTTTGTCGCCACTGCCACCGTTGCTGTATTCGTAAATGCGATCGCTGCTCGTGTCAACAACATAGGTATCATTGCCAGTACCGCCAATCATCGTGTCAGAGCCTGCGTCACCATTGAGGTAGTCATCGCCTCCCTTACCTTCGAGACGGTCATTGCCGGAATAACCAAATAGAAAGTCGTCAGCCTCCCCGCCAATCATCGTGTCGTTACCAGCGTTGCCGTGCATTTCCCAGGACTCCCAGTAGTCCGTCCAATACCAACGCCTGGTCTTGGTGGCTCGGGCATAGTCGTTGCCGCTTGTGCCGTGGTAATACCGTGTCATGGATTTTCTCCTTTGTTTGAATGAGGTATTCAACGTGTTTAAGCCGCCGCAATCGGTGGGCCAATGCAGGGCATTGACCCATTGAAAATTGCGAGCATCTGTTGGTTGAAAGTTTGTTGTCGCTGCTCTACAGACGCCAGAAGGCGTGATAGAAGCGATCTCGGTTGGTTGAGTGAGGCGGTTGGTAAGCGCTTGAAGCTGAACAATTTGCCCTGCTAATCAAGCCCCAAGAGTCTTTGCCAACTCTCCTCCGCTCAAAGGCTTTAACTGACGTAATCAAAGTAGGCCGCAGTGAGGTCTAGATTTGAGTTATCCAAACCGATATGCGCGTTGTTGGCGATAAAGCCAATCGCCTCAGTATTTTGGTGGGCCATCAGCCACGTGCCACTGCCATCAGCTGCACCGGTGAGATAGTAATCGCCACTATCGCCATGCAGCTGAATGGTGTCTTGAGTGCGGTCAAAATCAAAGAGATGGGCGTGGTCAGTGCCGCCAAAAAATTGGTTGAATCCGCTGTCATAGAGACGCTCAGCGGCAGTGCCCAAGACAAAACGGTCATTGCCCTCATGGCCCATCAGATAATCAATGGTGTTGAGCGACTCAGCGTTATTGCTAGCCCCTGTCAGCATGTCGTTGCCAGCATTGCCGCCCAAAAAATCTCCGCCAGCACCACCAGCTACAAAGTCGTTACCGTTGCCACCGACTAGCGCATCATTGCCATAGCCACCAATGAGATTGTCGTTGCCCTTACCCCCATTTAAGGTGTCGTTGCCATAGCCGCCATAGAGGTCGTCATTGCCACCATCGCCATAGAGGCGATCGTCACCCGTGCCCCCATCGAGGAAATCAATACCGGCACCGCCTTCGAGAGAGTCGTTACCGGCTTCTCCGTACAGGGTATCTTTGCCATCGCCACCATAGAGAGAGTCGTTGTGATTGCCGCCAAACATCTGGTCATCACCGGTGTTGCCGTGCAGAATGTCATGGCCATCACCGCCCCGCAGGGTATCGCCATAGCCACCGCCCTCTAGGTAGTCGTTGTGGGCACCGCCATCAAGGAGGTCAGAGTGATCACCGCCATAAAGGGAGTCATTGCCATTGCCACCATAGAGAGAATCGTTTTGATCATCTCCATACAGCTGGTCGTTACCGTTTCGGCCATGTAGGGTATCTTCGCCTCTGTCACCATACAGAGAGTCGTGGTGCTCGCCCCCGTCCAGGTAGTCATTACCTGCTTCGCCATCTAGGCGATCGTCTCCTGAGCCGCCGTACAGGGTGTCATTCTCCGAGCCGCTGTAAAGGGTGTCGTTTCCTGCGTTGCCGTGCAGGAGATCATTGCCTCCAGCACCTTCTAAAATATCGTCTCCTGAGCCGCCGTATAGGGTATCATCGCCGTCTTGTCCTTGTAAACGATCGTGGCCTGTCCCCCCGGACAAATAATTTTTGCCGAAGCCACCGAATAGCCAGTCGTTCCCGGCTTCTCCATAGAGCTGGTCATTATCGTCCCCGCCGATGAGCCGGTCATTACCGTCCCCGCCGTACAAGGTATCGTCATCGTCTCCTCCAATCAGGGTGTCGTCACCGGCGTAGCCGTACATTTTCCAGTTCTCCCAAGTGTCAAAAAAGAACCGCCTTTTAGTTTTTTCTGCCTCGGCGAAATCATTCGTTGCATCGCCGCGAAAATAGCGAGTCATGGGTTTTCTCCCTGTTTAGTTGAGTTGTGAGTTTGTGGGCATCAGAAACGGTGCCAAACACCGCGCTAGGGTGCTTGGTGAGTTGTCGTCGAATCGAACTGCGAACGTTGAGAGGCGGGCCAAGCAGCAGATAAATTGCCTCTGCCCTCTGTCATCAGAAAGTTAGTGGATGGCTTTCTCCCAGTGGCACACCAGTGAGCCATCCGGATCGACTTTCCACGTGGCTAGCAATCGAGGGCGATCGCGTTTACCCAGCTTCCGCACTTGGCTGGGGGCAGTCTTTGCAGGGAATTGAGCGTTAGTTCGCATGGGTTTTCTCCTTATGTTGGAATAGAGTTGATTTGGGTTTTAAGAGTAGGTGTATCCAGCACCAGCACCAGCAGGCATAGCGCCATTCGGGCCGGCAGAAATCGGCGATTGAACTCAGACTCGCCGAGTGATGTGGGCAAGGTAGAAGGCAGATCAAGCCGGGATGAGACTGCTATTAGCCAGATGGTTGAGGGCGTCAAGCCAGCCTTTGGCCGTGCTGATCAGCAATATCTATCAGGGAAAAGCTGATTTAGAGAGCGGGCTAGCGGCGATCAAGCCAGTCACTCAGGTCCGCTGCGGTGACGCTGTAAAACGAGGTATTCGTCACTGGGTCGTAAGCTCTCCATAAAATTTGGCCATCACTCAAGCGCACACTTTGAATATCGGGGGCTTGGCCTGCCACCAAGCACTGAATGAGTCGGTTAGCTAAAGAGTTAAGGGCATTCAAGCAGTCCTGCCAAAGAGAGGAATTGCTCATCGAGGCATCTGGAGAAATCAGATTTTTAGAGCGGGGGCATTTAGGGGTCATGGGGTCTAGTCTCCTCAAGGCTGCCAACAGGCGGACGGTGAATTTAGAGGTCAAAGGAGGCTTTGTAAAACGGAATTTGTCGCAGCCGCGCTTGGTTTTGCCCCACAAAGTGCTGCTCTGCGGCTTGCATTTGTACGACTTGTGCTGGCAAGGTCGTCACCCCAACAAACGGATAAATGCGGACAAAACGGGGGCAGATCTGCCGAAACACGGCCCGATAGGGTGCCGGACTGTTGGGTAACTGGTAGGCAAATCGGGCCTGAGTCAGCACTGTCTCGGGGAGAGAGCAGCGACTCCTAATCTCAAAGGCCAAATTGACTGCTGGTGCGAGTCGTTGAATCGCCTGAAACGGCCCCTGTTGACTGCCGACGACACCGATGTCTAAACTCTGCAAGTCGGCCACGATTTGGCCCTGGCAGATGAGGTAACCCTGGTGGTGGTAAACCCGCTCAGTGATGGCACTTGGGGTTGACAGTAATGGCCGATTGACAGTTACCGTTGTGGTCAAGACCGCGATTTGGAAAGGGCCAAAATCCGCGATCGCCACTTCACCAAATCGGGGGCAGCTCGCATTAGAGTGAGTCATGATCATCACCTGCTTTGAGGGGATTCAGCGCAGCACAATCAGCATCCTGAGCGGCATGCATGCGAGCCGTACTTAAGTAGTTACCGACAAAGGCGTGACGGGTAAGGCCAAAGTCAGTGATGGCCAAAACAATCAGTAGGCGATCGCCGGTGTTAGCAATCTGGTGAACCGCCCAACGGGGAACAAAGACCGTGTCTCCGACCGCTACCTCAATCGGCATTTGGTCAATCCAGACAGTCCCCTGGCCCTGCTTAATCACCAACAGCGCTTCGTGGGCATGACGGTGACGCTCATTCGTTTTATGCGGTGAAACATAGACTAACCGTGGATCAAGCACCGTCGAGGGCAACGCTAATCGCTCAACGCTAAAGTCAATTGATAACTTGCCCTGGGAACTGCGATTGCAATAGAGGAATTTGCCCGGTTGCTCAGCCCGATACCGCAGCACGGGGTAAGAAGCCGTCAGTGACTGCCCCTGCTGAATGCCCTCAAGGATGGGCTGGATTCGCCGTCGCTGGATTTGTTCGTACAGGGCTGTGAAAAACTGCTCGCGCAGATCTAAGGAGAAGGTCAGCGCCCGCCGACAAGTGTCAAACCAGTTGGGTTCGCTAGCGTAAGACACCAAAATCTGTTCGAGGGTCAACGCATGGTCATCGTCACAGGCAATGTGCAAATGGAAAAAATGCAGATGCTGCTCCGCGACGCCCGCCCGTTTGAGCCCGCGCACAAAGATGCTATACAGGCGCGGTACGCTGCCTTCTGTGCCGAGAGAGAGCAAAGCGGCACTCTCACAAGCGGGCGATCG
>ERZ1740065.120-NODE-120-length-34717-cov-5.753563_pt1 | contig 34717 bp, 38 predicted proteins | sample MGYA00581738_ERZ1740065 | MGnify/ENA primary metagenome ERZ1740065 (study PRJEB43018, sample SAMN04849749) | marine metagenome | isolation source: floating plastic debris | place: Pacific Ocean | collected 2008-09-01 | study: EMG produced TPA metagenomics assembly...
TGCTGGGTTGGGCGGGCGCACGTCGAAACGGCCCATCTTGGCCTCGGTATCGGCGCGAATGGCGGCGTTGATCAACCGCACGCCGGATTGAAAGTCGGGGTCCCGGTGATAGCCAAAAGCGGTGTTCTCCCAGGCGGAGAAATCCATGATCAGCCCCTCACGCTGCCGGTCCTCTGGCACATGTGCAATCCCGCGTGCCCGGCGCGAGCGTCCGTCGGCCAGTTTGCCGCTCAGGTCCAGAGGCTGGCCGTTCACACGGATCTCGCCGGTGGCGTCCGCATAGCCGCCAAGAACCTCCAGCAGCTCGGATTGGCCGTTGCCGGCCACGCCCGCGATACCGACGATCTCGCCCGCGCGGACCTGCAGATCGATGCCTTTGACCCGCTCAACACCCTTGTCGTCGATCACGCGCAGCCCCTTGATGTCGAGCACGACATCGCCGGGTTGGGCGGGGGTTTTATCCACGCGCAGCAAGACCTTACGGCCCACCATCAGTTCGGCAAGCTCGGCGGGCGTGGTTTCGGAGGTCTTGACGGTGGCGGTCATCTCGCCGCGGCGCATCACGCTTACCGTGTCGGTGGCCTCCATGATCTCGCGCAGCTTGTGGGTGATCAGGATGATTGTTTTGCCTTCTTCCCGCAAGCGGTTCAGGATACGGAAGAGCTGGTCCGCCTCTGCCGGGGTCAGCACGCCGGTGGGTTCATCCAGGATCAGAATGTCGGCCTGCCGGTAGAGCGCCTTGAGGATCTCCACCCGCTGTTGCATGCCCACGCCCAGCTCTTCGATCACCGCGTCGGGGTCGACGTTCAACCCGTATTCATGCTCCAGCTCCAGCAGCGTCTTGCGCGCCTTGGCGAGCGAGGGCGTCAACAGCCCGCCATCCTCGGCACCGAGGATGATGTTTTCCAGCACGGTAAAGTTCTCGACCAGCTTGAAATGCTGGAAGACCATGCCGATGCCCGCCGCAATGGCCGCCTGGCTGTCGGGGATCTCGGTCTTCTTGCCGCTGATGAAAATCTCGCCTTTATCGGCCTTGTAAAACCCATAGAGGATCGACATCAGGGTCGATTTGCCTGCGCCATTTTCGCCAATGATCCCATGGATCGTGCCGGGCATTACGCGGATCGAGATGTCCTTGTTCGCCTGTACAGGCCCGAAGGCCTTGGAGATGCCCTTGAGCTCGATCGCTGGTGCTTGTTCGACCATGCACCCCCCTTTGTCTTGTTCAGGCCGCACGCGCAAACGCATGCGGCCTGCAGTTTTTCAGCCCTTAGAAGTCGAGGGCGGGGCAGCTGTCGTTGGCATAGTAGGATGCCACGTCCAGGTTGCCGTCAATAATCTTCTGGCGTGCCTCGTCGACGGCGGCCTTCATTTCGTCCGAAACCAGCGGGGCGTTGTTGTCATCGAGCGCGTAGCCCACGCCTTCTTCGGCCAGGCCCAGCGTGAAGACGCCGGTCTCCAGCTCGGTGCCTGCAGTCAGCGCGTCATAGACCGCCACATCCACGCGTTTCAGCATGGAGGTCAGGACCTTGCCCGGGTGCAGGTGGTTCTGGTTGCTGTCCACGCCGATGGAGAGGATGCCCTCATCCGCCGCGGTTTGCAGCACGCCCACGCCGGTGCCGCCTGCCGCGGCATAGATGACATCGGCACCCTGGCTGATCTGCGCCTTGGTCAGCTCAGAGCCCTTGACCGGGTCGTTCCAGGCGGCGGGGGTTGTGCCGGTCATATTCGCGACAACGGTTGCATCGGGGTTCACCGCCTTCACGCCCTGGGCGTAGCCACAGCCGAAGTGGCGGATGAGGGGGATGTCCATGCCGCCGATGAAGCCGACCGTGCCGCTTTCAGAGGCCATGCCTGCAAGCATACCCACGAGATAAGAGCCTTCATGCTCGGCGAAGCCGATCTGGCGGACGTTCTCGGCCTCAAGCCATGTGACGTCGATGGCGACGAACTTGGTATCCGGATAATCGGGGGCGACTGTGGACAGTGGGTCGGCCATGGCAAATCCCATGGTGATGATCGGGTTCGCGCCTGCCTCTGCAAAGCGCCGCAGGGCCTGTTCGCGCTGCGCTTCGGACTGAAGTTCAATCTCGCGGTAGCTGCCACCGGTTTCTTCGGCCCACCGGCTTGCACCGTTGTGCGCCGCCTCGTTGAACGATTTGTCAAACTTTCCGCCCAGATCGAAGATCACGGCCGGTTCAGCCAATGCGGCGGCGGTCGACAGGGCGAGAGCAGCCGTCGCGCCGAGGAATTTGTGCATAAGGGTCATTCAGGGGTCTCCCAGGTTGTGATTTTGGAGCGTCTGGCAAACCCAGCAGGGCTTGTCGCCGCTCAGTCGAGCAGAGAATATCTGATCCTGTGCAAATTAGGGCCTAGCTGACGGGCAGGGTCAACCGGTTTTTCAGGGATCGCGCCGGGATTCCGCTGACTGACCACGGGGCAATGCTGCCGTCATCAGCACAGCATCCGCTGACGTGCCATCCGCACGTCGATAGTAACCTTTGCGACGACCGCTCTCCGCGAATCCATGTTTACGATAGAGCCCCAGCGCCGGGAGGTTGTCAGCCGCCACCTCGAGAAACGCGGTTTCGGCTGGGGCAGTGGCCATCCAACTCGCCATCAGCCAGTCCGCCTTGCCCATGCGGCGATGACCGGGATGCACGGCCAGGGTCAGTAATTCTGCCTCTCCGGCGACGGCGCGCACCAGGGCAAACCCATGAAGGCATGTGGTCAAACTCACATGAGCCGTTTTCAGAAGTGCTGCAAATTCATTCGCGGACCAGGGGCGTTCCGTCACGAAAGCGGCGTGGTGCAGCGCGGCGAGCTCATCCGGTGTCACGGTAGGATGACCGGCGGTGCATCGCGGGCAGGCGCCGCGTCTGCCGGGCGCAGATAGAGCGGGGCGGGCCGTTCGGTGACTGTGCGGTACCTGTCCGCCGCCAGCCGCGCGATTGCCTCGGCAATCGGGTAGAGAGGCGCCTGACCTGACGCGCCAATGAGGGGGCCGTCATGGTCAGGTATGTCGTCTTCCGAAACGATGATCGGATCTGCGGCGGATCGGCCGTCAAACCGCTGAAAATACAGTTGCCCGCGTCGTGCGGTGATCGTTGTTGCGCAGGGGCCCGCGTGCCCGAACCGCAAAGCTTCCAGGCCTGAAACACCCACCGCAGGTATGCCCAGCCCCAGGGCCAGCCCCCGTGCCGCGGAGACAGAGATGCGGATGCCGGTAAAGTTTCCCGGCCCGATGCCAACCCCCAAGGCGGTCAGATCCTGAAAAGACCGGCCTGCAGACCGAAGCACATCTTCACACAGAAACATCAGACGCTCCGCCTGGCCTTTTTGCATCGCTTCATCCGCCCGGGCGATCACGCTCCCGTCCGACCACAGGGCCACTGCGCAATGCGGTGAGGACGTGTCGAAAGCCAATATGTTCACCGGCTGGTTCTTATGCATTTTTGGTCCCTGCGCGGTGCAGTGCATCACGCGCGCTGTGTTCTTGCCGAGCCAGATGATCCTTGATGCATAACCACGGCAGGGCGGAAGAGCCGTGAGAATGCAGGCTGGGCGGCAATTCCGCCGCCTGATCGATCAATCCCAATGGAACATAGACCTGACCTGGCAGATAATCGTACCTTGCGCCCAAGGGAGAGCCGCAGGTTTCGCAGAACCACCGCTCGACGCCCTTGAAATGAGAGACCGGGGCGCCGGGGTCGGGATCGTAGTCCACTGTACCCTCCGCGAAGGCTGCAAAAGCCGCAACCGGTGCACCTGACACGCGCCGACAGTCCGAGCAGTGGCAATAGGCCACCACAGAAGGCAATTCCCCAACAGTGAAATGTATCCTGCCGCAGTAGCACCGGCCGGTAATCGGCGGGGAGTCTGCCACGGTGCAACTAGGTGGCGACGGGACGGACTTCGGTCACTTCAGGAATGTAGTGACGCAGCAGGTTCTCGATCCCCATTTTCAACGTCAGTGTCGAGGATGGACACCCCGCACAAGCGCCCTGCATGTGCAGGTAGACGACGCCTCGGTCAAAACCGTGGAACGTGATGTCTCCACCATCCTGCGCTACGGCTGGCCGAACGCGGCTGTCCAGTAATTCCTTGATCTGGCTGACAATTGCGCCGTCTTCACCGGTGTGCTCCGCATGCCCGGATGCCGGTGCATGATCGCCTGCCATGACCGGTTGGCCGGACTGGAAATGCTCCATGATCGCACCCAGAAGCGCCGGTTTGATGTGATCCCAATCCGTTGCGTCGTTTTTCGTGACCGTCACGAAATCCGTTCCAAAGAATACACCAGTGACGCCCTCGACCGCGAAAATACGCGTGGCGAGCGGCGATTTATCCGCTGTTTCCGCCGTTGGGAAATCGGCTGTCCCCATTTCCAGTACCGTCTGACCGGGCAGGAATTTCAAAGTGGCGGGATTCGGCGTTGATTCTGTCTGGATGAACATGGATTTTCTCCTGAGGATGCCTCAGATATGCGGGCCGCGTCCCGTTAAGTCAAGGTTTAGAATTATTCTAATCTGTGCGCGGGTCGAATGACCCTGCGGCACGGTTCACGTGATGGCCTCGAGCTTTTCCTTGCTCAGATCGCCCGGCACGATCGTGATCGGTATCGGCAGGTTGCCAGCGCTCTTGGTCAGTTGGGTAACCAGCGGCCCGGGGCCCTTCTTATCGGTCCCGGCTCCCAGAACCAGAACGCCGATCTCCGGGTCTTCGTGAATTTGGGCAAGGATCTCATCAACCGGCGGGCCCTCGCGGATTACCAGTTCCGGGTCGATGCCTTGGCGGTCGCGCATCCACTTGGCAAACACTTCGTAGTGCACTTCGATCCGTTCGCGGGCTTCTTCGCGCATCACCGCGCCGACCCCGATCCAGTGATTGAATTCATCTGGTGGAATGACCGAGAGGATTTCGACTCCGCCGCCGGTGTTCGCAGCCCGCATCGCCGCGAACCGCATGGCGTTCAGGCACTCCCGACTGTCGTCGAGTACGACGAGAAACTTACGCATCTTCCGATGTCCCCCTTTTGGCGGGATCATGACCGCAGTTGCCGGACGGTGCAATCGCAATCTCCGCGCAACTGCCTCTGGACAGACGCGATCTGTGGCGCGATCCTGTGTATAAAACGAGAGGGCCAGCCAAATGTCCTTACATCAGCTTATCTACACCTCGCGCCCGTTTGGTTATGATACGAATGTTCTGGCCAATATCCTTGCCACATCCCGATCCCGAAACGTGCGGGACGACATCACAGGCGCCTTGATTTGCCGCTCAGACGTGTTCCTGCAGCTGCTTGAAGGTCCGCGCGGCAAGGTTGAAGCGACCTATGAGCGGATTTGCGCGGATGACAGGCATGTGGACGTCACGCCGCTGATCTCCGAAACCGTGCCTGACAGGCTGTTTCCGGATTGGGCGATGAAACATGATCCGGCGGTTTCCTGGCTTTGGTCGCCCGTGGAGGTGCACATGGGCGCCCTGCACTCGGCATCCAAACTCGCCATTCGCGAGGTTTTTGTCAGATCGGCGCAGGACGATCCGTCATAACGGCTGGGACGCCGCCCAGTCCCAGTACATCTCGCGCAGGCGTCGCGCCATCGGACCAACTTGGTAGGTGGTGTCTTCCAGCGCCTTTATTGGCGTGATTTTCGACATGTTGCCGGTCATGAAAACTTCGTCGGCCTGATGAAAATCGTCGAAGGTCAAAACCGCTTCGTGCAGAACGATACCATCGGCTTTCATGTTGGCGATATGGCGCGCCCGCGTGATGCCGGCAAGAAACGTGCCGTTCGCAATCGGGGTAAAGACCTCACCATCGCGCACCATGAATATATTCGCCGTAGCGGTTTCCGCGACATTGCCCATCGCATCCGCCACCAGCGCATTGCCAAAGCCGCGTGCCCGCACTTCGGCGAGCATTCTGGCGTTGTTCGGATAGAGGCACCCGGCCTTTGCGTTGACGACAGCGTCCTCCATCACCGGGCGGCGAAAGCGGGTGTATCCGAGCGTCGCCGCAGTGTCGGCAGGGGCCATCGGTATCTGTTCGAGACAGACGGCAAAGCCGGTTTCGCACGCACGCGGCACAATGGCGGTTTCATTCCCGTGGATCGCCCAATACATCGGCCTGATGTAAACCGCGTCCTGCGGGCCGAAGTGTTTCAAACCCTCTCGCACGATGTCGACCATGTCTTCCGTGCTGACCGTGGGTGTGATCATCAACGCTTCGGCAGAGCGGTTGACCCTTGCGCAGTGGGGCGTGAGAGCGGGCGCGCGTCCGTCAAAAAACCTCGCGCCAGCAAACACTGTCGTGCCGAGCCATGCCCCGTGATCTGCTGCCCGCATCACCGCGATATCGCCCTTGTGCCAGCGACCGTCGTAGTAGGTGTGAATATTCGTGCCGACGCTCATCGATTGGGCCTCCGAGAAATGGGCCGTGCATCCGCATCGGTCCGGGTCGTGTGAATTACTTCGCGCGGTAGACGCCTTCTGGCAGGTTGAGCGCTGCGGTCAAGTCCCGCCATTGTTCGGGGGAAAGCGTGATAGAGACCGTTCGGTCGGTGCGGGGATCATATTGATTGAGCAGGATGGCGCTTTCCGTCGCATGGACTGTCACGTCTTCCTGCAATGGGGCTTTGCCGTCATCCACGAGCGTGACAACGGTGGCGTCGAATTCGTGTTCGATGGTAAACATGACGCCAGACTACGGGTTGCACCGAGTGATGCAAGGGGCACAAAGCTGCGTGATCGGGCTGGTCGCTGGCGGTCAGGGTGCTACACTATCCGTCAATAAGCTAAGCGCGGAGGACGCCACCCCATGCGATGGAAGCCAATTGCAGCGGTCGTTGCCATTGTTGCACTTGCCGGCTGCGACGTCACGACGTCGTCCGGTCCCCTGTCGACAGGCGCATCTCCGGGCGGTCCGGGAGCGCCGGTGCCTCGTGCCTCCGCACAGAATTTTTCGCAGGTAGTCAGGATCGTGGAGCCGGATGCCGAACGGGAGTGCCGCATGCGCACCTCGCAGGTCAATTGTGATTTCAAGATCGTTGTGGACACCAGACCTAATCAGCCGCCCAACGCCTTCCAGACACTGGATAAATCGGGCCGCCCGATCATTGCCTTCACGCAGGCGCTGATCGACGATGCGCGCAACGTGGATGAACTGGCGTTTGTAATGGGCCACGAAGCCGCGCACCACATCGCCGGGCACATTGGGCGTCAACAGCAGAACGCCGTTGCTGGCGCCGTCATTGCAGGCAGCCTCGCGGTTCTTCTGGGCGGGACCAACGAGGCGGTCAAATCGGCGCAACGCACCGGCGCACAGGTCGGTGCGCGCAGCTATTCGAAGGATTTCGAACTCGAGGCGGATGCCTTGGGTACGGTCATCACGGCGCGTGCCGGGTTCGATCCTTTGCGTGGGGCTCAGTTCTTCAACCGTATTCCCGATCCTGGTGATCGCTTCCTCGGCACGCATCCGCCCAACAGACAACGGCTTGACACGGTACGCAGGACGGCAGCGGGCCTCTAGGGTCGCAGTCGGTCTTTTTGATTTCGCCTTCCAGACGAAGATCAGTCCTGGTTTCTGCGCGACATACGCCGGATGTGTTGGCGATAAAGACGCGGCGCGAGCAAACGGTCATAGATCCAGGTTGCTGTTTGGAAAACACCCGGCAACTGCACTAGCCGTGCCAACCACCGATAGCGCGGCAGGCTTTCCCAGAGCGCGACAAAGGCGGGCACGCCTGTGAGTAGGTGACCATCTTTGCGCACGTGCAGCTGCCGCGCAGCATCGTCAGCGGTGACGCCCCAACCCTGCAGGGCCTCACTGTCATTCAGATCGTCATAGTGGACCGGCAAAGCGCCCTTGGCGCTGACGCGGGCGTAGTGTTCAATTTCGCGGCTGCAAATCGGGCAGGCTGCATTATAGAGGACATCGGTTTTGCTCATGGGTCAGATTTAGAGCCCGGCAAAGATGCACCCAGTGGATAGACTGTCGCAGGTCAGCGCGGTTTGTTGCCGTCGATCCACTTCGACATCATGTTCTTGTCCCGAAAACACTCCTGCGGGATGTCGCGCCGTTTGACCCGGGCAATGCGCTCGGCAAAGGCCACTTGTTTTGAGGACGGATAGTTTGAAAACCTGCCAACAGGTGCCTTCGGTTTGTGGGTATCGATCCAGGCGGACAGCGCGGCGCGGTTGGCGGACAGGTTTTTGGGCATCGTCGCCCCGGTTTTCTGTGCGATCGCCCGGGCATAGTCGATCTGCTTTTGTGTCGCCGCCCGAGGGCTGGAGATTGGCAAAACACCCTGCTCGGGCGAAAAGAGACCCGGGATTTGAGGCTCCAAAGACATGACATGCTCCCGTACCACGTTCCGTTCAGATATAGAACATAATAGGAACATTTTCAAGAGTAAGGCCGTGAATCGAAAGACGCGGGGCTTGAGATGTGGATGTAATGTGCCTTTGAGGCATGGTTAATCAAGACGTGGATCGGGAGATCGAAAGGTGAGCTTGAAGCCGACGAATGTTTTGAAGCTGATCCGAAGCCTTTACCGGAAGACCATGGCTCAAACCTGAGCGGATCAGGAGATCAATCGACCCCAGAGATCATACTCGCCCGCCTCATCGACCTCGACGGTAACGATGTCGCCGATTGCCAAGTGCTCGAAACCTTCATCGATGAAGAGATTTCCATCGATTTCGGGCGCGTCGGCCTTGGTGCGGCATGTCGCTGCCTCCTCGTCAATCTCGTCGACGATGACATCAAGGCGCTGGCCGATCTTCGCCGCCAGCCGCGCCTCGGAGATTGCTTGCGCCTTGGCCATGAACCGTTCCCACCGATCCTGCTTTTCGTCCGCAGGGACATGCCCCGGCAAGGCGTTTGATCGTGCCCCATCCACGTTTTCATATTGAAAACAGCCGACCCGGTCCAATTGCGCCTCGTCCATCCAGTCCAGCAAGGTCTGGAATTCGGCTTCGGTTTCGCCCGGATAGCCGACGATGAAAGTCGAGCGGAGGGTGAGCTCCGGACAGATCTCCCGCCAGGCTGCGATTTCGTCCAGCGTACGTGCCGCGGCAGCAGGCCGCGCCATGCGGCGCAGAACATCCGGATGCGCGTGCTGAAACGGGATGTCGAGATAAGGCAACACCAGTCCGTCAGCCATCAAGGGGATCAACTGGCGCACATGGGGATAGGGGTAAACGTAGTGTAGCCGCACCCAGGCGCCCAAGCCGCCGAGATCGCGGGCAAGATCGGTGATATGGGCCCGGTGCTCTCGTTCAGTTGCGTGTTTGATATCGACGCCATAGGCAGATGTGTCCTGCGAAATGACAAGCAATTCCTTTACGCCGTTTTCGACCAGCTTCTCCGCCTCACGCAGGATGGCATGAGCCGGGCGCGACATCAGCCGCCCACGCATGTCGGGGATGATGCAGAACTTGCACTTGTGGTTGCACCCTTCGGAAATCTTCAGGTAGCTGAAATGCCTGGGCGTCAGGCTGACACCGGAGGCGGGCAGCAGGTCGACAAACGGGTCGGGGTCTGGCGGCACAGCCTGATGAACGGCGTCGAGCACCTGCTCGTACTGGTGCGGTCCGGTCACCGCGAGGACATTCGGATGCGCCCCCGTGATGTACTCCGGTTCCGCCCCCAGACATCCGGTGACAATCACCCGCCCGTTTTCCTGCAACGCCTCACCAATGGCCGAGAGGCTTTCAGCCTTGGCGCTATCGAGAAAACCGCAGGTGTTCACAATCACCGCATGCGCCCCCGAATAATCCGGTGAAATCCCGTAGCCCTCTGCCCGCAGACGGGTCAGAATGCGCTCGCTGTCGACCAGCGCCTTGGGGCAGCCCAGGCTGACCATCCCGACGGTGGGTTGCCCGGGCCGCACAGGATGCTGCAGCTTGGGCTTCGGCGCCAGATCAGGGCGCAGATTTGGTGGGTTTGTGCTCATGACTTGCGCTATAGTGGAAGAGGAGCGGTCCGAAAAGGGCCGGTGGATCAGGGTAAAGGTGTTGTTATGAAGTGGATCTTCCGTCTGTTGGCTCTGGTGGTCATCATTGCGGTGGTGGCCGTGGTCTCCCTTTTCTTTCTGCCGGCGGAGCGTGTCGCCCGGATCGCAGCGGAGCAGCTGCGCAGCGTGACGGGCCGCGACGTGTCGATCACAGGGGATGTTGCGTTGACGTTCTGGCCCGTTCTCGGCGTGCGCGCGGATGGCCTCGAGGTTGGCAATGCCGACTGGGCGGACCAGGGGCCGATGCTGCAGGCCGCAAATGCGGCCATCGGTGTCGATGCCATGGCTCTTCTGCAGGGGGAAATTCGCATCACCAACATCGAGGCGGAAAGTCCCACCATCCGGCTGGAGCAGCGCGCCGATGGACGTGCCAGCTGGCAATTTACCGATGCGAGCGGTGCGGCACAGATCGAAACCGAAACGTCGCCGGAAAAACCCGCCCGCCCCATCAGCATCGAGCGATTGCAGGTGACGGATGCGACGTTGATCTATGACGCGGAAGGCAGCGATCTGGTGTCCTACGACGGGGTCGATCTGACATTGGACTGGCCGGAGAGGCTGGGCCCTGCCGAGATCGCGGCAGTCTTGCGGCCGACGGGGCAACCGGTGACCGTCGATGCCGTCATCGATGGTTTTGCAGGGTTCATCACCGGGGATACACAAACCCTGCGTGCCACTGTCGACGGGGCCGCGGGAAAGCTTGGCTTTGATGGCCGTGGCAATACTGCTGGCGCCGTTGCGGGCACCCTGACGCTGGTCTCCAGCGACACCGGCGCCTTTTTCCAATCGCTGGGGCTGCCAAAGGTCGATCTGCCGGAAAACCTTGGGCGACGTATCGATCTGAGTACGGATCTGACCCTGACACCGGACCGCCAGCTGGCACTGCGCGATCTGGTTGCAGGTCTGGGCGCGAACAGGATCACGGGGGCTGCGGATATCGGGCTGAACGGTGTGCCTCAGATCAACGCACAGCTGGACGTGGGCACCCTTGATCTTGGATCGGACGGGGAAGGGGCTGCGGCCAACAGCGGTTCTGGCGGAGCGCCCGCCCCCGGAGGTGGATGGCCCAAAACACCCATCGACGCCAGCGGATTGGCCGCCTTCAACGGAGAGATTGTCCTGACCGCGCAAAGCATTGATCTGGGGCAGTTCATGCTTGGCGCGACACGCGCCCTTTTGCGTAACGAGCGCTCGCGGATGGTTTTCGAACTGCGCGATGTCGTGGCTTATGGCGGCAACCTGAGTGGTGAGTTCGTCGTCAATAACCGGTCGGGCCTCTCCGTGGGCGGCAGTCTCGCAGCACAGGCGATCCAGATGCAGCCGTTGCTGACCGACGCGGCGGGGCTGAACCGGCTGACCGGTCAGGGTGATGCGCGCCTGTCGTTTCTTGGCTCCGGCAGCTCGGTTGATGCGATCATGCGCTCCCTGTCCGGTGACGGTTCGGTGCAGATCGGACGCGGTACGATCCAGGGGATCGACCTCGACCGGCTCATGCGCTCTGGCGACACCAGCGGCGGCACGACGGTTTTTGACAGCCTGGGCGGGACATGGACAATCGCCGCGGGTGTTCTGAGCAATAGTGATCTGCTGCTGCAGCTCAAGAACTACAGGGCATCGGGAGAGGGCGACGTGGGGCTCGGAGCCCAGACCATCGATTATACCTTTACCCCGGTGGCGCTTCGGGCGAACAGCGGTCAGGGCGTGTCGATCCCCGTTCGCTTCACCGGGCCGTGGTCGGACATCTCGATCCGCCCCGATCTCGAAGCCGCCTTCGAGGCTGAAATCGACGAAAAACGGGATGAGCTTGAAAACCGGGCCAAGGAAAAACTGAACGAGCGGCTGGGCAATTCGGGGCAGGAGGGCCAGTCCACCGAAGATGTGCTCAAGGACAAGGTAAAGGACAAGTTGCTGCGCAAGCTTTTCGACTGAAACGCTGCCCTGTCAGATCGAAATCGGCGACGCCTTGGCCAGCTTGTCGAAATCCATCAGGGTTTTGACTAGCGCAGGCATCTGATCGAGGTAGATCATGTTCGGGCCGTCGCAGGGCGCATTGTCCGGGTCCTGGTGCGTTTCCATGAAAACCGCGCCGACGCCAACGGCGGCAGCGGCACGGGCCATGACCGGGGCGAATTCACGCTGCCCGCCTGATGAACCACCGCGGCCGCCGGGTTGTTGCACGGAATGGGTCGCGTCCATGACAACCGGGTAACCTGTCTGCGCCATCTGCGGCAACGAGCGCATGTCGACCACAAGCGTGTTGTATCCGAAAGTGGTGCCACGCTCGGTCAACAGGATCCGGCGATTTCCGGTCGACTCGATCTTGGTGACGATGTTGTCCATCTCCCAGGGGGCAAGGAACTGGCCCTTTTTCACGTTGATCGCAGCCCCGGTTTCACCAGCGGCAAGCAACATGTCCGTCTGGCGGCAGAGGAAGGCGGGAATCTGGATGATGTCCACCGCATCCGCAGCGATGGCACATTGCGCCTCGCTGTGCACGTCGGTGATGACCGGCACACCATTGGCCTTGCCAACGGACTGGAGGACTTTCAGACCCTGATCGATCCCCAGCCCGCGGGCCCCGTCGAGAGAGGTTCGGTTGGCCTTGTCATATGACGCCTTGAAGACATACTGCGCCCCTGCGGCCTCGCAGGCCTCTTTCATTGCGCCTGCAATCATCTGCGCGTGATCTTTGCTCTCCAGCTGGCACGGGCCGGCAATCACGGTCAACGGACGGTCATTGCCGATCGTAAGATCGCCGACGGAAACATGCGTCATATCAGGAGGTCACTTGTTCTCGGAGGATGGATGCAGTCAGCGAGACCATCAGGTATATCCCGGCGAAGATCAAGAAGGCGACGATGGTATTCTCGAACTTGCGCGGATAGCTCGGTTCTTCCGAGGGGACTGGTTTCACGCTCACCGTCAGGTAGCGCACCTGTCGGTTTGCCTCCATGCGGGTCTGTTCCATCTGCTGCAGGGCAGATTGCAGTAGCATGTCCCGTGTTGCCAGATCCGCCTGCGCCATCTGAATGCGCACGTTGAGTTGTGCCAGCGAGTTTTCGCCCTGGCTGGCATCCGTCATCTTGTCGTTGAGTTCCGAAAGCTGCTCATTCAGCCGCCGTACATCGCCGCGCGCGCCATCGACACGTGACTGGTTCGGCCGGGCGTTATCAAGCAGCGCCGCGAGCTGCAGCTCTTTTTCGAGCAATTGCAGTTCGACCTGATTGATCTGGGCTCGCAGCCCAGCAATGACGGCCTGCGGATCCAGCGTGTCCCCCTGCAACTGCAGGTTCACCAGGGCTTCCTGGGCGTCGCGCCGCTCCGCTTCGGCATTTTCGAAACTCGTCTGGGCTTCGGCCATCTGATCGCCCCGCTTCTTCTCGCTCAACGCGTTGACGCGGTCTTCGGCATAGTCGATCAAAGCCTGGCTTATGTTTGCGCTTACGGATGGATCAGCCGCGATCACCTCCATGCGCAGAACACCTTCGGTGGGATCATATCCGACCTTCACGTTCTTCTTGTAGGTCTTGTATGCCTGCTCGTTCGACGGATTTTCGGCCAACCTCTGAATGGGGTCGATACTGGGTTGCGTAAAATGGGACTTGAACCCGACATCGGAATCCAGTCTCAGCATCGCATCCTTGGACTGCAGATAGGACTGCACGGCGATGCTGTCCTGCGAGGTGGCGAATTGCGTGCCGGACAAGAGGCCACCAAGCCCACTGCCGCTTGCGTTGTCTGCCTGCAGGATCAGGAATTCCGATTTCGTCGAGTACATCGGCGTCGCAACCGCGTAAAAATACCATCCGGCAATGACCGTCGGCAGCATCACGAAAAACGCCAGCCGCGCCAGCAGCATTCCCATCTTGCGGCGGCGACGTCGCGTGATGTCCTGCTGAATTTCGGAAATCTGCCTGTTGCGCATCTCTGCCGGGCTGAGATGTTCGGTCGATGGCAATGTCTCGGTGTCCAGCGGCATGGTCTGCGGCAGTTGAATGCGCCCGCTTTCGGCTTTCTGATCCTTGCTCTGGTCGGCCTTGCCTGCCTCGCTCTGCGGGGGGCCATTCGGATTCTTGGGTACAACAAGTTCCAGCATATTGGACCGTTGGAACGGGTCGATACCGCGCCCGCGCAGCAAGCGGACGGCGTCGAAATCCGACGTCGGCGCGAGCCCGTTCTTGTGTGCAACACGGCGGGCCATGCGCAGCTGGCGGCCCGTCAAACCCTCGCGACGTATCGCATCAAGCTCCAAAGCGATGTTTTCACTGGTCTGCTCGGCCGCGGGCGCGGAGTCATCCTTTTGAGGTTGCGCCGCGCTTTGTGTCGCCGACTCCGGTGCGAGCGGGCGCTCTGTCGGGTTTGCATCCTTCGCGCTCAACCCCTGCGACGTCCGCTTGATGCGAAATTTCCTAGCTGTCGGTTTCGTAGTCATAAAGCCGTTTCGCTTCTTCCAGTGTGTCGAACATGTGAAACTGGCCGTTCAGCAGCACAGCCGCCGAACGTGCGAATTTCTCAAGCGTGCGTGCCTGATGGGACACGATGATGATTGTTGTGGTGCGCAGGCGTTCCTGAAGGATTTCACCGGCCTTGCGGTTAAACTCCACATCCGTTGTTCCCGGCATACCTTCGTCGATCAGGTACATGTCGAAATCCAGCGCCAGCATCAGCGCGAAGGAGAAGCGGGCACGCATGCCGGCGGAATATGTCCCGATGGGCTGATCGAAATACTCCCCCAAACCGCACAGCCAGCGGCAGAAGCTTTCAACGTAGTCGGGATCCAGCCCGTAGAGCCGGGCAATGTAGCGGGCGTTTTCCATGGCGGAGACCTTGGTGACCACACCGCCCATGAAACCCAAGGGAAAAGAGATGTTGCACCCGCGCCTGATTTCACCTTCGTCGGGTTTTTCCAGCCCGGCAATCATGTTGATCAGGGTTGTCTTGCCGGTGCCGTTTGGTGCCAGCACGCCGAGGGAGTTGCCAAGCTCAACCTTGAACGACACCCGGTCCAGGATCACCTTGTGTTGCGATCCGGTCCAGAATGACTTCGATACGTTCTCGAAAGACAGCATCACTGCTCCGATTGCTTTGACCTCGAAACGGGTCTGCCTGCTCTCTGTTCTCAGAGTTTGTCAACTGGTTATCTACTGTGTTTGGCATAATTATGTCTTAATTGGAAACAAAAGTGCAATCACGACGCCGGGACAGCCCTGCCGGGACCGGCAGGAATTCGCCGCAATGCCGCGTCGACCGGACCATGTTGCGACTTATGGTTGAATTTTCTCGTTGATCTGCTGATTGGCGCGTCTTCGCTTGCGGAACCTCAATGTTACATCAGCCTGCATGTGCGTGCATCATGCGGGCTCGTGGGCAAACCGCCCTTCGCAAAATCCGGCACCCCTCGTTGTACTCAGGCAATAGCCTGCCATGCCATACCGGCAAGGACGGCTCCGATGAGAGCGTAAAGCAGGTAGGCCGCGAAGACCCGCGGTTTCACCAGTGCCCAGACGGCGATGGCCGCCGGAATGCAGCTCACACCGCCCGCGATCACGAAGGACATCGCAGCGCCGGGCGCCATGCCCTGAGCCAGAAGGGCATCGACCAGTGGCACGGCCGCATAACCGTTCAGATACGCCGGTGCCCCAACCAAGGCGCCCAGGAAAATGGGCCACAGACCGGTGCCGCCCAGAAGTGTGGCGATCATTTCGGCCGGTACATATGTCAACATCATCGCTTCGATGACATAGGCCAGGGTCTGCCACTTGAGCAGGAATAGACCGCTTTCGACGCCTGTGTCCCGAAATGTACGGCTCCGGTCTCCTTCCTGCCAGAAGCGCCAGACAGGTGCGCCGCTGAACGGTTTCTTGGCGCCGCAGCAGCCGCCGACCGCCGGTTTTTCCCGCAAGGGATTTGCGAAGACGGGCGAGCTCGCAAAGAGCATCGTCCCAAAGCCACCCATGATACCCAGCCCAACCGCCGAAAGCGCCTTGGCCACGGCGAAATCCCAGCCCAGCGTTCCGGATGTGATTGCAAACATGGCCGGATCCATCAGTGGGGACGCCAGCCAGAACGCCATGACAGCGCCCTAAGGGGCGCCAACCGCCTGGAGGGCGGCGATAAAGGGGATCACCTCGCAGCTGCAAAAGGGCGAGAGACCGCCCAGTAGAGCAGCCATTACGATCATCCGCGCCTGATGGCCCGAAAACGCCTTGGCCAGAAGGGTTTCAGCACCTGACGCCTTCAAATAGGCTACCGCGAATACGGCGAACAGAATGAAAGGTGCCGTGTGAAGCAGCGCATCGGCGGCGAAAGTGATGGTTGGCAGGAGCTGCGGCAGATCAAAGACCGCGATCAGGACCAGGAGCAACAGTGTTGCCCCCCACGCCCCGGGGCGTGGTAAACGGCGGGCGGGAGCTGGTGAATGCGTTGTATCAGCCATGTTCGTGATCTCCGCATGGGGTCGTGCTATCTGCGCAGCACTCGTTCAGCAGGAAGTGGGAAAGTGCCTGCACATCGTCGTAGGCAACGGCCGCACAGATGATGCTGCGCCCCCGTTTCGCCTGGGTCACCAACCCGGCGGATGTCAGTATTTTCATATGATGGGTGAGGGTCGAGCCGGTAATGCCGGTGCGGGCGCCCAGTTCCCCGATGCTCAGTCCTTCCGGTCCGGCCCGGACGAGCTTTCTCAAGACACCGAGACGCTGCTCGGAGCCGAGGGCTGCAAACTGCGCTGCGGCAATGGTGACATCGGGTGTGTCTTGCGCTTTCATTTCCATGATTCTAGAAGTATCGATAGAAATGTGTCCTGGCAACAGTTATTTCGATTTTTATCGAAATGACATGCTTGTGCACCGCCGACACGGCTCTTTGCGCGGCGGCGTGGATGGACTAGGTGAAGGAGCATGATCGATATCCGAAATGAGCTCCAAGACTGCAGGCTGTGCAAAGACAGATTTGCGAACACCGCAACCTCTCATGCACCACGCCCGGTGATCTGGTTCGCGCCCGGTGCGCGTATTCTGATTGCAGGGCAGGCACCTGGGATGAAAGTGCATCAGTCAGGTCGCCCGTTCACTGATCCTTCGGGGGATCGGCTGCGAGATTGGCTGGGCATCGTCGAAGAGACATTTTACGATAAAAGCCGCATCGCAATCGTGCCGATGGCGTTCTGTTTTCCCGGCTACAACGACAAGGGGTCTGACCTGCCGCCGCCGCCGATCTGCGCCCGGACATGGCGTGATGCCGCGCTGGAAATGCTGGCCGACGTGAAGCTGACACTGGTGATCGGAGCCTATGCGATGAAATACCACATCGGTAAGACAGCCTCGGTCACGGATGCGGTTCAGAATTGGCGCAACTACGGAGAAGACGTGTTTGTCCTGCCTCATCCCAGTTGGCGCAATACCGGATGGATCAGGAAAAACCCGTGGTTCGAGCAGGATGTGCTGCCGCGACTGCGCGCGCGGGTGTCGGATGTTCTGACATGAGCGATCTGACGGTTCTGGATCAGGCGCATGCGGCAATGCAGAAAGCGCCGCACGACGATACGGCGCGTCTTAGGTTTTACGAGCGCCTGTCGGAATGCCAACTCTACCTGATGCTGACGGAGGAGGCTGGAGAGGACGATCAGGTCACACCGGAGTTGTTCGAGGTCGATGGCGCGCGGTATGTGCTTGTCTTTGATCGCGAGGAACGGTTGGCCCGTTTCGCCGGCAAGCCAACACCCTATGTGGCGCTTTCCGGTCGCGTTATCGCTGGCATGCTGGCCCGGCAGGGGATTGGCCTGGGCCTGAACCTTGAGGTGGCTCCCTCCTCGATCCTATTGCCCGAGGCAGCAGTGACGTGGCTGCATGACACCCTGGGCAATCAACCCGACGAGGTTCAGGCTGCGATTTCAGAATTGCACCCTCCTGCAGGACTGCCCGAGCATCTTGTGACCGCGATCGATGGCAAGCTGGCGACCGCGATGGGATTGGCGCAAAGCGCGTATCTCGTGCGCGTGACCTACGACAGCGGCGCGCATGGGCATCTGCTTGGCTTCGTCGGCGCGGTTCCGGAGGCAGAGCCCGCGTTGGCCCGCGCCATCGCTGAAGCCCTGACATTCTCCGGGATAGAGGCGGGCGCGCTGGATGTCGGATTTTTCCGGAGCGGGGATGCGATGACCCAACGGATGGATGCGGTGGGCCTGCGTTTCGATCTGCCGCAGTTGCAGGAGCAGGCGCTCAAACCCCTGTCCGCGCCCGGGAGTGATCCTGCAAAACCGCCAAGGCTGCGCTAGGGCGCGCCGGGGCCAGACTTCACGTAACCATCACAGGGATCGTGGGAATTTTCACAAGCACGCGAGGGAATAATTCAAAGGGTGCAAAGCCGTCGCACCGCCGTCTACATGTTCGAAGTGTTCGAACCCGCCCCAACGATCCCTTCAAAGAACTGGAGATACTCATGAACCGCTTTCCCCTCAAAATTGCAGGTGCCGCCATCGCGCTGACCATTGCCTCTTCGGCCTGGGCCGGTGAGCAGTACGTCGACCCTACGGGTTTTGCAGTATCCGGGTATGATGTCGTGGCTTACTTTGATCTTGAACAGAACCCGGTCGGATCCGCCCAGCCCGCCGCGGTGCCCGGTGACAAGGACATCACCTCGACCTACAACGGCGCGACATTCGCGTTCTCGACCGAGGCCAACAAGGCCGCGTTCGACGCCGATCCGGAAAAATATGTGCCGCAATACGATGGCCACTGTGCTTATGGTGTAGCCAAGGGAGGCAAGGTTCCCGGCAACCCGAACCTGTGGCGCATTCTGGATGGAAAACTCTACCTCAATATCACCGAGAATGTCGTCGGTTTCTGGGAAGAGGACATTCCCGGCAATATCCAGCTTTCTGAAGCAAACTGGGTCGACATCGAATCCGCGCCTGCCTCTGACCGCGCCATACCGCAATTCGAAAGCAGTGCACCGGTCGAGTGATCATGGCTGAGAAGGGTACGCCTTCTCACGTATCGAAAGCCTCGCTGCGGCAATCGCGGCGGGGCTTTTTGGCATTGGGCGCTATCTCAGTGGTTACGGGCGGAGCCGTTGCGTCGCGCTGGTTCAACATCTGGGCAGAAACCGGTGAGAACGCGCTCAGCGCGCCCGAAGCGCACCAAGCGGCAATCTCCGGTGACATCCTGCTGGTCGACATTCGCAGGCCGGATGAATGGGCCCGCACCGGCGTCGGTGAAGGCGCTGTCATGATCGACATGCGGCGACGGGACTTTGTCGAGGTATTGCTGGTGGAAGTCCAGAATGACACAAGCAGACCGGTGGCGCTGATCTGCGCGCGCGGTGTGCGGTCGCGGCGCCAAAGCGCCAAACTGATGAAGGCGGGCTTCACCCGGATCATCGATGTGCCCGAAGGTATGCTGGGTTCGGGTGCCGGGCCGGGATGGATCAAGCGTGGTTTACCCCTGCGCAAGGAGAGCTGACATGGTGCGTTTTCTGGCGGCGATGGTCGCAGTCTGGATGTCAGGCGCGGTGCCATCCCACGCTGGCTGCGGCGATGTGGAGGCAGCGTGTACGGTCGATCTCGGGACGTATCACGCCCGTGTGCCCGAGGGGCCGATCCAGGGTGCAATCCTCTACCTGCATGGATTTGGGGGCAATGGCGAAGGGGCGCTGCGTCCAAAGGGCTGGGTGAACACTGCGCTTGATCGCGGCTATGTGCTGATTGCGCCAGACGGGTTGCCATATGCCGCAGGACGCGTGCGCGGCTAGACCTTCATCCCCGGTCGCCCGAAGCTGCGTGAGGAACCTGCCTTCCTGCAGCAAGTGCGTGCCGACGCGGCGCGTCGGTTCGGATTTCCGGCAGATCGGGTGATCCTGAGCGGCTTCTCGATTGGTGGATCGATGACGTCTTACATGGCGTGTGATGAACCGGAGAGTTTTGCGGCATATGCGCCGGTGGCCGGTGGCTTCTGGCGGCCCCATCCGACGTCCTGTTCCGGACCGGTGCGGCTCTTGCACACGCATGGTTGGACAGATGGAACCGTGCCGCTCGAAGGGCGCGTGCTGCGGGGGGAAGATGCCACCGACCCGCAAGCTCTGATGCAGGGAGATGTCTTTTACACCCTGCGCATGTGGCGCGAGGTGATTGCCTGCCATCAGTTGCGCGCGGACCGTTTTATCACCAGAGGGGCCTTCATGCGACGTGCCTGGGACCGGTGCGCCGATGGCTCCGCGCTGGAATTCGCGTTGTTTCCCGGAGGACACGTGGTGCCTGAGGGGTGGGCCGACATGATGCTGGACTGGTACGAAGGTCTCTGATCCGGCAGTGCCGAGCCTGCGCAGCTCTGCAGTGAGATGACCTTTCTGACGTCGGCACCGACACTTGAAGCGCTGTGTCCAACTGCCATTGATGATCAACGAACACAGTCGCCTGACGAGGATCTGCAATCGGTCCGGCTGGCTATTGAAAAGGCATGAGCCAGAAGCGAATCTGACTGAGGATTTTCAACACCTTGAGACGATGGCCCGCGATCTATTCCGCCGGCAATTGGGCGGCGCTTAAGATGCTCCGCAGGCGGGAGCGTTCGGTACGGGCTCTACCAACGATGGCGGGTTCGCGCAGGGTGTGCGGGCTTTGCATGCGCAGCCCGCCGGGTAGGAAGCCGGGGAGCGTCCACGCGCTCATGGCAGACAGCGGAACTGCCAGGCACAGGCTGACGACGATCGGCAACAGCCAGAGTGAGACCAGACCGGACCCAAGCCCGACCAGCAAGACAAGGCCCAGCAGCGTTTCGGCCCAGTGGAAACGCAGAAGCGTCGTCAGTGGGTAGGCGTTTGCATGCCTCGATTGCGCGGCCCAGGCATCGGATTGTCCCAGCACCGCCCGCAAGACGGCACGGGTCTGCTGGATCATCAGGATCGGCGCATAGGCGATGGAGAGGATGATCTCGACCAGAAAGGCCGTGATGAACGCGCCGCGACCGCCGTAAACCCGCGTCGCCTTGGGGTGTAGGGCGATGATGCCCGCGCCAACAAGCTTCGGCGTGAGAAGCATGGCGTACATGATGACCAGAAAGACTGCTGAATCGATGTGGCTCATTTCCGGTGGCCAATCCGGGAAGAGCGGGTTGGTCTCGTTGAAGTAACGCACGACATTGGTGTCGGCATCGACACCAAGCAGAGCCCAGATGACGAGCAGGACAAACCACGCCGGTGACAGCAGATAGCTTACTGCGCCGTGCAGCAGATGGAACCGCGACACAGGGTGCAGCCCCGCGGTTCCGAGCAACCGAAGATGTTGGAGATTGCCACGGCACCAGCGCTGATCGCGCAGCACGTAGTCGATGAGCGTGCCGGGGGTCTCTTCAAAGCTACCGGAGACCCGGGGCAGGAAGCGAACGCGCCAGCCTGCGCGGCGCAAGAGCCCGGCCTCGACGAAATCGTGGCTCAGGATGAGCTCGGCTTTGCCCCTGCGCCCTTGCAAATAGGGCAGACCGGCAGACTCTGCAAAAGCGCGGGTGCGGATGATTGCGTTGTGTCCCCAATAGTTGCCTTCCGTCCGGGCCCATTTGGCGAGCCCTTCGGCCAGCAGCCAGCCATAGGCGATGTTGGAAAACTGCTGCAGTCGGGCAAAGACAGTCTCTGCGCCGATCAGCATGGGAAACGTCTGGATGAGGCCCGCGCTTGGATCAACGCTGAGTTCATCCGCCAGGCGGTCGATGGCGCGCCCCGTCATCAGGCTGTCTGCATCCAGAACAACCATGGCCTCATAGGCTGCGCCCCAGCCGGTGATCCATTCCACGAGGTTCCCGACCTTCTTGTCCGCGTTGTCCGCACGACGCCGGTAATGCACGTCAAAGCCCGGTGGTGCGGACGCGAGGAGGGTAGAGAAGGCACGCATTTCCGCCTCGGCGATAGCATCGTCGCGCGTGTCGGACAGCACGAACAGCGTATAGCGGTGCAGAGTGTTGCGCCTCGACAGGTCGTCGAGCATGGCGCACGCGTTGCCGAACACGTCGCTGGGCACCTCGTTATAGATCGGTACCAGAAGTGCCACATCCATCGGCTTTACGTCCCGTGGGCTGCGTTTGTCTGCACTCTCGCGGGCGAGCAGGCCGGCGATGGCGACACCGACGGTGCTGACAGACAGCGTGACCCATACGAAGGTCACCCCGATCAGGGCAAGCAGCACCCATTCCAACCCCGTCATGCCGGTTTCGGCCAGCCAGCCGTGAAGCGCGGCAACCAAAACGGCAGTCCCGATGAGCGCGGGCAGAAACAGTGCGAGCCGCCACAGGGTTGTTCGGCTGGGGCGGCGCGTCGCGTCGATGTCCGTGCCTTCCGGCCGGGCAGACAGATCCTGTACCCGCATGCGCAGGGGCGCACGCGGAGGCATCGCCTGAGGCGTTGCACCGGTCTGTTGCCTAGGATCGCTCATCCCGTTGTCCACCTGTAAAGCCAAACCTCGCTGAGCGGGGCGCCATCCAGACGCAATTGCGCCCGGAACTCGATGTACCTGGCCTCACCCGCCTGGAAGGTGAACGCCAACCGGGGCCCATTGGTTTCAGGATTTCTTTGCACCAGGCCCTTTGACAGGGTCCCGGCACTGCCGCGCAGGATGATGTCCAGCCGCTCCAGGTCGTCGGGAACAAGTGCACCATCCTCGAAATCAATAGTGACGACCTTGCCGCCCTCGGGCCGCCCGCCGATGGCGGTGCTGAGCACACGCAGGGGCATATCTGCCTTCGGTGCAGGATCCTCTCCCCAATCCATCAGGTAGTTCATCTGGTGGCTTTGCCCGGCCAGAATGGGTTCCGACGGACGCCAATAGGCGACGATGTTGTCGTAGATTTCCAGATCGGCGGGAATTTCAACCAGCGTAACAGAGCCTTTGCCCCAGTCTTCCTGCGGCGTGATCCACAAGGACGGGCGGGAATGATAGAGTGCTTCGAGATCAGCGTAGTCCCGGAAGTTGCGCGGCCGTTGCATCAGGCCGAAGCCGCGGGGGTTGTTGTCAGAAAAGGCGCTGATCTGCAGGGTGAGCGGATTGGCAAGCGGTCGCCAGATGCTCTCACCCGCACCGTTGTGGATCAGCAAGCCATCGCTGTCGTGCACTGCCGGGCGAAAATCATCGAAGCGCTGGCGCATGGTTTCATCGAACAGGAACATCGACGTCAGCGGGGCAATGCCCACGTGTTCCAGATCGCTCCGCGCAAAAACCTCCGCCGATACGACCATCCGCAGCGTGTCACCATGACTGATGTCGAAGCGGTAAGCCCCGGTGCAACTGGGGCTGTCGAGCAGGGCATGCAGCACGACGGAGCCCGACCCCGGCTGCGGCGTTTCCAGCCAGAAGGCGGTGAAGTCCGGAAACTCTTCGCCCATCGGGTCACCGGTCTTCAGGGCGAGACCGCGGGCAGACAAGCCATAGGTTTCACCGGTTCCGATGCCCCGGAAATAGCTGGCGCCTTGAAAAACGGCGTATTCCTGAAAGATGCCTGCCTGCTCCAGTTCAGCCCGCAACCGCAGACCTGAATAGCCCAGGGTCGCGTCGATCTCGACGTCCGGGAATTTGTCGGTGCTGTCGAACACAGCCATGTCGAACGCAAGCGGACGGGCCGCCCCGTTCTCGACGACATTGATCTCAACGGCCTGTGGAAAATAGAGCCCGGGCGGGAAGACATCGACACGCTGGGGCTTCAACGAGCCCTCCCAGAGCGCGTTTCTGCCGTCAAACCATATCTTGCGGTACTGATCATAGGTCAGGTTACGCCAGCTTTCCGGGATCAGCGGACGCGGAACATAGTCGGCCTGCGCCAGCGCCTTTGCCCGTGCCTTGACCGTAGTTGCATCGAAGGGCTGTGCATCGCCCAGCTGCAGCCCGGGTTCCTCGGCAAAACCGGCAGCGGGAACAGCGGCCAGCGCGGCCAGGGATTTCAAAACATCACGCCGTAGCATCATTTGACCGCCTTTCTGCGCCAGGGCTGGGATTTGTACCAGCCCGCGCCATAGGCTGTCAGGACCAACACGCCCATGCCAGCTAGGTTCACTGCAACCACTGTCCAGGTTTCGCGGCCAATGTTGTCCATGACAAAGCCGCTGACCCGGGCCGTGAACATGCTGACGATGAACACGGCGAGAGATTGCTGGCCGACCTTGAGAATGATGGCCAGCGTTCGTTGCCAGACCCTTGCAAGTGGGCCTGTCCCCTCGGTCAGAAGCCGCGCGCCCTTGTCACCCGCAGCAACCCAGCACAGATATGCGAGTGCAAGGAAATGCGCATAGCGCAGGATGCCGAAATCCGATTTGTCGATCAGCGCCTTGTTCGCGATCCGCCAGTCCCGCGCCCAGTCGAAACCAAACTCGCGGATACCGATGTTCGACAGGGGGATATTGAGCAGCACGAGGGCAAGCGCGATCCCGATCAGCAGGGGGGTGACTGGCGGCTTGGGCAGCCAGCCGCGCATGAAGGCGAAGCCGGTGAAGAAGATCAACTGCCAGCCAAAAGGATTGAAAAACCAAGTACGGTCTGACCAAGGCTCTGCCGGCAGCGCAAGGTTCAGGTGTGCCAGACCGAGCATGGCCAGCACCCTCTCCTGCGCAAAGAGCCAGACAAGGCCGACGAAGGCCGCGACCAGACCAAGGTGAACGCGAGACAAGGCCATGATCAACGGCATCATCGCGAGCACGACCATATACATGGGCAGAATGTCGAAATAGTTGGGCACATAGGTCAGGGTGAGCAGTCCCACCAGCTGTGGTCCGGGCTCTGCAAAGAATTTCCACAGGTTCAGCGTGCCGATGTAGACCTTGTCGTAAGCGCCGGACATATCGATGGCCGCAAGGAAGGTTGCGACGGCAAAGAACAGCCCGATGTGTGCCCAATACACCTGCCATACCCGAAAGCTGACCCGCGCGGTGCCCAACCGCCAGCCGACGGTGTCATAGGCACGTCCGAAGGCGATCGCGGAGGCCATCCCGGAGCAGAAGACAAAAATCTCTGTGGCGTCGGAAAACCCCCAGCGCGCAGGAATCCACGACGTGAAAAAATTCCCCGGCGTATGGGCGAACAGGATGATGAACATCGCAATGCCGCGGAAGAAGTCCAGTCGGACGTCGCGTTGCCGAGCGGCGGGCGCTGCCTCGGCGGGCGATGCGCTGGCGCGGGGGGTGATCTGAGCGGGGTCGGCAAGTGTCATGGCCGGTCTTTATGCTGTGTAAAAAGAATTGTCATCAGGGGGTTGCAGTCATTGTGCGGGGATCCGCCGGGCCTCATGGATCTCGGCCAGACGGGTTGTCGTGAAACGGTCGTGGCGTCCTGCACGACGTGCGAGACGATCCGCGATCACAGCCTCCGTCTGATCGTACCGGCCGGCACGCAGCCCGGCATCGATGGTGATGCGTTCGAAGACGTCCCGCTGCGCATGGCTGCCGCCGATGGACTGCATCGCCGGTCGCGCTGCCACCAGGTTGGCGAATGCGGCGTCATAGCGCCCTTCGGCAAAAGCGTTCAGACCAGCGAGAGCAGGTAGCCCCGGATCGGCGTAGCGTTGCGGCATGTCACCGGTCTTGGCGGCATCGCGCGCAAACCGCTGCGTCATTGCGGCCTGTGCCTCCGGCCGATCCGCACCGGTCAGGGCCAGCATGTAATGCAGATCGGCGAAGACCAGACAGCCATCCTCGGTGCGGTTCTGGGCGAGGTCGGCCAGCTCTTCCCACCGGGGCCCGACATCGATGCCTTCGAGTTCAAGCCGCATCAAAAGGGAGGTCGCATTGGAGATATCGCGGTAGTCGTCCGTATTATCCGCCCGGATTTGAGCGTCGTAAAGACCCAGGGCAACATCGGTCTCTCCGCGGTCAAGATGTAGCAAAGCCTTGTGCCACCACACGTGATACCTGAAGTTGTTGCAATGATCCCATGCGCTTGTGTGGTTTTCGATCAGGCGGATCCCAAGGTCCGGCCGGGCCGTCATGTCATAGACATGCGTGATCGCATGGAGCCCCCAGGAATCGTCAGGGGCCAACAACAACCCTTTGCGGCCAGCCGTCTCGGCCGCGCTGTAGTCGCCGGTTTCCTCAAGCGCAAAGGCGTGACATCCCAGCGCATAGCCCCGGCATTCGTGGTCCGGGCCATGGGCATCCAGCACGCGCTCGATGGAGCTGCGCATGCCCACGGCGTCCCCAAGAATGAAGCGGATGGCATGGCTGACCTTGGCGGAAAGAGTATCTTCCGGATGTCGATTGAGGATCCCCTCAATCGCCGCTACGGATTTTGACGGGCACCCTTCCAGCCAGTGATCCAGCGCCCGGCTCCAAGCCGCCTCGCGAAAGGATGGGGTGGAATTTGCGCAGGCCGCACGGGCTGCCGCGGCAGCCTCCGTTGCGGTTTGAACCATTTCTGAACGCCCGAGCATCAACGAAAACAACCCGCGCGCCGCATGCCCCATCGCGAATTCCGGATGGCTCGTCAGAAGGGCGGAGAGATGGATAGGCGTTGCTGTGCCATGCGCCAGAAACGCACGGATCATGCTGTTCCAGTGATCCATGGCGTCTTGTGTGGAAAGGGAAACAGGGCTTTTACATATATCATACATCATCGGTATTGCGCTTTCGTGCTCGGAACTGGACAATTCTTTAACGCAATATCGGCAGGGGCGAAGGCTCTGCGCCGCCGGTACACGCCAACGTGAAGCTGCGTGTTAGAATTCGGCCAATATTTCAGGAATCAGCCCGAATTACGGGCGGAAAAAGGCCGATCAAGCCAATGTGTTTCAGTCCGTCTCGGACTTGATATCAAAGGTTTTCAGCACCTTCTGCGTGTCCTGGCCGAAGCATGGCGGCGCATGTCGGTACTGCACGGGCGTGCGGGAGAGCTTCAGCGGATTGCCAAGCAGAGCGACCTTCCCCTTGGCGGTGTCCTGTGCCGCCATCTCTATCACCGTTTCGCGCGCTTTTGCCTGATCGGACCCTAGCGCTTCAGCGACGGTGTGGATCGGTCCGGCTGGCACCTTTACAGCGTGGCAGCGCGCCAGCACTTCTTGGCGCGTTACTTTCGCAAGGGCTTTTGTAATCAGTTCGGTCAAGGACACCCGGTTTTCAATACGTGCGAGATTGCTTGTGTAGAGCGGGTTGTCTGCCAGATCAGCCAATCCGAATGCATCGCAAAACCGCGCGAATTGAGCGTCGTTGCCCACGGCCAGAAGAATATGGCCGTCCGCGCAGGGGAAAGCATCGTATGGCACGATGTTCGGGTGCGCATTGCCGCGTCTTTCAGGCAGTTTGCCGGAGGTCAGGAAGTTCGTGCCTTCGTTGATGAGCCACGCCATCTGCGCATCCACAAGCGCCAGATCTATGTGCTGGCCCTCTCCGGTTGCATCCCGGTGACGCAGGGCCGCGAGAATTCCGATGGTGGCGTACATGCCGCACATGACGTCAGCGATCCCCACGCCGACCTTCATCGGCGGGCCAGCGGGCGCACCGGTCAAGGACATGATCCCGCCATATCCCTGCGCCATGAGGTCGTAGCCCGGTTGGCTGCGGTTCGGACCGGTCTGACCGAAGCCCGAAATCGAGCAATAGACCAAACCCGGATGTGCCTTCAGCAAGGTGGCGTGATCCAGACCATATTTGTCCAAGCCGCCCGGCTTGTAGTTTTCGACGACGACATCTGCCCGCGCGGCCAGCTGACGGACCTGCTGTTGACCCTCGTGCGTGGCCAGATCGACCGCAATGGACATCTTGTTGCGGTTTGCCGCCATGAAATAGGCCGAGAGATCTGTGGGCTGACCGTCTGAGGCCAGTGCATAGTTTGGACCCCAGCTGCGGGTATCGTCACCCTTCGTCTTGGGGTTTTCGACCTTGATCACCATGGCCCCGAGGTCACCCAGCAGCTGTGTGGCCGTGGGACCCGCCAGAATGCGGCTGAGGTCGAGCACGACGAGCCCGTCCAGTGCCATCGGCGTGTCAGATCCGACCATCATAAGCCCCACGTTCGATCACAGCCGCAATGACGGTAAAAGTATCCGCCGTCATGGCGGTCTGCAGCGCTGCCGTGAGCTCCGAGCGGCTGGTCACGGTATGGCCTGCTCCGCCGAAAGCGACGCCCATGGCCGCAAAGTCATGTTTGGCAAAATCCACACCGCGGTTTTTCATCTGGCGGGATCGCTGCTTCAGCTCGATCAGGGACAGCGAAGCGTCGACAAAAACAACGATGATTGGTGTCAGGCCCAGCTCTGCCGCGGTGGACAGCTCGCCAGCGACCATAAGAAATCCGGCATCACCGCAGAACCCGACGACGGGCCGCTCCGGATCGGCCAGTTTCGTGCCCATTGCCAGCGGAATGGCACACCCCATGGTGCACAGGGCAGTGGATTGTGTCAGCCCGCGCGGTTCATAGCATGCCCAGCTCTGGCTGCGCAGAATGCGATGTGCGCCGCTGTCCACCGTCGCAAGCGTGTGGCGTGGAAGGACTTGGCGGCACGTGTCCTTGAGTGCTGCAGGCCCCCAGTCTTCATCTGTCGGGAAAGCCTTGGCCAGGGCTGCCTTGGTCGCCTGCACATCACCATCGGGCCAGGTTTCCTGTGGCGAGACGCCTTGGGCAATCGCATCGAGGCTTGCGCCGCAGCTAGCGATGAAGTTGAGGCCAGACTGATGCATGTAGTGATGGTTGGGCTCAGCGGTGATATCGATCACCCGCTGCCGGGTCGGGTCCCAGATGTCACGCCAGCCGACCCGCATTTCAATCGTGTCGTATCCAACGCAGAGGATCAGATCAGCGCGCTGGATCAGAGGCACGAGATGCTGATCGGCCAAAGGCGACAGGCCCGCACCGCCGAGTGCAAGCGGATGATCCTCAGGCAGCAGACCTTTTGCCTTGTAGGTCGTGATCACCGGCACGCCGAAGCGTTCCGTAAATGCCGTCAGCTGTGCCTGGTTTCCCTCGTTCATGGCATCGAGACCAACGATCATGACCGGCTTACGCGCATCCTGCAGCCACGACCTTGCGGTTGCGAGGTCATCGCCTGCGGGCATCACCTGCGATGCATGTGCGCGCATTGGAGGCGCCTTGCCGGAAACCGGCGCATCCGCCACGGAAATGGGGACATCGATATGGACCGGGCCAGGGCGGCCTTCGGTCGCGATGGCCACTGCCTTGTCGGCGATAACATGTGCCGCGCCCGGTACGAGCGAGAAAGTGGCCTTGGTGATGGGGCGAAAAACGGCTTGCTGGTCCAGCACCTGATGGGTGTAGGTCTGGGCTTCATCCGCATCCACCGCACCCGCCAGCACGATCATCGGGACACGGTCCTGATGTGCGTTCGCGACGGCATTCACACCGTTGAGGGCGCCGGGCCCTACGGTCGCCACCAGAATGCCGGGCGCGCCTGTGCGGTGGTATGTGCCTTCGGCCATGAAAGCAGCCGCATTTTCGTGTTTCGCCAGCACAAATCGGATCCCGGCATCTTCCAGTGCATCGACAAGGGTCAGCACTTCACCGCCCGGCATCCCAAAAGCATACCGGCACCCTGCGGCATAAAGCCGGCGCGCCAGCGCATCGGCTGCTCTTATGGTTGTTTGTCCGGCCAAGTGCTGCCCTCCCGCATGACGCATCGCCACACGGTCATACCCGATGCGAATGCGAGTGCAATTCACCATTCTGTTCGAAGTGTTTCAACCGGATAAGCGCTCGGCTGGGCGGCGGCGTGGCCATGCCTGTCGTGTCAGCGGCGGCGATCGCGGCGGGAAGACATCGGCTGGAACGCCACGCCGACATGCGCTTCACAATAGGGTTTGCCCTGCTGCACGGGCAGGCCGCAAAACCAGAAATCCTCTGTTGCGGGGTCGCCCACCGGCCATTTGCATGTCCGCTCGGTCAATTCCATCAGGGACAGCTTCTTGGCCTTCTTCTCGATTTCGGACACCTTGGCCAAGGCTTCCGGGCTGATTTCATTCGCGGAGGGTTGCGGGGGCAGCGGTTGACCCGCGGGAATGATCTGCTTGCGCGCGGGCAGGGGCTTTGGCGCTGCCGGTTCGGCATCCGTTTTGGCCGCAGGTTCCGCAGCCTTGGGCGCTGGTTTCGGTTTTGCCTCGGCCTTTGGCGCGGCTTTTGCCTTGGGTTCGGGTTTGGCTGTCGCCGAGGCCGTCGCGCGGTTTGACAGACCTAGCCTGTGCACCTTGCCGATGACCGCGTTGCGCGTGACGCCGCCCAGCTCTTTGGCGATCTGGCTGGCGGATTGGCCTTCGCCCCACATCTTCTTGAGCATTTCCACGCGTTCGTCAGTCCACGACATCAGCCATTCCCCAATTTAAAAGCGGTCCTGCTGGCTGCGGACCGCTTTGTCGGTATCGATACCCGCTTATTTTAGTCACTACAGGCGGAGTTACAAGCGGTGAACACGCGTCAAGGTGCTGCGCGTTATCGCGTTGTCCGTAGACGACCTTCGCGCCAGGCCAGCAAAACACCCCCCGAGAGGATGATGCCCGCCCCCGTTAGCGTGATCCAATCCGGTATTTGTGCAAAGAACGCGATATCGTAGAGCGTCGCGAAGATGAGCGTGCCGTAGCTGAATGGCGCAACGAAACTGGCGTCCGCGCGCGCCATGGCATTGACGAAGCACGCCTGAGCCAGTGCCATGCACACACCCAGCGCGATCAGAACCGCCCATTGTGCCGCCGTCGGTGTCTGCCAGAAAGCGACAACTGCGCAGGACGCGATGATCATGCCGAGGAAGTTGTTGATCAGGAGCACCTGAAACGGGGGTTCCCGTCCGGACAGTTTCTTGATGAAGATCAGTTCAATGCCAAGAATGGCCGCCGCGGCAAGTGCCAGCAAACTGGCGAGCTGGAAGCGCTCCGGCGTGGTGCGCAGCTGCTACATGGCACCGGCAAAGGCGATGGCCGCTGCGCTGCAGCGCACGGGCCCCACTCTTTCTCCCAAGAGCGGGATTGCAAGGATCATTCCGAAAACAGGGTTCAGAAAGGCAATGGCCGTGGCATCGGCCAGCGGAATGAAGGCGACGGAGGCAAACATCAGCGTCACCCCACCCCAGCCGAAAAAGGTGCGCGCAAAGTGCAAGCGCCAATGCGGCGGTGTGAACCGGGGCCGCATCACTGCGACGACCGAAGCGATGGCTGCAAAAGCGAAGACGAACCGTCCATGACTGATCTGGAGCGGATGCAGCGGATCCCCGAGCGTATTGCTCCCCAGCGCTTTGGCAAAGAGAGTGGTGCCGGCGATGAAGGCGGTCGCCGTGATCATCAGGAGAACGGCAACCCCGGGATTTTGCGTCTTGGGTCGAAACATCCCCGCAGCTATGCGCTTGAAAGGGGCGGCCTTCAAGGGGAGAAAAGAGGCTTTGCAAACGGGTGATGATGGGGTAGGTCAACGTCATGGTCACCTTGTTGCACATCGCGAACCGACGACGCACACGCGCTTAAGCCTGCTGCTGCCTTCCCGTGCGCCTTGCGCATTTCCGACTGACCACACACCCCACTTGAAATATTGACCTATGCGTCCGGCTCATGCACCTGTTGTGCTCGTGCCGCCGACTTTGAAAAGGATGATCCGATGATCCCGACCCTTTTGCCGACTTATGCCCGTGCTCCGCTCAGCTTTGAAAAAGGCGAAGGTGCTTGGTTGATCGAGGCGGATGGGCGCCGTTTTCTGGATCTCGGCGCCGGGATCGCCGTGAACGCGCTGGGGCATGCGCACCCCGCACTCGTTGCCGCCCTGACCGATCAGGCCGGCGCACTCTGGCACACCTCGAACCTCTACCAGATCCCAAAGCAGCAGGAACTCGCGGACAAACTGACACAGCACAGCTTTGCCGACACGGTGTTTTTCACCAACTCGGGGACCGAAGCATGTGAGCTGGCCGTCAAGATGGCCCGCAAGTACTGGTACGACAAAGGGCAACCGGACAAGACCGATATCATTGCGTTTACCGGCTCCTTCCACGGTCGGTCCTCCGCTGGCATCGCGGCGGCGGGATCCGAGAAGATGACCAAAGGGTTCGGCCCGCTTCTGCCCGGGTTTGTGCATGTGCCTTTCGAGGATCAGGACGCTTTGGTTGCGGCGGTTTCCGATACAACGGCCGCCATTCTGATCGAACCGGTGCAGGGCGAAGGGGGCATTAGGCCCCTGTCTGACCAGTTTCTCAAGGATCTGCGCGACCTTTGCGACGACCATGGCATTCTGCTCATTTTCGACGAAGTTCAGTGCGGTGTTGCGCGAACCGGAAAACTCTTTGCACATGAGTGGTCCGGGATCACACCGGACATCATGATGGTCGCCAAGGGGATCGGCGGCGGCTTTCCGATCGGCGCGGTGCTGGCAACCGAAGAGGCCGCAAGCGGTATGACTCTCGGAACCCACGGATCGACTTATGGCGGTAATCCCTTGGGCTGTGCCGTCGGCTCCGCGGTGATGGATCATGTGACGGATCCGGCGTTTCTGGACAGCGTGAATCGGAAGGCCGGCTTGATGCGCCAGAAGCTGGAGGGGCTTGTCGCCACGCACCCCGATGTGTTCGAAGGCGTGCGCGGCGCGGGCCTGATGCTGGGGTTGAAATGCAAGGTCGCCAATGTCGATGTTGTGAAGGCAGGCTATGACCAACTCGTCCTGACGGTGCCTGCCGCTGATAATGTCATCAGGCTTTTGCCGCCGCTGACCATCGAGGACGACGAGATCGCACAGGCCATCGACCGTCTGGACGCCGCTGCCAGCGCGTTGTCTGCAGCCTAGGCTCTCCCCCATCCATTGTGCGGGTGTACCAGGACTCTTCCCGGCCTGCAGGAAACGAAGTGACACGAAATGAACCATTTTCTCGATATTCACCTGACGGACACGACGGATCTGCGCCGTATCATCGATAGTGCGGCGGCGATGAAAACCGCGCGGGCAGGCCGCCCGCGTGGCGCGCTTGATGATGAGCAGCCGCTCAAGGATCGTATGGTGGCGCTTATCTTCGAAAAGCCATCTACCCGGACGCGGGTCTCCTTTGATGTCGGCGTGCGTCAGATGGGGGGTCAGACCATGGTCTTGTCAGGCTCTGACATGCAGCTGGGGCACGGTGAAACCATTGCGGACACGGCGCGGGTTCTGAGCCGATATGTCGATCTGATCATGATCCGCACCTTTGACGAGGCGGTTCTGACAGAGATGGCGGAGTTTGCCACGGTGCCGGTGATCAATGGGCTGACGGATCGCACGCACCCCTGCCAGATCATGGCGGATGTGTTGACCTTCGAAGAGCATCGCGGCCCGATCAAGGGCAAGAAGGTGGTGTGGTCGGGCGATGGCAACAACGTCTGCGCCTCGTTTTTGCACGCCGCCGGACAGTTCGGGTTTGATTTCACCTTTACCGGACCGCCAACGCTGGACCCGGAACAGGAGTTTGTAGATCTCGCGCGGGCCAGGGGATCCGAGGTGAAGATCGAACGTGACCCGGCGCAGGCGGTTGCCGGGGCCGATCTGGTGGTCACGGATACATGGGTGTCGATGCATGACGCTCAGTCCGCGCGGGAACGGCGCCACAATCAACTGCGCCCCTACCGGGTGGATGAGGCGCTGATGTCGAAAGCCAAGCCGGATGCGCTTTTCATGCATTGTCTGCCAGCGCATCGCGATGATGACGCGACTTCCGAAGTTATGGATGGGCCGCATTCGGTCATCATTGATGAAGCGGAAAACCGTCTGCACGCGCAGAAAGCCATCTTGCGGTGGTGCCTCGAAGTCTGAGATCTTTTCAGAAATCGCGCAGAATGGCCTTGAGTTCTGGCTCTTTCACCCGCGATGCCGCCTCGTCCTGTGTGAACCACTGGCGCTCGCGCTGGTGGTCCTCAGGATAGCTGTCCGCGAGCGTCTCGACTTCGGCGAGGTAGACCTGAGCCTGCACCGGGGTCACATCGCCATCCGACCGCTTCTTGTCGTAGTCATAGTGACCAACCGGATCGGTCTGGATGTCTGCGGATTTCACGCCGGCTTCTTCCCATGCTTCCTGCAGGGCCGCTTGCGGATCATCCAAACCTTGGATTGGCCAGCCCTTGGGCACGATCCATCGCCCGGTCCCACGGCTGGTCACCAGCAACACCTTCTTTCCCGCGCGGGTCTTGCGATAACAGACGGCGGCAACCTGACGTTCCCGCGCCGGCCGGAGGATCAGGCGCAAGGCACCTTCGAAATGAGATTTAACGAATGCAATCATATTATGTATTTCGGTTTTCTGCCCGGTTTTTCACCATGATAGTAATTTTGTCGATATATTTCAAGCCACTGGGCTTGTGGATAAGTTTTTCGACTTCGATCTGGTGGCAGAATAGGCGGAAAGTTCAAATTTTCTGTAAACAAGATCACAGGCAGCAAATTCCAATCAGATTGGTGCTTTCGGCCTCCATATGAGGAGACCATCGCAGCCAGTAGTCGCTGTTTGCCGAAGGATGCGGTTCCCTGCAGCCGACCGCGATTTGTATCGTGAAAGCTGCTACTTTCGTGGCTTTGCACGTAGGGTTGGAGCTGCCTCCGTGGGGTCTTCCGGCCAAGGATGGCGTGGATAGCGACCGCGCATGTCTTTCCTTACGTCGGCATATGAAGAGGCCCAGAAACCCGGCAGGTTTTCGGTGACCTGTATGGGCCGTTGCGCCGGTGACAAGAGGGTGAGCTGGACCGGGGTCCCAGCCACGGTCGGATGGGTGGTCAGGCCAAAAACCTCCTGTAGTCG
>ERZ1740065.121-NODE-121-length-34446-cov-6.916722_pt1 | contig 34446 bp, 35 predicted proteins | sample MGYA00581738_ERZ1740065 | MGnify/ENA primary metagenome ERZ1740065 (study PRJEB43018, sample SAMN04849749) | marine metagenome | isolation source: floating plastic debris | place: Pacific Ocean | collected 2008-09-01 | study: EMG produced TPA metagenomics assembly...
CCCCCCCCCCCCCCCCCCCCCCCCCCCCCCCCCCCCCCCCCCCCCCGCCACCCGAAGGCACTCTGCTTTCCAGAGCGATAGTGACCGCATTCGAAAACTTCGCTCTTTGACTGGCTCAACTGCCACTCTTTTCACCTATGCTTCTGATTACATGGCTCAATGCTTGTGATGTGCACCATCACAATTTTGCTGGTTCGGATAGCACTTCATAAGTGACCCCCGTTAGCTTTGCTGACCGTTCCCAAAGGTCCGCCGCCAGCTTTATCGTTGAGGCATTTACACTTGGCCGACTTGCGACTGGATGGCCCCGAATGGCCAAAAAGCCGTCGGGTCCATAGAGCTCGCCGCCCTTCGCATCTGGGTCCGAGGCCGCGTGCAGCGGATTAAGGGCGCCAGCCTCTGCGGATTGCATTACGTGTCGTACGAAGAGGCCAAAGAATAGCTTGAGTGCGGGATTGGTGCTTTGTTCCAACATGTGCTCCACACCCTCGGTTCGGCTCGCCCCTGGGTGAGCTGCTACGCTCAGCGTGTGGGATCCGACTGCACTCAGACGTCTTTGTAGCTCCAAACTGAATAGTAGGTTGGCAAGTTTGCTGGAGCCATATCCATTCACATTTTTTGTAGTGATTCCATCGAGATCGATGGTTGAGTTCTTGTACACTTGGCTCGTCATGGTCACGATCCGTGCACTAGCTGTTTCGATTAACTTTGTGATCAGCGCTCCTGTCAAGGCGAAATGACCCAAATGGTTCACCCCCATGATTCGCGGGAACCCATCCTGAGTGAGCTCCTCATCTCTATCGCCAATTCCAGCATTATTGATGAGAAGATCAAGCCGGTCGAATGAGCTTTGAAAGCCGGCCGAAAACTCCTTTATCGACGCGAGTGAAGCTAGGTCGAGATAGAGTGGAGTGACGCTTGCACTTGGATATTCGTAACGAAGCTTGCTCGCAATACGCTCGCCCCTTTCCAAGTCTCGAACGCCAAGTACGGCATGCATTCCAAAAGATAAAAGGCCGCGCGCGGTTTCATATCCCAAGCCAGAGGTGGCTCCAGTTACGATCGCTACCTTTCCGTAGAGCGAGAGCATATCGGATCGTATCTGGTTTATGGGCCTTTCCAAAGCTCGACCCTCGAGTTGCAGTTTGAACGCGATTTGGCAAGGAGTTCAGCAGCGAGCCGCTTCATGACTGTTCGCTTCGCGATGCGAACCAGGCCCAAAACGATAGGACGATTGCGCTCGCCGAAACGATGGTCATCGATGTTCCGGGAAAGAATATGCCGAAGCCTCCGAGGTCGATGAAGACGAGATATCCCACATCAACGAGTCCGCCGACCAGGGCCGTGACCCAGATTGCTGTGATGTTCTGTCTCCATATGAAGACGGCTCCCACGATCGTTACCGCGCCGGCCCAAAGCAAGTTCCAGCCATGCTGATTGAGAACCGCTTCTACGGCGGGGTGATAATCGGCAACTAGCTCCTCGGGGCCCACGGCGGCTATTCCCTGGAAGCCGGTGGTGGCGTCGACGCCGATTGTTACAATGCCCGCGAGAAGGTAGACGATTCCCCACACGATCCAAAGGATCGCTGATACCTTAAGCGCCAGAGCGTATTTGTTTTCCATCTAATTCTCCGTTTTCGCAGTAGTGGGTCCGCGAGATGAAGCCGACAGGGCTGCCGTTTCTATCCCGGTCTGGAAGCGTTGGGCCTCAGAGGTACGGCATGCTGGCGCCTCATTTGCGAAGTGAGAATTGGCCAAACGCATACGGCGGTGACAGCCTTGGCGCGTCTCCATCAGGAAATTAGCGGACCCGCTTCGCATGCAAAGAGCTTTGCAATCAGGCAGTGGGAGACGCCTTATAATTCAGCAACCTAAAGATGTCTGAGTTCTCTGCTAGTTTGTATTCCCGCACATTGTGCGTGCGCGTTCTGGGCTTCAAATTCGCTCGTGTTGGACCGATCCTCACCACGAGGTGACAGGAGAATCTCGATGAGAACGGAGAAAGACACCGCTCCAAGGTTTGGATTTCTTTTGAGTTTAGCGATCGCTTTTGCGTCTCCGATCCAGGCGCAAGAGTTGACTAAGGACAGCCCGGTTGCTGAAGAGTGCGACGACGAGTGCCAGGCGACACGAGACGCCCAGGATGTCACAGCGGCCGTAAATGGAGTCTTCTTCAGCAATGCAATTGGCTTTGGGCCGAGCGACGACAACACGCTTTACAACTTTCAGATTCAGCCCATTGCAACGGTCGCCCAAGGCGAAGGTGGTGATCTAATCCTAAGGGGAATAGCGCCTGTGCTCGGCGTTCCAGTACCGGCTCAAGTCCCGGTAGCGAGCTCGACTGAATCGGAGCTTGATACCGAATGGGGGCTGAGTGACACGGTTGTGCAAGCGCTCTACGTTCCGCCCGGACAAGACGGATTCAGAGTAGGCTTCGGGCCACAGGTTTCGCTGACCACCCACACTGAAGATGCGACCAAAGCCGCAGGGTGGGGCGGCGGTATTGCTGGGGGCGGCTTTGGGTTCGCGGGCCCTTTGGCGTTCGGTGGCATCGCGAACCATCTTTGGGGAGAGGATGGATACAGCACAACGACCGTCCAACCCATCGTCTACTACAATCTCGAGACACCCGGGATCGGTGCCACGACGATAGTCTACACTGATCTGGCTGTTGCGAGCGTTGAACTGTGTTTGGTTCGAGCCGTCATCGAGAGAGCCATCCAGCGGCACGGAAGAAGGAATCATGGCGTCCTGATTCCCAGCGTTATCCAGATCAAAAGACACTTCTGACCGAACCATACGTCCAACACGCAGGGAACCGCCAAGCCCCGGCAATGAGATTGAGCCGTCAAAGTCGCCTGGTCGAACAATCGCTCAATCCGGGTACCGACCCACTCGCTTCTCGTCCAAGGCATCGGGAGCCTGACCAGCGACGGCGTCCAAGGCGATCTGTGGCCCCTTGGCCTCACCCGCGTCTCTTGCTGGGCTTTCTTCTAGTTCAATGTCCGAAGCTCGCGCGGCCAATGGTACGCCTTCACTGGGCTGATCTGGCTCCTTGCTCGCATCAGCCTCCGCCAGCGCTTCCTTGAGACTCTCAATCTCTAGCGCTTGCTGGTCCAACTGATTGGTCTGGTTTTCAACCGTCTTGGCCAATTCTTCCAATTGGCGGCGCAAGTCATCAAGGTCCAGATCGTCTGGAGAAGCTTGAGCGAAAGCCGGAATGGGCACGGTTGAGAGAAGCACAATTAGCGCCAAACCTCTGGTTCGCAACGCGCGTATTCTTACGCGCGGTTGCCCTTCGAGCTGGCGGCGGCGATTTTCTCTGAACACGGCAAGCGACCCTCACAATCAGCGCCAGCATCTCTAGTTTGCGGGGAAATTTATGGATCATCTTAGAATGACAACAATCCGATAATCCTGCACACTAACTGCGCATAGAAAGAGGATAGGCAGCGCGTGAGGCCTTGTTATCTAATGATGGTGGTTGGGAAGGCGGATCGCTACCAACGACCGCCTATTGACTGCAAGTCGAGAGTCAAACCAACTCGGCTGTTCAGTTGAGCGCCCGCCGAAGGGGCATTAGCCTCCATGGAGGATTCAGGCTTTGGGGTCGGCTCTGCGTCTACTCTTCAGCGTCGATGGGGAAGAAAGATATTTTGCCGTCTATCTCGTTGCTCGACGCGGACGGAGGGAAAATCGAGTTTGCCTCTCTCGAAAGCCAGTTCGGCCTGTGGCCCATCGACATAACCCGGCTGACTCTCATTTTCGATCCTGGCTGGGTCAAAATAGACTTGTCCGCCAACCAAGACCTGGGCCGCGCTGTCGCGGCTAGAGTAACCTATCGCTTGGTGGTTTCGAAGATCGCGCGAGGCGCCAATGGTTGCAATCTTGCGGCCGACCGCAACTCATGTTCGAAGCGATTCACGCAGATGCTACGGGTCCGCAGCCTGAGAATTAGAAACTGAACCTTTCCCAGGTGGGAACTCGAGAGCCGATTGCGGGAGTGCTTGAGACTCTAGCTCACGGAAAATTTTGGTGCGGTCGAGAAGACTCGAACTTCCACGGGCGTTAGCCCACAACGACCTCAACGTTGCGCGTCTACCAGTTCCGCCACGACCGCACTCGAGAGAAACGGGGATGAGACTGGCTCGCCCCGAAGGTAGGAGCGCGCCGATAGCAATCCGGTTTGCGCGGCGCAAGCCCTTTGGGGCAGCCCATTGATCTCGCACTGGCCTCAGTTGGGCGACCAGCCAATCCCGGCCGTCTTGGCGGTGTCGGGATATCCCGAAATGCCCTCTGTCACCTTCAAGCTCTCCCCCGGGGCCAGTTCGCTCTTGGCTGGGACAATCGCCTTACTGAAGCCGCGACTGCCCGCCTCGTCCTTGAACACCACAACCAGTTGCGGGATCGATACCGTCTCGCGCCCGACATTGTCGATTGATCCGCGCACCTGGAAGATCGCAACGCCTGGCTGCTCTTCAATTTCGCGCTGTTCGGCTTTCGCAAAATTGAGCACCAGATCGGGCTTGCCCACCCCGAAAGTCGGGCGGCTGAAGGGGAGCCATTCGGGCAAACCGTAATAGTTGACAGCGAGCACGGTGCCCGTCGCCATGAGCGCAAAAATCGCCGCCGCGGCGGTCCACATCTTGACCGGGTTGCGGCGCGCGGTGAAGGGCGCGCGATACTCGAACTGGGAGGTATCCTCCTCTTCGTAGCCCGGATCCTCAAAAGGGTCTTCGAAGTCGTCATCGAACGGCGTGGCTTCCGACCCGGGCTCGAAACCCGGTAAGCTGCCCTCGCTCGCGGGATCGTCAAAGGCGGCAGCCAGGGCGTCTTCGTCGAACTCGGTCGATGCGCCCCGGGCTTCCCCTTCGGACGGCGTAGCCTCGTTCTGGGCTGCCAGCCTGCGGCGGATGGAGGACCCCCTGGACTGTTCCGGCAAGGATTCGGGAGCGGCGGGTTCCGCACGGTCGGTCCCCCCGCGACCAAGCGCCCGCGCGGCAATCGATCCCATCTCCTCGTCTTGGGCCGACCAATGAGCAACGGATGGCGCTGGCGGTGAAGCTGGCTCGGGGCTGGGCGCGGTCTGGCTTGCCGGGTTCGGAACACGGGGCGGCTCGGCCCCGGACGCGGGTGAGGAGGGGTGTTTGGGCTTAGGAATGACAGGGCTGCGCGCTGCCGCTGCGTCTGGCGGACTTGAAGACTCATCGGTTGCTGGATCAGGAGCCGCCGTATCCGCATTGGACGGTTGCGCGGCTGGCGCAGGCGACACCGGAACACCAGCGGAACTGGGGCCGCCGCCGGCATCCACTGAAAGGGGGGCTTGAAACCAGCTGTGCTTGCACTTTGCGCAGCGAACCGTGCGGCCCTCATTTCCGATGGCCGTATCAGGGACTGCGTAGCGGGTCCCACAGTTAGGGCACGAGATGATCATCGTCATACTGGCAATACTTTGTGGTCCCTCGCGCACAAGTGTATTGCCTCTCCCGGCGCGCGAATCCGGGCATTTTTCCACATTGATAACCATGTTTTCGCGTTGACGCCACGCTTGTGCCTATACTGGGCTTTCCCAGCCAGGGGGTCGCTGATAGGGGCGTGGCATGACCGAACGCGCGAGCGAGATCGTGAAGTTTGACAATGTCGGGCTGCGCTATGGCGCGGATCAGGAGGTTTTGAGCGATCTCAGCTTTACCCTGTTTCCGGGCAGTTTCTACTTCCTTACCGGGGCCAGCGGAGCGGGTAAAACGAGCCTGTTGAAACTCCTATACCTCGCTCAGCGCCCTTCGCGCGGAGGGATCCGCATGTTCGGGCGCGATATGATCACTTTGCCGCGCGTGGAGTTGCCCGATTTCCGCCGCCGACTTGGCGTGGTGTTCCAGAATTTCCGATTGATCGAGCATTTGTCGGCGTTCGACAATGTCGCGCTGCCCCTGCGCCTGGCGGGGACAGATGAGGGGCGTGTCGCAAAGGCGGTGAACGATATGCTTGACTGGGTGAATCTTTCGCATCGTGCGCAAGCACGGCCGGAAACCCTGTCCGGCGGTGAACAGCAGCGTGTCGCGATCGCGCGCGCTGTTATTGCGCGTCCGCAATTGTTGATCGCGGATGAGCCAACGGGGAATGTGGATCCGGACATGGCGCTTAAGTTGCTGCGGCTGTTCGAAGCGCTCAACAACCGGGTGGGCACAACAGTGGTGGTAGCGACCCACGATGTGCAGCTTATCCAGAAGGTTCCGGATTCGCTCATCATGCGATTGAACAAGGGCAGGCTTTCAGACCCTACAGGCGCGCTACGCTATCCGCCGGCCAGGGCAAAGGCGTCGTCTCCACGTGCAAGCTCGCCCTTCTCCGCTGAGGATAGCGCATGAACGGAGCTTTACCCCCCAAAGGCGCGCAAAGCGCCGCCCGTCTCTTGCCAAGGAGCCGGTTCGGCGGACCCATCCCTTGGGTAATTGCGATCCTTATCGCGCTGATGGTGATCGCGGCGGCTGGCGGTCTCGCCTTGCGCAATCTTGCGGACAACGCGCGCGCCGATTTGTCGGGCGCGGTGACGGTTCAGATCATCGAGGCGAACCCACAGATACGCGCGGAGCGCGTTCAGGCGGCGGCCTCTGCGCTGACGAGTCAGCCTTTGGTGACGTCCGTTCGGATCGTTCCCGAAGAGGAACTGGCCGCTTTGCTGGAACCGTGGCTTGGCGCCAGCGCGGGCAGTTCCGACATCCCGATCCCCGCTTTGATTGATGTCGAGCTCAACGCGCGCGCCGACCGAAGCGAGATATCCCAATTGCAAGACGCGCTCGACCGAGCGGTGCCGGGCACGAAGGTCGACGCGCAATCTTCATGGCTGCGCCCGGTCTATAACGCGCTGGCTGCGCTGCAATGGTTGGCGCTTGCTTTGATAGCGCTGATTGCCATTGCCACCGCCGCAGCGGTCTGGCTGGCGGCGCGAAGCGCCTTTGCCAACCATCGTGATACGGTGGAAATCATCCACTTGCTTGGAGGGACAGACGCTCAGATCACGAGGGTTTTTCAACGCACTGTTACGCTTGAGGCCAGTTTAGGAGCAGCGCTGGGCTTGGCGCTGGGCGGGCTTACGGTTTGGCTGTTGGGCCAGCAATTTGTCGCGCTCGACAGCGGGATGGTGAACGGCGCTACGCTCGCGTGGAGGGATTGGATGGTCGTTGCGGCTATCCCGCTGGGCGGAATTGCGCTGGCCATGCTGACCGCGCGCATCACCATTTCGCTTGCGTTAAGGGCGATGCTGTGAAGAGACGGGTCTGATGGTCCGCACATTTCTCTCCGCAGTTTTCCTGGTATGGTCGCTGGGCTTCTTGTGGTTCGCGATTGACTTGCCGCAGCCCGCGCAAAAGCTTGAGACCGACGCTGTGATCGTGCCCACGGGGGGCGCGGGCCGGATCGCGCGCGGGCTCGACGTGCTGGACGACGGCCTAGCGCAGCGGATGCTCGTCACAGGCGTGGGTTCCGAGGTCAAACCCGGCGAATTTGCCGCCGAATTCGAAGTTCCGCACGCGCTCATGGAATGCTGCGTTTCGCTCGGCTTCATGGCGCTGGATACGCGCGGCAACGCATCGGAAACCGCGCTATGGGTCAAAAGCAACGAGGTCACCTCGCTCAGGCTGGTGACCACTGATTGGCATATGCGCCGCGCCGCGGCCGAGCTGCAACGCAAGCTGCCGGTAAGCGTGAAGGTCGTGTGGGACGCGGTCCCTTCACAACCAAGTGTCGGCGTGCTGTTCCTAGAATATCACAAGCTGATCGCCAGCCAGTTGGCCGGCCTGGTCAATTATTGACGAGATAAACGGCGGACGAATGGCCTACCTGCGCAGCTTTCTGTTCTATCCGGTCTTCTACGGCTTTAGCGCTCTGTTGGTCGTCGCCTCAGTGCTGGCGATCCCGTTGGGGCAGGACAAGCTGCGCTGGGTGGTGGCGACCTGGGGCGTCTGGCACCGGTGGTGTTTGAAGACTCTGCTTGGCATCGACGTTGTGATTGAGGGGCGTCTGCCCGATGGCCCGGTGCTGATCGCGGTAAAGCACGAAAGCTATTTCGAAGCGATCGACATGCCGCGCCTGTTCCGCTTCCCCACTGTCTTTGCCAAGCGCGAATTGTTCCTTATTCCGGGTTGGGGCTATTCCGCCAAAGTCTACGGCTTGATCCCGGTTGCGCGCGACAAGGGCGCCAGAGCGTTGCGCGAAATGATCAAGACCGCGCGCGAACGCGTGGCCGATGGGCGCCCACTTGTTATCTTTCCCGAGGGCACGCGGGTTGAACACGGCACTCAGCCGCCGTTGCAATCCGGATTTGCGGGGACCTATAAACTGCTGGGCCTGCCGGTCGTGCCTATCGCTGTGAACAGCGGCCCCGTCTATCATCGCCTGGTCAAGCGACCGGGGACTATCACCTACCGGGTTGGCGAAACGATTTCCGAAGGGTTGGACCGCGAAGAGATAGAAGCGCGCGTGCATCGCGCGATCAACGCTCTGAACGTCTAGTGCTCCCGGCCAAAGTCCGGAGAGCTGTCGTCTTGCCCTTGATCGATTACTTCGCGACGGATCGCGCGGGTTCGGCTAAAGAGTTCGTGAAGCGTTTCCCCATCGCCCGATCGGATTGCGCGTTGGAGCGCTGTCAGATCCTCAGTGAAGCGGCCCAGCATTTCAAGCACTGCTCCCTTATTGCTCAGGAATACATCGCGCCACATAACCGGATCGCTAGCGGCAATGCGGGTGAAATCGCGAAAGCCGCCGGCCGAATATTTGATGACTTCTGAGCGCGTCACCTCTTCCAGATCGCTCGCCGTGCCAACGATGGTGAACGCGATAAGGTGCGGGATGTGGCTGGTTACGGCAAGAACCAGATCGTGGTGGTCGGGGTCCATCATCTCAACCCGCGCGCCCAGCCTGGTCCAGAAATCGGACAGCGCCTCCAAGGCGGCTTGGTCCGTACCCATTGGAGGGGTGAGGATACACCAGCGTCCGGCAAACAAGGTTGGAAAGCCAGCGTTCGGCCCGCTCTGCTCCGTCCCAGCCACTGGGTGCGCTGGGATGACGGTGCGCCCGGGAAGGGCGGCGCCAAGCGCCTCGATCACGCTCTTCTTGGATGAGCCCACATCGGAGATTATCGCCTCCGCTGGCAAATGCGGGGCAAGCTCGCGCGCTGCCGCCTCCATAGCACCCACCGGAACACACAGGATGACGAGATCGGCGGTGGCCACTGCCTCTGAGGCGGTGTCGAGCAGGATGTTCGTCAAACCGCGCGCGGCCGCCGCTTTGCGCACGTCGGGATCGCGGTCGTAGCCAGTCGTGACGATTTCAGGCGCTCGCTCGGCGATCGCAAGGCCGATGGAGCCGCCGAGCAAGCCCAGACCGATAATGGCGACGCGTTCGATGCTCATGAGTTCCCTCCGGTGAGACGCGCGAGTATGGCTGCGACCACGTCCATATCTTGCGCAGTGCCGATAGTGATCCGCAGGTGGTTGGGCAGGCCTTGGCTTGGCAGATGCCGTACCGCGTAGCCCTGATCGGATAGGGCGTTCATGGCGTCCACGGCGGTGAGTTCGCCCAAGAACTCGATCAGCACGAAGTTCGCCTCGCTCGGAAGGGCGCGCAGGCCGTGATTGCCTAGCGCCTCAATCTGCCGTTCGAATGCCTTGCGTACAGCGCGATTGTTGTCCGCCGATCGCCGCACGAAGTCTTGATCAGCCAACGCGGCGAGGGCGGCCTTTTGCCCGCTGGCGCTGACATTGAAGGCGCCGCGCAGACGGTTGAGAGAGTCGATAAGATGCGGCGCGCCGTAGGCCCAGCCAATTCGCTCCGCCGCAAGCCCATAGGCTTTAGAGAAGGTGCGCGTGACCAGCACGTTCTCGTGGTCGCGCGCCATGTCAAAGCCGAAGCTCTGATGCTGTTTCGGCAGATACTCAGCATAGGCCTCATCGAGCACCAGCAGGATGTCCGGGCGAAGGCTCGCGTGTAGACGCCGAACCTCGTCGGGCGCGATATAGGTCGCGGTGGGGTTGTTCGGGTTGTCGAACAGAACAACCCGCGTATTCGGCGTCACGGCTGAAAGGAGAGCGTCGATATCGGCGGCATAATCCGCATCCGGTGCCAGAACGGGCGTTGCGCCAACTTTGCGCGCGATCAGTGGGTAGAGCGAGAAGGAATAGCGCGAAGACAGCACCTCATCGCCGAGACCCGCAAAGGCCTGCACCGCGCAATGCAGCAGCTCACCGGACCCAGTGCCGCAGACGATTTGGTCCGCCTCCAACCCGTGCAGCTCGCCAAGAGCCTCGCGCAAGGCGGTGCAGCCCGGATCGGCATACAGCGCGGCCTGCTCGCGCGGTTCGGCTAAAGCGGCCAGCGCCGCTGGGCTGGTGCCAAGCGGATTCTCGTTGGCCGAAAGCTTGATCAACGCCCTCCCATCGGATGAGTTGGCCTTGCCCGGCTTGTATGCGTAGATGCGATCGATCCAGGGTTTGATGACAGGTCTGGTCATGACGAGCGACCGCTTGAACAAAAAACGCACGCCCGACAAGCCATGTCGATGAACTTGTCGAAGCGGCGTTTTTTCTGTTTAGGCGGGACATGGCCTCCGCGTTTGTCCCAAAACTCTACAAAGTCCCTCAGGATCTGCCGCTCGATAGCGGGCAGAGCCTTCCGGGCGCGGAGATTGCGTACGAAACCTATGGCGCGCTCAATGACGACAAATCGAACGCGATCCTGATCTGCCACGCGCTCACGGGGGATCAATATGTCGCGAGCGATCACCCGATAACGGGGAAGCCGGGATGGTGGGATAGGATGGTCGGTCCGGGCAAGCCGATCGACACCGATCTCTTCTACGTCGTGTGCGCCAACGTGATTGGCAGTTGCCTTGGGTCTACCGGCCCCAAGAGCCTGGCAAGCGATGGCAAACCCTATGGCATGCGCTTTCCCGTCATCACCATTCGTGACATGATGCGCGGGACGATCGCTTTGCTCGATGGGCTCGGCATCGAAACGCTGCGGGGCGTCGTTGGCGGATCGATGGGCGGGATGCAGGCGCTGAGCCTGGCCGCCAACTGGCCCGAGCGCGCCGAGCGCGTTCTTGTGATTGCTTCGACCGCGCGCCACTCCGCGCAGAACATCGCCTTTCATGAAGTCGGTCGCCAGGCCATTATGGCGGATCCGGCCTGGGCCGATGGCGACTATTACGCGCATGAGGGCAACGGACCCGAGGCGGGTCTCGCGGTCGCGCGCATGGCCGCACACATTACCTATCTTTCCGAAGAGGGTCTCACCGAGAAGTTCGGCCGTCGCCTACAGGATCGCGATGCGAAGAGCTTCGGGTTTGACGCCGACTTTCAGATCGAGAGCTATCTGCGCTATCAAGGCAGCGGCTTCACTCAGCGCTTTGACGCAAACAGCTACCTCTACATCACCCGAGCGATGGACTATTTTGATATCGCCGAAGAGCACGGTGGCAAACTGGCGAACGCCTTTGCGGACTCCAACGCGCGTTTCTGTCTCGTGAGCTTTGACACCGATTGGCTTTACCCCACCAGCGAAAGTCGGCACGTGGTCCACGCTCTGAACGCGACGAGTTCCAAAGTAAGCTTTGTTGAACTCAGCGCCAACGCTGGTCACGACAGCTTCCTGCTACCTCACAATCAGCTCGATCGCGTCGTGAGAGGTTTTTTGGATGGCTGATCTGCGGTTCGATCTGGCGGTGATTGCACATGAGCTGAATGCGGTTCCGGGCAGAACGGTCTTGGACGTGGGCTGCGGCGATGGAGCCCTGATGGCGGTTCTGCGTGACAAATCCGGGATCGACGCGCGCGGCATCGAGATTGATCCCGGGCTCGTGGAGAAGTGCGTGTCGCGCGGGCTGTCGGTGGTGCAGGGTGACGCTAATCAGGTGCTCGCTGACTATCCTGACAACGCCTTTGACTACACCGTGCTTGGCCAGACGCTGCAAACCAGCGTGCGGCCGGACAAGACGCTGGAGGAATTGCTGAGGGTAAGCCGCCGGGCCTTCATCAGCTTCCCCAATTTTGCGCATTGGCGCACGCGCACTGCGCTGCTGTTTGGGGGACGGATGCCGGTGACGCAGGCCTTGCCAGTGAGCTGGTACGAAACCCAGAACATCCACCACGTGACAGTCGAGGATTTTCGCAGCCTAGTCAAAGAAAAGGGCGCCCGGATCGAACGCCGCTGGTTCTTCTCACAAGGGAAAGAAATCGGCACGCCAGGAGCCAACTGGCGTGCCGAATTCGCGCTGTTTGAGGTCAGCCGCTAGGGCTCAACCCGGACGGTGGATGCCGCAGATCTTGTGGCCATCGGGATCCGAGAAATAGCACAGATACATCGGCCCCATGCTCCCTTCGCGAAGGCCCGGAGGGTCTTCCATAGTGGTGCCGCCGTTCGCAATAGCGACATCATGCAGTTCCTGCAGCTGTTCGGGCGAAGAACACACAAAACCGATGGTTGAGCCGTTCGCAACATTTGCGGGTTCTCCGTTGATCGGCTCGCTGACCGAGAACGTGCTGCCTTCGTGGCTGTAGAAGAGACGCGCGTGTCCCGTATCGTTGACGTGTACGAACGGCTCCTCTGCCCCAAGCACACCCAAGACGGCGTTGTAGAAGGTTTTTGACTTCTCAATATCGTTAGACCCGATCATCACATGGTTCAGCATCGCAGGGGTATCTCCTCTCGTTCGCGCGGGGCTCTCGTAGCCAAGCGTTCAGGAAAGCTCGTATAGCGCGTCGGCCATGTTCGAAAGTCTCTTTTTGCCACTTGTCGCGTTGGCCAGCGCGCAGACCTCCCCTCCGCCTCCAGCGGCGACCGAGCCGCCCGGAAATCAGCAAGCGCCAAGAGACACACCCACCCGACTTACGAGCGAGAACCGCGCAGCTTTGAGGTGTTCAGCCGCCTTTGCGATCGTTTCCAATCGCGAAGGCGAAGAGCAAGGGGCATCAAGCACGATGAGCGCGCGAGGTCGCGAGTTCTTCGTTGTGACGCTTGCCGGGATCATGGACGAGCACAATCTGGATCGCGCTGCTATCGAACGCGAAGTGCGTCGCGAGGCGGAAAGCCTTGCCCAAACGGGCGAAGTCGACAAGATCATGCCCGCGTGTTTGCTGATGCTGCAATCAGCTGGCTTGTAAGCGCTCGAAACTTTCCCCGTATAAGCGCCTATTCAAGGACCCATCGCGCTTTAAAGCAACGCAGTGTCACGCTAAGGATTGGCCGCAAATGTGGTCTCTTTATCAATTTCCCCTATGCCCGTTTAGTCGGAAAATCCGCTTGCTCATGGGCGAGAAGAACATCGCCTATCAGCCGGTTCGCGAAGATCCTTGGAACGCGTCCGACCGGCTTTATCGGCTCAATCCGGCGGGGCGCACACCGGTTCTCGTTGATCAAGAGCGCAACATCGTTCTCGCCGACAGCCGGGCGATTGGGGAATATCTGGAAGAGACGGTTGATCGTCTTCCCATGATCAGTGGGAACGCGGCCGCGCGCGCCGAAGTGCGGCGCCTGACCGCTTTGTTTGATGAGAACTTCTTCCACGATGTGACCGAACCGCTTCTCAATGAACGCATGAAGAAACGCCTGATCCTCAAACAGCCGCCCGACAGTGTGGTCCTTTCCGAAGCCATGCGCATGGCGCATGGGCACCTCGATTACATGGACTGGCTGATCGATAATCGCCCGTGGCTTGCCGGCTCTATGATGAGCGTTGCGGACCTGGCGGCTGCAGCGCAGATTTCGGTTGCCGACTATCTCGGTGGGATCGATTGGACCGATCACGAACAGACGCGTGGCTGGTACGCGGTCTTCAAAAGCCGGCCGAGCTTCCAGCCGCTTCTCACCGAGCGCATGGATGGCATTCGCCCCCCGGCGCACTACAGCCAGGTTGATGGATGAATTGACCCGGTGCGATCGCTATATTGAGCGTGCAAATGAAAGCCTGGACATGACCGACGATCCCAAAGCCTTGACCGAAGCCGAATGGCGCGCTCGCCTTTCTGCCGAGCAATTTCACATTCTGCGCGAGGCGGGAACGGAGCGGGCCTTCACCGGCAAGTATGACAAGTTCTACGAAGATGGTGAATATATGTGCGCCGCTTGCGGGACGCGGCTTTTCATCAGCGCGGCGAAGTATAATTCGGGCTGCGGCTGGCCGGCTTTTACCAAGCCCAGCGATGACGGCACGATTGAAGAACGCCGCGATATGTCGCACGGGATGATCCGTACAGAGGTGCTGTGCGGCAATTGCGGTAGTCATTTGGGCCACGTCTTTCCCGATGGCCCGCCGCAAGAAGGTGGCCTGCGTTACTGCATTAACTCGGCTGCGCTCGACTTTGACCCTGAATAAGAAGCGTGAAGGCCACATCTTGGCCTGGACGCAGAGCTGGTCGTGGGCATGTCTCTGGTTCATGTTCACTCGCGGTTATAACTTGCCTATGCACAGCCCAGGGCATGACCATGGGTGATCAGGTGGCGGGCGCGTAATGGCCAAGCGCGGAAGAAAGCTGACAAACAAGGGCAAGCGCGGCAGCCGCCGGGCAGCGACCGAGCGCGCGCGCGAAGTGATGCCGAAGAAGTCGAGCAGACCCAAAGAGGAGAAGCGCCCCTCAGTCATTTGGAAGTGGGGTAAGCGTGTTGCCTTAGCTGGCGTTGTGGTTGGTTTGTTGGGGGCCTTGTTCCTCACCTTCGCGGTTGGTTTCGCCGCGCGCGAGATTCCAAGCTTCTACCAGTTGAAGTCCACTCAGAACGCCCAGACAATCCTAGTGCGCGCGCGCGATGGGTCGGAGATTGTCGAATTGGGGCCAAGCTTTGGTGAGTGGCTGGAATACAACGACATCCCCGACACCATGAAAAACGCAATGGTGGCCGTCGAGGATAAGCGCTTTCATTCGCACTATGGTGTCGACCCTATCCGTCTGACCGGTGCGATCATTGAGGGCATAACCGGGGCTCGTTCGCGCGTTGGTGGCACGTCGACCATCACGCAGCAATTGGCGCGCAATGTCTTCCTCAACACCAACCGGACCTATGATCGTAAAGCGCGCGAAGCGGTGCTCGCAATGGCGCTCGAGTGGAAATTCTCCAAGGAGCAAATCCTCGAACTTTACTTGAACAAGGTCTATTTCGGCGGCGGCGCCTATGGGATCGACAGCGCGAGCCGGAAGTTCTTTAGCCACCCAGCCAAGGAATTGACCGTGGCCGAGGCGGCGATCATTGCCGGCCTTGTCAAAGCGCCCAGCCGCTATTCACCCACGGCTGACGTGCAGGCTGCGGTGGATCGTGCCAAAGTCGTGCTGCGGCTGATGCGCGAGCAGAACTACATTTCCGCCAGCCAAGCCAACGTTGATGTCGACGCTGTCAATCTGAAGCAGCAGGCGGGCCAGAATTCGGTGCGTTACTTCACCGATTGGGCCTTGCCTCAGCTCGATCTGCTCTTGCCGGAAACCTATGCGCCGATTGAGGTTTGGACCACGCTTGATGTCGGCATGCAGCGCGCCGCAACGACCGCGGTGAAGAGCAACGCGCCTCAAGGTTCGCAAGGGGCTTTAGTCAGTCTCGACAGCGATGGGGCTATTCTCGCGCTGGTGGGCGGCACCGATTATGTCGAGACCAATTTCAACCGCGCGACCAACGCTCTTCGCCAACCCGGATCGTCCTGGAAACTGTTTGTGTATCTTGCGGCGCTGGAGGCGGGCTACAATCCCGAAAGCATGGTCAAGGACGTGCCGGTGCAATTTGACGGGTGGAGCCCCAGCAACGCAAACGGCCGGAATATCGGTGAGACAAATCTGCGAACTTCCTTTGCCTTCTCAATCAACACGGTGGCCGCGCAACTCGGCAATGAGGTGGGCTTTGGTACGGTCGCCTCGATGGCTCGGCGTTTCGGTATCACATCACGTGTCTCGACTTTTCCGTCGATGGTTCTTGGCTCTTCCGAGGTCCGTCTGATCGAGATGACGCGTGCTTTTTCAAGCATCGCTGCCAAAGGCCGCAATGTTGAACCCTATGGGATCACCAAGGTTGTAACCGCGACCGGCGAGGTGTTGTACGAACACAAGAAACCGGCGGAACGCACTCTGATACCGGAATATGTGGCCGCCGGTATAACCGACTTGCTTCAGACCGCGGTTCAGAGTGGAACGGGCCGCGCCGCTCGGATCGAGGGTCGCCACGTTGCGGGCAAGACCGGCACGACAAGCTCGAACAAGGAAGGCTATTTCGTCGGTTTCTCCTCTGGCAGTTCCACGGGCGTCTGGATGGGCCGCGATGACGCCTAACGTGTGCCGGGTCTCCAAGGCGGTCGGGCGCCCGCACGCGCTTTTTCGGCATATATGCGCGTGGCGGTGAAGGATCGGGCAGATGTGCCGTTCGATATCGAGTTGAACCTGCCTGAATGGCAGCTGGAACCCGATGAGGAGTTCCTCTTTGGGGACCCTGAAGACTATTACTATATCGATGAACAGGGCAATCTGATCGAGCCTGGGCGGCTCGACCCTGATGATCCCTTTGCGCCCGAAGGCGAACGTCTGGGAGACCCGGAGACGCCAAGCCTTGAAGATCCGCCCGCTGCAGCGAGCCAAGACTTTCTGGAGCAGGCCACGGGGCAAGAAATCCCGCCTGATCCCGATCCGCCACCCCCTACTCCTCCGGAGCCACCGGACGAGATACAGTTTGATGATCTGCTTTTGGGCTGAAACGAAAGAGAGGCGCCGCAGCGCAGGGCAGCGCTTGGCCGGGGCGCCTCTCTTTCGTTTTGTTTCTGGATCGGATTACCGCAGGCGGACTGCGATAAAGCGCGGAGGTGTGCCGCGGCGCTGGACCCGCAGGAACAACGCTTCGCGTCCTTCGCTTTCGGCCGCTTCAATCTGGCCGCGCAGCGCATCGACCGATGCGACTTCCTGATAGTTTGCTGACAGGATGATATCGCCTCTGCGCAGTCCCTTGCGACCCGCGTCCGAATTCGGATCGACCGCGCCGACCACCAGCCCGATCGTGTCTTCATCCGCGCCAAGGCGGCGTGCGATCTGCGGGGTGAGCGCGATGACCTGAAGACCCAGCTTTTCGGCGATCACATCGTCCATCTCATCGGGGTTCATCGGTTCGTCAGAATCGGGATCGAAAGTCTGCGCCTGCTCACGCAGCTCCTCCTCGCTTGGGCGTTTGCCCAACGTTGCGTTGACGGTGAGGGCCTCACCGTTGCGCAGCAACTCAACCGGCACCGTTTCACCGGGCTGCAGATTGGCGATCAAAAAGATCACCGTTTGCTCAGCGGTCACATCCTGGCCGTTAATCGCCGTGATGATATCGCCCGGCTCAAGCCCCGCTTCGGCGGCAGCGCTGTCGTCCTGCACCGTCTGGACGATTTCGCCGCGATTGGCGGGAAGACCAAGCGAATCCGCCATATCATCGGTTACCGGGCCAAGGCTCACACCCAGGAAACCGCGCTCGATCTCTTGGCCTTGTTTGAGCTGATCGACAATCGGCGCGGCTATCTCGGCGGGGATGGCAAAGCCGATCCCCACGCTGCCGCCCGAAGGCGAAAAGATTGCGTTGTTAATGCCGATCACATTGCCGCGCATATCGAACAGCGGGCCACCGGAATTGCCGCGATTGATACTGGCGTCGGTCTGGATGAAGCGGTCATAGGCCCCACCTTGGCCGGTGTTGCGGTATACAGCCGAGATAATACCGCTTGTGACCGTGCCTTTAAGGCCGAACGGATTCCCGATCGCGACCACCCAGTCACCTGGTCGCGCCAGGCTGGAATCGCCAAACTTCACGAACGGGAACACGGCGTCGGAATTGATCTTGAGAACCGCAAGATCCGAGGCCGGATCCGCGCCGACAAGCTCGGCTTCGTATTCCGTGCCGTCCGGCATGGTGATGGTGATTTCCTCAAGTGTTGCGCGCTCGTTTGGTGCAACGACGTGGTTGTTGGTCACCACAAATCCATCGGCAGAAATGATAAAGCCTGAGCCCAAGGACTGGGCCTCCCGCGTCTGCGGCTCGGCGCGGCCTCCGCGACGACGGTTGAAGAGCCCTTCAAAAGGCGTTCCGGCAAATGGGTTGCCGTTGACTTGAACACTTTGGCGGGTGGCGATGTTGACGACGGCCGGCTGCAATTGCTCGGTGAGATCAGCAAAACTCGCTGGAGCGCCCGCGCGAGGGACGATCTGCTGCATTGCTTCGGTCTCGTTCTGAGCCACCTGCGCTCCGACCGCTTGGCCGGTCATCAGCGATACCGCAGCGCCACCCACCAGGAGCGCGCTCGTCAGTCCATAAACATACCGCACGTTGGTCACGTCCTTTTGTTCCTTTTCGTTTGTGCCCACCGGCATAGTGGACATGGCGCGATAGTCATAGGCGCCCATGTTTGTCAGCTACGCCTTCACACTTCACCAAGACGCACTGAACGCTGATTGAACACTCTCGCGCTTGGGCGGGCCGTGTCGACGGTTCGTCGGTCAGGCGGCGTCAAAGGAGCAAAAGCGGGCGGGATCAGGGTTGGCCCTGGAACTGCCGGAAATATTCGTTGTCCGTTGACAGAATGATCGAACTGTCGCCGCGCCCTTCTCCCTTTGCGAAGCTCTGATCGTAGCTCTGCATCGCCCGATAGAAGTCGTAAAAGCCTTCATCCTTACCAAAGCTCTCGGCGTAGATGCGCGCGGCCTCCGCGTCTGCTTCGGCGCGGATGATGCGCGCGTCGCGCGTGCCTTGGGCGCGGATGGTGCGCGCTTCGCGTTCGCGGTCGGACTCCATACGCTGGAAGGCGGATTGCAAAGGGGCACCTTCCGGCAGATCGGTTCGCTTGATCTGCACGTCAATAACCTCAGCGCCATATTGTCGCGCTTCGCGATCAAGGTTGACACGCACATTCGCGAGCGCCGTCCCCCGCTCGGCGGTCAGCATATTCGCAAAAGTACGGCGCCCCAGTTCCTGGCGCAACGCCGAGTTTAAGATAGGCTCCAGAGCAATGCGCACGCCTTCGGTTGTGTTGGCGCGTTCGATCATGCGGATCGGATCGACGATGCGGAAGCGTGCATAGGCGTTAACGAGCAAGCGCTGCTGATCGTTGGAGAGCACTTCCTCATCGGTCATCTCGAGATCGAGCACGCGCTTCTCAATCCGACGCACGGATTGGATGATCGGAATGCGGAAGTAGAGACCGGCGGGATGTGTCCCCTCAACGGTGCTGGTGTTGATTACGCCCACCGGGTTACCCGTTTGAACGATCACAACCTGCTCTTCCTCGTTGACGACGAAGGCGCTCATCAGGCTCCCCACCACAGCCAGGCCGGTCAGCACGATGATCACGCGATACTTGTTCCAAACATCTTCCATGATCACTGCCCTCCCGTCTGAGCTGTGGGGGGGGGCGGCGTTGAGCGACGGCGCACCTCCGGAAGCGGGAGGTAGGATGTCACGCCATCGGCCTCGACGACGGTCTTATCGGTTTGAGACAGAACGCGCTCCATGGTTTCGTAGTAAAGGCGCTGGCGCGTCACACCGGGCGCCAGGCGGTATTGCTCGTACACCTTGTCGAACGCTTCGGCTTCACCTTCGGCCTGAGCGATGGTTTGCTGAGCGTAGCCTTGGGCCTGGTTGCGAGCACGGTCCGCGTTCTGTTCCGCGACGGAGACATCACGGAACGCCTCGACAACCTTACCAGGCGGGTCGGCCTTGGCGATTTCCACGCCGACCACTTGGATCCCAGCCTTATATCCATCAAGCGTTTCCTGCATGCGCTGGCGCACCGACTGCTGGATTTCCGCGCGACCTTGGCCGGTGAAGGTTTCATCCAGGGTCTTCTCCGCAACCGAGGCGCGCATGGCGGCTTCGGCCACCTCATTTACGGTCTCTTCGGGCTCGGCGAGTTCGAACTTGAATTCCTGCAGGCTCTTGATCCGCCAGCGCACAATATAGCTTAGATCAACCAGGTTCTGATCGCCGGTCAGGATCAGTTTCTCGGCGGACCCGCCCGGAATGTTAACGGCGCGCACGCCTTCAACGTCTTCAATCTCAACCGTCTCGAGCGGGGCGGGCAGGCGGATGTGAAATCCGGGATCAAGTGTTTCTGTGTAGCTGCCCAAGAACTTTACGATGGCTTTTTCGCGCGGCTCAACGATGTGAAGGCCAGTCACCGCCCACCACAGCAGCAAACCGCCAACCACCAGGATTGGAGCCCAACTGCGGCCTCCGGGAAGCTCCGGAAAGCGAAGGTTCGGTCCGCCCGGGCCGCCACGTCGAGGGCCTTCCGGGCCACGGTTCTTGAAAATATCTTCGATGTTCGAGGGTCGACGATTGCCATTGTTACCGCCTGATCCGCCACCTGGAAGCCAGGGATTGCGCGGGCCGTCTCCTTTGTCGGGCTTGTCGCCTTTGGGAGCGTCATCGCCGCCAGCGCCGTTCCCGCCACCCCAGGGGTTTTTCTTGCCAGCCATAGCCAATCCGCCAAGGGCGTTGCCGAGCCGCGTCGTCAGTCCGTTTAACATGGTCATCCCATCCTTATAGGAACGCAAATGTGGGAAAAACAGGGGTGAGCGCGTGAAATTTGCTGGCGAGCCATCACCAATTTGGTGTTAGGGACTTTGTCCTATGAGCGCCGCCGATCCACCGCCCTCCAACGCCGCTTCGAATCCCGCCCTTGATCCGGCGATGTCCCCGGCCGAAGCGGAGGCGCTGGTCCGCGGCTGCTTAGCCCCTGAGATAGCGCATCGCTTGCGTTCCGCGAGGTTGAAGGAGGGGCGCGTTATATTGGTCGCCGAAGCGGGTGATCTGAGCGCCGGCGCGCGCGTCGAATTGGAAGCGGCCATGAAGCTTGCGGTGACGCGGATCGAAGGGGTCGCTGAGGTGCATGTTGCGCTGACCGCAGAGCGTCGCCGACGCCGGATCATTGCGGTCGGCTCTGGCAAAGGGGGCGTGGGCAAGTCTACACTCACTACCAATCTCGCGGTTGCGCTGGCGCGGATGGGGCGCAAAGTCGGGGTGATCGACGGCGATATCTACGGCCCGTCGCAGCCCAAACTCCTCGCGACAGAGAATCTACGACCGCTTTCGCAAGGGGACAAGCTGGTAGCGCTCGACAGCCCTCACGGCGTGAAGGTGCTGTCGATGGGGCATGTTGTCGCTCCGGGCAAGGCGCTCGCTTGGCGGGGCCCGATGGCGGGCAAGGCCCTGGGGCAATTGGTGGACGCGGAATGGGGCGATACCGATCTCCTCTTGATCGACCTGCCGCCTGGCACGGGCGATGTGCAGCTTTCGATGATGGCCGACAGCAAGCCGGATGGCGCGATCTTGGTCTCTACCCCGCAGGATCTTGCGCTGCTTGACGCGGCGCGCGCGGGGCAATTGTTTGAGCAGGGGGATGTGACGATCATCGGCCTCGTTGAGAATATGGCTGGTTATGAGTGCCCTAAGTGCGGCCATATTAGCGATCCCTTCGGGCAAGGTGGCGTTGAACGATTCGCCAAGGCCCTTGAGTTTCCCTTCCTGGGACGCATTCCGCTCACGATCGAAACTCGATTGGCGGGCGACAAGGGCGAGCCGCCGGCAGCGCAGGATGGACGCATTGGCGAACCTTTTCGTGCCCTTGCCGACCGGCTCGCGCGTTGGCTCGATACCGGAGAGGTTTAGGCGATGCAGGTCTCGCGGCGCGGCCTGGCCGCTGGAGCGGCGGTGGGAGGCGGTCTATTGGTGGCTTGGTGGTGGCTTCCACGCAGCTTCCCGAACCCTCTGACCGCTGGCGAAGGGGAATACATCTTTGATGCCTGGCTCAAGATTGGCCGAGACGGGGTGGTTACCGTCGCGGTGCCTCAGCTTGAGATGGGGCAAGGCATTTCGACCTTGTTGCCGCAGGTTATCGGGCAAGAGCTGGGCGCAGACTGGCGTCAGATAGCGGTCGAGCCCGCGCCCATCTCGGGTGTCTATGGCAACGTTCCTTTGGCGCGGCGTTGGGCGCACCTTTGGGACCCGATGACAGCGGGATTCTCAGATGATCTCGACAAGAGTATCGCCGATCGGCTGTCGGCCACCGAGCGCTTCACCGCGACGGCGGACGGCACATCGATCGCCGCGTTTGAAGCGCCTTGCCGAAACGCGGCCGCCGCCGCGCGCGCCATGCTGGCGATGGAAGCGGCTGAGCGGTGGGGCACCAAATGGGAAGCGTGCAAGGTTGAAGCTGGTTTCGTGTCCTTGCGCGATCAGCGCGCCAGCTTTGGAGAACTCGCGCAAGGGGCAGCCAAGCGCTACCCGCCCGATCCCCCACCCTTGCGCCCCGATCCTCCAGCGGAGGAAATCTTCAGCGCGGTCGCCGCAGGCAACGCCAGCGAGGCCTCCCCTTTCCCGCGAATCGATCTCCCGTCCAAGGTGGATGGCAGCCACCAGTTCGCGGGGGATATTCGCCTGCCGGGCATGGTCTTCGCCGCCATCCGCCATGGCCCCAGCGACGCATCGGAGTTGACCGGGTTTACGGAAGACGCGGTCGCTCAGCTGCGCGGAATAAAGGGGATCGTGAAGTCCAAGCGATGGTTAGCCGTTGCGGCGACAACATGGTGGGGCGCGCATCAGGCGCTGGACGCGATGCAGCCGCAGTTCAAGGTCTCCTACCCGGTCGAGAGCGTCGAAGTCGCCGCGCGGTTGGACACGTTCCTCAAGGGCGGCGATGCATACCGTGTTGCTGAGACCGGGTTCGGCTCGGCGGGGATGGAAAGGGTCGATTTCGCCCGACGATACGAAGTGGAGCCAGCCTTGGCTGCTCCGTTGGAGACGGCGAGCGCGGCGGCGCGCTTCGATGGCGCGCGCCTGGAGCTTTGGATGGCTACGCAAGCGCCCGAACAGGCCCGCAGGGCGGCGGCCAGAGCGCTGGGTATAACGGTCGAAAGCGTCGTCCTCTACCCCATGCCCGCTGGTGGCAGCTTCGACGCGCGCCTTGAGCACGATCACGCGATTGAAATCGCTCTGATTGCGCGCGAAGTGAACGCTCCGGTCCAACTCACCTGGCCTCGTCGTGAGGAAATGATCCGCAGCCGTCCACGCGCACCCGCCTACACGCTGATGGGCGCGCAGCTTGCCCAGCCAAATGCCGGGCTCGCCGGTGGGATCGATGCCTTGAGAGTGCGGATCGCGTGCCCACCCTCCGCGCTTGAGTTTGGCGAGCGGCTGTTTCGTGATCGCACCAGTTGGGCGGCTATCCGCGAAAGCGCAGGCCAGAAGGACGCGCTCGCGTGCGAAGGGGCTGTGCCACCTTACAAAGTCCCCAGTCTGGTTGTCGAACACGTGCCGGTGGAGGTCGGCCTGCCCACCGGGCGCGTGCGCGGCAACGCGCATAGCTACACCGCTTTTGCGATGGAGAGCTTTCTTGATGAGATCGCCGTTGCGCATAGCCGCGAGCCGCTTTCCTATCGCACCTCAATGCTGGGCGACGATATTCGAATGGCTGCCTGCCTGCAGCGCGCCGCGCAGCTTGCTGAATGGAACGGAGGCGCGGACCAAAGCGGACAGGGGCTCGCATGCCATCGGATCGGGGATGTGGACACTGGCGGGCGCATCGCCTGTGTCGCCACGGTGCGGGGTGCGCAAGGTGGTTTGCGCGTCGTCAAGCTGTCGGTCGCGGTTGATATAGGACGGATCATCAACCGGGACATTGCGCGACAGCAGATCGAAGGCGGTTTGATTTTCGGCTTGGGATTGGCGCTCGGCTCGGCGCCACGCTGGCGCGCTGGCCTTCCAGCCACCCTCAACTATGAAGACATCGGCGTGCCGACCCTAACCGATTGCCCAGAGATCGAAATTGCCCTCATTCCAAGTGGGGCTCCGCCCGCCGATCCAGGAGAGTTGGGTGTGGCGGTGGCGCCGCCCGCGATCGCCAACGCGCTCTTTTCAGCCACAGGCTTGCGCCTGCGCCGCCTGCCCTTACTTTCGGATGGACTATGATCCGGGAACCCGCCTCTCTCTCCGGTTCGTGTTGCCGGTGCAGGGTCTTTACGCAAGTCTGGATACAGACGCGATCTAGCGCGTTGAGTGCGCAATGACCTGGCAACCGCAACACCTGCCGAACGATCATCCGCCCGTAAAGAGCGGAACCGTTGGCGTGCTCCTTGTCAATTTGGGTACGCCGGATGGCCCGGATCCGGCGTCGGTCAAGCGCTATCTGAAGCAGTTCCTTTCGGACAAGCGCGTGATCGAAATCCCGTCGATCGCCTGGCAGCCTATCTTGCGCGGGATTATCCTGAACACGCGTCCGCAAAAGAGCAGCAAGGCCTACTCCAAGATCTGGACCGAACGTGGCTCTCCCCTAGCCGACATCACCGCGAGCCAGGCCGAAGCGATCGCGACCGAGCTCGGTGCCGAGATCGTGGTCGATTACGCCATGCGCTATGGTTCGCCTTCGATCGAACAACGCCTGACCGAGCTTACAGCCAAGGGCTGCGACCGCGTTCTGGTTGCGCCGCTTTACCCGCAATACAGCGCTGCGACGACCGCGACCGTGTTCGACGAGGTGGCGCGTGTATTGGGCGAGATGCGATGGCAGCCGGCTTTGCGGTTCCTGCCCCCTTATCACGATGATCCCGCCTATCTCGACGCTTTGGCAGACGATTTGACCAGGCAGGTTTCGGCTCTCGACTTCAAACCCGAGGTCATGCTTCATTCGTTCCATGGTATGCCGCTGCGCACGCTCGAACGCGGCGATCCATATCACTGCCAATGCCACAAAAGCGCGAGGCTCCTGCGCGAGCGGCTTGAAGGACGACCAGAGTTTGAAGGTGTTCGGTTCGAAACAACCTTCCAGTCGCGCTTTGGCCCGGCCAAATGGCTCGAACCGGCCACCGACGACACTTTGGTCGCGGAAGGCGAGAAAGGCACGAAGCGGCTCGTCGTCGCTGCGCCTGGTTTTTCGGCCGATTGCGTCGAAACGCTAGAGGAACTGGCGCTCGAGGGTCGCGACGAATTTGTTGAAGCAGGCGGAGAGGACTACGCTGTGCTAAGCTGCCTCAACGTTAGTCAGAGCGGTGTTGCGATGCTTGAGACGATAATCCGGCGTGAGCTTTCCGGCTGGATTTGACGCTTAACTTTATTTACACCTGTGTCAGTTGCATTCGCGCACCGAGCTTCCGGGCACTCCGGAACCGGCGTATCGCTTTGGAGAGAGCAGACGGATCATGGCGACACTGGCACAAACCCCCAAGTCGGAACCCCTCAAGCGGTCTCCCTTTTCGCATTGGAGCGCCGGGATACCCGATGACGACGCCCTAGCGCACATTCCGGGGGAGGCGGGCTGGCCTCTGGTTGGCAACACCTTCACCATGCTCGCCGATCCGCATGCCTTTGCCGCGCGGATGATCGAGACCTATGGCAAGGTCTATAAGAACCGCGCCTTTGGCGGCTACACAGTGACGCTGATCGGCGCCGACGCCAACGAATTGGTGTTGTTCAACAAAGAAAAGATCTTCTCTAACGAGCAGGGTTGGGGACCTGTGCTCGATCAGCTTTTCCCTCGCGGGCTCATGCTGCTCGACTTTGACCATCATCGGATTGATCGTCGCGCGCTTTCAATCGCGTTCAAGCCGGGACCGATGCGCCATTATATGGGCGCGCTGAACTCAGGCATCTCCAGCGAGACGGCCAAATGGGAAGGCGCCACGATCTTCCAGCCGGCGATCAAGCAATTGACGTTGGATCTGGCAGCCGACAGTTTTCTCGGCATTCCCTGGGGGCCTGAGGCGGACAAGATCAACACCGCCTTTGTCGATATGGTCCAGGCGTCGGTCGCGCCGATCCGCGCGCCGCTGCCCTTCACCAAGATGAAGAAGGGTGTCGATGGCCGCGCCTACATCGTCGACTATCTCACGAAGGAAACCCAACGCCGCCGCGCGGAAGGCGGTGGGCAGGATATGTTCAGCCAATTTGCCACCGCGACGCGCGAAGACGGATCGCTTCTACCGGTCGACGAAGTCGTCGATCATATGAACTTTCTGATGATGGCTGCGCACGATACGATCACCTCATCAGCCACTTCGCTTATCTACCATCTTGCGACCAAGCCGCAGTGGCAGGAAAAGGTGCGTGAAGAGATCTTCGCTGTAACGGGCGGGCCAGGCGCGGACGGACATCCGAGACCGCTCGACTACGATGACCTGGCCAAACTTGAACTCACCGAAATGGTCTTCAAGGAAGTGTTGCGTCTTGTTCCACCGGTGCCTTCGATGCCGCGTCGTGCTTTGCGCGAATTTGAGTTTGGCGGCTATCGCATTCCGGCGGGTCAGATGGTGGGCATCAATGTCCACTGGGTGCACCATTCGGACGAATATTGGGATAACCCCCACGCATTTGATCCCATGCGTTTCACGCCCGAACAGGTGAAGGCGCGGCATAAATATGCCTGGGTCCCGTTTGGCGGGGGTGCGCATATGTGTTTGGGGCTGCACTTTGCTTATATGCAGATCAAGGTGCTTATGGCACAGCTGCTCCAACGCTATCGGATTGAGCCGACCGAAGGGGGCGCAGACTATAAGCCAGAGTGGCAGCCCTGGCCGATCCCCCAGCCCAAGGATGGGCTTAAGGTAACGTTCAAAGCTCTCTAGAAGTCGATCGCGATCCCATCTTTCCCCAGCCAATCGCCATAGCGAATGGGAGACTTTTCACGAGGCTCGTCCTTGTAAGGGTCCACGTCCTTAGGTTTGGGCGCTGGCTCATTGGTCCAATGCGCGGGCTTCTTGAAGTTTTTGGCCGCTTCGGATTTTTGCTTGGTCATGCAATCTCAATGCTCGCGCTGGCGCTTGGTTTCAAGAGACTGTAGGCGCGCTTCGCCATGGCTCAACCAACCGGAATTCACGCGCGCCGCGCCGCGCTTAAACTCGTCGACGCCGTGCTGCGCCGAGGGGAAACGCTGGAGCAGTCGGCGTCGGGGGCCTTGCGCGATGTGCGCAATCAGGCGGACCAGGCGTTGGCGCGTGCAATCGCGGGTGAGGCCCTGCGCTGGCTTACCGATCTCGACGCTCTGATCGATAGCGCGACCAAACAGCGCCTTCCCCAGGACGCTAAGCCGCGTAGCGTGCTTCGGTTGATGCTGGCGCAGGCCTTGCGTCTCGAAACGCCGCCGCACGCGGTGGTCGCGACCGGGCTGCCGCTTCTTTCGGGAGGCCCCCGGCGCTTGGCCCATGGTGTGTTTTCGACGCTGATGAAGCGCGAAGTGGCTTTGCCGGAAACGCCAAGCCTGCCGCTCGAAGTGACCCAGCGCTGGGGCAAAGGACGCGCCGCTGAGATCGCAAGCGGGTTGGCCCGGCCACCCGAAGTCGACCTCCATATTAAGGACGCGGCGCAAACCGCCAATTGGCAGGCCAAGCTGGGCGGCGTGAGCCTTGCGCCTGGGCATGTCCGTATTCCGCGCGGCACCGCGATTGAGACGCTTGAGGGCTACGCTGAAGGTGCATGGTGGGTGCAAGATCTTGCGGCCATGATCCCCACCGCGCTCCTTGGAGAGGGCTGGGGGCACGCGTTGGACCTGTGCGCTGCGCCAGGCGGCAAGACGATGGCGCTGGCGGCGGCGGGTTGGCAGGTTACGGCGCTCGACATCTCCAAGCGACGTTTGGAAATGCTCAAGGCGAACCTCAAGCGCACCGGTCTCAAGGCCTCTGCCGTCCGCGCGGACGCGCTGACATGGGAACCTAAGCACAAGTTTGACGCGATCTTGCTGGATGCGCCGTGCACCGCGACGGGTACGTGCCGCCGCCACCCTGACGTGCTCCACCGGATTGGCCCGCGCCAAATAGGTGACATGGTGGAGGTCCAGCGAACGCTGATCGCGCGGGCAGCGGAGTGGCTGAAGCCCGGCGGACGGCTGGTCTACGCGGTGTGCTCGCTGGAACGTGAAGAGGGCGAGGATCAGGCCCTCTGGACTACGGAAACGCTAAACCTTGAGGTAAAGCCCATCACAGCGAGCGATCTGCCTGCGGACGTTGATGCAACGCCTGAGGGCTGGGTCCGCACCCATCCGGGCCTGCTGCCCGAAAGCGGCGGCCTTGATGGGTTCTTCATTGCCCTTCTGATCAAACGCTAGCGATCAAGCGCCTTCTTTCACATATTTCTGGAAACTCTTTCGAAGCTTCATGATCTTGGGGGGAATCGTCGCGAGGCAATACGGGTTACGCTGGCCCTCGCCCTCCCAATATTCTTGGTGGTAGTCTTCTGCCGGGTACCAAGCCTTGCTCTGATTGTCGTCTTTCAATCCCTCTACCGTTGTGACAGCCGTACCGGAATTCTCGGAGTTCCACCGTGCGATTGCGGCCTCGGCCTCGGAGCCCTGCTCTTCGGACAGGGGAAAGATCGCGGAGCGGTATTGCGTGCCGACATCGTGACCCTGGCGGTTGAGTTGCGTCGGATCATGCGTACCCAGAAACACATCATAGATTTGGGCAAGGCTTATCGCGGCGGGATCGAAGGTTACGCGAACGCCCTCGGCATGGCCTGTCGTTCCTGAGCAGACATCACGATAAGTCGGATTTGAGGCGGTTCCGCCGATATAGCCGCTCTCAACCGCATGCACACCGACGACATCTTTGAAAACCGCTTCGGTGCACCAGAAGCATCCGCCCGCGATAATAGCCTGTTCCATAGCTTCGATCTCCTTTGCCAGAGCACATAGGGTCTCTGGGGCCAATGGCCAGAGGACAAGCGTTCATTCGACGAGGAGCGCTTGTCATTGCGCTGTCCCTTTGTCAGGACATGCGCAGTGTCATCACTGATCCCAAGAGAGGTCCCCATTATGAAAAAAACCACTTTGATCGCCCCGATCGCCGCTTTGGCGGCCAGCGTTGCCCTGGTCTCACCCGCCTTTGCCGATGGCCATTCTGAAGCCGCGCCCACTCTTGAAGAGGTGCTTGCCAGCGACAAGCGCGGCGAGGATGGTAAGCGCGACCAGTATCGCCGCCCGGTTGAGACCCTCGGCTTTTTCGGTGTTGAGCCGGCCATGACGGTCGCCGAGTATGGCCCTGGCGGTGGCTGGTACACGCGCGTCCTTGCCCCCTACCTGATGCCAGCAGGCCAATACATCGCCTTCAATTCCGACAGCGACGGGCGTGAGTATTCGAGCCGCGCCCGTGAAGCGCGAGCCAAGAGCTGGACCGAGCGTTTCAAGTCGGGCGTTGCCGAAATGATGGGCGGAGAAGCCAGTGACGTGACAGCGTTTGAGACCGATGAGATGCCCGAAGAGCTTGCTGGCACGGTTGACCGCGTTCTGATCTTTCGATCGATGCATGGTCTGAATATCGGTAACAACGCCGATGATGTGTTGAAGGCTGCGCGCATGATGTTGAAGGATGACGGCATGGTTGGCGTCGTCCAGCATATGGCACCCGAAGGCGCGAGCTATGACGATTACGGTGCACGCCAACGCGGCTATATGCGCAAAGCCGATGTGGTTGCGATTTTCGCGGCAAATGGCTTTGAACTTGCCGCTGAAAGCGACATTAACGCCAACCCCAAAGATCCCGCCAACTGGGAAAACGGCGTGTGGACGTTGCCTCCGGTGCTCGCCACAGGCGAAGATGATCCAAAGCGCGCCGAATATCTCGAAATCGGCGAAAGCAGCCGCATGACGCTTTTGTTCAAGAAGGCCAGTTAGGCCAAGAGCGAAGGGGAGAGAGGATATGAAATCTGCGCTGTTTGTAGCGGCGAGCGTTCTGGCTCTCCCCGCCTGTGGGCCAAGCGCCGAGGCGGAGGCCACCGCTGCTCAGGCTCCCGCCGAGAATACGAAGCTGGCCGATGTCCTTGCCCATGAACGCAGAGTGGATGGCAAAGCCCGTGATGACTACCGCCACCCAGCGGAAACACTCGCCTTTTTTCAGGTCAGGCCGACCGACACGGTGATTGAATACGCGCCCGGCGGCGGATGGTACACGCGCATCTTGATCCCTTACCTGTCCGAAAGCGGCCAGTATATCGCATCAAGCTTCCCTCCCTCCTCGGCTGAGGCCCTGGGCGAAGAGTTCGTTCAGCGCGTCGCCGATTTTGGCGCGACTTTCTCCGAAGAGGTGGGCGCAGAGCTTGGCGTTTCGCCCGAAAAGCTGCCCTTCTATTTCGGCGACTCGATCCCGCAGGATGTTAATGGCACAGTCGACCGGGTGCTGGTTTTCCGGATGATGCACAACCTCAAGCGCTGGGGCGTCGCAGATAGCGAAGCTCAATCATGGTTGGCAGCGCTCAAGCCCGGGGGACTGCTTGGCGTGGTGCAGCATCGCGCCAAAGCGGATGCACCCGATGACTATGTCGACGGGAACAGAGGTTATCTCAAAGAAGCCGATCTCATCGTTTTTTTTGAGAGCAACGGCTTCGAGCTGGTCGAGCAAAGCGAGATCAACGCAAATCCAAAGGACACAGCGGACCACGCATCGGGCGTTTGGGCTCTGCCGCCCACCTACGCTGAGGGCGACACAGATCGCGAACAATACACCCAGATCGGCGAGAGCGATCGCATGACACTGCTGTTCAAGAAGCCTGAATGACGCTAGCGGGCGGCGCATGAGCACACTTACCGTCGCCGCCCTCCAGCTTGCTCTCAATCGTCCTGACGAGGCCGCGAATATCGACGCGGTTGCCGCGCTCGTTGAAGAAGCGGCGGGGAAGGGCGCCAAACTGATCCTGCCGCCGGAGCTGTTTTCGGGTCCCTACTTTTGCCGTGTCGAGGATGAAAGCCTGTTCGCACTCGCCCGCCCGACGAACGAGCATCCCAGCGTCCTCGCCATGCAGGAGGTCGCAGCGAGGCTTAAAGTGACGATCCCCACAAGCTTCTTTGAGCGCGACGGACATCACTATTACAACACGCTCGCGATGATCGGACCGGATGGCGCGATCACGGGCACCTATCGCAAAAGCCATATTCCTGATGGACCGGGCTATGAGGAAAAGTTCTATTTCCGGCCCGGCAATGACGGGTTCAAGGTCTGGAAGGTGCCCGCGGATGATGGCTCAACGGTCCTTGTCGGTGTCGGTATCTGTTGGGATCAATGGTATCCTGAATGCGCAAGGGTCATGGCTCTGCAAGGGGCGGAGGTTCTTCTCTACCCCACGGCGATTGGTTCCGAACCTTACGACGCTGATCTCGACACAAGCCGCATGTGGAGGCGCGCCATGGTTGGCCATGCCGTCTCCAATTGCATGCCCGTCCTCGCCAGCAATCGGATCGGGGTCGAGGGACCGGACGGGGGCATGCAGAGTTTCTACGGGCACTCGTTCATCAGCGATGAATGGGGCGAACTTATCGAAGAATTCGGAGCGGAGGATGACGGAGCGCTGGTTACCACTCTTGATCTTGCGCGCGCGGCCAAACACCGGGCGGGGATGGGTTTTTTCCGCGATCGCCGCCCGCAGCTCTATGGCCGGATCGCCGAGGACATTTGAGCGCACTCTATCTCATAGCGCTGGGTTCAAACATGCGCGTTATGGACGTGGGGCCTCCGCGCGCTGTGCTCGTCGCCGCGTTTGATGCGCTCGATCATGAGGCCGGTATCGCCCTGTATGCGCGCGCGCCGATTGTGGACAGCGCGCCCCTGGGCCCTTCGCACCGGCGCTATGCCAACAGCGCGGCGCTGGTCGAGTGCGATCTGGCGCCGCTCCAACTCTTGGCGCTTTTGCAGCGGATTGAGCGCCGCTTTGGCCGCGGGCGTGCACAACGGCGCGGCCAACTTTGGCGCGCGCGGGCGCTTGATTTGGATATCATCCTTTGGAGCGGAGGCGTGTGGGCGAGCCCTGACCTGACAATTCCGCATCGAGAGATGCGCAACCGCTCCTTTGTCGTTGAGCCCGCCTGTGCGGTCGCTGGGGCGTGGCGTGACCCAGTTACGGGGCTCACCCTGGCGCACATTTCAGCTCGGCTGGGACGCAAAAGAAAGGGCGCTCACCCCAAAGGATGAGCGCCCTCACTTCGCATCCGATTAGAACCGGTTCTAGGCGGCCGCCAGTCTACTGCGGCGGCGCCGACCAAAACCAAGCGCAATTAGCGCCAGTCCAAACAGGCCCAAAGCGCCCGGAGCGGGCACATCAACCGGTGGGTATACCTTGTATTCGCCGATCGTCTTAACGTAATCACCGAAGATTTTGGAGCTGTGAGGATTGGTCCACCATGCCCATAGGTTTACTTTGTTTTGGCCCTGGGTCTTGAGCATGTAGGGATGCGACTTGCTCCCGTTAACATTGGTCGGCGTAAAGGTTTTGCCGTTGATCTTTCGGGTGCCTGTAAGCGAGCCCAGCGTAAACTTGAAACTGGGGTTAGCGCCGCCAGTAAAGCTGCTGAAATCGCCGGTGAAGCTGGTCTTGATAGCCTCGCCGGTCCAGCTGCCAGTGCCGTTGGCGGTGTTGATGGCTAGGACATCACCATTGGTCATCGTGTATTCGAAGATCGTCGCCGAGGCGGGCGCTGATGCCGCCATGGTTGATGCTGCAAGCGCAATAGCCGCGTTGGTTGTCCAATTTGCCATTTTCGTTCCCCTAGTCCGTCACACCATCTGGATGGCGTGCCGCCAATACAATGACTGGCGGTGGTAAACGGAGAAGGAGCAAATCACGTGCCAGACGTATTAAAATACATGCAAATCAAAGCTTAAGAAGCTTAACACGAAACCACCGTATTGGTTAACTGTAAAGCAGATCGACAGGTCCCGCGGTTAGGTGGCGGCCCAAACGCGTTGTTAAGACCCCTCTGATAGAGGCGTGCAATATGACGCGTTTCGCTTTGTTTCCACCTTTCGAAAAGGGTGTCGTGCTCGCTTTGGCGCTGGCCCCTGTGGCCGCGTGCGACACCGGGCCCGCTGATCCCTTCGCAGCTGCCCAAGCTGCGATGGCAAGAGGCGAGCCCCGCACAGCGCTCGAACACATCACCGCCGCCACAGCTGCGCGCCCGGACGATGTGGGAGTCCAGATGCTTGCGGGCGATATCGCCATGGCCGTTGGCAACGCGGACAGGGCGGTGACCCTGTTTAAGGGCGTGGTCGATGGACCTGATGGCAGCAGTCTTGCCAAGGCTAAACTCGCCGAGGCAAACCTGATGGCGAACTATTTGGGCGCCGCCGAGCGGAGCGTTGAAGCGCTCACATATGATGTGCCTCTCGCGTTCACGGCTGCAATAGGTTTTGCGATGGCGCAGGGCGACTACGAAACGGCCTACGCAAAGTTGGACGAAGGCCTCGCGAAGTTTCCCTCCGATCCGCGCCTTGTCACAATTGACGCGCAGCGTCTGTTCGCTTCGGCCCGGCCGGGTGAAGCGCGCGAGCGGCTTGCACCAATTTTGTCAGCTCAGCGCGTGGTTGCCCAGGCGCACCGATTGGCTGGTCAAATGGCGCTCGCGCGGCGCGAGTCCGGCGTGGCTGAAGATCACTTCACCGCGCTGCTTAAAGCGCGTCCCAACGATCAGACGGCGATGCTCGCTCTGGCGGCCATTGCGCGCGATAATGGCGAGGAAGGCGAGGCGGCCAATTGGATCAACAAGGCCAATGAGGCCGGAGAGCCGCACCCGGTCGGCCTGCTTTTTGCAGCGCAAATGGCGTATGATGCGGGTGAGATCGACCGCGCTTTTGAACTCATTGAGGCAGTTCCTCCAGCCATCGCAGGCGAACCCAGTTTTGAACGCCTGCGCGGGTTTATTGATGCGGCGCGCGGCCAGTACGGCGCGGCGATCCTTCCCCTGCAATCCTACCTTGAACAAGCGAGCGACGATTATCTCGCCCGTCGTGTCCTCGCACAGGCCTACGCTGAGCAGGGTGAGCTGCTCAACGCGTGGCAAACGATCGAGCCGGTCTTGCGCGACCCGCAGGCCGATGGCGGCGCGCTGACCTTGGCTTTGGCCCTCGCCGAAAAGACCGGGCGAGGCGATCCTGTTGCCATCCGTACTTTGATCGCAAAGCGCAAAGCGGCTCCTATCCTCGCCGAAGAACTGCGCGCAGCCGGTGTCGCTATCCGCGCTGGCGACTGGGCTAAGGCTGACGCGATCTACGGGCCTCTTGTTGATGGTGCTGGCAAGACCAACGCGGTGCTGCTTAACAACGCGGCGGCTGTCAAATCGAAACTTGGCCAACACTCGCGGGCGGTTGCGTTGGCGCGCCGGGCGCTGGCTGAGGCCCCCCAAAGCCCTCAGATTCTCGACACGCTTGGCTGGGCGCTTTGGCAGGAGGGTAAGAAACCTGCCGAAGCGCGCGCCTTGCTTACCCGCGCGATCGAAGCGGCTCCGGGAAACCGTGAGATTGCGGAGCACTGGCGCATCGCGCATAAGGACGCTTGACCCGCAGCCATACGCTTTCTATCGGGGCGCACCAACGCGGCGCAGACCCCCTGCGCCTCAGCGCCCCAAAGGCAATCTCGTGGGTCCTTAGCTCAGTTGGTAGAGCAACTGACTTTTAATCAGTAGGTCGCTGGTTCGAACCCAGCAGGACTCACCACC
>ERZ1740065.122-NODE-122-length-34421-cov-12.463190_pt1 | contig 34421 bp, 27 predicted proteins | sample MGYA00581738_ERZ1740065 | MGnify/ENA primary metagenome ERZ1740065 (study PRJEB43018, sample SAMN04849749) | marine metagenome | isolation source: floating plastic debris | place: Pacific Ocean | collected 2008-09-01 | study: EMG produced TPA metagenomics...
TACTACTGAGACAGCTTCATCGTTCGTATGTACTACTGAGACAGCTTCATCGTTCGTATGTACCAGACTTCAAGTTACTCAAACTTTCTTTTTGATTTTTTATTTAACTTTTTTCTGATTTGAGTCACCTGTAGACAGGATTGCAAGCTGTAGCAATCCGCTGAGATGGAGAAAGAAAGCAAGGCCATTCCGTATCAGACTAATTCCCAGATAGCCTGAGAGCCACGACAGGGCTCTAGCTGGGCTGTGGTGGTATTGAGCTACTCACCCTTATATCTATCTGCTGCTCACTGAGGAGCCTCAGCCATGCTGTTACTATGTTAGCGGATTTGTCTATTTCTATTCTGTGATTCAAGGGTTTTAACTTCATGGAAATTATTGTCGTATTTGGTTCGGAGCCTCTCTTTGCTCGCCGGGCTCTTTATAGCTTTAGTTTTAGGGTTCATGTCCACGGGGCGCTGCTCACACCCACCACATGCCCATATTCAACAGATCCTCCAACTACAGTACCTGGTGGTTGGGATCACACAGCAATGCCATCAATCTATGACCAGTTTAGTGACTCCATTTCAACTCCCTTTGAGAATTCAGCAACAGCGGCTGGTCGATGGCTGGTTGTAGGTAGCTGGTAGTACACCATCCAGCGACCACAGATATTAGCTATTATATGTACGTACAAGACAACTGACTCGGTCATATTGTGCAAAAGTTATTTTATAGGAAATTAATAAAAAAAAATGATGAATCACTTTTATGTGATTGTGATTTACTGCAGTCCTACTACTTCAGTAACACTGCAATGGTCGGTGAGTCTATCTCAAATCCACCCACGACTGCAGTGTCACAGGGTGTGTGTAGTGTGTCATCGGTTCCCCATCTGGTCGTGACGTCAGCAGTGTTCAGCATCTCTCTGATGACACGATTATTTGGGAGTGCCGGCATGGATTGGACTTCGTACCCTCAGTCACACTCCATGCCGCAGAGACCACAAACATCATTGATATCACACACCTCACGCCTGATTGACTGCGTGTATTAGCTCAATGCCGGCAGCCGGTAGGTAATACAGGCTCTCAAGTGTGCATTCACTGCTATTGGTCACTGATCCCTGTTACCAGTCTAATAAGCAGACTGGGGCAAGCTTTGCATCAGCCACTGCATACACCCAACCCAAGGAGGCATGATAACCCGTGACTCAGATCTCCTCAACTGCTTCTATCCGTGGGTATGGATAGATATATATGTAGTAATCATCCATTCAAAGTGACCAGCTGGTATACGATGGTCTGAAAGTTATCTACAAGCAGTTACTTATCACAAGGACTACCATGTTCAGGTTTCAATGACTCTGCTGTAGTTGTCCATAACAAATTCATTCAGAAAACAGGAAACATGGAATGAAGCAGATAAGAAATTCGTCAGAAAGACATGCTTGAAACTGTCAACACTGGTTGAAACCATTTCAATAGTCAAATGCCAAGGCAAATAGGAGCTGGGCAGAGTTCAAGGCCATGTTATCAGTGTTTGCCCTCTGGCCAGACAGCGCACTATTAACACAATGTTGGACAGCAACGTCCACCTTGTCCGAGGAGCGTGCTCACAGAGTTATGGCCTGCTAGGGTGCCGAGGTACCTCCTCAGCTATGGTCAATGTCCATCAGTTTAGTAAGTACCGCCACCGTCAACCATACAACTGTGAAACATGACGCTCCTCACATATCCGCCTGGTTATCTCTCTGTCTCCCTTCAACGTCTGGTCCACAGCGCACTCGCTAGAAGCAGTGTCGTTGGTATCTGAAACGCAAAATGCGTGACCATTCAATCATCGCACCATGTTCCCCTATGTCCACAACAGAAATCCCTCACAGAAAATAACCTATGCCACAACAAGTAAACTGACTCGATGATGATCTATAGTTCCAACACTCACCAGCTATGGACGTAGAAATGGTCTTCCAAGTCCTGAACGTAAGACTGTTCTTCCCCATCTTTCTTTCCACGACCTGCAGGAGCGTTACCATTCCAAACATCAGCACGCCATATACCACACAAAACATAAGCATGAAAATTCCTTTCACAATTCCTTTCATCTTCAGTTCCGTCAGTAGAAATTGACGTTGACTCTGGAATCACAGAATTTCAGCAAGTTTCACTACTAGATCTTCTTGGTCAGTACTACAGCGTCTATTGAAAGCACACAAGCCTGGCCATTCATATACATCCTAGTCTACATGAGACAGCCGCGTGCTTCTTATTTTTGTTCAGACGTAGGCTCGCAGTTGCACGGTGACGACATAGTTCGGTCTATTGCTCATATAAAGATTGACGACGTAATTTCTATACAACCATTCATTTATCATGCTTCGCCAACGTGAATAGCATCTGCGGATTAAAAGGAGGGAAACGTTGGTTGTAATATATACTATAAAATTATTTCAGATACTGTGCTATTAATAGATTAAAAAATTTAATTTAATTGTTTCATACCTAGCAATAAGGATTTATTCTTCTGCTAATCCTACCGCAGATTTCATTCTGACCTGACTTCCGACATTTGAAGGAGTGGCGTAGACATGCGTTGTTGTTGTCCATTGACATTTTGCTCGCCGTGTGGTGCTTTCAAAACTAAAGCTATAGGAGAGCCGTGATGCTGTAGACAAGTAAACTTATCAAAGTTAGTATCTGAATGTCTAAGACGACATGATCTGCTTTGGTAGTCTTGTGACCATATGTAAACACGACAACCATTTTATTGCTGTCCTATCCGGACCCCTCATAAACCGTATATTTTACAGACTGATGGCAGGCATTGATGATCTAGAAGCCGCCTTCCGATTTTTGAGGCCACTTTGTGTACTTGTGACTCAGAACCACGATAAAGGTTCCGTTTGCTCTCTTAAGGAAGTATTGAACAGTAGAGCTCTCAACGTTGACTTCTTACAAGAGCTACAAGAATATGTCGCCTTTCCTCTGCGACTTGTACTCAAGCAGTTTGCACTCAAGTGAGTAGTGCTATGAATGAATAAGGTTATCACGCATCACAATCTATGCTCTAAGATTGAACTGTGTGTGTTGTAGAGATGAGGAGTTGTCTGTCATTAGTCTGGAATGTTTGGGGTCTCTCCTGTCGCAGACGTCAGTCGTGAAGAAGGATATCTGCATCGACCTGTTCAACACAATCCTCAATATCCTCTCTCCTCCTAAAAGCTCCAATAAAGGTAAGTGTAAGAATGACATTAAACTCTTAGATCTATAATAATTTCGGTAGTAGGAAGGCTACCATCTGTGAGCACTCTTGTTCTCTATCGTTTTTAGCTCCGTCTGAGGAAGTCAAGTATGCTGCTGTAGAGACGATTGGTACTCTAATCCGAACATGCAGTTTCAGGTAAGACCTCTATCTACTCAATGCTCTGATCCCTATCCTCACTGCGACCTCTACGCGACCTTCATCTGATCCAGACTGTCACCATTCTCCATAATTTCATACTTTAGAGCCAAATTACTCGCCATTTTCAGTATTACCTTTGGTGTCTTTATATGTGCTTGTATCCAGTATGACTTCCAACAGTTTCTTCCTTCATGTCTTCAATATGTAACAACACTTTCCTGTAAATTGGGAGATTTCCTCCATCCTGCTATGCATTCTCACATGCAGATGTAAATCTTGCAATTGAACGTCCTTGTATAGGTTTGTAGTTGTTTATCTGGTGAGTATAGAACGGTGTTGATAAAATGCATAGAACTATGTAATTCCACCTCCCACCCTTTACCGTGGACAGGTAGTGCCCTCTACCCTTCAATGCTAGTAACACAAGGCTCGATTTGTTTGAATCCGTGTGTTTATTTCAGCTGTAACTGCGCTCTGTACAGAGAGGCCTTGCCACTAGTGGGCGCTCTGATATCGAACCTACTCGTCTGCGCCGAGAAGGAGAAGCTGAGGAAGCTGCAGCTATCGGCTCTCAATTGTCTCTCCGTCCTTCTCGACCCACGCCAAGGTCAGACTCAAATTAACATATGCCGAGCAATATCATTATCATCTCTCTGTCTAACATCTGCACCGTGTTCTCTTAGACGGTGAACTCAAGAAACTGATTGGACTGACAACTCCAAGTTTTCTACCAGGAGTTACGACAACTCTCATGAAGATAATATGCAATCAGAAGCAGAGCAGTCGAGTAATGCAGGTATGTTTTGTGTATATCACTAAATCTCTGTGTCTGCAGTTATTTATCATCGTGAACTACATTATATACTTTGAAGATATCACTGAAATGTATGGCGACAATTATAACCGCCGCGATGGCAGATGATACGTCTGAGGAGGAGGTGCTAGGCACCGGTGATGACTTGTACCCGGAGGGTATGGTAACAGACTATATCAATACTCTACAAGCTATCAGATATATTACTGTCTCATCTCTACCTCCATCAGCGTCGCCACTCATTGTCAAGAAGACTGCCGACTGGTATGACAGGTCTGTTCCTAAGATACAGCTGGTCGTGGAGCAGGTCTGTAAGAACTGCATGAATCACGGCAGCTGGTCTGTAAGGATGGAAGTCGTTGACTGGGCATACAGCCTCCTGTCTCGCTGTCACAAGTAAGTTAGGCCTCTTTGTCCAATCTGTATCTGCTGTCATCTGCTGCGGTTATCCGCGTCTGCTGCTGTTTTCCCACGTCTGATTTTCATGTTGTCTGCTGCACTATGACTGCAGGACTCTCAGCGGTTGTAAGGCATCACTACTCGACCTGTTAGTCAGCCACGCCGGGGACGACTACCCCCAGGTCTCATCACGCTGTCACCGTCTGCTCAGGCAATGTCAAGGTCAAATTGCAGACGTCAATGAGGTTCTGGAGGACAGAGTTTATGAGATAACTACCAGGCTGCCTCGCCTACTGAACTGCAATGGTACGGTACTCTGCTGTCAGTTCAGTTACCGTGAGGAGTTATGCTCTCCTGATTGGTTGTCTCAATTTCAGATGAGGATCATCTGCTCTCATCATTGCGCCTATTCGTCGGCTACCTGAAATCGTTAGGCGATCGTATAATGGTGCTACTCGACTCGCACTCCCACCTAGAGAGTGTGACACAGGCGCTCCTACACCTGCTCTCTCTGGACGACAGTGGAATCCACATACTCGACAGCGGCGTGTCCTCGTCGGGTAACGCTCATCTCATCAACTTCTCGTGACGTGACGCCACCTTATTACAGCTTATATCTTCGTATTTCATCCAGAACTACCGAAGGAGGTGCCTGATGAGCTGTTTCCTGTTTTGAGGCGCAGTTACAAGTCATTTCATGATGAGCGTATCTGGACGGAGGTTTGCCAATGTATTCACTGTTTTGTCAGCTGTGGTGGGTATCTGTCTCAGTCCGCGGTAGCCCGTGGTGACACATACCTGCCGTACACTCTGCCGGCTCTCTGTAACACAGGATCGCTGTACCCGCTGGTCGATCACTTCACCTCTCATCTACATTTACGTAACGATGCCCACCGCCAGCTGCCTTGTCTCATCATCATCAACCAGATAGTCACGTGTCTTCATCACACTGGCGCCGGTGAGTAGACGCTGATGTCACTACCGCCTCTCTCCCTGCCCACCCTCTGTGCTGTGACTTACCACGCTGTAGCCAAGGATAGAGAGGTGCTGGAGTCGTGCACCCTTGTACTGGAGTCATACATCACACTTTACCAGCAGTGTGGGATTGCGGAGGACCATTACAGTCTGCGGCAGAGGAACCAGCGAGTACAGCTGATCTGTCTGCTGCTGGAGGGCATCACGCATGTCCATCAGGTCTGAGTCCTCGTCTCTCTAATACACTCTGTGCTGCTTTAACTGTGCGGCTGGGCTCTAGTCTACGCCGTGTCTTCCCGTGCAGCATAACGTCTAGTGCACAGACTCAAATTAAAATGTTTTAATGGGGTCAAAGACCTTGACCTACAAAGATGGCAAGCAGGTCAAGGCCTTGGCAACAGGGAGAGACGACTCTCATTTTCAAATATCAGGGTAAACGTAGAGATCTCAGCAACCTCACAATGACAACTACAATAGGCAGTTGGCCAAAAACGCTATCAAAAAGACTGCTATTAAAGAATGAAGGAATATCTCTAATAAACATCAGTTCTGCACATATTAAGCTTTCGAATGATATGCTTTACTTAGGAATCACCAGAATGTTCCATACCGAAGTTCATCGGCTGCCCTAATGCTCGCATGAAATATATAGATTCACTGACGTCACTGGATTGTTAGGGTCGCTGGGTTGTTAGGGTCATTGGGTTGTTAGGGTCCGATACGGCGTTCCTATTCGATGCTATAGCGTACGAGTGCTCAAAGAATTATTGTCTTTGAAAAGAAAATTTTGGATCTCAGTACTATAAAACAGCAGCTAAATATTTTAGATATCATTGTGTTGGATCTCGAGGTATTTTGTCTTTTCAAACTATCTTTTTCTTTGAGAAACTGGTGAATATTACGGAATATTTCTGGTTATTTCTACGAAAAGCAGGTAGAGCTAAACATCATTCGAAAGCCTATTTTGTATTTATTAGAGAGAAGCCGATTCCTTCATTCTTTAACAGTAGGTCAAGCCCTTCGTATGTCTGCAGTTGGTAGTTGTCTGCTTCCCCGCACTAAAATTGCTCAAGGTAAGAATTCTTGAAGAATCTTTCAAGAACTTTCATGGTAGGGAAATAGATAACTACCCTGCATTTGAGTTGGGAGGTTTGGAAATGTCACCACTAGTTTACACGCACTGTTTTATCTAGGTCACCGGAGCAGACTATCCCGAACTGCTGCTGGACTCGCTCTACCTGATGCTGGAGTCATGCGCCCACCATAATATTCTCATCAGCCAGACAGCAGTCACCGGCCTCCATCTCGTCAGCCAATCATTCAGCTACAGGTGGCATCGCGCTGTCTCACAGCAACACGTTTCCTTCAGTTATAGCATGAGATTCTACGCACTCTTTATATTGTGTTCAGGGGCGTTAGTGAGCTGATAGAGAAGCACTGCAACTATCTGGCCAATGCTCTCTCACTCAATATCAGGAGGCTGCACAAGTACCCATCTAGTCCGCGGGTCTTACTCAGCCTGATCAAGCATTCGCAGTCGTCTATCCTGCCCTACATAGATCACCTGATCACTGAGGTCTGTCAGTCTACCGCTCTATCACTCTAGCGTCACCCTGTCGATAAAATACAGGAGCTCCCTACCCCTCTCTGTCTCCCCTCCCTCCCCCTCTCTGCCTACCTCTGCCTACCTCTCCCTCCCTCGCTCCCTCCCTCCCTCGCTCCCTCCCTCGCTCCCTCCCTCCCTCGCTCCCTCCCTCCCTCGCTCCCTCCCGGGAGAGGGAGAGGGAGAGGGAGAGGGAGAGGGAGAGGGAGATCATGGAGGAAGTGATAGACTGAACCTGCCGGAAGCGGAGCACCACCTGGTCTATAGCTTTGTACGTCTGCTATGCTCAAGTGCTTCGCCAGTTACCTTGTCAGTAATCTATTTTGCGCAGCATCATATCTCACACATTTGCTACGCTCAGGCCTGTCGTTGCACTAAGCTCTGCCTCTAAGCACCTATTGACTTGGGAGTCTGTTGTTGATATATTGAGATCTGTGCAACACTTCATCATAATTCAGCAATTTTCTGCTCTCTCTCTCTCTCTCTCTATAGTTCGATAGATCATGATCATAAGCAGCCACTGCCAGAGTTTTAGTAACAGGTGGTTCAGTCTTTCGGAATACTGAAAACCAGTGTTACAGCATCATTCATCATAGGAAACCTCAAAGCTTCACATTCCCAATGCCAGGCTACCGAATAGAGAGCTTGAAGACAATTAAAGAGCGTAGCAGTATCACCACACAATTCAATGTATCAAAACTACAACTATAGGAATATGGGAAGCATGGAGCTACATAAGTAAAGAAATACTTGATTGAGTCATATGAAGAAATATAAATTACAACATCTCACGTGATTCTGATACACAGAACTGTAATCGCACAATAGCTGTGCTGCCTCGATCGCCGTTGTCATCGCAGTCAAAAACAAGTTCACAATGGTGGTACGTCATAGTGAATGTTCGTCGGCAACGGATATTAAACACATATTACCAAGTGTTTCCTTTCTACATCGACAGTTCCTAACGTCCATGTCGAATGTCAGGAAGCCATTGGTCTGGGTATACTGTGGCGTGTGGTTATCCTTCGACGTTCCCGACCTGACGTTGTGGGCAACCAGTGACTCTGCGTATGTACTGCCGGTAAGACTGAGTTCTCCAGCCATAGATAACGCTGTTGAGAATGGTGTAAGGCGCTTTGATGAATGCGTGCCAAATCTTAAAACCTAACACTTCAAAAGTGCTGTACAGAACAATCATGCAGACGGAATTGAGAAGGAATACGATCATTTCCAGGGTGAAGATTATGATCAAGTAGATGGCAGCTTTTGTCTTATTGCTGTCCTCCGCAGAATTCTGTGACCAGCTCCTCATTCTTTTCAACTCTACATAAACCTTGATGAGTAGGATGCCGGATAGGAGGTTTGGAGCGGCGGCGGAAATCGTTGTCCGGAAGATGACCATTCCCAAATCACTCAGCCATGGTACAGGAAATAGTACCTCGATGACGGTCGTAACGACACCAAATGTAAAAATGTACAACCAAACTATTGCAAATACTTTAGGCAGCTTTGTGACAAAAATTGAAGACTCGTAGCTGAATGGTTTGCAGATGGCTAAATACTTCTCTACGCTGGCCACAAGAAAAACATGAAAGCTGGTGTAGTTTGAGAGAAGCACTACAATAATGAGAGGAATTCTCAATTCTGGTTCTCCAAAAGCATAGTTAAATGTAAAGAAATCGTAACAGGTAAAAAACACGGCTGTAATGACCGTGTTTACGATGTCAGCCAGAGCAACGTTGATGAAGACACAGCGGTATTGCGTTCCTTTCAGAGTCTCCAGCTGTGAGATTATACACAGATGGAGACTATTGATTAGGAAAGAAATCACATTTACTATCACAGTAAATATATCTAGAGGCCCGGCACATTGAAATCTCTCAACACCACTCAGAACGGAGGTGTTGGTGCTGGTGAAGTTCTGAACCATTTCTGATCTTGAGAGCCTAAAAATATCAGTAGATATTGATTTATATGTGGAATTATCTGTAAGGCAGAAATCATAGCGATGTCACAATATTAGACCTGACTTCCGCATAACCAGTGCTGAGCGTGAAATAGGAACCGTCTCATATAATACTATAACATTGCTAGTGTTGGTGATCATAGTAATGCAAGATATCCGCATTACTGTAACGGTTCTGTGCAACAGGAAGTCTTATATGGAAACCGAGCATTAGACTTCACACTGATTGCACGTTCGCCAGAGCGAAAGCAGCCTAGTTCACATAGTTTCTGCAGCCGTCTTAGCTCAAAGCACCCATCAATCTTTAGCAACAGAGCAGTCGACGCAAATTTTGTGGAAACTAAGAGTGACAGTTGACTATGAAGGTGTTGAATGATTGATGATTGGTACATACAATCGAAACGTTGATGGTTTAGTTCAACCTTCACTTACCAAAGATTACTTCAATGCGACAAGCAGATAGTTCAGCCTTTCAGCATTCCTGACTCCTCACCGGTCTCTCTCCCGTGGCACAGTGATCAGCAGACTGGATGCTTTCCGATTTCATATATTCTGAGATTCATTAACACTTTTCATTTAGATATCTTATGACTTCTGTTCTTTAATTACAACCAAGCAGCATTATCCATTATCACAGCTTCTCCAGGCAGCGTTGTAGCGCCGATGCTATAGGAAATGAAAGTCGGTCTGACACATAGGTTGATAACTATCAAGACATGTTTACAATGCATGAAAGCTGAGAAAGTGGTTCTGGAGGTGAACGACTCTGATGACCGTCCTGGCGAGCTAGCAAAGGAGTCTCCATATATAAGAAATTAACTTAAGTCTGAAGTATAGGATTTGAAAATGTGTTTACATGGTTGTCTCTCTGTTTACGTGAACTGCTCTCTCACCATTGCCTCTTCATCCGACCCTGCTTGCCTGTTCCCTGCCCTTCTGTCTCTCTATTCACCCCCTTACCTTTGTCTTTAACGTCGCTGCTTCATTCACCTCTCCAACTCTATGCCTCGCTTGCCATTGCTGCGTTCACCCGAGCCTCTCTCTACGTCGCTGTGCACCCTAATCCACGATTCCTTTGCCTATCCATTCATCCCTGCCTCTCTTGCCTACCGATCCATTCAGTCATACCTCTTCCCAGCCTGTCAAATAACCCTTCACCCCCAATGATCAGCCTTTCAATCCACCCCCGCTTCTCCATTAATCTGTACCCTTCCTTGCCTTGCTGTCCATCTCCAACTCACAATTTACTCCTGCTCCTCTATCCACTCCTGCTACTCTACCCACCCTTGCTCCTCTATCCACCCTTGCTCCTCTAGCTACCCATGCTCCTCTAGCTACCCTTGCTCCTCTATCCACCCTTACGTCCCAATCAACCTCCGAATATCAGTTTTTCCCCTTGCTCCTGTCTGCCCAACGCTCCTAACACGTTATTGCGATGCATATATGACATGCATGTATGATGTTATATGCTATTTTAATCACTGTCTCTCTGGCTCACTGTAGCATTCGTATGATAGGAACTGAAGGTGAAGGTCAGTTTAGCGCATGAATCCATGATTCTCAGGACATAATTGTATTTACTCAAAGCCCAGAAAGTACTGCTAAGCAAAAGGAGTTGTAATCACCACCATTGCTAGCTATCATCCTAGCAGTTACCTAGGAGGTCAATGTCAGTCTGAGGGGAGGAATGTAATTCTGAGCGCAGGCTTACATTTCATGAGTGCGCAGTAAGTGCTGATATAGTCACAGGATTTCAATAACATTGTCCCTGATTTAATTCATCGATTGCACAACCGCAGTGCAATCCTCACTCCTAGTACATGCTGGGTACATCACAAATACCGTAATCCATCTTGGGTGTCTGAAGTGCCTTGCGCCGGAGCCGTATACTAGTAAACTGTTACACCACTAATACAAGTTTGGGGTTATGTATGCTGCCATTAGACAATTAGCAACATGGAAGCTTCCAAGGGAAATTCCTCCAACTCCTACATTGACAGTCTTCCCAAACAGGAAATCATTCCCACAAACATAACCATGGCGGAGATGAATATGTTGACTCGGCTCTTAAACAGAATATAATTTAACTCGATGAGGAGATACATGTATATTCTATCAAAGATCCTAATTACATCGATGAGTAAATAGCTGTCTCAGCTTTATGTGTTTCAGTGTGTCCACAGAAATAAAACCAATGCAGCTCATACAAACTTCTATTGAGTTTTTCATCCCTCTCCCTATTGCTGGTGAGCCTCATCACCGTCGGTGACATGTCTCAGAAACTGTCACAGTTGTCACAGGAAGATGGCTAATGAAGGGAATGTGAAGCAGGTGCCGAATCAATAATATATTCAAGTGCTTTGGTGTTGGCGACAGGATGAGATTATCTGATATTCAGCTCTGCCTGTGCAAAGGAGGACACATCACTGAGCGGACTGCAATAATCCATCAGTGCTGTAATAGGAGGTGAGTGTAGAGGAGAAGAGTTGTATATACAGAGTCTGTCCCGATGAGGCGGCGGGAGTCTGCCACGCAGGATGTAGAGAGGAACACTGACCTATAAGCATAGGAACTAGTCAGAGCCGTCAAATATGATAATATGTCCTAAAACCTCCACAACCCGGGAAGCTTTGTGAACTCTCGGAATCTAAATGAAGTACAGAAGTACACGGAACATACTGTAAAAGTGGAATCATTAGCAGTAGAAATACTTAATGCTTTCCTAAAATGAGCGCGATAGCGAGATAATATGTTAAGGTACATTTACATTGCCTGGTTGTTACTCAGTCGGATTTGCCTGGTTATCATTAAAACCCGAGCACGAGTGTCCGAGATGCTTTTACACAGCTCGGTAATGTTCCCGAGCAAATCCGAGCAGAAAATGACTCCAGAGCCAAATCAAAAACCGGGTAAAAATCCGAGGTCGGGAATGGGAGTTGTCTCCCTTCTCAATGACAGGCCTTTCCCGAGTGCTCAAAACAGGGCAAAACCAGGCAGTGTAAAAGCAGCTTTAGCATTTGTAGATGGAGTCCAGTTAAAAAATAGAGTAGAAATTCCTCCCCAATGAAAAACAGCCTCTATGAAGTCATGAACATGCCTACGATCATCAGGGAGTTTTCTATTAACTATGAGAAGACAACTCTGAAAAGTTGTCATGACGCGACATCTCCAATGGAATCTTAATTATATTTAGCGATTTCCTTCAAAAGGCGATATTCTCTAAATATTTCACTTGTACGGTAGCTGATACCGGTCTGGTAAGCAGGCCTGTAATAGGCTCTCATATACGACCAAGAGCTAAAAGTAGGAGAATCTCAGTAACATACCTGCCATCGAGACATGTGAAGGAGCAGACGGGTATTTGGTGGTAGTGATCCAGGTCAAGGTCAGGGAGCAGGAAGTGTAGCTCACAAGTGACAGGCATTTATTATTGATCAGGCGTCAGTCTGATAAGAAGAATGAGAGGCATTGAAGTGTACGAAGAATGAAGAGAAGATAACTCCTCGTCAACTAACCCGCATGAGATAGTCAGGGGGATCAAAGTATATCAGGAGGGATGCGAGTCTGCATGTACAGGCACCTGCCCATGCTGTTAGGGAGCATGAGACAGGAGCGCTGTGACGGGTTGTTTCCTGGTACAGTGCATCAGAGGTCAGTAACTCATCCAACGTACAGTAAGTAGAAGTGTGAGCCATCGATAGCAGCTGCCGACTGACACCTGTTATGAGGAGACAACTCCAGTTAGATGGAGTGACGGTGAGATTTACTGACTGGCAAGTAGGTTCTTACCTCTAACTCTCTGACAGGAATGTCACAGTGTATTGGCTTGTAGGCTGGGAGGCAGGTATGCACCCTTAGAGACGGACAGCTTGTTTGATAGAGCCAAGGGTTTACAGTTTTGTAAGGGATTGTCAGTGTGCAGAAAGAGTAACAACATTCAGATACGATGATTCAGGTTCATCAATCGTGGACCTGTGGAGAAGAGAAAGATTTTGTGGACTATTTCTTGATTAGTGCTGTCACGATAGTAAATTTTGCCTACGATAGTGTTTCACGATAGTAAGTCCACGATATACGAAATTTCACGATAGAACAAAAGATGCCAACTTTTGATGTAGGATTTGATAGCATTTAAAACTTTCCTGGGTTCATCGGTGTTGATAGATGCTACAAGATATGAAACTTGAGTGAAATCCAGTACCATTCTATCAAGTATACTAAGTTCATCCAAGCTCCTTGTGATCATGAACAATGCTATTTAACACTACAATGTCCTTAGACCAGCTGTACTAGTCAGGTTGAATCATTATTGCAGAATTGTTTGTTTTTCTAAGAGCCGTTTGTAGTTTTTTAATGGGAGTTGCGCTATCGCGCTAGTGTCACGTGACTATCGTTATCACGATAGTAAATCACTATCGCGATAGTCACGATTAACCTTAATATCTTGACAGCCCTATTCTTGATAGTGAAACTCGATGAGTGCTGCAAGTGAATATTTACCAACCGGTATCATCGGTATTCAGACTGGCTTATGTATTTCGGGTGGTTGCAAGAATCTCAATACTTAGAAACCTCGTGAGTCATCACAGGAGACTGTAGAGACGGGTGGAGCAGAGTGTTGGCGGACGGTAGCAGACCCAGACTATCAGCCTGTGGAGAGGAGAACGTATCACTGAGCAGACTGGGTGTTAGTAGTGTAATCCATTCAGTGCTGTCAGAGGTAGGCCCTTACCGACAGCTTGTTACGACAGCAGTTGCGTGTTCTTCAGAACTGACTTTGATGATTTCAAACTCATCAAGAAATCTATAGGATGGCGATATAAAGATAGCGTTCCATGAATGAAAAGGCAACTCTTATGTAAGTTATATTGGGCATAACATTGCGTTTAGACTGTTGCTACCAAATCTGGCTCTACAGTGGTCATGCAGCTGGATGTATAAAGGGGAGACAACCCCATTCCCACCTCAAACTCCTGAATGGTTGTCGGTAGCTGTCGAACTATCCAAGGCAGGATCTGGAAATCTGTGTGAGAAGACTTCTGTATATTCTGTTGATGATATTGGGCCATTGAAGACAGGTGGCTGGCAGATCCAACATGTCGCTGGATCTGGAGCAGCGAGTTGATGAAGAGGCTGTCAGTCGGGTTCATACTGTAGGACATTGACAAGTTCAATTAGAGGGAGTCAATGTCAGTGATGGATTCCCTGAGGTTGAGTTGATGACAGCTAAAGAATAGCGGACTATCAACAGATTATGTGGTAGTGTGGAAATAACGTCTCCGCTGGCATCACTGTTAGTTGGGCCATAGTTCCGTCTGTGGGCAGTAAGCTGGTGATGTCAAGGTCACGCTATGAGTAAGTAAAAAGTGAACAAAACTCACCCAATCCCACTTACCAGTATTGGTGGAACAGAAGTTGAAAGCCAGCAGTGATGGAGATGCAGGCTGTGGTCAGCAGCGATGGAGAGGCAGGCTGTGGTCAGCGGCGATGGAGAGGCAGGCTGAGGTTGATATTATGAGTTCAACAAACTGAAAACATACTGACAGGTACTCTGGGGGTTCTGGAGGGCAATTTGTTTCGCCCAGGCGCTATTGGGGACTTACAACGCTCCCAGACCCCTGACACACTGGCAAACAGCACAAATACGCAGTACCTGTTGTAGCATGTCCCTGACTTTTATGATTTTTACTTGGCAAGTATGACTCAAGTTAAAGAAGTAAGGTCACTGGGATTCACAGAAGTCGGGGACAATCTGATATGCTGGGAGGCTCTGTGCTTTGGTGAGGTGATAGTTGGTGAACTCACCTGTAGTAAATTCTGGGTGTTACACGGCTTAAAGATTCTGGTTGTCCCACGGGATCTTCTTCCACAAATACAGCTGCTCAATATGTTTCCCACGAAATATCCAAGTTTGGTCTACCTGCATCCAGTCATTGCTGAGATATTCGTGATTTAATTTAATTGACCTCTAAAAACTTTTCTAGCCTTCGACCGCTGATCTGGCACTAATTATGATGGCAGAATTTTCACCCCTAGCCGGGTTGGCAATGATTGATAACAAAACTCGCGTCGAAAACAAGTGATTTCAAAACCGATGATAGGAAAATCACTGGGCTAAAGTTCTTTTGGCACTCCACCAAAGTATTGCCTGATATCCCATTGTTAGTCTAAAATAGAGATCAGTGCATTATTTCCCCGTGATTCTTCTGAATTTCTAATCAAAAGCATGAAGGTTTTCGAGCATCGTAAATATGACTCAATGTCAAGGTCAATGACAAGCCCTCGCACACTACGGCAAATTTGGACACTTGACTCAGCTCCCATCTGGATTGCTATTATATTGTGTTGGAAAATTCACTAGTAGTTATCTGCACATCACTTGGTGATGGAGCTAAGTATTAATTTATTTTTACAAATCTGGTAGGTGCTTGCTCACCCCAATCAACACCCCAATCAACATCTGGATGAGGTAAAACCATGTGACTGAGTTTCCTCGTGTGTACAGCTCTGTATTTGGTAAGAATGGCACTAAAAACACAAGCAATGTATAAAAGGCACTGTTATGTAGATGAAATCATCGCATACATGATTAGTTGCCATTTGACATCATCATGCGCTGTCCAGCCAGCTGAGCAGTGAACGCTTCCTGTATCTCAGCCATTGAGCTCATCCTGTGGTAGACTATGACACAGTAAACTATGAACACGATGATGCACACTAGGCCGATTATGATAGACCAGATGGTTCAGCATCTAGCCTGGTGCATCCTCCTCCTGTACGACACCATGTCGGCTTGGTTTCCATCGTGCTTGGCAATCATCACATGGACGAGCCCAATAATTCCGCATGGCAGGCAGCAGAAGATGGTGGAGAAGATGCTAAAGGTGTACCAGCAAGACACCAAACTCCTGGTGCCCTGTGGGGAGTAATGACGATGCGACACTGGATACGAGGGAGTGATAGAGTTGATAAGTTCGTAGCCTCGCTACTTACATCACTCAGTCCAATGGCATATTCTGAAGTGGTCGTCCTGTTCTTCTCTGGCATGTTTGTCTTCTGTTTAGCTCACAAAGGCGTCTTATTCACTGAAAGCCGACGACTGTAATGAGCCTAACGAGTCAGTGAAACTTTGATAAAGGAGGAAATAAACACCATGTGATTACGCAATAGAGGCACTAGTCGATAGTCAGTCAGCTTTGCTGACGTCATAAAGCTGAATGCAGAATGCAGAGCACATAGGAGTTGCTATGTCAGTTGATATTTCATTGAGCCAGCTCAAAGCCCAGCCTATCCTTCCTTGTATTGGGCTTTTTGCCAAAGCCTTCAACCAGTTGCATTTTCAGATAATAGCTCCTAAACTAGCAATGCTTTCTTTCTATCTCCTCCTGCCTATGGCTATATCCAGTATGCAGTGTTGCCAACCCTACAATGCTTCTGGTAGATCTATGAATTTTTGGACTTTGGAGGCCCACCACAGGCAGACAAAAACTGATTAATTGTATTTGGTGAGCAGTAATGTACTGAAATAAAGATCATAAAGTGGGTTTTGAGGCAGTATAGGGGGGGTTTTATTTTCACATTACTAAAATCTATGATAGTTTGTCATTTGGGGTAGGCAACACTAGTAGTCCTACAAAATTCATTTCTGTGAAAATTCTGTGTCTCCTTGCATGTGATGGATATCGTACAGCTACAACAAATGCTTTTCTCACCAAGACCGAATGGGTGGTACTCTTTCTCTCAAGCTCGAGAGTTCCTACCAGAACTCTGGGAGCTTGAGGAACTACAGAAGCCCAAATGGCTTGTGAATTGCGATGAAAATTTCCATGCGCCATCTGGTCCTAGAAAAACGTCGATGAGCCATTCGGTCCAGCCCAAATGAACCATGCACACAGCACCGGAACCTCCAGCTACACTTCTTGAAACCTGTATTCTACTCCCATAAGGCTTCTGTAATGCACTCGTTCAATACAGAGGCTAGTAACAGCAACCTGGTAGCCTTAACAGCGCTAACGATTCATGTTTGATCATTTCATAACTTCTAATCACTGAACCCACGATCTAATTAGTTTGAGTTGCTTACATGCTAACAGAGAAACATCCCACTTCTGGGAAATCTGTGGCCACAGAATCATTACAATGACAGAGCATTTAGGTAGTTGAGCAGGTAATGGTGTGCTTACTCCTTCAAGAATGGTTGAGAAAGGATGTAATTCATCTGATCACATATCATACAGGAAGAAGGAACGATATCTCTGCTCGCTTTCATGCTGTAAACTTAACCAATGATTTAAGGTCGCATGTTAAAAAGTTGAAATTTTAGATCCTATGTAATCTAGACAGCGTAATTGAGAGGTTTTCAATAGAACTCTTCCCCTGTAAGATCAATAACATTTAACACCCCAGCAATAGGTCAGACACATGCTCTACTCACTTACTAACACGTATATGACGCTTGATTGTCGCTTGGGCGCAATTAGGACGGAGCATTAAACATCGAATTGTATAGAAGCAGCCTGGTATCCAGGAATAGGGGAAAATTCCTTCGCTGAATCTGAATAGCTAGCAGGCAGTACAGACCCTACATTCCTGGTGATGGATTACATATTTAGTTGTTGCTTGGCAGTAGATTCTAGGAGATAATATAATCGGAATCATGTGACCAAAGTAGAAGACGTGATATGTTTGTACTACTTTCCCGTCCATTCAAATGATTGTGTACCTCATATACCCGTGTGTGGTCTCAACAGGTCTCAGATTCTTTGAGTATGTCAATCTCATTGCACCCCATGATGCAGACTAGGTCAACCAAAGATCTCTCTCTGCCATGTCTCACATCATTTTGAAGAATCATGACGATTTAAGGCTGGTCATAGGTGAAAATTTCCCGTCCCGGACAGTGGTGTTCGCACTAGACAATGCTGGCATAAACAAACTGGCTGTAAAAATATCAGAGAAAAAATTGCCGAGGACAGCTGACTGAAATGCCTTATGTACATTTATACATTGACATGTATATAATGGCCGATAGAGCAGCTGGTAGTGGCATCGGTTACAGAGCGAGGGATCATGAGTTCAATCCTGGTCACGGATCAAGGGTCTTTTTCTATCGGTAAGGGTTGATTGTCATGAAACCCTGCACATGTATATATATGTATATATGTCTCCCACCTCGTGATGAGTGACCCAATACAGAATGGGATACCAGATCGGGGTTCGCCTGGGTTAACAAGTCCCACGCCGTGTGTTAGGCTTCCCGGGCATACGAGTGATAAGTTGGAAAGCGGAGCCATATATGGACGAGAGTAAACAATGTAGCTCTCTCGGATTCGTATTTCCCGAGTAGACCTCAGGTCCGTAGCTACATGAAGAGAATAAAGGAGTTATGGGACCTGCGTCAAGCTCTATAGTGAGAGGGAGATTTACTCACTAATTCCCCTGACTAGGGTTTTCAGTAATGATATCGGCATGTCCTCTCGTTCAGCAAATGCGACCGCCTAGTGACTAATAGGGGAAAGATAATGCGCACCAACGATGTGCAGCTGTTGGATGGACACATCGCGTACATAAAGCGAGGCTACAAGTATCTGGGGTGCTGCAATCATATGACACCGATGATGCGGAGGTCAGAGAGAAGGCAGGAGTCGAATGTAAGAAGAGGGTGCACCGGGGTCTTTCGGAGTCATCTCAATGGGGGAAACGAGATTGCGGCTATCAACGCCTATGCCATCCCAGTCATCAGATATTTGGCAATGATCGCCACTTGGCCAACAGGAGAGGTGAAACAGCTGGACATTAAAACCCTGAAGCTGATGACCTTACATGGAAGATTTCACCCTAAGTCCAGTACCTGTAGACTGTATGTCTGTAGGATGGAAGGAGGGAGAGGCCTTCAGAGTGTCCATGGATCCATTAGGGATGAAGAGGCTAAGTTGAAGTTCTACTGCCAGGAGCAGTCAACTCCTTCATGAGAGCTTGTGACACTGGAAAGAGGTTTAAGTGGTCGAGTCTGAAGATTGGAGGACCAAGAAGCTGCGTGGTGAATAACTCAGGCAGATTGAGGAGGTGGCTGATATGGAAATGTCCAAGCGTTGGCTGAGAACATCAGGTTTCAATGACAACACTGAGGCACTGATGATGGCTGCACAAGATCAAGCTCTGAACACATGATCAATTCAGGCCAGCATACACCGCACCATTGAGGACGTCAAACAGTCGTCAGAGACGGTATGGCACATAGTCAGCGGATGCTTCCAGCTAGCATCCAAAGTTACACGGAAAGGCACAACTAGGTGGGAAATATCGTTCAAAGAGCAATCTGTGAATGGTATGGCTTAAACCAACCAACCGACTGGTGGAAACTTCCAAAAAAGGTGATTGAGAATGATCGCGCCAAAGTTCTCTGGGACTTCTACATCCGGACAGACAAGCAGGTGATAGCCAACAAGCTTGACATAGTGGTTGTGGACAAGAACACCAAATACACCACGATACTAAATATCTCAGTACCCAATAATGGAAACATCAAGATCAAAGAGCGGGAAAAGGTAGATAAGTATTAGCCATTGCAGGAGGAGTTGGAAAGAACACGGAATACGACTGCAATAGTTGTCCCCATGGTGGTCAGAGCCTTGGGCGCAGTAACCCCCAAGCACACCCAATGGCTAGCGCAGGTACTAGGGAAAGTACATGCAAGTGGGCTACAGAAGTTTCCTCTGTTAGCGGCTGGTAAGATCTTGAGGAGGTTCTTCTACGGAAGCCCAAATGGCTCATGAATTGTGATGAAAATTTCCATGCGCCATTTGGTCCTAGAAAAACGTCAATGAGCCGTTCAGTCCAGCTCAAATGGCTCATACATTCGGTGGTTCGAAAATTCGTGTGCTATTTGGGCTGTTTCTGTAGGACCAAATGGCTCATCGTAATTTTTTTAGTCACGCATGATTGTTGGGGATAAACCAATAGACATACATGGTCGGTAGAGCAGTGTCCGCAATTGCAATCGCTTCCCAGAGAGTTAGTAAATATTTGACACTCGCATAGTCAGCATTGGTCTCTTTGCTTGACACTACTAGCTATTCTAGTTACAAACAAAACAAAAAGTTTGTGCGAAGTAGTATTGGAGACATCCATCACTATGTAAGAAGCAGCACAGAGCTTTGTAACTTACGCGTACACATGAAAAATAAACTGCTTGATAATGATAGTCGTAGTAGGTACAATCCACAACAAATGTATTACCCGCGCTCCGGTAAGCTCTGCAACATATCTACCTCCTCCACAGAAGATTTATTTCTGACATTGAGAGCACAACTCCGTAACACAGAAAATTTTTTGACTCCTATAAATGAAATAAATCCGCCGCTTGAAAACGGGAGTTGTCTTATCTTGACAATTATGAGCCATTCGGTCCTGTAAAATTACAATGAGCCATTTGGTCATACAGAAACGGCACACGAATTTTTGAACCGCCGAATGTATGAGCCATTTGAGCTGGACCGAACGGCTCATTGACATTTTTCTAGGACCAAATGGCGCATGGAAATTTTCATCACAATTCATGAGCCATTTGGGCTTCTGTAGAAGAACCTCCTCAAGATCTTACCAGCCCCTAATAGAGGAAACTTCTGTAGCCCACTTGCATGTACTTTCCCTGGTATCTGTGCTAGCCATTGGGTGTGCTTGGGAGTTACTGCACCCAAGGCTCTGCCCACCACGAGGAAAACTATTGCAGTCGTCTTCTGTGTTCTTTCCAACTCCTCCTGCAATGGCTAATACTTATCTACCTTTCTCAGCTCTTTGACCTTGATGTTTCCATCATTGGGTACTGAGATATTCAGTATTGTGGTGTATTGTCCACACCCACGATGTCAAGCTATACATACGGTCTACAGGTACTGGACTTAGGGTGAAAACTTCCGTGTAAGGTCATCAGCTTCAGGGTTTTAATGTCCAGCTGTTTCACCTCTTCTGTTGGCCAAGTGACGATCATTGCCAAATATCTGATGACTGGGATGGCATAGGTGTTGATAGCCGCAATCTTGTTTCCCCCATTGAGATGACTCCGAAGAACCCGGTGCACCCTCTTCTTACATTCGACTCCTGCCTTCTCTCTGACCTCTGCATCATTGGTGTAATATGATTGCAGCACCCCAGATACTTGTAACCTTGATTGTTCAAAATGATGTGAGGTGTGGCAAAGAGAGATCTTTGGTTGACCTGCTCTGCATTATGGGGTACAATTAAATTGACATACTCAAAGCATCTGAGACCTGTTGAGACCACACACGGGTATATGAGGTACACAATCATTGGAATGGACGGGAAAGCAGGACAAACATATCACGTCTTCTACTTTGGCCACATGATTCTGATTATCTTATCTCCTAGAATCTACTACCAAGCAACAACTAAATATGGAATCCATCACCAGGAATGTAGGGTCTGTACTGCCTGCGAGCTATTCAGATTCGGGGAAGGAATTTTCCCCCTAATCCCGGATACCAGGCTGCTTCTATAGAACTCAATGCTCTGTCCTAATTGCGCTCAAGTGATAATAGAGCATCATAGCCATGTTAGGACGTGAATAGAGCATGTGTCTGGTTTAGTGCTGTGGTGTTAGATGCGACTGATCTAACAGGGGAAGAGTTCTATTGAAAATCTCTTAGCTATGCTCTCACTGACTGTCAGGTATTCAGATTCGGGAAGTAAGATTTTCCCTATTGTCAGGTACTAGGGTTGGTTGTGTTAACACTGAAAGTGTGTTAACACTACGTCGATTCAGCCCTTTGTTTTCAGAGTCACACTGCCAGATTATTCTACCCTGTTGGCAGCTGGCTGAGTACCTGAACATAGCAGAGGTGCAAAGCTATAGCGCCAACGGCAGGGTGGGTGTGGGTGACGTGTCCCCCTCCTGGTGACAATGGGGAGGAGTCTGGGGGCCTCCCCAGGAACATTTCGGCTTTGAGAATGCCCTGAGAGGGAGTTTTAGGCCATCTGGAGTTCATATCTCAACCTATGAAACTAAAGACTGTTACTTCTACAGCACTGCAACAATGGATCATCTCACTTTTTATAAAGTTGTACTGAAAACTAACTGCAACTACAAGAGTGCTCAAATCAGGGCTCTCAAAATTGAGAAGTGAAAGAATCAAGCCTCAAATCTATTTGAAGTGCGGTCAGAGTGATATTAGCTGCATTTGTAGCTCGTCTAATTCTTACTTACATGTAGACGATGGTGAAACTTTTTGCTGCTGATGCAGCCAAATTACTCAGGACATACTTTCTGGCCGATTTTGGAACTCATAAATCTGTTATTATTCTTTTTGCCGCGTTTGTTTGCAAATTTCTAGAGATATTTGCAGTATTAAAGTAGATATCATTCTTATTTCACCGCGATCGGAAGATGATCAACTGTCACATGCGGCCTAGAATCTCAAAAAGTACCAATGAAGTTTCTCAGAAAGTTTTCTCAAGAGGAGAAAACTCCTAATTTTTGAGAAAACTCTAATATAGAGGGATATGGCAAAGCTGTACCTGCTGCACCGCTTGGCACGATCTTGATACTGGCCGACTAAGTCCTTTCAAACTGGCGGTTGATTGATAGTTATAGTTCATTAGGTTTTGACGGTACGCTAGCCTGATACTGCTCGTGATTGGCTGCCAGCTACCGATTGAAATCTCCATCATTCAAGAAGCGATCCTGTCCATCAGTCGACAGACCTTTTTATTTGGCTGAGAGTTCCTCTCGCACTGGGCTTTGAGTCAGTCGGTACCGATCGGCTGCCTTGAATTGATGCAGTGCGAATCCACCTTTAGGCTGCTGCCAGTATACAGATTTAAGATTATTGCTGTCACTTATACGTAGGAGGCAGACAGGTACTTTCTTGAGATACATTCATATGATCTACCTGCCCGCTGCCCCAGGCAAGTTGAATCGTCAGAAATACCATGATGTCAGCTAATTGATAAGCTTCAGAAACAGTAATAGTTCTGCTGCAACTAGTAATCCATAAAAACAAGACAGAATATCCGGTGTAAAAGAGAATGCAACCATTATTGCGGAAAGAGATGAGGGAGAGAATGGTAGAACATGTATTTCTCCTTATTCTCAACCTTATTCTCAACACCCAGCACCAAACATAGTAGCTCGTGGTTCGAATGTCGAACGTATCAGTAGGCGTACCTTGTTTTACCCGTTTGAGCGCGTTTGGTATTTGTCTTGCTAAAATATGCCTAGATCTGATTCGAGTCTCTCCTGACTTTTATTTCTTGTTCACCTTTTGTTAGCACACCATCGTATAACCAATATCTATCGCTCATTTGGTTCCTTCATTCATAGAAAACCGTATTTGAGGTTTTTTTGCAGCAAACGCCCCCGCTAGTTACGTGAGAAGGTGTTAAATGGGTAAGACAAGGTAGATGGCTCTTGAATGGTCTTTGAGGGCTCCGGGGATTGTCTTCTCCTGATCACAATTCAATGCTTACCCTCATTAGTGGAATCATAGCTCATGGCTGATTGGCCAAACTGAGGTTCGGTGTAGCAGGAACCTATAGATAACAGTGAACACATATTTCCTTCCACATGTCGATTCATGTGAGGGAGGCAGTATATTTACTGTACTATATATGACTTAATGGGTTGCATTCTGTCCAAAATAATCTAACCATATCGTTTCTTCTTCCTGTATGATATGTGATCAGATGAGTTACATCCTTCCTCAATCATTCTTGAAGGAGGAAGGGTAACATTGCCGGCTCAGCTACATAAGTACTCTGTCGTTGTAATGATTCCTTGGCCACAGATTTCCCAGAAGTAAGAATGTTTCTATGTTAGTACGTAAGCAACTCAAACTAACCAGATCGTGGGTTCAGTGATTAGAAGCTGTGAAATGATCAAACATGAATCGTTAGCGCTGTTAAGGCTACCACGTTGCTGTTACCAGCCTCTGTATGTGAACGAGTGCATTACAGAAGCCTTGGGGGAGTAAAATGTAGGTTTCCAGAAGTGTAGCTGGATGTTCCGGTGCTGTATGCTGCTTACCATATCACACATTGCTCAGTACTGGATGGATATATAGTAGGCTTACTGCAAAAACGGTGGCCCTCTTGAACGGAACGGCGTAACGAGGTTACTTAATACCGAATCGGGAACAGAGTTGATGAGCAGTGATGCGAGAGCACCAGTGCGAATGACACTGAACAGAAACTGACCTCTGCTAAAGAGTGCTGGTATACCGGATTGATCATGTCATGAATGGAACTACGACCCATATGGCCTGCTGATTTCATTGGCTTGCAAAGCTGCACATATTACCACAGAGCAGGTGCCGCAGGCTGGAGGAGTGTCATCAGACTAACTACTGTAGCAAAACAGTAATCGATGACAAGTAATGACTCCGAAATCAATTATGTGTACTTTGAAATGGCCAGAGAGTAATTTATGACATACTCCTTGAGTATCGGATTGCTTTTTCATCTGAGGTGCAAATGAGCCTTTAGTAGAGAGTGTGCGAAATCATATGTGTACAGCTGTATTACGCATAACTGGTCACGTGATAGTTTTCCGGGCTAGCTACACACATCTGCTTTCACATACACATAAATTTTTGACGCTTAATTTTGTTTTACAGGTGAGTAATTGGGAACAGTATTTTCCTCCATTGATTAATGAGCCGCCAAGTGTAATACTTCTAAAATAGAAACATCTGCTAATATGATGCTTATAAGGTGTTTTATTCAATGCACTCATTTAAATCGCCAATGAAAGTTCCTTGCATCGATGGAACAGAGGAACGCTTTGATGTCCGGGTTTTATCATGCTGGCCATCACGATAACGTATTTTCTAGAGTCAAACCAGATAGCCGACACTCAAGTTGAGATCAGCTACCATCAGAGGCTTTGGCTGATTAATAGATAAGTAAACAAGGACTGAACTCATGGCATCTGTCAAAAGTCGCTGTTGTCATAGCCAAAAAATCAGCTGTGCAGTGAATGAAAAAAAATTATGGGCTCATGGTAGAACTCTCGTAATTTTATTTGCTTCATGTAAATAGCATTATCGGCGAATATCTGCTTTCTTCTTTGATTCTTGACAGGTGTTGCAAGTCGTTTTGTCTTAAAAAAGTCGCAATGTTGTTCACTATATGACCTATATAGTGCTTTGCTCGTTACCAGTCAATTCGAACAGCGCAAGATACAAGCTGCGTGATTGGTCTACGTGTACTTGTAGCATCGGTCTTCACGTAAACGTACACGTACACGTATGGTTGCGCAAACTCTCTATTCTTGCTAAGACTTGATTAACTTTACTATTTCGTAGGAGAGGAATTGTCTCCTCCTGTTACCAGTGACTGCAATGTAGTTTTATGCCTTGAGGTATCAACAACTGTCTCAGGATCATTCATGGTAGTCTTCGGCAGAAGTAGTTCAACATAGACTGGGGCCCAACCTTCTGCTTTAGGTGGAGTCAGGTTGGGTGGGGTGATTATGATTCAGACGGCATGTGCTGCTGAGATAAGTCTATTCGATTGATTCGTTGGACATGGATCCTTTGCTGCCGGCACAAATACATTGATTGGTTGAGTTTTCATGTCTCTATTGCAGCATCCAATTGAAAGGCTCGAATCATGATGAAATGATCCCGTGCTTTAGTAGCTTAATGATAGGTCCGTGACCATTTGAAGAGACGTAGACACCATGCTGCTGTAATGAACACCTTGATTGGTTAATATTCCATCTATTGATTGTGGATACAATGATCAAGTGCTGCCGTGCCACATTGTGTCACTTGTTCTTTAGTCACAAAGCTGTGCTGTTGAAGAGTGAAGATTAAGCATTGGGTACGTCTGCACCTTTCCTTATTTCTTTTTCAGCTGCTGTTTTCCTTGTGTAAATTCTCGTTTGGTGACCAAATCACATTTCACAATCACATCCAATTCTCAATGCTACATAGTCTACATAGCTACCCATTCTGTTTCATACTCCGGCGCCTATCTGCGCTCACTCCCGCTCACGCGCGCACGTGCTGATGCACAAATATCGACAGGAGAATGACAAAAGCCCATTGCCGCTTTGATAGTTTGGAAATAATTAAACCTTCCATTGCTGTCAAAGATGGCTGTTGCAATAATGACCTTAGATTGATATCAACTGACTCATTGCATGACTCTATAAAAGCCATCAAACTAATGAGTAACGCGCAGCTTGTCCGTTAGTCTATTATTCAGTGTAGAGTGTCAGACTAGAGCGAGTTTGCTTTCATGAATATGTACTCACCATTCATGTTGAAATATTTCAGGAGAAAGGAAATCCGCAAAAAATAAGATCAATGTGCCCACCCACGAAAAACCGACTCTGTGAGCGGTGGTGAGGAAATTACAATGGCGGTGAGGAATAGCAATAACGAGAGAATAATAATTGGCACATGGAATGTTAGAACGCTCCTCCAGGCACGCGTGGAAAATGGTGCAGAAAGATCTTTGATCAACCTGTTCTGCATCATGAAGTGCAATAACATCAACATACTTGGAGTGTCTGAGACCAACTGGAGAGGTCAAGGTTATTTTCAGTACTCAATTATTTGGGAGGGTGAGCCCTACCTGTATCACATCTTTTACTCGGGTACCACGACACCGCCGGGTCAGGGAAGCTCATATGGAGTGGCCATTATCTTATCTGATCAAGTTTATGACTGAGCAAGGACCATATCCAGGTTAAACCCTGCTGGCATGGAGCCTTCATACATGTATAACAAGATGGCTGTTGATCTTCATCACTTGGGCATCCAGGTAATTCAGATATATGCACAATGCATGCACAGGAAAACAGAAGCCGAATAAGCAAAATATTCATACTGAATTTGCTCTTTTGTTTAATTGGTGAAAATACTCCAAGAGGTATGAGAAAAGTGATGATGGGAGATTTCAATGAAACATCCCCAAATGGTCCAATTAGGCATGCTTTTCGGAGCCTTGCTGTTGTTGAGATGACAACAAGGGGGTCAGGTGTAGACTACATCTATGGGTCCAATGGAGACCAATACAAGCCAGTAAGGGGACTAGACAATAGAGTCCGTGGAGATCATGATCTGATCTGTCTGCAAACAAGGATGCGTCGACCAGGATATCATATGGACCATGTGGTGCCTCAAAACCGAAACCAGGAACAGAATCATAGATTACCAACCAATATTGCATTTCGTATTCATGAGGCATGGAAACTAGAACGCTGTCAAGAAGCTCAAGGAATCTTGATGGGCTCACAATATTACACAAATCTTATGATGAGTAAGAAAGCGAAACCTCCAAGACGTAAAAAATGACTTGTGATGAGTTTAGACTGGTACAATAATGTGGACTTCTTACTGTTCACTTCAGTTTTCGTGACTTTTATAACAGCTTCTCTGAGCCTCACTGCCCAATATGAAATCATACGAAGTTATACGAAGTCGTATGAAGTCATATGAAGGCACAGCTTTGCTACTGTATAAAATTACAGAGAAAAAATATTTCTCTAAGTGATGACATCAATTGCATCCATCTAACATATTATTTGTTTATTATTGTGGTTGTCATCGAGTTGTAATTGATGTAATAAAATCCTGCAAGACGATATTTCACATGTTTCTCTGCAGCGTTTCTCAGTTTGTGCTGCTTAAATGAGTCTACAAATTGTGTGGAGGAAAACACTTCTACACTTAATCACATGGTCCCTGGCAATCATCGATTTATTGTGATGAAATAATACAAGTTTGCTTAAGCATCCGAAGAGAATGAACGACTGATATTTACAGATGCATTGAAACTCGGTAGATTTGCTATTTCCCTGAGGGAACATGGTGGGGAGAATAGAAGTGTGCCTCATTTGAAGTACCTGCTGTAAGCAAAATGGGATTTCCGATATGACTAATTGTTCTCACAGTTGTGTCCATATCTATGCTGCCAGTGTTTCGCCTGCTAATCAGTGACTCCAACAAATTTAGCGCTGCGTCAAAATAAATTTTTAGACAGCAAGTGAAATAAACTGAGTTATTTCCATTTCAGGTCTCTAAGTGAGTAGGGTCTTGGTATTGTCATTTCTTATACGTATTTTCTACGTCGTATAAAATATGCGTAAGAGCCTTCAGACTGCATGGAAGTTCTTTAGCTGCCTTCTAATTTCTCACATTAATACTGAGAATAACATTTTTCACTTCTATGGTCACCCAGAGAACTAAGATAAACCGCCTTCCGCATACTTAATTTGATTTTGTGAGCCTGAAACTACGAGACAGCTGCCTGCGATAGTCTGAGCATCACAAAGCCTAACTGAGCTGCAGATTTGAAATTTCTCATGACCCATTACGTGCAAACATGCAAATCTCAACTCTATTTTATCCAACATATGTCAAACTTCGTGCAGCTAGAGTTAGGAGTAAATGCCATCAGCGCTTCTTTTACACATGAGAAAGGAGTTCTAAGGGCGATGTTGTAAGTCACTTTCTGATGTGTGTTAGCTTGCATCTGGTAAGTCCTTAACCCTCGTGTACTGAATGGGAAGCAATTCGGTTCTGAGTCACGAGTCAGCGAGAATGGTTTTTTGACTGGTATAGGAGCCAAGATGAGAGAAAGCACTTGCAGCCACTGTCAGGTGACTTTGTTGACTAAGACTATGGGACGGCGACGCCTTGCATGCCGATAAAGGAATCAGAGCATCACAAATGTCCACAGAATTAAAATGGGGATCAATATACGTGTACGTACTGCGAGTATCTTATATTCACTTGAAAACGCGTCTACAATTTCCATTGTTCTTAGAGCAATAGCAACACAAAGCTATGAACATAGTATTTTATAGAAGCAACATAGTACCTGAGAATAGGGGGAACATTTCCTCCCGTAATCGTAATGCCCTACAGTGAGCATTGCTGATAGACTTCCATTCCGCGTATTGAAACTCATAGATGACAAGACTCCGCCCCCCCCCGTATTTTCCCTGCTAAAATGTAGGGACGAAGTTAGTATTGATTTCCTGATGGTCTTCTGTAGCTTGGAAACTTCAGACCGGATATGCATACACAGGTATAAAGAGCTACGAGGTCTTTTGGCGAGGACAGAAACATTCGAACCAGGGGTACGGAGTTGGATGCTTCTCATTAGAGTTGCCACCCTAGTACTGTGCTTTACCCATTCAGTGCAGGGCGATTGTCATTTTTTCTCGCTCGAATGCCGAAAAGCTGTAAGCCCAGATCTGATTTGAGCCTTTTCTTTCTTAATCCGCTCTGTCGACCCACGAGCCTGTAGTTACACCTATTGCGTGTTTTATCCCCTCATTAAGAGAAAGCCATCTTTGAAGGTCATTCTGGAAATAAACGTCTCCTTGGGTGTTAGTTAAATGTTAAAGTGGGGGTTTTAAATTGCTAAAACCTGATATGGAATATTCTTGAATCTTTTCATGATATATCATGCAGGTTACGTAAGGATTTCTCCACCATAACAATGTTTGTGGTTGCTTCTTCGTGCAACTATATATTATTAACAGGAATTGAACATGCTGCCATCAAAAAATAGTCATTTATATAGGTCATAGCCTTATCCAATCAGCAGTAGACAGCTGACAATATGCAGTATTGACCTTATCTGCGCTCACAGCAAGTCTATTTAATTAAGGGGAAATGTAGCAGTAGGATTTCTGATCCCCATCAAAAGACTCCTGAACTGTGGACCTGCTGCCCTCTCCCAAAATGTGAAGCACTCTATTGCAGGCATTCATTTTGGGCTGAGGAGTGTTGTAGAATTCAAAGCGATTTGTTTGTATTCTACCGTTCATCGGCACCTGATGGACGTCAGGTCCATTCACATTCAATTGGTTTACCCGCCTATAAATCCTCCTTTCAACACATATAAGGCTATAGTCTATTCAAACCCTGGACATGATCCTGATCTGGTTTCCTTGCACAGGCTTTTTCAGCAAATATTGCATCTGATCCCAATCTTTGTATGATGATCAACTTAAGATGATTGATTAGTATTAAGTGACCTCGTTACGCCGTTCCGTTCATGAGGGCTACCGTTCTTGCAGTAAGCCTACTCTCTATCCAGTACCGAGTAATGTGTCATATGGTAAGCAGCACATGGGACCGAAACATCCAGCTACACTTCTTGGAGCCTGTATTCTACTCCTTCCAAGGTTTCTGTAATGCACCGGCTCATACACAGAGGCTCCCACACACTGCCGCAAGTGCTGATGCACAAATATCGACGGGAGAATAACAAAAGCCTTGTCATCTATGAGTTTCAATACACGGAATGGAAGTCTATCAGCAATGCTCACTGTAGAGCATTAAGATTGGGGAGGAAATGTTATGTCAGGTTTAGTCCACTTCCGCCGCTGTTAAGCTGGCTTTAGTGCTCAGTTAAAGAAAGGCTTTAATCAGCAACTTTTAACACCTACAGCAGCTAAAACAGAGCTGGAGATCACGAATCTGCACTCAGGATTCGTCCACTCTTTCTAGCAGTGATCTGGAGTTGTCTTCTATTTTTGATGACATTTCAGCGGAAAGTTGCTGAGAGTCCATGATAAATAAGGCGACCAATAAAATAGCGTAGCCTGAGCTACCACCCCGAACAAGCCAAACGTAGCCCGAGTACTATACACTGCAATAAACGTGTTTTAAGACGAAAATATGACTATCCAAGAATGAAGTACGAATCAAAATATAGGAGAATGAGAGCAAGCTCTATGGATGATATATAAACTCAGGAATACATCGTAAGTTTTAGCCAAGCCACCAATTCACGATCTACTTCAACCTGAACCGTTACATATGATGTGGTACACAGATTTTCATACTTACCGCAGTTGGCTCAGTTATGGAATTTCATCACTGCTAGTCTGTAAAAGCTACCGTTTTACAAATCTAATTTTTACCAAGGTATAAAGATGCTGGGTGGCTGATATTCCTAACTCAAGATGATACAGAAAACAGACCTGGAACCCAAGGATGTGTGCCTATCGGTCCCTCATATTTGGGACATGTTTTGAAATACGCAAGAAAAAGAGGAAAGAGATGCACAATCATGCGTATACATGTATGCATATGTGAGAGTGATGTTTTCTACCAATGATAATGATCATCATGTATTTTTATAGTAAGGTAATCTGGTCTAGATATTTATTTTTACTTCAAAAAAATGAAATACATCACTCATTATCTTCTGTCAGTATTGGAAGCTATAAATCTAAGAACATCTGGGTTGTAGCGTCAGCAATGCAAATCTTTGTATGGAGGGGTTTTCCTAGCTGAAGCAACAATACCAGTACTAGAACAGCAATTCACAAAAAGTAGTTTGAAATCCGTGGTGGATGGAGATCGGTTTTTGGCTCTTACCTTATACTCTAAATAGATGTGTAATGAACAACAATGAGGTGAAGCGGTATTGATGCTTGCGTTGAAGATAGCTACTAGCTATAGCCGATAGCTATGATAGGGAAGAATAATAAAATACGAGTGGTTGGGAAACTTGACCTTGACACTCGACCTACTTCTGATGATCTCTTCCATGGGTTTTGTATGTGCTGTCTATTTTCAATAGTATAGGTCTGTAGTAACCAAATTTCTTATTCAGAAACTCGAAATATTTCATTTCCATATTAATAACAAAGCGTCAGGGCATTGTGAAACCTCATTGGTTGTAAATCATATCGGCCCGACCCTCTCGTATCTGTATATACTCCGGTACCGTGACTAGTCGCTGATTCCGCTGAAAGGTCATCAAAAATAGAAGACAACTCCAGATCACTGCTAGAAAGAGTTGACGAATCCTAATCTGAGCGCAGATTCTTGATCTCCAGGTCCGTTTTCCCTACTGTAGGTGTTAAAAGTTGCTGATTAAAGACTTTCTCTAAAATCGCTGCTTAAGTGCCTGATGAGCAAGCCGATAGGAGAGTAAAATATGCCGAAACATCCTTACCTTATTTCAATTGCGCAGGGCAATCATTGACTTTCCGTTGAAGTTCTATCACCTCTGCTCTTTGTAAGGCCCAGGTATAAAGTGTATAGGTATAAGGTGTAAGGCCCTTGTATGCCCAGGTACTATTTTGATTCCATGGAGATCATTTTTTTCCAGCTGAGTCTTCCCTTGAAGGAGGAGTTGGTACTGCTTTGCATATTATCATTGCCATCCGCTGATGATTGCTTACTGTGAATGGATGTTTGTAGTTGACAGCATTAATGGCCAGCTGCACATGAAATGCACTCACCATGAACTCTCTGAGCACTAAAGACTGCAGCCCATCAGAGTCCAGGACAAAGGGCGACCACTGCAGCCAGGGAGGAACCAAGGAAACTGAGCAGAACAACAAAGAGTTTTCTAGTTATGATGGTGTGAGTGAATGTATTACCGTGGATTAGAGTTGGTTGTGGTTTAAAGTTGTCTGCGGTGCAGGTGCGGAGAGGATGGGAGCATGAGATGGGAGCATGAAATGGGAGTAAAATGATAATTGGGAGAAAAAGGGGGACTAGGAAGTAATGGAGGTTGTATTAAAATTTACAATCACTCTCGCAGCTACAATACCTAGCCTACCAGACCTATAGCAGTAGCCGTGACCTGTCATATTTAATCGCCTCGTCTATAGTCACGTCAGGCAGTGACCGAGAGCAGGGCTTATATTGTGACCTTATTTATAAGGGAGCTCTAGCAGCCTTAGATAATGGGGTCAAACTGATTGTCATGCATAGGTGCATGGTCGGTCTGAAGTATGACACCACTGAGACAGGGAAATTCTGATTCGCATATGGCAGGCAGGCAACCAGCTGCTGCAGTTGCTACGGACATATGAAACTGAGCAGAAATTACCTGATGTTGAAATTCTTTGTAGCAGAGATTGTGACCTGTGGGTTTCAAAGGGAACGACGTTCTAAATGTGGGTGTAATTTTCCTACAGGAACTGCGTTCCCTTTCGTTCCCCCAAAATTTACGCGCTGACGGTGAGTGATCGTTTGCCATATTTCAAACCTAGCTATAGGCTACAGGATTCAGGCTTAATACAACAGTAACACTTTATCAGGGGTGAACTACTCCAAACACAGATCACGCCGTCCAAATTCTTGGAGAAGACAACTCCAAATGCTGATGGCGTATCTGACACTGACTATGAAGTGGGTTGACCCTATCAGTCTTTCTGAAAAGATGCGCAAACCAGACCGGAAAGCATCATGGCGTAGCGGCATATCACCCAGAGGGTTACAGAAAACCTGATCGGACAAATCTCCTTGACAGCTCCCTTCAACATACACGCTCACTTGGATCAACATGCCAACACATCCTCCCATCCACATTTCCACACCATTTCTTCATTAATCCCCTACACGCAAAGGTACTACACCATCAAACGGCTAGATACTAGGGTTAAAAGTAGCAGCTCCCTTTCAGTGTGCAAAATTGTAGTGAACGCCCAAATCAGCGATAGAATCAATTACTCTGCAAAACATAGTGACACACCATATCTGTATTACAGTCGAGTGCTGTGGAGACCATAGTGACACACCGTATCCGTATTACAATCGAGTGCTCTGGAAACCGTATCATGATGAGAGACCATATTTGTAGTGAAGTCAAGGAAAGTAGAAGCACAGCCTTATCAGCGGATTGTCAGAAGGGTCGACTGCACTTCATTCGGAATTCAGTTTCAAAGTCAGCTCGCTTTGAATGCCTCGCATCCAGATACCAGCTGACTGCACTATCTATTGTAATCATAATCTTAATCGCAATAATCGTAATCATTGGTATAATCTTAATCGCAATAATCGTAATCATTGGTATAATCTTAATCGCAATAATCGTAATCATTGGTATAATCTTAATCGCAATCTTAATGACATAATTTAACTCATTATATTAATCTTAATCAAATCAACCGAAAGGTGGAAAGGTTTGAACTAAAGTTATACACACCATGAGAAAGAGCGACTTCAATCGACTTCAACTTCTTTATGATGAAATCATGTAATTTTAAAATAGGAAAGTTGATAAGCTCTTCTAAACGGTTAATGCGGATATGACATATTGTAGTTTTTCACATCCCAAACTTTTATCGCGCAATGAATAATAACAATTACAAATTTTCTTCACAAGTGTAGACATGGATGACAAGTGTTACTTGAGCACTAGAAAATACCGGCCGGGGGGGGGGGGGGGGGGGGAGCGAGAAAAAAAAAAAAAGAAAAATTGAAAAAAAAAAAAATAATAAAAAGAGAGGGAAATAAGTATAGGGAGAGAAAATATAACAAATAAACAGT
>ERZ1740065.123-NODE-123-length-34274-cov-9.384523_pt1 | contig 34274 bp, 25 predicted proteins | sample MGYA00581738_ERZ1740065 | MGnify/ENA primary metagenome ERZ1740065 (study PRJEB43018, sample SAMN04849749) | marine metagenome | isolation source: floating plastic debris | place: Pacific Ocean | collected 2008-09-01 | study: EMG produced TPA metagenomics assembly...
GACCCGATCTGGCTTGCCAGTCGAATGCGTTGGCTTTCGCCCCCGCTGAGTGTGCCCGCGCTGCGCGACAGTGTGAGATACTCAAGCCCGACATTGTTCAAAAACCCCAGTCTTTCCCGGATTTCCTTCAGGATCGCTCGGGCAATCTCATTTTTTTGGTTGGTCAGAGTTTCGGGCACGCTTTCACACCAAGCGTAGGCCTCACGAATGGACATCTCAACCACGTGCCCGATGTGCAGACCGGCGATTTTCACCGCAAGCGCTTCTTCCCGTAGACGATACCCGTCACATGCACCGCAGCGCCTATTATTCTGATAACGCTCAAATTCTTCGCGGATCCAGCTGCTATCGGTTTCGCGATAGCGGCGTTCCATATTGGGGATCACACCCTCAAAAGATCGCGTCACCTGATAGACCCGACCGCCCTCATCATAGCGGAACGGGATCTCATCATTGCCCGATCCGTGAAGAAAGACCTGCTTCACATGGGCGGGGAGATCCTTCCAACGGGCATTTTGATCGAACTCATAGTGTTTTGCGATCGCCTCAATCGTCTGCAAGAAATAAGGCGATTTGCCTTTGCGCCATGGGGCCAGTGCCCCATCGGAGATCTTCAGCGTCTCATCGGGCACGACCAACCGCTCATCGAAGTAAAGCTCAACGCCCAGCCCGTCGCATTCCGGGCAGGCCCCGAACGGCGCATTGAACGAAAACAGGCGCGGCTCAATCTCTGGGATGGTGAAGCCGCTCACAGGGCAGGCAAAATTCTCTGAAAACGTGACGCGCTGCGGATCCCCCTCCTTTGGGGCTGTCTCCAGAATGGCAATGCCGTCGGCCAGATCCAAAGCGGTGCGGAAGCTGTCCGCCAGACGCGTCTCTAAGCCTTCCTTGACCACAAGACGATCCACGACCACGTCAATATCGTGACGAAATTTCTTATCCAGGGTGGGTGGTTCATCCAGCTCGTAGAACTCTCCATCCACTTTCACGCGCTGAAAACCTTGCTTGCGCAACTCTATGAATTCTTTGCGATATTCACCCTTACGGTCGCGGATGATCGGCGCGAGAAGATAGGCGCGCGTCCCCTCCTCCATCGTCATGACGCGATCGACCATATCCTGCACTTGCTGCGCCTCAATCGGGAGACCAGTGGCAGGCGAAAACGGCGTGCCGACCCGCGCAAAGAGCAGGCGCATGTAGTCATAGATTTCCGTGACGGTTCCGACGGTTGACCGGGGGTTCTTGCTGGTGGTCTTTTGCTCAATGGAGATCGCCGGGCTGAGGCCGCTGATGTGATCCACATCGGGCTTTTCCATCATATCGAGGAACTGGCGCGCATAGGCAGACAGGCTTTCCACATAGCGGCGCTGACCTTCAGCATAGATCGTGTCGAAGGCCAAGCTGGACTTGCCGGAGCCCGATAGCCCCGTGATCACAACCAATTCGTTGCGGGGAATATCCACGTCAACGCTCTTGAGATTGTGCTCGCGCGCGCCGCGAACTTCTATGTTTTTCAGCTCGGCCATCAAACCCCCAGACTCTGCTTCTTCGGAGATAGGGGAAGTGCGGTTTTAATCCAAGACAAAAATGTGAACAAAGAGTGAACAACTGACAGGATTGGTCAGTCATCCACAGCTTTCTGCCGGGCAGAAAGGCATGTCTGTATCACGTCGGTACTTCGTCGGTGCTGCTGGTACCACAGGCTAACCGATAAAGAGCCAATTGGTGGCGACGCCAATTGGTCACCTAAGCCGCCCGCTCAGACGCCAAAACGTGGCGGAGGACGGGCAAACGGCATGGGTGTGGATGACCTTGTGATACGCCTGTGGTCGGATGGAACCCCACCCTACGCGTGAGTTTACATGTGGATGACCTGACCATAGGCGTCGAGCACGCTTTCATGCATCATTTCGCTGAGCGTCGGGTGCGGGAAAACGGTCTGCATCAGATCTTCTTCCGTGGTCTCAAGCTGCTTTCCGACAACATAGCCTTGAATGAGTTCCGTCACCTCGGCCCCGACCATATGCGCGCCCAGTAGCTCGCCCGTTTTGGCATCGAATATCGTCTTGATCATGCCTTCGGCTTCACCCAGAGCGATGGCTTTGCCGTTGCCAATGAAGGGAAAACGGCCGACTTTGACCTCGATCCCCTGCTCTTTGGCTTTGGCTTCTGTCAATCCGACGCTGGCCACCTGTGGGTGGCAGTAGGTGCAACCGGCAATGCTCTCGGCAAGGACTGGGTGCGGCGCGCCACCTGCAATGAGTTCGGCCACCATCACGCCTTCATGGCTGGCCTTGTGCGCAAGCCAGGGTGCGCCGGCGATGTCCCCGATGGCATAGACGCCGTCAACGCCAGTGCGGCAGAAGTGATCCGTCACCACGTGACCGCGATCCACTTTCACACCAAGCGCCTCTAGTCCAAGATTTTCGACATTGCCGGTGATACCGACCGCCGAGATCACCGTGTCAAAGTCGTGCTTCGCGACTTTGCCGCCGGTTTCGATATGCGCTGTGACTTTGCCCTTGGCGCGATCAAGCTGTTTGACCATGGATTTCTCCATGATTTTCATACCTTGTTTTTCAAAGCTCTTCTTCGCGAAGGTGGAAATTTCAATGTCTTCGACCGGTAGAATGCGGTCCATCACCTCAACCACCGTCGTTTCAGCGCCGAGCGTGTTGTAGAAGCTGGCGAACTCAATCCCGATCGCGCCCGAGCCGATCACCAAGAGCTTTTTGGGCATGCGCGGCGGCATCAGGGCGTGTTTGTAGGTCCAGACAAGATCGCCGTCCGCTTCGAGGCCCGGCAGCTCACGCGCGCGGGCGCCTGTGGCCAGAATGATGTTCTTGGCTGAGAGCGTCTCAGTCCCCTTGTCTGTCTTGACGCTCACCGAGGATTTGCCGGTCATAGTGGCCTCCCCCATGATCGCCTTGACCTTGTTCTTTTTCAGCAGGTGTCCGACGCCACTGTTGAGCTGCTTGGAGACCGCGCGGGAGCGTTTCACAACCGCATCGAGATCATAGTCAATACCCGTGGCCGACAGACCGAACTCTTTGGCGCGATGCATCAGGTGAAAGACCTCTGCGCTGCGCAACATGGCCTTGGTGGGAATGCAGCCCCAGTTGAGGCAAATGCCGCCCATATGCTCGCGCTCGATCACGGCCACTTTCAGCCCAAGCTGCGCGCCGCGTATCGCCGCCACATAGCCACCGGGACCGGCTCCGATCACAATCACGTCGAAGGTTTGATCTGACATGTGTCCTCTCCGTCAGGTCGCATTTTAAAATTAGTTTGACGTTAAACTATTTTTCCAGCGACCTCAACGAGAGCCGCGCATCCCGCTGCGGAATGTCACGTGTGTTGTTACTGAGCGGCCTTATTGGGCCGCTACAGCTTGCAGTTCGCGCACAGTGGATCCGTATCCGCCTTGCTTCAAATACGTCTGCTCGGACCCTGTTGAGGCCCTGCTCAGCACAGAGTTGCGATACGGGAATCTGCCGAATTGGCGGATGACTTCGCGATGCGCCCGCGCGTGAAATAGGTTGTCTGCACCGGTCTCGGGCATCCGTTCAATCAGCAGCCGAATGCACCGTTCTTGGTCGCACAGATTCTCTGAATGCATCAATGGAAGATAGAAGAACTGACGCGCGGGTTCATCAATACGCGTGTCCCAGCCGTTTTGGATGGCCAGTTTAGATGCGGCCAGCGCATACTGATCGGCTTCAAAGCTTCTTGGATCGTCGCGAAACATGTTCCGCGGAAACTGATCCATCAGAAGAATGTAAGCCAATGTACCGCTGGGATAGGTCAGCCAAAGGCCATAGGTGCCCTCAAGCGCATTTTGCCACGCGTTTTCAAAACGATCTCTTATGGTCGTATCAAGCTCATCAGAGGCTTTATACCACTTACTCGGCCCCAACTCGTCGAGCCAAAACTCTAACACCTCTTCTGGCGAGGTCATACCCTTCTCCTTTTGATCACGTCCCGGTCGTCCCTAAATCGTAAACTTCCCTGCACCTATGTGCACAGTAAAAATTTGCAACAAGAGCAATACTCCGTGACTTGGAATAGTTTCAGGCTGAGCGCGGATTTTCGCTTGTCTCGTCTTCTTGGGCCGTATCGATTGCATACTCAGTCGCGAAAGACACCGCCGCGGGAGACGACGACATGGTGACAATCGCGTAGCTGTCGGTCTCACTGGCAGCGGGTGCCGGACGAATGGTCATGCGGAACCCGGCATAGGCGGCCAAGACCGCACCCAGCAACGCGATGAAGATAAAAAACCCTGGCGGACCGAAGGCGCTCATGATCCAGCCGAGGAGCAGCGGGCCTGAGACGGCTCCGAGCCCATTGATAAAGACCATCCCGCCGGCCGCGCCTGCCATCGCGTCGTGATCGAGGTAGTCATTCACATAGGCCAAGAGCAGCGAATAGAGCGGGTTCGACATGCCACCCACGATCACTGCGGATACAACGATCGCCCAAAACGCCCCGGAAAAGAGCGCGCCAAAGATCGCTGCGCCCCCCAGAATACTGGAAGTGCCCATGATCAAAAGCCGGCGGTCCATCCGATCGGACAGCCACCCGATGGGAAACTGAAGCACCAACGCGCCGACAAAGAAGGCGGAGACGAACGTTGAGATCTGCGCCACGCTCAGACCCGCCTGCGTGCCGAAAACCGACGCCATGCCGAACTGCGCCGAGAAAATACCCCCCAGAAGGAGCATACCCACGCATCCAAGCGGCGAGGCCCTCCAGATCTGAAAGAGGGAAAGAGGTTTGGCGGAGGCGTGGGCGGGCACCGGGCTGATTGACAGCAGGATCGGCGTGAATGCCAAAGAGATCAGAACGGATGGGATGATGAAGAGGATGAAGCCGCCAGGATCGGCCAGAACGAGCAGCGCCTGAGAGGTGACGATCCCCAGCATTTGCATGATCATGTAGAGCGCCAGCGCCTGACCGCGGTTTTCGTTGTCTGTGGAATCGTTGAGCCAGCTTTCTGCGGTGACATAGACGCCGGAAAAGCAAAACCCGACGAGGATGCGCCCCGCAGTCCACGCATAGGGATCCGTGACCCACGGATACATGATCATCACAGCGGAAATTAGCGACGCAAGCGCCGCGAAGACGCGCACATGCCCAACTTTGCGCAAGAGATCGGGCGCGATGCGGGAGCCAAAGAGAAACCCGACAAAGTAGCCGGACATGATCAAAGACATCGATGCGGTTGAAAAGCCCTCGATCTCGCCCCGGATCCCCAAAAGCGTCGATTGCATCCCGTTGCCCACCTGTAAGAGCATCATGCCGAGCAGCAACGCCCAGGCGTTCTTCAACACTGAAAACATGGATGAGAATCCTTTACTTCGCTGCACCGGCTTTGACGGATCTCTGCGATCCTGTCGCGGACATTTTCGACCTGTGCGGGTCGTTTACAGGCCGTTGCCCAACTTTATCCTGGGATCAGAAGGGACGCATCGCCGTAGGAGAAAAACCGGTACCTCTCCGCCACCGCATGATCATAGATCGCGCGAATGCGGTCTTGGCCCATGAGCGCGGCAACCAACATCATCAAGGTCGATTTGGGCAGATGGAAATTTGTCATCAGCGCGTCCGTGACCTGAAACTGAAACCCGGGATAGATGAAGATGTCGGTCTCTCCCTTCCAGGCATGAATGGTGCCGGACCGACCCGCGCTTTCGATCAACCGCAACGCGGTTGTGCCCACCGGAATGATCCGCCCGCCCGCTGCTTTGGTTTGTTGGATATCTCTCGCGGCTTGTTCTGTGATCTCGCCCCATTCGGCATGCATCTTGTGGGTGGTGACATCATCGACTTTCACCGGAAGAAACGTGCCCGCGCCGACATGCAACGTGACATGGGTAAAGCCGACGCCATGTACCTCAAGATCATGCAACAAGGCATCGTCGAAATGCAGCGATGCTGTCGGCGCCGCCACCGCGCCGGGGCGCTTTGCCCATACCGTCTGGTAGTCCTCTTTGTCTTGTGCGTCAGCCGCCCGTCGCGTGGCAATGTAGGGTGGCAAAGGCATAGCACCGGCCGCGTTTAGCGCATCATCAAACGCCTCCCCCTCAAGGTTGAACCGCAAGATACCAAGGCCATCAGCGCGCCCGATGCATGTGGCGCTCAGCCCTGCATCAAAGAGCACCTCTTCGCCGTCTTTGAGCTTTTTCAATGGTTTGACCATCGCGCGCCAATCGCCAGAGGCTGTGGTGTCGAGCAACGTGACCTCAATCTTCGCGCCGCTGGCACTGGTTGGATCCGCCCCCTTGCGGTGCCGCCGGCCTGTCAAACGCGCGGGGATCACTTTCGTGTCGTTCAGGACAAGGCGATCCCCTGAACGCAGAAAGCGGCTGATGTCGGACACCACCGCGTCGGTTATCGTATCACCATCCGCGACCAACAGTTTCGCCGATGTCCGAGGACGCGCCGGACGGGTCGCGATCAAGTGCTCTGGAAGATCGAAGTCAAAGTCGTCGAGGCGCATTAACGGTCAGCGCCAGAGCTTGTCTCTCCGGACGCGCCACTGTTGTCGGCGGCAGCATCCTGGCCTGGCGTTTTGGGAGGCGAGCGCCGGAACAGATCGCGAAACATGCCCGGCGTCAGCACTGAAAGTGGCGCAACCTGAACCCGTGGTCGCGTTGACTCCCCGTCCACGGAATACTTGATCCCCACCAGCCCCTCTCCCTGGCGCGTGAACAACCCGCCGAGGTTGAGGGCGTAAATTGGAGAGAGCACGCCTTCCATATCCAACCACTTGGTGCCGATATAGTAGTACCCCTCCATCGAGATCCCCATCGACGCGCCGACGGCGCTGCCTGAATAGAGCGTGACGCGTTCGGGTGCGAGTTGAAATTTGGCTTCTAAAGTGCTGAAATGAATGCCTTCTCCGTCGAGCTGTTCAAGCAGACCGACGAGGCTGATGGCATTCAAAAGCTCGGCCATGGTGGGGGCGTCCTTGACGCGCAGGTTGGAGGCTTTGAGCTTGCCTTCATAGATACCGGCCCCGTCTCCGGGCACCAAGTAGAGCTCTAGCTGGCCATCACGGGCTTGTTTGAGCAGGTTGGCCGAGCGCAAGACCGCCCCGGCATCGCCCGCGGTAATGACAAAGGCGCTACGCCCGTTGTGAGGGGCAATGCGACCGACAATCGGGGCTTGCCCGTTCACATTGCCGGTGAACTCGCCGTCGGGCCCGTTACTCATGTCGAGTTCCGCGGTGAAATCGGTGATATTGATGCTGTCGGAAACCTGTAAGCGATCCAGACGCAGGGAGACCGGGCCGCCCTTGCCGGTTCTGCGCTGCCCGTCGCCCCGCGTCAGCGTGGTTTGCCGCAGATCAATCGTGCCGCCCGCGACGCGCACCAGGGGCGGCTGATTTGGCCCAAGACCGACCAGATCCACCGGCGCGTCGATCCAATTGTCGAGCTGCACGCGGGAGAAATTCGCCTGTTGCAGCTGCCCATCTGGCTGCAACGTGACGCTGCCATTGGCACGCAGCCCACCGGCATTGAGTGACAGAGTGTCAAGAGACGGCGGCGCGCCCAACAGGCCACTGACGGTCAGCTCTCCGGTCTCATCTGCGCTGATGCCCCAGTCAAGCGGTGCAAATTGAAGCGCTAGGCCTGCCAAATCAGATGTCAGCGTGAATTTGGGGGGTGTGTCTCGCTCCAATGCCAGCTCTAGAGTGCCGCGCCCTGCCCCACTGACGCTTCCAGGTGGCAAGCCGATATTGAATTCCTCCAAAAAGCGTTCCGAGAGCTCAATCCAGCCCTCGACATCGGCGCGGCCATTGCTGCCGGGGGCAAACGGCATGATCAATTGACCTTCGAAGGGCACCTGACCCAGGCGGCCCGGACCCGTCAAAGACATGCCATCGGGGTTTGCCGCGACGACAATGCGAGAGGAGGCCAGCGTGCGATCCTTGATCAGGGTATTGCTGCGCACATCAGTCAATTCCCCCGACATGGTGAAGTCGACATCCGCGGGCGTTAGGTTATCGACGACCGCAAAGCTCATGTTTCCGATCAGCTCTGCCCGACCGTCGGCCAGGGTGACGGACTGTCCGGCCTTATCGATGAAACCGAAAGGCCCCGAATTAAGCAATGAAAGCGCCGCCGTGACCGTGCTGTCGGTTTCCAAACGCACGACGCCCAGGCCACCACGCTCTCGGATGTCTTCAATTTCAAAGCTTGATCCTGAAATGTCGATCTGACCGCCTTGGGGCGGTGTGACCGTGCCAGCATGGGCGCTGATGACAAAGGCGTGGTCTTGAATGCTCGCCGTGCCGCGGCCGTTTTCAATGATCGGGACATTCTTGATGTAACTTGATACCAGATTGTCAAAATCGAAGCCCAGAAAGATATCCGGTTTGCTGTCCGGTTCAGACCGCATGACAAACTGAATATTTTGCAAATCAACATCTTGCACGTTGCTTGTGATCCAGTTTCGCGTCTTTGGCTTTAACGTTGTGGGCCAAAGTTCCAACAACCGTTCCGGGGCGATCTCGGGCACGTGGGCCGAGGCGGCCACATCCCATCCGGTGTCTTTGGCTGCGATATCTGCCGTCACGCGGATGAGACGACCTTGATCGGTGATGGCCATCTCACCCAGCCTGACCGTGAACGGGTCGAGGCTTAGAGCCATGTCGAGCGTGGCCGCGTCAAGGGCAATGGGCGCGTCATAGATCCCGGCCGGATTGGTTTGAAACGATGTGGCGCGAAACTGTGATGTGAGCGCATCGGGCCAGCCATCGGCCATGCCTTCCAGCCGGGTCTTACCTTCGATCCGGGTGGAGACCCATTTGCTGTCGAGCTCAAGCGCATCAAAGGTGATCACCTGCGTTGCCGGATCATAAGTGAGATCGGCACCGGCATGTTCAAAGGCGATCGGGCGTGCCGTTTCGTTGGGGGAGAGCGTGCCAGCACTGATATCGAGATCGGCGGCCAGGGGCCCAAGGTTGCCATCCTGGTCGACCTGCATGGAGAGGCCGCCAGAGATTGGCGCATCCAGCGTATCAAGCCAGCTGAGCGCCGGGGACTGCCCGGCAATGTCGCTGGATGGCATGTCATCAAAGGTGATCGAGAGATCTGCAGCAGAGGATCCGATTTCACTGCGATAGGCCAGGCCCATGGTCGTGGCAAAGGCCCGGTTGCCCAAAAGCGTCAGATCCGCGGTGACCTCGATCGCGTCTTCGTCGCGCATGATCTCAATCTGGCCCCCATCCACATTCCAGGCCTGACCGGCACGGGCATCTTCGTAGCGTAACGTCAGGTTGTCGACGGAGAACCGATCAAGAGAGGCGAAATGCGGGCGCATGAATGTCGTGTCGATTTGCTCCACGATGGCCGCGGGGGTTGTCGCGCGCTGCAAGACGCCGCCCGTACTGCCCAGCTGAAGGTTAATCTGCCCGTCTGCGGCGCGCCGAACGAGGATCTGAACACCGGACACGCGAATGGACCCAGGCCGCATCCGCCCGCGCAAAAGCTCGCTGAGATCGGCCGTGCCCTGAACGTCAGACAGTTTGACAAGCGGCGTGCCGATGTCATCCGCGATAACGACGCTCTGCATTGAAATCTCAGGCACCCAATTGTCTTGCAGAAGGATCGAAACTTCTGCGACATCAAGCGAGAGACCACTCAGATCTGCATTGATTTTCGTCGTGAGATGAGATCGCACCCAATCAGGTGCGGCAAGGCGTGTGCCCACCAATGATAGGACGGCGATGACAGCCACAGCACTCAGAAGCACACAGGTTGCTACAAACCTAATGCCCAACGTTTTCAGCCGCTTTCGCCCCGGTTTGGCAGGATCTAGATCCGTCATATCAGTCAAAGATTTACGCGCGTTCATTTCCTTTATTCTGGCCGGTCTCGATCTAATTTGAAACTGAATATTCAGTGTAGGAGATCACAAATGCTAGAAACCGGCCAAGCCGCACCCGATTTTACCCTGCCCAGGGATGGAGGAGATGCGGTCACGCTCTCAGATGTCCGCCCGTCGCCCGTTATCTTGTTCTTTTATCCTAAAGACGACACATCGAGCTGCACCAAGGAGGCCGTGTCCTTTACGGAGCTTTCCGGCGCCTTCGAAGAGGCCGGGGTGAAGGTGTTTGGCATTTCCAAAGACACCGTGGCCAAGCACGACAAGTTTCGGGACAAACACAGCCTTAGTGTTCCGCTTTTGTCAGATGCTGAAACGGAGGTGTGTGAGGCCTACGGTGTTTGGAAAGAAAAGAAGATGTACGGGAAAACCTACATGGGCATTGAGCGGACCACGGTTCTGATCGACGGGGCGGGCAACGTCGTTCAGGTTTGGCCAAAAGTGAGGGTGCCCGGTCACGCGGATGCTGTGCTTGAGGCTGTCAAAGCGATGTGACAGTGCCGCCAAAGGGCCGATGATTGCCCCTGAAACGGCGACCGCGCAAAGTTATCCACAGATTAACCCTGCGAATGACAACGAAAGTTTGGAAAATTGCAGGGGTTTTGTGTGCCCGCCAGCAACCGGTGGGTGTAAATCGGCAAAATCTTGCCATTCCTTCGTCGAAACAGGCGGGTTCAAGGGCGCATCGGTCAATTTGCTTGCTCACAAAAAGGGCATTTTGTAAGCGTTTGCGGGCGTGCTGCACCCGACCCGCTTTCGAACGGGTGTGCGGCCTTGGGGGACGGTGACAAACGGGGGTCTTGTGCGCTCACATCTTGCGATTAAATTCCACTCCTTTTTGGAGAGATATTTTCCTGAGCGACGGGTTTTTCTACGCTCGGATACGGACACGCGGTTCATAAGACTGCGATCAGAAACGCAGTTGATTGCATTCGTTGGGACAACGGCTCTTGTCGCATGGACCATCATTTCCACAGCGATCCTGCTGATGGACTCGATCGGATCCGGCAATTTCCGCGAGCAGGCCAAGCGGGATCAATCGACCTATGAACACCGCCTCAACTCACTGGAGGCTGAACGAGACCAGCGTGCGATGGAAGCGGCCGCCGCTCAAGAGCGGTTCAACTCTGCTCTTGAGCAAATATCGACGATGCAGTCAGAGCTTTTGGCCTCTGAGGTGCGGCGCAAAGAGCTTGAGACCGGCATTGACGTCATTCAAACCACGCTGCGCCGGACCATGAAAGAACGCGAAGCGGCGGAAAAGCTCATCGACGATTTCAAGACCGCGCGTGACACTGAGACCGCGCTGGCCGCAGCAAATCCGGGTACGTTAGGCGTTGATCCCATAAAACAAATGCTCACAGTGGCGCTTGAAGAAACGGCGCGGGAACGCGACGAGATCGAGGACAACGCCAAGCAGGCGCTCTCTGATGCCAAGGAAATGGCGCTTACGATCGAACTGATGCGCGATGAAAACGATGCGATTTTCCGCCAGCTTGAAGATGCATTGACGATCTCTGTTGAGCCGTTGGACAAAATGTTCAGCGCCGCTGGCCTCAATACCGAAGACATGCTGGACGCCGTGCGCCGCGGCTATTCTGGACAGGGCGGCCCGCTGATGCCGCTGTCTTTCTCGACCCGTGGGGAGGAGCTTTCAACGGACGCTATGCGGGCCAATCGTGTGATTGACGAACTTGACCGATTGAACATCTACCGGCTCGCGGCACAGCAGGCGCCGTTTGCGATGCCCGTGAAAGGATCGTTCAGGTATACGTCCGGCTTTGGCATGCGGTGGGGCCGGATGCACAGCGGCACCGACTTTGCGGCACGGCACGGCACACCGATCTACTCGACAGCAGACGGCGTCGTGACCGAGGCGGAGTGGTCTTCGGGCTATGGTCGCATGGTGACCATCCGACATGAGTTTGGAATTGAAACACGGTATGCGCATCTGTCCCGCATCCGTGTACGGGAAGGGGAAAGGGTATCGCGCGGAGACCGGATTGGTGATATGGGGAACACTGGACGTTCCACCGGTACACATCTACACTACGAAATTCGTGTTGGTGGTAAGGCCGTCAACCCCATGATATACATCAAGGCTGCGAGAAATGTTTTCTAAAAGCAAAATCAATGACCCCGCCCCCAAACCTGAGTCTGCGGTCAAGCCATCTGTGCCGGATCCTCGCACAGAAGTCGCCCGGCCTGATGCCGCTTCAGCAGAATTCCGCGCGACCGCTCCCAAAGCAAAGCCGCCCGCCTCAATTCTGTCGGCAGACTTGCACGTCACAGGCAACCTGAAGACGACCGGCGATATCCAGGTCGAAGGCACTGTAGAGGGCGACATCCGCGCGCATCTTCTGACCATTGGTGAGGGGGCGACCATCAAGGGGGAAGTGATGGCCGACGACGTGGTGATCAACGGTCGCATCGTTGGACGTGTGCGTGGTCTGAAAGTGCGCCTGACATCCACGGCCCGTGTCGAAGGCGATATCATCCACAAGACCATCGCGATTGAATCCGGCGCGCATTTCGAGGGATCCGTTCAGCGCCAGGATGATCCGCTCAACGCCAAGGCAAAGGCGGCTCCACTGAAGCCGGGCACCCCGGCGCAAACGAAGCCGGTGGAGGCTGCCAAAGGGTAAATCTCCTACTTTAGGATTTGAAAAAGCGCGCCTTGCTTTCGGCGCGCTTTTTGTTTTCAGCTCGCTTGTTTTTGGCGACGACCTTCTCGGCGATCCCGCACAACGGTGACGCGATTCATACATCTGTACTGAGGCAAGTAATCGGCAACCGCGTAATGCATCGTGCACCGGTTATCCCACATCGCCATATCCCCTGCCCGCCAGCGCCAGCGCATCTGATCTTCCGGCGTATTCATGTGATTGCAGAGCCATGTCTTCAACGCGTTGGCTTCGTTCGTCGGCAAGCCCTGGATGTGCGTCACGAAAGCCTCATTGAAATTGAGGAACTTACGCCCCGTGACAGGATGCGTGCCGATCAGCGGGCGCACCATGTGACCAAACCGACCCACGGCGGCATCCAATCTTTCTTTGGCGGAGGCTGTTTGGCTGTCCGTTCCAAAAGTGTTTCGAAAATCGCCCATGTCATGGATCGCATCCAGCCCTTCAAGATCACGCTTCATGCCGTCTGGAAGGCGATCATAAGCTGCATAACACGACGACCACATCGTATCGCCGCCCACCTCGGGCACCGTTCGAGCCAATAGGATAGACGCGAAAGGCTGCTGGGCTTTAAACGTCAGATCGGTGTGCCAGCTGTTGGTATCCGGCGGCGCGCCGCTGTCATTTTCCAGTTTTACAATCCGGTCAAAGCCCTCGACATGGGGATAGAGCGGATGCGGCTCATCCACATCGCCAAAGGCTTGGGCCAGGGCTAAATGCGCGGTGGGGCTGATCTCTGTGCCGCGCATGAAAATCACCTGATGATCAATCAAAGCCCGGTAGAGCATTTCAACGACAGCGTCACTGGGGGTGTCGCTGATGTCTATCCCACTGAGCACGGCCCCGAGGGCGGGCGTGATACGTTCAATCTCCATCGTCATGATCCTCCCAACCGCGAGGCTACTCTATCTGGGGATCACACAGCCACATCGTTCGCGACGAAAATGTCGTCTTCGGAGTGTGCGCTGCTGAACGCGCCATCCGCGCGTAGAGACAATTATGCTTTGTATTGCAGTGTCTCACGTTCGATACTTCATGTGGAAAGCCCGGTAGGCCCACCAATCACGCGTGCGCAAGCTCTCTTTCGGCAAAGGCCGGCATCACCTTGTCGATGAAAAGCTGCAGAGAGCGTTTCTGCTGCGTCAAATCCATACCCATCGACGCGTAGTAGACGAATGCATCCGCGCCATAGGCTTTATGCGCCTCGAGCTTTTCGATCACCTGATCCGGCGCCCCAAACATGAGGTTGTGCTCCAGCATTTCTGGGTCCACACGGGCGTTGCCGTCAAGGTCAGCTAGGGGAACTTGGTCTGGGAAGCCGTTGTTAACCTGACCTTTTTTCATCATCAGGTTGCCAAACTGCCCCAGCACATGCCGGATAGAGCCCATGGCCGCCTGCCGATCGGCTTCATTTTCATAGACCGCTGCGTGGCGCATCACGGCCCAATCGCCTTTAAACGGTTTGCCAGCTTTCTCCACGGCGTCATCAAGGCGCCGCCGGTAGGTCTCCACCTCGGACATCGGCATTGTCAGCGGCCAGCTGAGGATATTGCAATCGTGCTCTACAGCATAATCGAACGTCACAGGCGCGCGGGCGGCGACCCAGACGGGCACGTCTTTTTGCACCGGTTTGGGGCATGACGTGGACGTGGGGAACTGCCAGAACTCTCCGTCATGGGCATAGTCGCCTTCCCACAGCTTTTGCACAACCGGCAGAGATTCCTGCATGTAGCGCCAGCTGTCCCGCTGATCGAGACCAGGCTTCATTCGGTCGAACTCCCGCTGGTAAGCCCCTGATCCTATGCCGAATTCCAGGCGCCCGTCGCTCAGAAGATCGAGCATCGCAGCCTCACCGGCAAGGTTGATCGGGTGCCAGTACGCCGCGTTCACTACGCCCACGCCGAGGCGGATGCGCTTGGCATGTTCGCCCCACCAAGTCAGCAATTGAAATGGGTTGGGCGCAATGGTCATCTCAAGCGCATGATGCTCCGCGGCCCAGGCAATCTCAAAACCTGCCGCATCTGCCATTTGCACCATCTCGAGCGTGTGATCGCGCACGGCCTTCATATCTGTCGAGGGGTCCATCCGCTCGAGATTGATCGCGAGGTGAAACTTCATGCTGAACTCCTTTCTGATCGGGTAACGGCGTCGACAAACCAGCTGAGACATGCGCTTGACGCCGCATCGCAAAGACATGTCAGAGCCTGCCACAGAAAATCACTTCTTGAAATTGAATTTATTTGGCGAGAAAGTTCGGAAAATCCGAATTGATAACGATCATGAACATCACGGCCCTCAAAACCTTTCTGGCCATTGTGGACACCGGATCACTGGTCCGTGCTTCACAAGTGCTGCATGTGACACAATCCACGGTGACGGCGCGGCTCAAATCTTTGGAAGATGAACTGGGCCAGCAGCTGCTCAATCGTCAGAAATCCGGAACGACACTCACCCCTGCCGGTACGCGGCTTTTGAGTTATGCGCGGATCATGACGGGGCTGTGGCAACAGGCCAAGTATGAAACCGGGTTGCCCGCGGGGCTTGCCTCTGTGTGTACCTTTGGATGTGATCGCGAGTTGTGGCACGGGCCCGGGTGGGCCTTCTTTTCCGGGGTCATTGCTCAAAATCCCGATATCGCGGTGTCCGTGCGTCAGGGCGGCGCGCGAGATCTGGACATGTGGCTCTCTGAGGGGGCCGTGGATGTCATCATGACATTTGAAAGCGTGACCAGAGGGGCGCAAACCGTACACGCCTTGCCACCCGAAACCCTTCTGCTCTGCTCCGATCGGCCGGATACGCCGATGGATGCCGACCCGCTCTATACCTTTGTCGATCACGGAGAAGACTACCGCCGCCAGCATGCCGAAGACTACCACGATGCGGGTGTGGCCCGGATCAGCTTTGATAGTTCTTGGTGGGCCCTGCAATGCATTCTAGATCGCGGCGGATCGGCCTATCTGCCCGAGACGATGGTGCGGCCTTACCTAGAGGATGGTCGCCTTTACCCCGTCGCCCACGCACCCATCTATCAGCGCAAGAAGAACCTGATCGCCAATGACGCATCTGTGCAGAACTGGGCGTGGTTTCAAACCCTGATAGACGATCTGCGAGGCGGCGCGTGATCCTTGCCAAAGCGACGGGCGCGCGCCTAGCATCCTGCACAAAGTAAAAGGATGCCCCCATGACCGATCGTTATCAGAAATCCATGATGGATAATCTCTATTGGTGGGGCATTCCGACAATGTTTCGATGCCCCCATGCCGGGCCCGAGGACCACGATATCGCGCTTGTCGGGGTTCCGCATTCCACGGGCAACGGCACAACCGAACGGGATCAGCATCTGGGCCCGAGGGCCTTGCGCCATGTCTCGGCAGTGCAACGCCGGGTACATTCTGTCTTTGGCGTCGACCCCTGGAACGATGTGAAAATAGCCGATGTGGGCGATGTGCCTTTCCCGCGCGCCAATGACAATGAAGACTGCATCGAACGCATCACAGAGTTTTATGGAGACATCGACATGGCCGAGGCGCGCCCCGTGTCCATTGGCGGGGATCACTCGATCACCGGCGGCATCGTGCAAGCGCTTGGAAAAGGAAAGCTGGCCAAGGGCGGGCCGGTCTCGTTTCTGCATCTCGATGCCCATACGGACGTATTCACCAAGGTCGATCACTTTCTCGGCGCCAAGAAATCCGCAGCGCATTGGGGGGCCTATCTGGCCGATCAGGGCGATGTCGATCCCACCCGCTCCATGCAGATCGGTCTGCGCGGGCATCCAAGATCGCTCGATTGGCTGCAGCCGTCATATGAGTATGGCTACAACATCGTAACCATGGCTGAGTTTCGCGCGCGCGGTCTGACAGACGTGGCGGCGCAGACCCGCGAGGTTTTGGGCGATCGCCCGGTCTACATCACATTTGACCTCGACTGTCTGGACCCGACAGTGGCCCCGGCCGTGTCCAATCTGGAGCCAGGTGAGAAAGGGTTCGACATTGACGAGGCGGTCGGTTTGATCCGGGCCGCGCGTGGGCTCAATGTGATTGGCGGCGACGTGGTTTGTATGATGCCCACCAAGGATGCGCCCAACAACATCACCGCGCTGACAGCGGCGGCCGTCATGTTCGAGATGATTTCTCTGATCACTGAAAACATCGTGAAAGAGAAAGGCACATGAGTACTGCGGCCTGCGCGCCTTTTCGGTGTGTGAGGGGTCGTGGAGCGGTCTTTGAGGACAGCGATTCGGTAGTTTCGCGGTCTTTGCCCGGGTCCCGAGATATAGGCGTCACGTGTTTGCGCTAACCCCATCATAATTCTGGTTTGTACGTCTCGTCAGATTTTGCGATCGTTTCCAGAACTTGCATGACTAATGAGCAGACCCGCAGAATTGTTGATTAATTGGCAACGATAAAGGCAAGCTTGCGCAGTATAACTGTGGATAAATCTAGATTTGCTCCATCAATTATGAAAGCCTCTGAGTATGGAGACCGGGCGCTTAAGGGTTTCAGCGTTTTTTGGTCGACATTGTGTTAGTTATTATGGAGGGGCACATGGCCCAGACACCCCAAAAAGACGCCGAGGCAGGCACCAAGACAGAACAGACAACAGCTCAGAGCAAAGAGACCGGTGTGAAGACAATCCCAGCACGTGTGTTTACGGATTTCGCCGCGATCTAGATCGGAGCATATGGAAACGTGACGTTATCGACTGCCGGTATGGCAGATCGCTCAGGGTAAGTTTGTGTCTATCCATTTGAGCTTTCGATAATGTCGTTGATTTCAGCCAGAAGATGATCTGGCAAGTCTATGCCGTGAGCGACGGCGGCTGATCTTTTTTGTTGCCGTGACACGCCTGGCAATCGCGTCCCATCCTGAGCCATGATGGTCTGCAAAAGCCCCTCAAGGCGCTCAGAAAATCCGGGCGCTGCCGCGTCTGGAGAAAAGGCGATGATCGTCTGCCCCACGCCGGGTGGCGCGCCTTCGGCCTCAAAGAACGACGTCGCCTGATATGAAGGGTTCGCGCCTGTAAGCGTGGCGCATAAGATCTCTACGATCAGGGCCAGAGCGGCGCCCTTGGCGTCCCCCATGGGGAGCATTGTGCCTTTGAGCGCATCAGTGGCATTCGTTGTCGGTTGTCCATCTGCATCCAGCGCCCATCCCTCTGGGATCTTCTCGCCCGACTTCGCGGCGGCCATCACCTTGCCGCGCGCCACACGAGACAATGACAGGTCGATCACCAAGGGAGGCCCATCAGCCCTGGGTGCCGCAAAGGCAATTGGGTTTGTCCCAAAGAGTGCCGTCGATCCGCCCCAAGGTGCCATCGCTGGTGGTGAATTCGCCACCATCAGCGCAACAACCCCTGCGGTCGCAAGCTTTTCGACATGGGCACCCAATTGACCACAATGATGCGAGCGATAGACATAGCCGGCGGCGATGCCATCTTTACGAGCTATCTCTGGCAACTCGTTGATCAAAAGAGACAGCGCCGGGAAAGCAAAGCCATACTGCGCATCCACGTGTAGCAGCGACGGCGTCGGGCGCGAGATTTGTGGCACCGCATGCCCATCCACTTTGCCAGACGCTGCCTGCGCCGCATATGAGGCGACACGTGAGAGGCCATGCCCGCCCTGCCCGTCAACCTGCGCGGCGATCAAGGCATCCGCGACCTTCACGGCGTTTTCTGGTGACACATAAGAGACGGCAAAGGCCCGCACGACCAGCGCGCGGGCCTCTTCAATTGTCAAAACCGCCATTAGGCTGAGCGGTAAAGCTTGGTCATGGAAAACTCGCGGTGACCGAGCGCTTCTGCTGCCGTGTTCCGACCATTGGCGGTACGGCGGATCATGTCGATCAGCGCGTCACCGGCCTCATCAATCGTCATCTCGCGGCGCAGGATACCGGAGACATCCACGTCCACATGCTCAGACATGGTGCGCACGGTGCGCGGGTTTGCGGTGATCTTAATGACCGGCACGATCGGGTTGCCCACGACGTTGCCCTGCCCGGTTGGGAAAGTGTGCACCACAGCCCCACCCGCGGCCATCAGCGTGACGCATTCGGCTGCCGCAGACGAGCTGTCCATGAAATAAAGGCCATCGCCAGATCTGGGCTGCTCAGCAGGCTCCAGAATGTCGATGTACTGAGAGGTGCGGCCGATCTTTTCGAGGTTGCCGAGGGCTTTCTCTTCGATGGTGGTCAGACCGCCTTCGATGTTGCCTTTGGTGGGCTGGCTGTCGGAAAGGTCATCGGTTTGGTGCGCGAAAATCACGTCGTCCTGATAGGCCTTCCACATCTTGTACCAACGCTCCCCCACCTCATCATTGATCGCACGCTTCTGGCAAATGTGCTCTGCCCCCGTGATCTCAGAGGTTTCGCCGAAGAAGCCGGTGATGCCTTCGGGCAGCAGTTTGTCATACATGTTGCCGACCGTTGGGCAGGATCCCAGACCCGTTGTCGTGTCACTTTCGCCGCATTTGGTGGAGACCCATAGCTCTTTGATCGAGCATTCCTCGCGCTGCACTTCCGTGGCCTTGTGCACGAAGTCTTTCGCAGCCCAGCTTGCTGCGCGGATCGTTTCAAAGTCGCCCTTTTGCTCAATCGAGAACTCGGCCACTTCCTTGCCAGTTTCGCGGATGCCGTCGGCGATGCGCTTGGTCCAGCCGGGCTCAATCCCGATCACGACGACAGAGTGCACGTTGGGGTTGGCGCCGGTGCCGATCATGGTGCGGAAATGCAGCTCCAGGTCTTCACCGAATTGCAGGCGGCCATAGGCGTGCGGCAGGGCCATGGTGCCTTTGACGTTGTTGGCCACGGCCTCAACAGCCGCATTAGAAATGTCATCGACCGGCAGGATCACGACGTGGTTGCGCACACCCACACGGCCGTTTTCGCGCCGGTAGCCCATGAATGTCATGTTAGAGTAATTGCTCATGAATTTTTCCTCTCGCTATCGCTTCGCCACTTGAGCGAGGCGAGCTCCTTACCAGCGTTTCGTCTTGCAGTTATGGGTGTGGACATGGCGCCCTTTGGGGATGTCGGCGATGATCTTGCCGATGTCTTCACCGTATTTGATGGCGGTGTCGCCTTCCTGGAAGTCCTGCAGGGCAATCTTGTGCCCGATCGGAACATCGTCCTCTGCGGTCAGGGTGAAGGTGGAATTGTCATGGGTGACGCAGCAGAACATCTCTGTACCGGCGGTCAATCCCTCGACCACAACCACGCCGACATTGTCGTCATGTTCGTGAACCAAAAGATGGGGAGTATTGGACATCTCAAGCAGCCTTTCGAAATTGCGGTGGTTTTCCAACGGGTATCATGTATAAGAAGTCTTATACAAGAGTAATTATACAGGAATTCGCGTGACGGATCTGACCAACACCCAGACGGCCGGCAAGGCCCCGCCGCTTTACCAGGTTGTGATTGATACGATCGTGGCGCGCATTGCCTCTGGTGCGCTGCCTCCTGGCGCGATGCTGCCCAGCGAGGTGCAGCTTGGCGCCGAATTGGGGGTCAGTCAGGGCACGGCGCGCAAGGCGCTCATCGACCTTGAGCGGCGCGGGCTTGTGCAGCGCGAACAGGGACGCGGGACATTCGTCACGGTCCAGACGCCGGACCGGGCGCTGTTTAATTTCTTTCGCCTGAGGGGGCCGGATGGGTCGCGCCCAGCTCCAGTGCTGGAGCATCAAGACATCGCCGCACGCGCCGCAACGGCGGAGGAAGCCGCGCTGCTTCACGGTCAGCCTGAGCGCGTTTTTGAGATCCGACGGCTGCGCAGCTTGCCGGTAAATGACCGTCTTTCTGAGGTCTCCGTTGTCGCGCAAGCCCTCTTTCCCGGTCTGCTGGAGCGCGCGCCGCTGCCGAACACCCTCTATGTGTTTTATCAGCAGGCCTATTCCTGCATCATCGTACGCGCCGAGGAACGTCTTGTTCCCACCAACGCAGATGAGCAGACGGCCGAGAAACTGGGCATTGCCCCCGGGACGGCAATTCTGCGCGTGGAACGTGTGGCCTTTGACGCGCTTGACCGCGCTGTAGAGCGTAGGATCAGCCTGATCCACGCGAAAACAAGCAGTTATGATGTGACGCTGAAATAAATTTTAGGCCGATCAAAGGATATTAGACTGGCTGTCTGGGTGTGGGATGGCACGGGCTAAAGTCGCCCCACGAACGCAGCAAAATACAGTGCGCGTGTTGCCATCATGCCTTCGCGCAGGATACCGGACTGCTTAAGCAAAGTGACAGCTGTCATCCCGTTGACGCGGCGCGCTTCACTGAAAGCGTCGAGGATCTTTGCGTTTTTGGGCGTCAGCCGCGCATTGGACAGAACTTGCAGGTTGGCGGCAGACCACTCTGAAAACCGCCCGCCGAGCAATCCGGCGATCCTGCGGACCATGGCGAGCAAATCTGCATTGTACCCGATCTCATTGTCGCCATGCTGTCGATAGTACAGGCAAGGCTCGCGGTCAAACATCACCTCTCCCCCGGCCCCACTGACCAACATGTACATCAGCCAGTCGGTTGCGGCGATGTCATAATCCGCCGCCTCATCCGGAACCAGATTACGGGCCGCCCCATTGAAAAACATCGTGTTTCCCGCGGCAAAATTCTGCACCAGAGCATTGGCGAAACCGAGCTTTTTGCCTTCCCGAATCGAAGGCGCAATGTGCTGGAGATCGGTGTCGGTGACGACCGTGCGCGCGCCATAGAGGGCGGGGCGCGACATGTCTGCAAATCGCGCCAGCGCGCGCGTCAGCTTGTCTTCAAACCACACGTCATCCTGATCGGAAAAACTGTAAAACTCCGCCTTTATGTCAGGGTCTAGCAGCAACGAGATAAAGTTCTGCGCGGCCCCCCGCCCCGGACCCTGCCGCACATGCAATTCAACATCCGGGTGCCGCGCGCGCCAGTCCTCAATGATCTGCAACGTGTCATCGTCTGATCTGTCATCGCTGATCCAAAGCGACCAATTCTTGTGGCTTTGCTTTAAGAATGAGTCCAGCTGTCGCTCAAGAAAGCGGCCTCCATTGTAGGTTGCCAGCAGAATGGCGATATGTGGTTCGCTTTTCACCGCGTCTCAATCATTGGGTTGGGTCCGTGATCATTTTGAATTGCGACGGGCGCTCGGGTTTTTGAGTGTCCTCGGCATCCATCATGTCAGATACAATGGCGATATGTCCGCCCGCCTGCGCGCATAGCACACCGGTAAGACGCTCAAATGCGTGGGCGGTGGTCCCGTCCAGTTGGCCGCGCTCCAGCACGAACTGATTGGCCTGAAAGCCAAGGTCACGGATCACGTTGAGAAGCTCTGGCTTCATCCAAAACATCGAGCCGGCCGCAAATTGCAATTCCCCTGTGCTCAGGCTCAGGCCCACCTGCTCTGCCAAGCGTTCGGCCACGGGTTTGTTGATAGCCCACCATTTGTCACCGGTATAAAGAAACGGATCAGGAACCAGCATTTTCGCGGATCTGTCCGCCAAAAAACCCTCGATCATCCCGCGCACCCCGCGTGACGGCAGCAGGCCATCTGTCAGCTCTTCGCGCCACACGTCGCCGTCCAAGAGGTGCGGAGACTTTTTCGTGTGCAGCTTGCAGACAGCATCATAGCGCGACAGCAGCCCTGAGTTCACCAGGTTCAGGAATGCCAGCACGTCGCGGCCGACATTGGGTTGGCGTTGAATGTGGGAGACGGGCACGTCACCTGCTGCAATCGCTTCAGCCACAGGGTCAAACTCGGGCGCGTCGGGGACAGTCACGATCACATCAAGATCAAGGTTGACCTCAGAGAGGTGCGCCGCGAACTTTTCCCATACATCAAGGTAGAACACGTGCACTACCAGAGCAAACTGCGCGGTCTTTGGCCACGGTCGGACGGACGGGAACGTTCCTTCGAAATAGACGCCGGCGTCAAGCGGGGATTGCGTGATCCGCCTCTCTGACTTGCCATGCCGGATGTAATGCATGAGCGGGCCGTGGGGATAGGTTGCCACGTCAGAATAAAGATCGGCATAGGAGACAGGGTCAAACTGACTAAACGGCGCATATCCCATGCGTTCACCGATCAACACGTAATGGGCGATCGGGAACTTGCTCCAAAACGCGCCAAGACCGGGATAGTTCCGCCGATATTGTGTTTTATCGAAGAGCCCGCTCCAGGCAATGTGGCCCACGCGGGTAAGCCGCGACACCAGTTTTGTCCGATGCGCCAGTCGACTGAGTAGTGCCTTTGAGCCTGCCATAATCCGCAATGTCAGTTCGAAATTTATTTTTCTTGCGCAGCGACTGCTACCCCACTGCTGCTTACGGTTGACTATGCCCAAAAGAGCCGCCTCGTCAAGCCGCGCGAGGACATAGCCCGTGGATTTGTAACGCATAAAGCGACATGTCGCTAGGCCCGAGACATGTCCAAACGCGGCCTGTTTTGCCCATGTTTTCCATGAGCATGGCCGGGCCAATGTCGCGGTGTTGCTCAACCTCTATCATCACGCAACGGCAAAACCTGGGCTGCGCTTGATCTTCAGGGGGTCTGCTGCGTGCCGGATACACGACCGTGGAGCGGGCCAAGAGCAAACGGTGGGCCTCACTTTGGAGTGACGCGGCTTTCGCGCAAGAGCGTCTCAAGATAGGTGCCGTATGCATTCTTGGCGAAGGCCTGCGCGCGCTCTTTCAGCTGCTCGACCGTCATCCACCCGCTTTGAAAGGCAATTTCATCTGGACTGCCGATTTGCGTGCCCTGGCGTTTTGACAACGTGCGCACAAAGTTGCCAGCATCAAGCAAACTGTCATGGGTCCCGGTGTCGAGCCAGGCAAAACCGCGCCCCATGGGTTCGACAGACAAGAGACCTTCGGACAGATACATCTCGAGCAATGTGGTGATCTCAAGCTCTCCACGGGCCGATTTTTCCACGTTGCGCGCGCGCTGCGGCGCCGTGCCATCGAGGAAATAAAGCCCAGTGACGGCGTAGTTCGATGGGGGAACCTCAGGCTTTTCAATTATGGATCGGGCGCGGCCATCATTGTCAAAGTCCACAACGCCGTAACGTTCGGGATCGGCGACCTGGTAGCCAAAGACAGTGCCGCCCTCGGTCTTTTCATTGGCCTGCATCAGGATGCTGGACAAAGAGTGCCCAAAGAAGATGTTATCGCCCAAAACGAGCGCAGAAGGCGCGCCGTCAAGGAACGCTTCGGCCAGGATAAAGGCCTGAGCCAGACCGTCAGGCGAGGGTTGTTCAATGAAGGTCAGCTCAATCCCCCACTGACGCCCATCGCCTAGCGCCCGTTTGAATTGATCCTGATCTTGGGGGGTGGTGATCACGGCGATCTCTCGGATCCCGCTCAACATCAATGTGCATAAGGGATAGTAGATCATTGGCTTGTCAAAGACGGGCAACAGCTGCTTGGAGAGCCCCGTCGTCACCGGATACAGTCGGGTACCCGACCCGCCCGCCAGAATGATGCCCTTGCGTTCCGTCATGTTCCGTCCCTTGCGTCCAGCACCGCATCCAGTGCGTGTGCCCAGTTAGGCCTGGCAATGCCAAATGTGTCTAAGGTTGCTCTGTTGTCCAACCGTGAATTCAGAGGCCGTCTGACAGCTGTTGGATAGTCCGCGGTCGCGATGTCGTTCACTGCGCAGGACATCCCGGCGCGCGCAAAAATCGCGCGGGCAAAGTCGGCCCAACTGACATCAGGCTCTCCAGAGAAGTGATAGGTTCCAGATTGTCTTTTATCATCAATGAGCTGACGCGCAACGTTGATGCAGGCATCGGCGATGCTGGACGCAGGCGTGGGGCCACCAAGCTGATCCGCGACCACATTGATGGCGTCTCGTTCAGCGCCAAGACGCAGCATGGTTTTGACAAAGTTGTTGCCATATTGCGAGAAAACCCAGGACGTTCTGAGAACCGCGTGGGTGGCACCGGAGGCGCGCACCATGGCTTCTCCTGCTTGCTTTGTGCGGCCATAAGCCCCGAGCGGCGCCACTGGGTGATCTGTGGCATAGGGTGCATGGCCCTGCCCGTCAAAGACGTAATCAGTGGAGATATGCACGACAGGCAGATCACGTTCTGCCGCCGCGCGTGCGATGGCGCCAGGTGTCTGGGCATTTATCATAAGAGCCTTGGGCTCTTCTTTCTCAGCCTGATCCACCTGCGTGTAGGCCGCCGCGATGATTATGGCGTCGGCATCTGTCTTGAGGACATGGCGCGCGCAATGCTCTGGATCTTCGAAATCCGCCTCAGCGCGCGACAGGGATTGAATGGCAACTTGGGCCTGAGAGGCCTGCAGTGCACGGCCCACCTGCCCGCTTTGACCGAACACCAAAACCTTCACCCTGTCTTGCCCAATCTGACGCCCACCCCGCTTCGATCAAGCAAAGGCCGCCACCAGCTTTCGTTGCTCAAGTACCAATCGATCGTCTTCTCAAGGCCTTGTTCGAGGGTCACCGATGGTGTCCAGCCAAGCTCATTCTCAATCCGGCTTGCATCAATGGCGTAACGCAGATCGTGCCCCGGACGGTCAGGGACAAAGGTAATCTGCTCGCGATAGGGCACGGGCTTGGGGCGTTTGCGATCCAGCAGGTCGCAAATCATATGCACCAGATCGATGTTGCGCGCTTCATTGTTGCCGCCGATGTTGTAGCTGCGCCCAATCTGGCCCTTTTGCAGCACAGTCAGCAGAGCCTCGGCGTGATCTTCGACATAGAGCCAATCGCGCACGTTGATGCCTTGACCGTAGACCGGAATGGGTTCGTCGAAGATCGCCTTCAGGATCACAACGGGCACCAGTTTTTCGGGAAAATGATACGGCCCGTAATTGTTGGAGCAATTGCTCAGGACCACGGGCAAAGCAAAGGTTTCACCCCAGGCACGCACCAGATGGTCACTCGCGGCTTTGGAGGCGGAATACGGTGAGTTCGGCGCGTACGGCGTGTCTTCGGTAAAGAGACCCTCATCACCCAAGGTGCCAAACACCTCATCGGTTGAGATGTGATGAAAGCGAAACCCTTCGGGGCGGCCCTGCGCGTGCCAGAACCCTCTGGCAGCTTCCAGCATATTGTACGTGCCGGTGACAGTGGTCGCTATGAAATCACCGTGCGCATCGATGGATCGATCAACATGGCTGTCGGCCGCCAGATGCTTCACCGCATCGGGCACATGTTCTGCGAAGACGCGATCAAGAGCGGCGCGGTCGCGGATATCGACATGCTCAAACGCGTAGTTTGGATCCTGCGCAACAGACGCCACATTTTCGAGGCACGCCGCATAGGTGAGCGCATCGACATTTACGACACTGTGGCCTTTGCTCACCGCTGCGCGCACCACGGCAGACCCGATAAATCCCGCGCCTCCGGTGACCAATATCTTCATGTTTTTTCTCTCGTCATTGGCATGCTCTCTGCCCTGTGCGGGTTTAAACAATTCCCCACGCGCCTTTCAAGGGCGGCTTGCCTCGCTACCCCAACAAAGGTAAGTGCCTCAAAACGGCCTTGGGCGCGCCATTCCTGAAGCCAAACCCACATACTGCATGGCCGTCTGCAAGACACATGCAAACGGCTTGGATCTTTGGTTTTCATGACCCGTCTCGCAACATTTTTCGGACCAGTCAGCGCCGAGACAGAGGGGGTAGCCCGTCATGACCGCTGATGATCTGTGGAGGAGTATTCTGGCGGGCACTGAGATCCTGAAAAACCGCCCGAATTTTCGCTATGACCCTGTCTTTTGCGCGCGCTACTACCCGGATTTTTTCGCCAATCGAGCATGGCTTGTGCAGGTTTTGGAAAAAACCGTGATGCTCGGCAAACGCGGCGGCAATGCCTATCAGATGCTGCAAACCAGAGTGCCCAATATCGACCGGTCCGTGGCCGAGTTGGTGCGCGATCAGCGGCTGCGCAAAGCGCTGGATCAGGGCATGAAAGACGGCCACGAGCTTGCCTTTGAGCTGATGGCGCTTGGCGGGCCGATTGATCAGCAGATCGGGGATTTTTCCCAAGATCATTACTTCGGCGCCTACCCCGATATCGCGCAGACCGGCGTCTCTGGGTTGCGGCACTTCATTCAGGCCGGCATGGCGGAAGGGCGGCATTCGCTGCGCGATGTGAGGGCCAACCAGCACAAAGGCGCATTGGCGCTCGATCCGGAGAAACCGACCTGCCTTGTCTGCACGCATGATCTGACCAAAACGGGCGCACCGATCGTGGGATTGACCCTCGCGCGGGAAGCGGCACAGACCCACAATGTGGTGGTCCTGGCGCGACGTCCGGGCGAATTGCTCAAACCCTTTCTGGAAACGACAGTGGGCGTCTTTGTCAGCCCCAATCTCGATGGCGATCTGGAATACACCACGCTTATCGACCTTGAGACGGTGGATTTTGCGGTGCTGAACTCAGTTGAGACCTATCCGATTGCCAAAGCGATGGTGCGCCGTGGGATCCCCTTTGCGACCTATGTCCATGAATTCGGCGATTACACCAAGCCGTCCAAATTGATCTTTCTGACGCTCTTTTCCGATCTCTTGGTCTTTTCCTCAAAGATCGTCCGCGACAGTTGGGATGATGTGTTCAAAAGCGCGTCCTTTGACAAAGACGCCGACAGCATGATCCTACCGCAAGCGGAGTTGCAGATTGGGTCCGTGTCGCCTGACGCCTACGCCGAGGCGCGCGATCGCCTGTCCGGGCTTTTGGGTGTGGATTGCAGCACGCGGCGCATTGTCTATGGCGCGGGCGTCGCGCATTGGCGCAAAGGGACCGATCTTTTCGTACTCACAGCGCAGGAGGCACGGGAAAAGGACCCTGAGACGCTGTTTCTCTGGGTAGGCGACGGGCAGGACCACGAAGACGTTCATTTTGGTGTGTGGCTCGACAAACATTTGCGCGAGGCAGAGGTGAATTCGCCCGATGGAAATCTGTTTTTCCTGCCCGCAGGCGCGCATTACCACGACATCTGCAAGGCCGCTGATGCGTTCTATCTTTGCTCACGCCTCGACCCCCTGCCCAATGTGATTTTTGATGCGGCGAGATATGGCGCGCATATCGTGCTCTATGAAAACGCAAGCGGGTTTCACGACGGCAGTTATACGCAGGTGGAAAGCTTTCATACGGTTCCGTACGGATCGATCAGCGGATCTTGCGACGCGCTTCTGGCGGCACCGCGCAAGGTCCCCTCGCCGTCTGATGCATCCGACGCAGAGGATCCGGTGAACATCTTCGAGACGATCACCGCGACCCTGCAAACGTCTCTGAAAACCCGCCCGCAACCCGTTAGCACCCCGGGGCAGTATGACGTGGCCATAATGTTTTCTCCGGATCAGGCCGACCGTGAGGCGCGGATCAAAGAGCGTCAAAAGATCTGGTCCTACGGGCGCAGCTATGTATGGAAGTCGCTGGACGAGGCACAAGAGACGCTCGGGGCGTCAGAAAACTGGGTGCACAAAAACCTGCAAATTGACCGGTTTGCCTATGTCGATGCGCCTCCACGCTTCGATTATGCCATTCACATGCATGCTCATTACATCGACAACCTCACCCATGATTTCGGGCAGTACAAAGCGCTGAAAGATGCGCGCGACGTTGTGGTCACAACCGACAATCATGAAAAAGCCGCGCGCATTCAGGACATGGCACAAGAGGCCGACATCAAGGCGCGCACCTTGGTGGTGCCAAACAGAGGCCGCGATATTCTGCCGTTTATGGAGTTGTTCTCAAACGGTCAGGCCGATGACCGGGATATCTGGGGCCACATTCACCAGAAAAAATCCATCGGCACATCGCTCTCTGGCGATGTGTGGCACGGGTTCTTGATGGCGATCCTGATGGGCGACAAGACGCGGCTTTCTTCGGCCCTGAGCCAAATCCAAGGCGACGATGTGGGCCTTGTGGCGCCATTTGATCACTACCGGGTGGATTGGAGTGGGTCGCGCCGCCTCTTGCCGCAGGTTGCACCCAAGCTGCCTGGCCCCCTGCCCGAGCATCTGCTGCTCTTCCCGGTTGGCAACATGTTTTGGGCCAAGGGCTCTGTCGTGGCGCAGATGAACGCGCTTTTTGACGCCGATTACCCCTGGCCCAATGAGCCGCTGCCAAGTGACGGCACAGTGTTTCACCTCATTGAGCGTCTCTCGCCAACTGCCTGCGCAATGGCGGGATTGAAATCTGTTTTCCTCGAAAAAAGCGATCAGCAAAGGACGTAGGCGCATGCGGATCATCTTTCACATCGGGATGGGGAAGACGGGCACGACCTCTATTCAGAACGCCTTGGCGCAGAATGCGGCGGCTCTGGCCCGGCAAAAGGCGCATTATCTTGGCATGTGGTTTGACGGGGTGGATCAGAAGTTTCGCGGGTTAAAAGGGTTTGGCATGTTCGTCGCCCAAAGCGAAGAGAACCAAAAGCGTCACGCCCAGCACTTTTGGGATCATGTGAATGCCATCGCGAAAGACACCAAGGCCACGACATTTGTGTTTTCCAATGAAAGCCTCTTTCAGAATGGTCCTCGGCTCGCGCCCTTTTTTGGCGAACTGCAAAACCTGAGCGCTGAGCTGGATGTCATAGCCTTTGTGCGGGATCCGCGCGCGTGGCTGCCTTCGGCCCACACCCAATGGGCGCTGCGGCATAAAACCAATGAAGGCCCTCTCGAAGATTTCGCAACGAGTGCCAGGCGGCTCATTAAATTCTATGACGCCTTGCCTTTCTGGATCGAGCAGTTTGGCGACGCCGCACAGATCCGCCATACTGCGCTGGAACACGATGTCGTAGCGGATTTCGCTGAGACCACTGGGCTGATCCTCACGCCCCCTGCGACCCGTGCGTTGGAACGCTCAGAACCTGCAGACATCCTGCTTCGGGCGATGTTCAACAACCGCGTAGAGGGCACCGCCCTGCCCGAGCGCTTCAATCGCGTCATTCGTGACACAGAGGCCAACCCTGTGCCGTCCTTGGAGGACATCAAACGCGTCTGCTTCGATCAAAGCGCCGCAGAGACCGTGATTTCCGAAAACGCTGGCCTGTTTGAGTTTTTGCGCGACCGAACGGGCATCGACTTTGTCAATACCTCTGATGATCCCCCCGCCGAGCCAGACGACGCGGAGCTACAGCGCCGGGTGATTGACTATCTGATTGAGATTACGTTTGACCAAGCGCAGCGACTTAAACGCCTTGAACGCCTGGTGAGTGAGCTGCAAAAAGACTGACAGTTGTCTCGCCTTGGACGGTCTTAACAATACGGATTGTCGGGGTACACGATATGACCATGGCAAACGCTTTTTGCCCTAAGCCAACCGCGCGATGCTCTCATCCTGCAACAGATGCGGGCAGTGCTTTGATATCCGAGCCATGACACTGGCAAGCTTCTTTTCTCTACCGAATTTCGCATAGCAAAGCGCGCTTTGCCGAAGGATGCGGGGATGATTGGGAAAGCGGCGCAAAGCGAGGGCGCAGAGTTGCAGCGCGCGATTTTGCTTGTTCATTTCAAGATAACAGGCCACGGCGTCCGCCAAGCCATGAACATTGTCTGGATGATAGGCCTTGCCGGCTTCCTCGCTGAGAGTGGCCGCCACTGAGAGATCCCCGGCATCGCGCGCGGTCTTGGCACGGCCCAAGAGATGCTGGCGCCGATGATACCGCTCCTGTGCGAAAACATGGGCGGCGTGATCCCGCGCCTCTTCCTCACTCACACCCAATGCGCTGGCCAGATGGGTGGGATGCCAAAACCAATCTTCAAACCAGACACGGTGCCTAATGTAGCCTTTGGTCTCCAGAACCTTCCACACGTCCTTGCGGCTTTGCTCAATGCCGCCGTGCTCAACTGTCAGCAAAGCAAATCGGCATGTGTCAAAATCGACGCCTGAGAGGATCTCAGCCTCGCTGCCTTCAGTGTCGACGGACATGTAATCCACGACCTCTGGCGCGCTCGCCGAGGCCAGCATTTCGCCCACTGTGCGCCCATAGACCTCAATGACCTTGCCATCCTCAATCGCAGCGTTTCTTTTGCCCGCGTGAATATCGTCGTCATGGATGAAATCCACCAGACCACCGATCGCGCCCGCATCGACAAAGCGCAGTTTGCCGCCGCTCTCGGAGAATGCCGCATTGTTATAGGCGATAGCGCTGCGGTTTTGGCAGATCACTTTGTGCCAGCGGGGATTGGCCTCAACGATCATGCCGTGCCAGCCCAGCATCCGCTCAAGCAAAAGCGTATTGGAGTTCTCAACCCCGTCATGCCCGCCAATCTCAGCAAAAAAGCCGCCCGTTTTGAAACGCAGCATCTGCATGACCCAGTTGTCTTGATAGATCTGGGAGTATCGCGGCAAGGACAGGAACCAGACCTCTTCGCCCTTTAGATTTCTGGGCGATACATCAACCAGGTCCGGCGCGGCTTTGACCTCAAGATCAAGGCGTTTCAGGGAGAGGAAGACCGGTGTTTCGCCTTTGCGCTCGACAGTGATGCCAAGCTTGAGAGGTGCGTCATAAGCAATTGGTTTGATTTGAAAACTGCGGTGCAAGAGCATGTCGCCAAACTGCAGTTTTAGAAAGAGCGTCGTGTCGGACCACATCAGATCAACGCGGGTAAGATCCTCAGCTTTTGCCACTGGCCAATCTGTGTGATCGGGGGCTGCCTCTTTCAGAGCGTCGGCTTGGCGCACGTCAACGCTCACCATGTCCTGCAAGGCAACGGTGACAGTGAGATCAGATGCACCATCCCCCTGCAGCGTGATGTTCAAATCAAAAGGAGACGCGCCAAACGGCAGAGCAAGGTCAACGCGCGCGGACGCAACCTGATCCTTGGTCACGGTCAAGGCAGTCTTGCTGTCGATCTGAATTTTGTCGCCAGACTCGCGGCCCGGCACGACCAGACACTCACCCGCCCCGGATGCGTTTTGCGACACCAAGGTGTAACCAAAGATCGTGTCAGCAGACACCGACCAAAGATCGGGCGCAAATCCAGACCCGGCCTTTTGCTGACCGATTTGAAATGTCTCAAGCACCCGTGTCTTGGGCAAGTCAGCGTGGCGTTGATGGGCCAGCTTTCGCACCACGTGATAGACGTCGCGCGGCATCATGCGGAAATCCAGCAAACCGAACGTCTTTTCCTGCTGAAGGTCCCACGGCAGATCAATGAGCTTATACCAGTAACCCCTTGCAATCCTTTGAGTTTGCGCCATCCACTCCAGCGAAGCACGGGCGAACTCTGATTGCTGGAACTCATCGTTGTAGTGCGGGCCCGACACCTCCAGAGACCGCGCGCCATACTCGGTTACCCAGATCTCAAGCCCGTTCAGATCGGCCGCATCATATCTCTCAAAGAAGTCTTCGCAATGCTTTTGCGTGGCAGACAGAAGGGTCTTATCCGGACGATGATGAATGCGGAAATAGGGATACGGATGGAACGCGCAGGCATGGAAAAGCGGCAGGATTTCATTGCTGCGGGCGGCCAGGATTTTCGTCAGATCTCCCCAAAACTCCGGAATGAAGTAAAAGTGGCTGTGGGGCCCATCGGCGCGATACTTATTGTACTCGGCCGTCTTGGGCAGTCTGTTTGAGAGGGCTGGTGGGCGGTCGTCATGCCCGACAACCCCATCTTCGGCCATGGCCCCGATACATAAAGTGGCATTGGGCTGAACCTCTTTGATAGCGCGTGCGCCAGGCAGGAGAATGTGATCGACAAACTCTTCTGGCGTCCAGGGCCGGGCACCATTGTCAGTCTTCACTGAGAGATAGAAATCACTGGCATTGGGTTCGTTCCAAATCTCCCAATCCGTGATGGTCGGAAAGCGCTTTGCCACAAGCCTACAGTACCGCGCGAAACGCTCGGACATCGCGGAGGGATCGTGAAAATAGTCTTCGGCGACCGTGCTTGAGGGATGCACGAGATAGCCCAGCGGTTTGGCCGAGCCTGGCAGCGCCGCGAGCGCCCGATCAACGCGCGCGCAGGCCTGCGCGTTCAGCTTGCCATTGCCTTTGGGTTCGATCGCGGCCCAGGTGAGCGAGATCCGCACAGACCGCATGTCGAGCTCACACAGCCGATCCCCCAGCAGGTCCAGAGAGCCGCTCATCCTTACATGCGTCAGGGCCGGCGCGTTGATGCCAATGATCATGAGAGCTTTCGCGTTGTGGTTTTTGGCCTTGTAGCAAAAAGCACCCTCATGGCAACGCGTTTCCAGATGGGTGCTGGGCTGCTCTTTGTGGGGACAAAGCGGGGGCTGCGCCGATCCGGTGTTAGCCAGTATCCGCAACAAGCCCGTGGCTCTCGATCGCCGCGACGGCTGCGGCCTCATCATTGTCAGAGCTGTCGCCCGTGATCCCTAACGCGCCGATCACAACACCGTCGCGTTTGATCAACACGCCGCCCGGCACCGGGACCAGATGCCCGTCATTCAACGCATTCATCGCGCTGATGAAATAGGCCTGTTCCTGGGCGCGGTTGAAGAGCGCGTGGGATCCCAGCCCCATGGCCACGGCACCTTTGGCCTTTCCTTGGGCAATCTCGGCGCGCAGGTTGCTGGTAACATCTTCGCGCTGCAAGGCCACCAGATGCCCACCGGCGTCAATCACGGCGATTGTCAAAGGCTTCATATTCCGTGCCCGCCGATAGGTGAGCGCTGCCGCGATCAAGCCGTTGGCCAGGTCCAGGTTCATAAAATGCCTCTCATACCTTTGATCCGCCGCATGGGGCATGCGGTGCGCCGGGTCTACTCGCCGTAAAAATACTCCACCAGGAAGAGCGGAATAGATGGAATGTAGGTGCACATCAACAGCACCGTCAGCAGCACCGCGATGAAGTAGATATTGACCTTGGTCACATCCCAGATATTGGCCCGCGCCACCGCGCAGGCGGTGATCAGAACGCTGGCCACAGGGGGTGTCTGCTGCCCAATGGCCAGGTTGAGCGTGACGACCAGACCGAAGTGGATCGGGTTGATGCCCACAGCGTTGATCAACGGAATGACAATCGGCACGACGAGGATGATGGCCGCCGCTGAATGCAGGAAAAACCCGATGATCAGGAAAAAGAAATTCAGGATCAGCAGCACCAGCCACTTGTTGTCTGTGATCGCGAGGATGCCCGCGGCCAGTTCCTGAGGGTATTGCGCCCGGGTCAGAAACCCACCCATGACCACGGAGGCCGCCACAAGCAGCATCACCACCGCCGTCTGCATGCCACCGTCCAGCATGGCGCGTCTAAGGTGTTTGAGATCCACCTGCCGGTACCACAAGCTGATCAGGATCGCGGCGAGCACCGCCAGCCCGGCTGCCTCGGTCGCGGTCACGTAGCCGCCAAAGATGCCGCCCAGAATGATCACCGGGAGGGCGAAGGTCGGCAGAGCGTCAATCGTCGTGGCCCAGAGCCTGCGGCCGGAAAATGCCTCTTCCCGAGGCAGGTCATAGCGCCGTGCGAAGTAGTAGGCGACACCCATCAGCCCTGCCGCGCCCATGAGACCCGGAACAACGCCCGCCACGAAAAGCTGTTCGACAGAGACATTGGCGGATGTCGCGTAAAGGATCATCGGGATCGATGGCGGGATGATGATGGCCAAAGACGCCGAAGAAGATGTCACCGCAGCAGACAGTGCCGCCGAATACCCGCGCTTTTTCATTTGCGGGATCATGACGGAGCCCATGGCGGCCACATCGGCCACGGCGGAGCCCGAAATCTCGGCAAAGAACAGCGACACGCCGATGTTGACATGGGCCAGACCACCGCGCACGAAGCCGATGATCGC
>ERZ1740065.124-NODE-124-length-34084-cov-15.551559_pt1 | contig 34084 bp, 29 predicted proteins | sample MGYA00581738_ERZ1740065 | MGnify/ENA primary metagenome ERZ1740065 (study PRJEB43018, sample SAMN04849749) | marine metagenome | isolation source: floating plastic debris | place: Pacific Ocean | collected 2008-09-01 | study: EMG produced TPA metagenomics...
CCCACCTGGGGACGGGGTGTTTCGCTGCTGAGGGGCAACCCCGCATCTGTCCAAGCATGGATACCCCCATCCAACAGGGCAATATTCTCGTGACCGAGATACCGCAGCATCCACCACAGGCGAGCGGCAAAGGCAAACCGAGACGCATCGTAAATGACAACAGGCGTCTGGGGATTAGACTGAATCCCTAACAGATTTAGCTGATCGACAAACGTGGGCCAGTGGGGCAGCGGGTGGCGCCCCCCATGGGCTTGAACAGCACTAGAAAGATGGCGGTTGAGGTCTAGATAGTAGGCTCCAGGGATGTGCCCAGCATCGTATTGCTGCTGTCCCAGGTCTGGCTCTGGCAAAGAGAATCGACAGTCGATAACAATTAGACCAGTGTCGAGATGGTCTGCCAACCACTGGGGACTGACGATGGAAGTATTTGTTAGATCAACAGGGTGCTCTGAGGAAGAAGCCAAGGTTTTTGTGCAGGCAAAGGTGCAGGGCAAAGGTGCGGGGCCAAGATGGTGTTCATTATAATTCTGGACGTTGCAGATAATGGGTAGTTAATGGTTGACTCTGATGACTTTATCCCGGAAGTAACGGGGGATGGTTCGGCAACGTTCTATTCGCAGGAGTTTGGTGAGCATTTCCACTGTCGCCATGGGGCCTATACTGACGCCCAGCGCAACTATGTGGATGCGGCGAATATTCCTGAGCTGGCCAAGGCGGATCGGTTAGCGATTCTGGATGTTTGTTACGGTCTGGGATACAACACAGCGGCGGCTCTAGATACGATTCAGCGGATAAATCCTGACTGCCAGGTGACGATTCGGGCGTTGGAGATTAATGGTGCGGTGGTGCGGGGTGCGATCGCAAACACCCTCCACCACCACTGGACCCCAGCTACCCAAGAAATACTGGCTACCCTAGCCACAGATCACCGTTACCACAGCCCCCCATTAGACATCCAGCTTATCCTCGGTGATGCTCGCCAAACGCTACAGCCCTTAGCATCCGAGGGCTGGCAGGCCGATGCCATTTTATTTGATCCCTTTTCCCCCACCCGCTGCCCCCAGCTTTGGACGGTGGAGTTCTTCACCCTGGTTGCCCAGTGCCTGGACCCTAGCGGCATTTTGGCCACCTACTCCTGTTCCGCCGCCGTCCGCTCAGCCATGGGGCTAGCGGGATTAAACATCGGCTCATTGCCAGGGATAGGCCGCCACTGGCCCTGCACCATCGCCACCAAAGACCAGCGTCCCCTGCCCAGTCTATCTCAGCAGGAGCAAGAGCACCTACAAACCAGGGCCGCCATTCCCTACCGTGACCCCACCCTGAGCGCCACCGCCAAAGCAATTGTGGCCCAGCGAGAACAGGAACAGCAGCAATGTCATTTGGAACCAACTGGCGCCTGGCGACGACGTTGGTTAACGGGGCATCAACGCCCAAAGTAGGCCAGCGCACTTGGGGAGTCCAACCTCAGCGCGGTATACTCCTCCCGTAATTTTCGAATTTTTTAAGCTAACGTTTACTCTAATAATTCCTATGACTCACCCATTGGCAGTGGCTGTATTAGCAGCAGGTAAGGGAACCCGGATGCGATCGCAACTGCCCAAGGTACTCCATCCCTTGGGAGGTCGCACCCTGGTGGAAAATGTACTGGCCAGTTTGGACCAGGTACAGCCCGAGCGTCAAATCGCCATTGTCGGATACTTGGCCGACGAGGTGCGCTCCGCCTTGGCCCACGTCAGTGAGTTAGAGTTTGTCGAACAAACGGAACAGCTAGGAACAGGCCATGCTGTGCAACAGGTGATCCCAGCATTGGCAGGGTTTGAGGGGAATCTGCTTGTGCTCAACGGCGATGTGCCGCTCCTACGGCCTGAGACCATCGCCAAAATGGTACAAACCCATGTGGACAACAACAATGCAGCCACAATTTTAACCGCTCAGTTTGATGACCCCACGGGCTATGGACGGGTGTTTTGCGACGACAACTATATTGTCTCTGAGATTATTGAACACCGCGACTGCACCCCAGACCAGCGCAACAACAAGCGCATTAACTCAGGTATCTACTGCTTTAACTGGCCCAAGCTCATGACGGTGCTGCCCCACCTCAAGTCCGACAACGATCAGAATGAATATTATCTGACCGATGTGGTGAAGGACCTGGCCCCAGTGATGGCCCTGGATGTTGACGATATCGAAGAGATTTCTGGCATCAACAACCGCAAACAGCTCTCAGATGCGGCCACCGTTCTACAGGACCGCATCAAAGATGAGCTCATGCTGTCTGGCATCACCATGATTAACCCCGATAGCATTACCATCGATGCCACGGTCTCTGTCGCACCAGATGTAGTGATTGAACCCGAAACCCACCTGCGTGGCACCACCACCATTGCCGCTGGCTGTCACATTGGCCCTGGCACCCTGATCGAAAACAGCGCTATCGGAGCAGGCACAACCGTTCGATATTCTGTTGTTAGCGATAGCACCATAGAAGGGGCTGGCCAAATTGGCCCCTACACCCACCTACGCAGACAGGCCATCCTCGGTGAGGGCTGCCGCGTTGGCAACTTTGTTGAGATCAAACAGTCTCAGCTGGGTAACAACACCAATGCCGCCCACCTATCGTATTTAGGGAATGCCACCCTGGGGGATAAAGTCAACATTGGCGCAGGCACCATTACGGCCAACTATGACGGCGTTAATAAGCATCCTACGGTAATTAAGGACAACACCAAAACCGGCTCCAACAGTGTGTTAGTGGCTCCGGTGACCCTGGGTGAAAATGTTACGGTTGGCGCAGGGGCGGTGGTGACTAAGGATGTTGATGCCAACTGTCTGATTGTTACCCGCGGAGAGCGACGGGTAATCAAAGACTGGCAACCTAAGCTTACAAATAAGAACGCCCCTAAAAAGTCATAAGGGCCAAATCTAATCGTTCCAACGACGGATATTCAGCCACGGATATTCACCGTTGGAACGATTGATAGCGCTCCTAACGGACGGCCGTTTCTATAAACTGTCGTCCACACTCTTTACACAGATAGTTTTGTTTACTCTGGCGACGGCCATTTTTCTTGATATTCTGGGAATGACAGCTTGGACAAGAGATTTGTAAAACATCAGACGTCTTAACAACGTTTTTTGACTGGGCAAACACCTGCACAACCCGCATTTTACTCAGTTCTAAATGCTGTCTGATAGATTGAGTGGCCGCCTCAGTATCTCGATTTGCAATGGCATGAAACAACTGCCAATGTTCGGTATGGATGGCCTCTACATCAATGGGCACTTGTAAGATTTGTAGCCGTAGCAGCTTCACCTGGTTTGACAACTGCTCGAGCAGGGATAGCAGCCAAGGATTTTGCGAACTTTCAGCAATCAGCCGATGAAAGTCATAGTTGAGCTTCAGCTGCTGTAGACTCTGATGATCGTGCTCGGGGGCTGACCGGTTGTCAGCCTTAACTTGCTCGTTGAAAATTGCCTCGGATTGGACTAAAGTTTGCTCCAATGCCTGAATTTGAGCTGACGTAGCATAGCGACAAGCCCCTTCGACGGCCAGCTGTTCTAAGGCAATTCGGCAATCATATAGATGGATTGCACTATCTAAAGAAATCTCAACAATCGTCACACCGTCTGGAGAGTCAATCGTCAGCAACTGTTCTTGCTGCAATCGCCGAATGGCTTCTCGAATGGGTGTGCGGCTAACGTCAAGCTGCTTGGCCAGCTGACTCTCATTTAAGCGCTCTCCTAACCCTATCTCCCCAGACAAAATGGACGTCCGTAGAGCCAGGTAAATCCGTTCGTGTAGGGGTTGAGAAAAGGGCTTACTAACCAATTGCTATGGACTTCAAACAACACTTGCATCTGTAATCTAGCCGATTACCTAGGGACTTAGAGCAAGCGTGTAAACTTTTTTAAAGGATTGGAAAAGACTTTGCTGCCGATAGGTTCAAAAGCTGTTGAGAGGTCCACCGAGCATTAGGTCTTGGCCGATTATCCTTGTCTAAATTAGCGCCGTAGGCGTTGGCAAGACTCTGACTCATGTGAACGAGCCGTGATACGGTCCATAGGTTTGACGATTGATTTCTCACCATTGTGTAGCGTCCTGGTTTGTGTAGAGTTTTGATACTCCCACAATAAAAAAATATGACGACAGATACCAATACTGGCTCGAATCATTTACATGAATAGATTAGATGGACTGTCTCAATTCACTCGCCAGGTGATTACAGGTTTCGATCAGTTTCTCCATTTGGACAGTGACTAGTCGCCCCTGGTCAATCACCTTTCTGCCATTGATAAAACTGTAGTCGACTGAGGGGGGCTGACAAAAAATGAGGGCGGCGACGACATCGTGATGGCTGCCGACAAATGCTGGAGTATCTAAGTTAAAGGCAATGAAATCGGCTGACATGCCAGGGGCTAGGTAACCAATGTCGTCTCGTCCTAAAACGGCAGCCCCTCCCCGGGTTGCCAGTTCTAAGGTTTCACGGGCAGTGATGGCAGCGGCCGATTGCTCACGCACACGGGCCAGTAAGAAGGCGGTACGGGCCTCCTGCAACAGGTGGGTGGCATCGTTAGAGGCGGCTCCATCGACACCGATACTAACGGGCACACCTGCTGCCAGCAGTTTACGAATAGGTGCAATCCCACTGGCAAGGCGCATGTTGCTACAGGGACAGTGGGCCACGCCGGTGTGGGTCTGGGCAAATTTTTGGATGGCGGCATCGTCTAGTTGAACACAGTGGGCATGCCAGACATCGTCCCCAAGCCAACCGACAGATTCGGCATAGTCTCCGGGTCTCAGCCCAAATTTCTCTAAGCTGTAGTCCACATCGCTTTGATTTTCGGCCAGGTGGGTGTGGAGTCGCACGCCTGGATAGGTGCGGGCTAGGGCCGCTGACTCGCGCATTAAATCGGGCGAGACTGAAAATGGCGAACAGGGTGCCAAGACTAACCGCAACATAGAATGGCGACTGTTGTCGTGGTATGTCTCAATTAGTCGCTGTGAGTCTTTGAGAATAGCGGCTTCTGGTTCAACCAGGCTATCGGGGGGGAGTCCCCCCTGGCTTTCGCCGACGCTCATGCTGCCTCGGCTAGCGTGAAATCGCAGGCCAATTTCTTGAATGCCTCGAATTTCATCATCGAGGGTGCAATCGTTAGGAAAAATGTATAGGTGGTCGCTAGCGGTGGTGCACCCAGAGCGCATTAACTCGGCGGCAGCCATCTGGGCACTGGCATAGATGGCATCACTGGTGAGATTTGCCCAGATCGGATAAAGCGTTTGTAGCCAGGTAAAGAGATCGCAGTTTTGGGCAGCGGGGACAGCCCGAGTCAGGGTTTGGTAAAAGTGATGGTGGGTATTGATCAGTCCAGGTAAAACAATATATCGGCCTTGGAAATCCACCACCTCATCAGCGGTTACGGGTAAAGCCTCAGTGGGGCCGACTTGTTGAATAACATTGTCTTGAATATATAGCGCCCCATCGTTAATTTCCTGTCGCTGGTCATCCATGGTGACTAGCGTATGAATGTGTTTGACCAGCAGAGTTCCCATTACAGTCCTTAGAACTTTAGAACAACTAACTCAACTAACTTCCGCGATATGTACTATACGACCATGGAGACACCAACAGCGGCACATGATAGTGAGCCGCTGCATCAGCAATGCCAAACCGAATGGGTACCCGGTCTAAAAAGGAGGGCTGGGGCAATTCTGGATAGAGGGGAGCAAAGTAATCGCCAATCCAGAATTGCAGCTCATAAATGCCAACCGCCATGGTATCTGCGGCTAAAAGCGGGCTATCTGTGCGGCCATCGGCATTGGTAATTTGGGTAGAGAGACAGGACCTGTTTTCTCCATCAGTTTCGCCATCAATCCGATAGAGCTGCAATTTTACCTTCGCAGCCGGACAGCCCCTTGCTGTGTCTAATATATGGGTGGTGAGTTTGCCAATCGACTGTTCTGCCATGTTAGTGCATTGGCCCCAGCAAGATTGTTTCAGAGATGGCGTTCATAATTTTGGTGCCGTCTTCAGAGGCTAGATCGGCATACCACTGTTGGGTTTTATCTGGAACTTTGCCGTGGGTCATCTCTGAGCGTTTACGGGCTTTAAGAATAATCTGGGCAACTCGCTCTAGACGACTAGATTGATAGCGTTCTAGCGCGTCGGTTACGCTGATATTGGTGGTAAATAGCCAGTTTGCCAGGGTCCAGGCGTCTTCCATGGCTTGGCAACCGCCCTGGCCTAGGTCAGGCGCAGTACTGTGGGCCGCATCGCCAATTAGGGCAACTCGACCGTTGACCAGTGTCTTTAGGGGTTCGATATCGTGAATTTCTACCCGGTTTGTTTTGCTGGGTTCTAACTGTTGGATTAATGCCTGTACCGGGTTTGCCCATCCTTTAAAGTGTTCCGATAGTTCCTGGCGATAGTTTTCAGGAAGATTCTCTGTGCCTTTGGGTAAGGGGACATCTAGAAAGAAGTAAAAATGATTGTTGCCAACGGGCATGACAGAAGCTCGCTGACCATCGGCAACGTAGATATCCCAGCTATTGGGCGGTGCTAACTCATCACTGACGGGGACTAGCCCATTCCAATTCACGTAGCCCACATAGCGACGCTCTGTTGGGCTGCCCAAGACATGTTTGCGAATAATGGAGTGGGTGCCATCGGCCCCGATCACAACATCGCCGGTGGCTCGATGACCGTCTTCAAATATGGCGGTGGCACTGTCGGGGGTTTGTTCAATGGCGACACAGCGTTTGTTTAGCTGCACCCGCTCGGCGCCAACGGCGTCTAGCAACATTTGCTGTAAATCGGTGCGCGCGACCGGATAGGGGGCCTGCCCCACCCGAGCGACCAGGGGGGATAGGCTAAATCCGGTGAGCAAATTGCCGGTTTTGCCCTCGTAGTAGGCCATGTGTTCCATGGGACCGCCGATGGTTGCGATCGCATCTCCTAACCCCAAACGATTTAATACCTTCACCCCATTAGACCACAGCGAAATCCCGGCCCCTGCCGGTCGCAGAGCACTCACCCGATCGTAAATTTCCACATCGTAGCCAGCTTGCTGCATCGCGATGGCGGTGGTGAGCCCCCCCATACCCGCACCCACAACAATGACCTTTAGCTTTTCCATAGGAGCCTGAGTAGTTGAGTTCGCTGCATTGGGCCGATTGCCATAGGACTTAAGGGGCTTGCCTTCCTAAAATGAAAACTGTGTTTGCAGGTTGAAAATGTGGATATCAGGATTGTCCCCAAAATTGTTAGCATTCTGAATCCAATAATAGGATGGCACAATGGCAAAGTTGTTAGTCAACGGATAGCGAAAGGAAACTTCAAGTTCCTCCTGCACGGCCCCGTCACCCCCGCCCGAAATCAGAAAGTCACGGCCATCGATCACATCAAAGGGCTGTAAATAGGAAATTGTTGCCAGGGAGCCGGGCTTGAGCAAGTCATGAAACGCTAACCCTAGCTGGAGAGACTGGGCATTGACTTCACCCTCAGGGAGGCCAGGGGTACGCACCTGCAAATTAGTACTCCCATAGCTATAGCGGCCAAACAGACCCAGCCAATTGAGCGGTTGCCAGTCAAAATTGAACAGTAGGGTATCGGCAGTGGCACCGTCTAAGGGGCCACCAAAACCATCATCCGCAAAGCCATAGAGGGGTTCACTAACGGCACCACCCACAAACCCATTGGCGTTGGATTCTAATTCACTGCGGTTATAAAGAAATCTAAGGGTTAAGTCATCCGTGGGATAGACTTCCGCCTGGGCGGTCAGCGTATTGGCCCCATTAAACAACCCTCGCGATGGGTCACTCGCTGAACTTCCCTGAATAAATTCCGTGGCTTCAGCCAGGTAACCGAGGGTCAGCTCCACTTTATCAAACACATCCCACTCAACCACCACACCAGCACCTCGATCTACCGCATTGACCTGGGTGCCGCCACTGGAGTTAAAGCTGTTGGCACCAGTGACTAGAAACGTGTATTTATTATTGTCAAAGTGCCGGTACCAGTTGATTTTGGGACCTGCAGTGATAAAGACCCTGTCTCCGAGTGGAAACGAGTAAAACGCTTCTCGAAGAATCACCTCGTCTTCTAGACGCCCCCCCTGCTGTGCCGTAAACGGAGTGCCAAAGGTATTAAATAACCCCGCAGACGCCAGACTGTTTGCCGGTGCCGTACCATCTCCCACAGCCAGCTGTAGTATGAGCCTGTCTTCACCGGTAAAGGATGTTAGCAGATTGAGCCAGGTTAAATAGCTAAAGGTGACCTCAGGATCATCCGTAATGGTCCGAACAACCGGATCGCCATTGGCATCACGGGCAGGGGCGAATACGTTTATCCCCTCCGCCTGGATGTCTCCACTGGTGGTTATCCCCGTTAGATGGCTAAAGACCCTACCCCGAAGTTTTGTTGTCGTTGAAAATTGATTGTCCTCCAGGGTGGCCACAGTGGTCTCCAACCCATCGAGTCGCAGCCGAATTGCCGCTAGTTCTGTGGCAAAGTCTTCCTGTAAGCGTTGAATGGTTTCTAAATCTGAGTCAGCTGGATCTGTCAGGAAAGTAGTGACATCCAGGCAAGATCTTAATCCAGCTGCAAACTCATAGCGAGTGATGGCTTGCTCCCCACGAAACACACTGTCTGGATAGCCTTCGAGACAGCCATAGTCTTCCACCAGCCGGGTTAATGCTACATAGGCCCAGTCTGTCGGCAGGACATCATCCAGCTCACTGACACTGGTAACTTGAGCAAGGTTAATGGCGGCAGGCAACAACTCGGCCCCACCGGCATTGTTCTCAGAGGCGGCACCATCCACCGATTCAGTACTGGGCAAATCAGCTCCAGCTGAACCGATCAGCGCATCCATCTCTATCTGTTCATCTGCCTGAACACTGCCGGCTAAAACATTAATCAAAGCACCCGCTATCAACAACACTTCACAGAAAAACACAGGACTCCATGGGGCCTGCCTAACCCTTGACACCCTTGACATCTATTTAATTCCCCACACCATGGAATTTCTTTGTCTGATTACGCTAACAGCAAGCTATAGATGCTGACTGTATACAGAAGAACTTTTTTTGTTTCCTACATCACCTTAAATACTAAATACAAAGACATAGGGTGACTATTAGTCTGTCGAGAAACACAAGGCTATGAAGCATTTGTGGGTTGCCACCATACACTCACACCACCGGGGATAAAGCTTAATAAAAAGGAGAATTTTGATGAGCGAGCAAGAGGGACTGATTCAATATCCAGACGAAACGGTGGCAGAGTTACCACCTGAACCTGCGATCGCAACGCCTACGGACCTCATTTATGGATTAGACTCCAAACCACCATTACGAGATGCGCTCTTTGCAGCCGTTCAGCACGTTTTAGCCAGTTTTATCGGCATCATTACTCCCTCCTTGATCATCGGTGGTGCCCTGGGGTTAGACCCCGACGACCGAGCCTATCTCATCAGTATGTCTCTATTTGTTTCAGGTATTGCCACCTTTATTCAAACCCGGCGTATCGGGCCTATCGGGTCAGGCTTGTTGAGCATCCAGGGTACAAGCTTTGCCTTTATCGGTCCCATTATTGGTGCCGGGACCGCGGCTGTTGCAGGAGGAGCCACACCAGCCCAGGCATTAGGTCTCATTTTTGGCATGTGTCTGATCGGCTCATTTATTGAGATGGTGTTTAGCCAATTTATCGAGGTGATCAGCCGAGTAATTACCCCTTTAGTCACGGGTACCGTAGTGATGTTGATTGGCCTAACCCTAATTAACGCTGGCGTTTTAGCCATGGGGGGCGGTGCCCTTGCCAAACAGAATGAAACCTATGGCAGCGCCCAAAATGTATTCCTATCCCTGTTAGTACTCGCCATTATCATTATCCTCAACAGCAGTCGCAATACCTTTCTCCGCATGGCGTCCATCGCCATTGGTTTAATCGTTGGCTACATTGTTGGCCTATCGATGGGGCTGGTGGATTTGAGCCGGCTGAGTCAAATGTCGATATTCACCCTACCCATCCCCTTCAAGTATGGCTTTGGGTTTAATCCGACTGCGTTTATTCCCTTTGCGTTCTTATATCTAATTACGACCATCGAATCGATTGGTGACCTAACAGCTACGTCAGTGGTCACCGGACAGCCCATTCAAGGCGAAACCTACTTTCGTCGTATGCGGGGTGGCGTTTTAGGCGACGGTCTTAACTCTTTCATCGCCGCCGTGTTCAATACATTCCCCAACACCACATTTAGTCAGAACAATGGCGTCATTCAACTCACTGGTATTGGTAGCCGCTATGTCGGCTATTTTATTGCCGTTATCCTTAGCATCCTGGGTCTGTTTCCCATTATTGGCGGTATCCTACAGGCCATTCCTCAACCCGTTTTAGGCGGTGCAACCATCATTATGTTTGGGAGTGTGGCTGCCGCCGGGATCAAAATTGTTTCATCCATTGAAATTGGCAGACGTGAGACCCTAATTTTAGCGACTTCTCTAGGGTTAGGGCTAGGGGTCACCTTTGCTCCAGACTTACTGACAGGTATGCCCGTTTTAGTCAAAAATATCTTTGGTTCAGGCATCTCTGCCGGCGGGATTTGTGCCCTAGTGTTAAATATTCTGTTACCAGGAGAACGTAGGTAACAGAATATTAGTTTGGCGCAGACGGATAACAGCCGAAAATCAATCAACTAAATCACACAGCCGAAATCGAGCAATTTTAAAAATCTCTGATAGAGCTGTTTTAATCTCATCGTCTCTGGAATTGTTAAGACGTTTTTCAAAGTCTGCCAGTACTCTTCCACGGGTTTGGCCCTTAATCGCCATGACAAAGGTTAAACCAAATTTCTGCCGATAGGTCTGGTTCAACCCTTTTATCCGTTCATACATGGGCTGACTGATTTGATCAAACCCAACACTGGCCTGCTCTTGAACAGACGCAGCCGCCATCTTACTCTGGCTGCCCAACTCCGGATGAACATTGATCAGCTCAATTTGTTTAGATAATGGCATTTGCTCAACAATATCCACCATTTTGCGATGGAGATCGAATACATCGACAAAGGGGCGTTCATCCCAAACCTGCTCAGCAATGCTAGGAGTCTCTTCAAAAATACTGCCCAGCACCCCTACAAAGTCATCCTGTCCCATTTGATTAAGCGTTTCAATTGAAACTTGCATAGATGGTTTACTCGGATTCTAAATTTGTCCGTTCATGGGCCAGCTCTCCTAAAATATAGGTCGCCTGAACCACCCGATCATCCCCCATCATCACCAGAGAGAAAACCCGATCTGCCAATTCCGTCAGGTCCCTCGGGGTGTCAGGAGCATTGCGAAAGGCCATCAGTGGTGTAGCTCGTGGGTCAAGCACAATAAAATCTGCGGCCTTGCCAAGGTCAAAGTTACCAATGGTGTCGTCTAAACACAGCGCCCTCGCACCACCCAGGGTAGCTAAAAATAACGCCTTAAAAGGAGAAAGCGTCTGATGCCTCAGCTGTGCCACCTTATAGGCCTCATTAGCAGTTTGCAATAGTGAGAAACTTGTTCCCGCACCCACATCTGTTCCCAGACCCACTTTAACCGGATACTCTGTGGATTTTGCCTGTTCTATCTTAAATAGACCACTGCCAAGAAACAGATTTGACGTTGGACAAAAGGCAATGGCTGCCCCAGCCTCCGAAAGTCGCTGAAATTCCCCATCGCTCAGATGCACCCCATGGGCAAAGATCGAGCGTTCCTTAACCAGCCCCGCCTGAGCATAGGTGTCAAGATAGCCCTGACAGTCAGGAAAAAGCTCTTTCACCCAGGCCACCTCATCCACATTCTCAGACACATGGGTATGCAGATAAACATCTGGAAATTCTTGTAGCAGTTGCCCCGCTAACCGTAGTTGTTCATCGGTGGAGGTAATGGCAAACCGGGGGGTAACCGCATAGCGGAGGCGGCCTCGCCCATGCCATTTTTGGATCAGAGCTTTAGTCTCTTGATAAGAAGATTCTGCCGTGTCACAGAGCGCCGCTGGCGCGTTCCGATCCATCATCACCTTTCCAGCAATCATGCATAGGTTACGCCCCTCTGCCGCTTCAAAAAAGGCATCCACAGATTGCGGAAATACGCAGGCAAACACAAGGGCTGTGGTGGTACCATTGCGCAACAGCTCATCTAGAAAAATCTCTGCTACATTACGGGCATAGGCTTTATCTTTAAATTTTTGTTCAGTCGGAAACGTATATTGATTGAGCCATTCCAGGAGTTGTTCTCCATAGGCAGCGATCATACCGGTTTGGGGATAGTGGATATGGGTATCGATAAATCCCGGCATAATTAGCCGATTGGAATAGTGCGTAATCGCAATCTCTCCATACTCGGCGCATAAATCCCCATAGGCTCCAAACGCCTCAACTTTACCGTCGGCCAATACCAGCAGTCCATCTGCCACATAGCGCACGCTCTCGGCTTCAGATACATAAAAGGGATCGTCAATAAAATCTAGAAACGCGCCGCGAATACCCTTTAGCTGGAGTTGGCTCGATTGGCTTTTTAAGAAAGACATTAGATCAAAGGAATGTTGAAGCCTGTAAGTGGGCGATCCCCATTAGCAAAAGAATTAACTGCCCTACTTATAACAGTGTCTACAGCGATTGTGGAAGCTCGGTTAAGCCCCTGACACCAAAATACCACCAGCAACAATTAACCCGGCTCCCACCAAAAGCTGTAGTGGATTTACCGCACGCCACTCGGCAAAGATGACCAGCGCCAGCCCCGACGTTACCAACGTATTCATGTTATACAGGGGCACTAATTTTGCTAGGGGTGCCTGGTACTTGAGCAATCCTAAAACAACGCAGCCGGTTCCCACCCCCCAGAAGACTCCTTGCATAGATGACGATGCCACGGCCATTAACGATGGCACATTACCCGGCAGAAGCACATTAAATAGTAGCCCGGTAATGCTGACGGTAATACCAATAACAAATAGATGTCCACCAACCGACATGCCAGCATTGGTGCTGCTTTTGGCAAATACGCTAGACACACCATAGAACAGAGCCGGTAGCAGCCCACCAACCATTAGCCCTAGCAGATTTGATGTCATCCTGACTGACCCTATACGAGACAAATTACCCGCTCAGTATATGGGGTATTTGAGCCAGCGAACGGTATCTAGATCGTCCCCAAGGGCTTGCCAACGCCTAAGGGGCTTCAAATCTAAATGGGGGCAGATTAATCGTTGGACCGTTGGGTAACCCGATGGCTACCACAAACTGCTCTTGCCAGTAGCCAATAACCTGGGCGTACACATAGGTAACGGCTGTTTCTTGGGTCAGGGCAGAACGCGACAACGGTTCCTGCTGATCGCTGACCGTTAGCTCAATCCCCAGGGGCAGGGTCTCCCCCGGTGTTGGCCCCAAAATCAAAAACAAACTCCACTCGGGGATATCGCCTGTCATCAGAGGCCAGACCAAAGCATAGAGACGGCAGGGAAATCCAGCCATATTAATTTCTTTAAATGCACCCCGCGCTCGCTGGGGGATAGCAATATCCTGGGATGCTAGCTCCTCTATGATGTCTTCAATTTCTGCTTTTACAGGACGAAATCCCTGGGCTGGGGTCAACGGTGGTAACAATTCCCAAGCCAGCTGCTCAGCGATGGTGTCTAGTTCCCCTTGCAGCCACTTGCCAGCATTGACCACCCCCATAGCAATCGTCTCCACCATCTCGCCGATGTGGTCAGGGACTGTGGGTTGGAGGATAGTCTCCGAGTCTAAACAATTTAGATATAGCAAAAGCTGCTCTGGAGTCACCGTAAACCGCTCAAGGGGAATATCATACCCCTGGGCAGTTGAGTCAGGCAGCAGCTGCCGTAGCTGATCGTGCCGCAGACCGGTCACCACACGGACTTGATCGACCTCTTCCTGTACATCTACCAAAACATATAGATGAGCTGCCTGCTCCCCCACAGCAGCAGCTGAGATCCTCACCGTATCGTCACTTAGCCCCCCCATGGGTAAGACACAAAGGCGATAGTCTCCCACTGTTAGATTTACCTCTGAGGCTGGAGCTATGTTTTTGGGATATGTGGAGACCAGACCAGCCGCATCAAGCCACTGTTGCGCGCCGGCCACGGCCAATGCTCTCAAAAAAGTTTGCCATTGGCTGTCGCCGTCCGGAATATCTTGGCAAATGTCTGTAGCCCACTGTGTAGAGGCGGTAGATAGCATAACTGTATCTGTTGATAGGGGAATAACGTCAAACTGTTGGATACCGAGAGATGGGGTATTCATGGCGTGGAGAAGGGCTATGGCCGGTTAAATTAACTAGAAAAATTTAATTTAAATAACAGAGATAGATAAGCTATTAAATAGCCGGGGCCGAAACGGTTTTACACAGGCGACGAGAAAACACGCTGTTGGCCGTACGATTTTTAGGTATTTGTGCCTCAGAAGCAGCTTCCGCCATCACAGAGTCTGTTTCTTCAAGCAAAATATGATCCAACTGCTGGGCGATCTCAGTCAGTCGGTCGGCAGAAATATGTTGTAGTGCATCGGTTTGTACCTGTGCTTTCAGTTGGGTTAGCCAGTAGATACACACCTTTGCTCGAAACTGTTTGAGCTGTAGCAAACGGGTAACTTTTACTTGGTTGGTTAACCCCAGCTGTTTGGCTATTACCCCCATGGATAATCCCTGACAGTGAAATAGCGTGAGCGCCTGTCGATAGACCCTATCCTGGGGCGGTTTTCGTTTTTGATAGGTGACACTGTAGGTCTGTATAGTCTGTTCAATTGCCTGATCAAGGCTGGTAATAAAACGAGTGCGATACCGCTGTAGAAAATCATCCTGGGACTGTTCCGCATCGTCTGATACGGGCGATGAGAGGTTGGCAACCCCCGACTCGGTACTGTCTAAGGACTGGGTGAGGGGAGTGCGACGACGGACGGCAATGCGATACTGGCGCAGCTGATCCGCCAGGTCATGGAGCCTGGCAAACACCAGGTTGGGTACCTCGTTGGGGACAATTTGTTGAAGTTGCTCATCGGTGGGGTCAATACAGCGACGGGCCCTCCCCTGGCGCTGTTTTAGCCGATCGCTCCGATAGACCCGGTGGTAGGCACTAAGTAGCTGGCTGGCGGCGGCTAACTCACTTTGGCTAAGGTGGGGAAGTGCCTTGGGCAGCTGAGGGATACGGGTATCGTTAAGAATGGCCCAGGGACTAATGCGATACAGCCCTTGTTCCATAAAAAAACGATTGAGGCTGGGGTGACTCTTGGTTAGTCGACTGGCCCAGGTACCTAAGGCCGATTGACTAGGATCGTACTTAGCCAAAATTTGCATCGTCAGGGATGGATAGGTAGAAGCAATCTGTCCGTCATCATCCAGGGTTAGGGGCCACAGGTCTGCTGCGGTAAAGCTGTAGGTTTCACCAAACTGCCGTGCTAGCTGACTACAGACAGCTTCAATCTGATGGGAAAGCCAGCAGCGTAAACAGAGTTGGGCTATGGGCGCATCCTCTCCATTAGTTTGGCTTAAGGTCCATAGGGTTTGCTGACAGTCTCGCTCAGATCGGGTTTCAGCCTCTAAGCTCTGACCAAACTGAGGCTGAAACCACCGTTGGGCGTCAGGAAAGTCTTGCCGCTGCAGTCGCCCTGCTGCGGTTAGCGCCATCATTTGCCAATAGCGAGAGATATCAACCATGGTGGGTGCAACTATGTACCTGAAATTAGTCTAGACCGGTCCCTGCGACGGTCAGATAAAGTTGAGAATTTGTTGAAAAGCTACCAGCATAGTTACCGGATATAGTCGTTGGAGCCATCATACGGTAGAGCATAAGTGCAGCTAGTAGGGTTAGGGCATGGAGTAGTTTACTCATGGCACTAGGGGGCCTCCATAGTCTGTAGCAACAATCCGTAGCAACCTATTGCCCCACGAACAGGACTTATTCAGAGGAACAGGAACGGTCTGTTCTTTAGTTGCCCATAACCCTCTGAGCCACGCTGACGGGAACATCGCAAAAGTAATTTCGCTGAAATTGTTCTTCCTGTAGGCTAGCTAAAAATGTACGGAGACTTGCTTGTTGTTGTTCCGTTGACGCTGTCAGGGTAGCGTCGTAGATAAGCGCAATGGGGCCGCCCGCTGCACTATTTTCATCGCGAATTTTATCTCGAAAACCCAGGGTGCCTAATGCGGCTAAGCCAATCCGCAACGACGCGTCTCCCAGGTCTAGCTTTGTCATTAGCTCTGCCGCCGTTACCTCCGTCTCCGTCCGCGCCAGATATTTGGCAATTCCTACCAACTGCTTCCACACATCCACCGGAGCCGACGACACAGGATTGTCATAGGCCAACACTAAGGGCGTTTGTTGCTGAGTCGCCTGGTGAAACCAGGGGCGCAATTCTTGCCAGGTTGTGGGACATTGGGTAACCACCAAGGCATCGGGTAGCTCTTTAGCAGGCTGGGCACGACGATCAATCACCTGCTGCTCCGGTATAGCGACCGTTGATGTAACATCAGACGTTGCTCGCACATCGATCAACCGCACCTCATAGCCTCCATACTGGGGCTTTTTCTGTCGAGAATACGTGTTGAAGTCCAGCTCTACCACCACGTCACAGCGACCCACGGGCAAGTCGTCTTTGTAGTGTCCCCACCAGAGCCCTGGAAATCCGGCTGGGGCAGTATCGTCCTTAAGCAAAAAATGGGTTTTAATAAATCGCAGTTTGCGTTTTGATACTGGGTCTTTGATTTTCTGGTGCCAGCTATTGTCAAACCAAGCATTACGGATCAGCAGACGCGGCACTGGGTTCCCCATGCCATAGGGCTCCAATAAATTTAACTGCTGAAACAGGTGCTTACCTAGCTCGCAAACACTCATCTCTAGATCCACCCTGAGCATTGGACCAGAGGCGACGCCCACCTGCCGCAGCTGCCGGTTCAAAGCATCGGCAAACAGACTAATATTTTCCACCGGCAGCGTCATCCCAGCCGCAAAGGGATGACCGCCAAAGCTGGTGAGGAAATGGGACTGGTTGGTCACTAGCTGATAAAGGTCGATTTGATTTACCGAACGGGCCGATCCTCGGGCCACGTCACCATCGATGGTGAGCAAAATCGTGGGCTTGCCATATTCCTGGGCCACCTGCCCTGCCACAATGCCCAATACCCCGGTGGGCCATTGGGCATCGGCCAGCACAATCACCTGAACCGTCGCCATATCCAATTCGATGAGGCGCTGGGTCACCTGGGTGTGGACATCTTTTTGTAACGCCTTGCGACGGGTGTTGGCCCATTCGGTTTGCTGAGCTAGGGTCTGGCAATGGTCTGGATCTTCACTCGTCAGTAAGTCAACGCAAAACTGCGCATCGCCATGGATCCGACTGACGGCATTGATCCGGGGACCAATGCCAAAGGAAATATCCGTGGGGCGATCCCCCGTACGACGACACAGTTTTAGGAGTTCGGCAACACCGGGACGGATGGGGGTGTCGGTTTTTAGATGGGTCTGGAGCTGACGAATGCCGATTTGGGCCAGGTAGCGGCAGTCACCGCTTAGCTGCACCAGATCGGCAATTAGGCCAATGGCGACCAAATCGGTCAGTTCTATCAGCGGGCGTTGGGGGGGCAGCCGTTCGTAGAGGGCTTCGATCAGCTTAAAGGCAACGGCGACACCGGACAGATGGGCCAAGGGATGAGGCGATTCAAAGTAGCGTGGGTTGATGATGGCGACCACGGGCGGACGTTCGTCGGGCAGGGTGTGGTGATCGGTGATGATCACCTCCATGCCCAGTTGCCCAGCATGGTCGATTTCTGTGAGGTTGGTACTGCCGTTATCGCAGGTAATCACCAGGGTCGTCCCGTCGGTGGCCAGGGTTTCTAAGCCATGGATAGAGAGACCGTGGGAGTCCGTCAGTCGGTTAGGAATAAAGTAGTTGAGCTTGCCAGCCGGGAAAAACTGACGCAGACCATCCCACAGCACGGCGGTAGAGGTAATGCCATCGGCGTCAAAGTCGCCCCAAATGGTAACGATTTCTTCATTTTCTAAGGCTTGGAGAATGCGTCCTACCGCTTGGGTCATTTCTGCCCCAAAGGCAGTCGGGGGGAGCGGCTCGTAGGCATCAGGATTGACAAATGACATAAGCTGCTCAGGGGTGCAAATACCACGCCGCCATAGCAGCTCAGCGGCGCGCTTCGGCGGGTTGGGGAAATTTCCAATCGTTTGGACGGTATCGACCCAATCGGCGGATATTGGTTCACTATGGGGAAGCTGCCACTGGGGGGTTGGGGTGGTCAAGGTAGCAATTAGGTATCAGGATTAAGTTTGCTTGCTAAAAGAAGATTGGGCCTGGTTAAAATGGGCAGAACTTTGCCGGGTCACAACTGTACCGTTCTCGGCACAGTATTAAACTGGTTGCAGATGAATTATCGTCACTGCTGATTTGGAAGATAAATCGATCTGTCGTAGTCGCTCATTGCCAGCACTTTACAGATTGAACCCAATCAAACGGCAGTGCGTCTATTGACAATGCTGTGGTGATAGTCAGGAGTATCTTGTGAAGCTTGGTGAATGGATTGGCCTGATCAGCATCTTAGCGACTTTCTATATTCTTTGGCATATTCGGGCAATTTTGCTGCTGGTGTTTATGGCGATGGTGGTTGCGATCGCACTCAACAGCCTTGTCCGTCGGCTACAAAAAACCGGCCTCCCTCGACGATTTGCCATCCCCACCGTCCTAACCATTAGCTCCCTAGTCATCACCCTCTTTTTTCTGGGTGTGGTTCCCCCCTTCGTCGAGCAGTTTAGTTTGCTGATCGAATTAATTATCAACGCCATTCGCGATTTGCCCGATACCGTAGCCCAGCTCGAAACATATCTACCAGGGCAGCTGCGCTTTCCCGAACTCGACGAGTTTCTCAACTGGGCCACCTCGCCCGACTCGGCAGTGCTCGATGTTTTTAATAACTTCTTTTCGGTTTTTAACTCCTCACTACGGGTACTGCTCCAGGCATTGCTGGTGCTAATTCTGTCCCTCATGTTTTTAGGGAATCCCAGCGTCTACCGCAACAGTATGCTGCGACTGCTGCCGTCCTTTTATCGACGACGGGCAGACGGTATTTTGCAAGATTGCGAAATCTCCCTATGCAACTGGATGGGGGGCATTGTTCTCAACTCAGTGTTTATTTTCTCCCTCAGCTTTATTGGGCTATGGATATTAGGGGTCAAACTTGTCCTGGCCCACGCGTTAATAGCCGGTGTTCTCAACTTTATTCCCAACGTCGGCCCCAGTCTCAGCGTCATTTTTCCAGCCACGGTGGCCTTACTCTCCCCCACACCATTGACCATCATTCCAGTGATTGTGTGGTACGTGATCATCCAACAGATTGAAAGCTACTGGCTGACACCAACGGTCATGGCTCGTCAAATCTCTCTCCCCCCGGCCTTTACCCTCATCGCCCAAATCTGTTTTGCTACCATATTTGGTTTTCTAGGGTTGGTGCTGGCACTGCCCCTGGCCGTTGTTGCCAAGATTTGGCTACAGGAGTTTTTAGTCAAAGACATTCTCGACCAGTGGAAGATTTCTAGCTTTACTGGCTGGCAAACGGCCTTAGATGGGGTGCCCAATGATACTGATCCCCTGCTCGAAAAAACTGAATCACCCCCCATTCTCGAATCGAGTACCAGCGAGCCTAGCGGCCCAATTGACGGGCCTATCAGCGGCTAAGAGCTGGCACTTTCTTCTTTTCGATCTCGTCTGGGCATCCTGAGCCCAGTTCCCTTCTCATCGTCACTATGTCCTTTGCTGCCAGCGTTCGTCATCTGCAAACCTTAGTGATGTCGTTTCATCCCATCATTGTGGTAGAAACCGTTGAAGAAGAACGGGTGCAACAGCTGATCAACAAAGCCACCCTCGACCTACAGCTGCCGGTTTACGAATGGAGCATCGCCCAAGGTCTAGTGCGCATGGAGGGAAACCGATACAACCGCTGGAAAAATGAATATGCGCCACCGGGGGCCAGCCGCCCTGCCGTCGACACCAATACGGCGGAGCCCGTGGATGCCCTGCGCCACATGCAGGCCATCAGCCACCGAGCTGTGTACTGGCTAAAAGACTTTGCCACCCACTTTGATGACGTGGTGGTCACCCGCCTCTTTCGTGAGGTGTCCCAACAGTTTGCCCACAACCAGTCCACCCTGCTAATTTCTGGCGAACAGGTCTCCTTATCACGGGAAATTGCCCACGAGACCGTCTTTTTTGACATGCCCTTACCAGACCGCGATGAGCTGCATAAGGCGGTGGTGGAAGCGGTACAAGCCCTAAAAGGGCGGATAAAGGTCAAGCTCAGTCCCGAGGAAATGCGCACCCTGATCAGCACCACCCAGGGCATGACCCTCAACCAAACTAAAAAGGTCATTGCCTACGCCGCCCTCGAAGACGGTCAGCTCAACGCCACCGATATTGGTCGGGTGCTGGAGCGCAAAATGCAGATTATCCGAGAAACTGGGCTGCTGGACTATATTCCGGTTGAGAAAAACACGGCTGAGCTGGGGGGCTTTAATGGCCTCAAACAGTGGTTGGGTCGGGCTCGCATGGGCTTTAGCCCCCAGGCTCAGGCCCTCAACCTGACACCACCCAAGGGAATTTTAATCGTGGGTATCCAGGGCTGTGGAAAATCCCTGGCCGCTAAGACCATTGCCCGTGAATGGCGCATGCCGCTGCTCAAGCTAGATGCCGGTCGGCTTTATGACAAGTATGTCGGTGGGTCAGAAAAGAACTTTCGCCAGGCCGTTTCCCTGGCGGAAAAAATGGCCCCGGCGGTTCTCTGGATCGACGAAATTGAGAAAACCATGGGGGGTGCCCAGGGCATGGACACGGATGGAGGATTAAGCCGCCGTCTGTTTGGCTCATTTTTGACCTGGCTACAGGAAAAGTCCCAGGAAGTATTTGTGGTGGCCACCGCCAATGATATTTCCCAGCTTCCCCCCGAACTGCTGCGGAAGGGACGCTTTGATGAGATCTTCTTTGTTGATTTACCCGACGCCCAGGACCGCGCCACCATTCTCGCCATTCACCTCAACCGTCACCACCAAACTCCAGCTAGTTTTGACATGGCCAGCTTGGTTGCAGCCACAGAGGGCTTTAGCGGCGCAGAAATTCAGCAGATTATTGTATCTGCCCTATATCAATCGCTCCACGAACAGTGCTCGATAGATACGGAACTACTGGTGCGCACCGTTAAGGCCACAGTGCCCCTATCAATTTCTCGGCGAGAAGATATTCAACGGCTTCGCTGTATGGCAACAGATCGATTTGTGCAGGCCAAGTAAATCGCTGCTGATTTAGGATACGAACCGATCGGTAAGATATGGGCTGAAATTTAACCAATAAACCCACATCAAGGAGCGGCAACGTTAAGGGAACTGCACAAAAATTAAAGGTCCAAATAAAAATACTCCGTAGGGGCAGTTTATTCAGTGAATAACATTGTTGCCATATGTTACACAGGACCTAAGGGCTAAGGGCTACAACCCTATGTTTTTCGATCATCCATACTGATGTTAGTAAGTACATTTTACGGTTTCTAACAGATATCCTTTATTGTCGGGAATTCTCTGAACAATGGCTGTAACTTTTGGTGGTTAGTACATCAATTAGACACACTATTTTCCCATTGGAGCAATCGTCATGACACCTACTCAAATTCAAGGACTCTGGATCTGCCTCAGCTTTTCCTGTGCAATGATTTTGCTGACTCCGGTCCTCGTCTGGGTATTGCCCAATCGTCAACAGACTGTTTAAGTCCCACGGGTTAGACCATTTTAAGCACTGCCATATCTTAATTACAGCCTCAATTACAGCGGGGTGTGCCCAGACCTGAACCAACAGGATATGGGCACACCCTGTTTCAATTTCAGCTCAGGCATGTTTTTTGCCCCCACGGACCCGGTACCATAGCCATAGATTAGTTGCACTCACTCCCTTGGGGCGTCTGTTGTTAACTAATGCGATCGCAAGTCTAACCCTACCCTGATTCTTTCCATGGCTTTTCGTGCAACCCTCGTCGCATTTCTAATCATGTGTTTTGGGCTGATAGCCGCTCCAGCCCATGCGATGACCCCGCTGGGGGTATCCAACCTTGACTATGAAACATGCCCCGCCGAATATGCCGAAGGCATTGTTAGCGCAGGCAGCCTTGACCGGGCCACCTGCTACCTGGTGACAGGTACCTTAACCAATAATTCTGGCAAGCCCATTCTCAACGCCGACATCTTTGGCCGCATCTTTGATAAAAACAATAATCCGGTCATGCAAAATCGAGGTCGGCTAGGGGGTGTAGAGTACGTCCCCCCCGGCGAAAGTTCTTTTGAAATTCGAGTATCCGTCGCCTCCAACCAGCCCCCCCCGCTGAAGTTAAAGAACTTTAAGGCATCGGGCTTTGTTGGTAAGGTTCGTCGCCAGGGCCAGATCGACTAAAACACCTATCCCACGCAAAAGGAGCTGATTGATGTGTCAATCAGCTCCTTTTTAATAGACGGGGTATTTCTTGCAGCGCTTACCAATAGGTTGGCGGTAAAAACACCAACCTAAAATGCCGAATACGCCATGTAGCTGCTTCCAAGCGTTGACGCAGCACTGTAAAGCGCAGACTGTACAAACTGTAGAAGAACAAACGCTAGAATTGCTGAAAAATCAATTCCCCCTAGCGGCGGAATGATGGAACGGAAAAGATTCAGGTAGGGATCCGTAATTTGACTCAGGGCAGATAGAGCAGGGTTGCTCCAATCAATATTTGGAAACCAGCTAAGCAATACACGGATCACCAGTAAAACCAGATAAATGCTGACAAACTTGGCGAGTGCCTCAAAAACTATTGCAACCATAGGTATGTAACCTGGTGATGAACTAGAGTGTACCTTCGGATTCTCGATTTATAGTGTAACCGATGAATTCCAAACCTTGAAGGCCGTTTACCCCCTAATCATTCTAAACTTAAAGCCTTGATCAGAATTCAGCCGTCCCAGCCAACCCATCGAGCCATTGGCAATAGCCCGCTCAAAATTGGCTAGCCAATAATCAGACTATCCACAGCGTTTCAAACCTGAGCCACCCGACTAAGAGTCTATGGTTGACGTCTCATAATCAGTGACGTGACCGTTGCTGCTACCAAGCTGCTGACGCACTTCTTCAATGGCCGCGTTGAGTTCAGAAATTTTATCCTCTAGACCACGGCGGGCCACTTCCATCCGTTCATCACTGCTCATATCGGCCAGGTTCTGGCGAATATCCTCCGATAGCTGGCTAAAGCTGGTGGCCTCATCAGGGTTCGCTCGATTGATCCGACTAGCCGCTAAAACCCCAGCTACGCCGCCGACCACACCCCCCAACAGGGCTCCTAGAAAAAATCCACTGGTGAAGTTGCTTGACTGACTCATAACCTACGGTAGTTAGTTAGTACCAAATGTTCGATCCCCAGCATCTCCTAGACCTGGCACGATAAAGCCGTTTTCATCCAGGCCCTCGTCGATAATGCCCGCATAAATCACGAGCTGCGGATAGGCTTCGGCAAGTTTTTGCAGCGCTGGAGGAGCTGTGACCACCGAGACAATCCTAACGAGAGACGGGTCCACGCCACGCTTCGTCAATTCTGCCATAGTGGCCATCATTGTACCGCCCGTTGCTAGCATTGGTTCACTAATGAGTACACGGGTATGGGGAGGAATTTGGTCGGGCAGCTTGTTGAGATAACAGGTAGCATCAAGGGTTTCTTCATCACGCACAAAGCCAAGATGATAGACCGCAGCAGTCGGTAGCGCCGCCTGAACCCCTTCCATTAAGGCCAATCCCGCCCGCAAAATAGGCACCACCATCAGCGGCATTTCAGGATCAATAAAGGTGGCCGGACAGGGGGCTAAGGGGGTTTCAATAGTGGTATCCACAGTCGCTAGCCATTCATTACGAATTGCTTCGTAGGTTAACCAACGACCGATCTCAGTCATAGCGCTGCGAAAGACAGCAGACGGCGTGTTCGTATCCCGTAACACACCGAGCCAATGCTTAATTAAAGGGTGGGGCGGGACGTGAATCCGCAGCTGCATTGCCATGGGAAATAGTTATAAAGACGGTTGGGACAGAAATCTGCCCAATCATACGTCTTTGTCAGCTAGGCGGTCTAGGGGAGACCGGCCTATCGACCCCGCAGTAAGTGCTTAACGGTTTCCACCATTTCTGCGGGTCGAAACGGCTTGGCTATATAGGCATCCGCGCCCTGCTTCATCCCCCAATAGCGGTCAAACTCTTCGTTTTTAGATGAGCAAATGACGACCGGGACATCCTTAGTGGGGCCGTTATTCTTGACCCACCGACAGAGCTCGTAGCCATTCATATTGGGCATAACAATATCGAGAACCACAAGATCCGGGGGGCTCGACGCGATCATATCTTTGGCTTTTTCGCCATCTTCAGCTTCCAGAACAGTCATACCCGCCTTGATCAGGAGACCAGAGATCATCTCCCGTAGGGTTGAACTGTCATCCACAATTAAAACCGTGGTCATAATGCAGGGACTAGGTAGGGTTCCTCAAGTGTTAGTGAGCCCATATTTAGGGGCAAGATTAAACGCAACCAGCTAATAATACGAATTCAGTTGGTTTCAAGCAATGACGTTAGATATGGTTGGTTGGTTCAAGGGTCCACTTAAGGGGGCTTTAAGCAGAGACACGGACGCACTGACTATCACTATCGTCTAAGTATACGAATAATCAATAAGATTCGTTTTGTCACCTTGGTTACCCCTTTTCCCCTAGCTCCTCTAACAGGGCTAATACGGGTTTGGGCTGCAATTTATCCTTAAACCACACAACTTTGGCAGGTACGTTTTTTACGTCAACCCCCGCTTTAGCCAAGTTTAGCCGCTGTGAGATCGCCAAAATCAAATTCTGACAGTCGGACTTTTGTACTTGGGCAAATTTTTTGCGTAAATAATCCGGTCGCCAGTATCCCACTATTTCCAATAAATAGACGTCACCGTCGGGATGAACCAGGCGAAAATCAGGAATCATAACACTGCCGGGAATGGGAATCAGATCGACCTCTCGCTCTAGCTGCCACTGGGTTTTACCTTTTTCTATTAGGCTGGCCCAGCGTTCGGCAAAGGCGGCTTCGACCATGCTGTCATAGGGCTTACCGGGCGGATAGTGGCTGACCAACTCGCACTCTGAGTCGAGGGTATAGCCTTTTTCGGACTGGGCTTTGGTGTAGCTGTCTTTCCACTGCAGGGTGGCGCTCAGGTGCCACCGGGTGACGTGCAAAATGGCCGGTACCAGCTTGGCAATGTCTAACCCATAACGGGTGCTGGCTTTGAACAAGCTGGCAGGACCGTCAATGGTGATGGTAAAACCTTGGTCGGCTTCCCCTTCGATGTAGGTCATCAGCCGAAACAGTTTCAGATAGCGAAACATGAGCTTGTACTCACCGGGGTCGTTGCGGTGCAGGTTTAGAACTACATGGCTTGCTCGATAGAAAATGCCCTGGACCTGGGAGAGGTTATAGCGATGGAGCAGTGCTTCTGGTGTTGGAGCGTCGAACTGGGTGAGGATGCGGTTTTCCTTCAGGTCGGCATACAGTCCCTGCTGAATGTGAACCGGTTCGACGTCCCTGTCTAACTCTTGGGTAAGCTGAGCGGCGAGGGTTTGTAGGTGGTGCTCGGCGGCAGCGGGAGACGACTGGCTGGCAGCGGCGAGGGCAAACACTCGCTGGCGCAGGTCCTGAGGTTCTAAGGGGCTGACGATCTCAAAGGTACTAAAGCTGCTGCGCAGAATATGGGCCAGACCGCGTTTGATGCGGTAGTCGGTATCTTCGCCTTCGAGTTCTTGGAGCTTTTGGTTGAGGCTACCCTGGGTATCGCCCACGGTGGCTTGGAATAGGGCGATTAGATTGGTTGCGATCGCAACCCACAACTCACTTAACGGCAGCTGTTTGGCATCAATCGAGTCACCCCGTGGACGATGGATCAGTAGGTCAGAAGGAAGCATCCTCTTAAAATAGACGCTATATAGTTAGTTAAGACATGATTTAATTTTGAGTTTTGAATTAGGTCGGTCAGCGCTCCCTGGCACTTCGCTAGAGAGACAGCTGGCCCAGACCTGAACAACCAGTTCTAAACAACCCGACCGAACCAGACCCAAAACTCCCCATTCCATAACGCCTCCATTCCTCCCCCGCCTTGATCCAGTCAGAAACCCTAGACCTATTAGAATGGCCCCGTCTCTGTGAGCAGTGGTCCACCTTTGCCGCCACTAAGTTAGGGGCCCTTGCCGCCCGCCATGGGCGCATCCCCACCCACCAGCATGAGAGTGAGCGTCTGCTGGCGCAAACCCGCGAAGCCTATCAGCTAGAGGACACAGCTCCGCTTAACTTTCGCGGTGTCCAGGACATGGGCGACGCCATAGAACGAGCCCGACTGCAAAGTATTTTGTCTGGGGATGAACTGCTGGGTATCGCCACGACGCTGGCGGGGGCTCGGCAATTACGTCGCGCCATCGATGCCCAAGAGGAAGACGACTTTCCAGTTTTGCAATCGCTGGTGGCGCAGCTGCGCACTTACCCAGACCTGGAAAAAGAAATTCACCACTGCATCGACGATCGCGGCAAGGTCACCGACCGGGCCAATCCCAAGCTGGCCGGCATTCGTAAAGGGCTTAAAACTACCCACGATCAGCTCCATGCCAAACTACAGCGGATTATGCAGCGCCATGCCGGAGCCCTACAGGAAACGCTGATCACCCAGCGGGCCGGACGCTTTGTGATTCCGGTCAAAGCCCCCCAAAAAGACTCCGTTCCAGGCATTGTCCACGATGTGTCCACCAGCGGTGCCACCCTGTACATCGAACCTCAAAGCGTCATTGAGTTTGGCAACCGGTTACGACAGCTAGAACGCCAGGAAACCCGCGAAGAGGAACTGGTGCGGCAGCGCCTTAGCGGTCAGGTCGCCGAAGTTAGCGAAGACCTGGAGCAGCTGATGGCCATTGTCACCACCCTGGACCTGGCCACGGCCCGCGCCCGCTATTCCCTGTGGCTAGAGGCAAACCCACCTCGATTTAGTGGCCCCAGCGAACGGACGGTGCTGCGACAGCTACGTCATCCCATCTTGGTTTGGCAACAGCGCCACGAAGAGGGGCCAACGGTGGTTCCCATTGACGTGACGATGCGGCCTGATATTCGTGTGGTGGCAATTACGGGTCCAAATACCGGGGGTAAAACCGTCACCCTCAAAACCCTGGGTCTGGCGGCGTTAATGGCCAAGGCCGGCCTATTCATACCCGCCCGAGAACCGGTGGAGTTGCCTTGGTTTGACCAGATACTGGCGGACATCGGCGATGAACAGTCCATTGAGCAAAGTCTGTCTACATTTTCGGGGCATATTCGTCGTATTGGTCGGATTCTGACGGCCATTGGGGCGGGTGAAGTACCCGATAATTCAGACGCAGACTCCCATGAAGACCCCGTGGTCGGTGCACCAGACAATAATTCCCTGGTGCTTTTGGATGAGGTGGGTGCCGGGACCGATCCGACGGAAGGCAGTGCCCTTGCGATCGCACTTCTCCAGCACCTGGCCAACCACACCCGTCTCACCGTCGCCACCACCCACTTTGGCGAACTCAAAGCCCTCAAATACCAGGATGACCGCTTTGAAAATGCCTCGGTGGAGTTTGACGATGTCAGCCTATCCCCCACCTACCGGCTGCTGTGGGGCATTCCCGGTCGCTCCAACGCCCTCACCATTGCCCGCCGGCTGGGGTTAAACCCAACGGTGCTCGACACGGCCCAAACCTATGTGGGCGTTAGCAAACAGGACGACGTCAACGAAGTCATTGCCGGCCTTGAAGCCCAGCGCAAACGTCAGGAAGACCAGGCGGAGCAGGCGGCGGGCATCGTCGCCCAGGCCGAAGCCCTCAAGGCCGATATCGAGCGTAAGGCCACCGCCATTAAAGACTGGGAACTCAACCAAAAGCTAGAGCAAGAAAAAGCCGTACAGGCAGCCGTGGCCGAAGCTAAAGCCGAAATTGCGACGGTTATTCGACGCCTGCAAAAGGGTAGTCCGACGGCCCAAGCGGCCCAAAAAGCCACGGATCTGGTAGAAAGTATTGCCCAACAGCAGGCGGTACCAACCGGTCATCATCCAGCCAAACAAGCCATTACCGACTACAAGCCTAAACTGGGGGAAAAAGTTCGCCTTATTGGCCTCGGTGGTCAAACGGCTGAGGTGGTCGGAGCGCCCGACAGCGACGGTAAAGTCGCCGTACGCTTTGGTCTGATGAAAACCGTCGTCGACCTCAAAGACATCGAATCCCTCACTGGACAAAAGGCAGCAACCCCCAAACCCGCTGCTGAAAAAACGCCCGAAAAACGCCGCACGGTCAAGGTGATCAAAAAAGAACCCGCTGCCCCAGCCGTACGCACCTCTAAAAACACCATTGACCTCAGGGGGATGCGGGTGGCCGAAGCCGAAGCCGACCTGGAAAACTTTATCGCCAAGTCCACCGGTCCCATCTGGATCATCCATGGCCACGGCACTGGCAAACTTAAGCGCGGGGTACGGGAGTTTCTAAAGCGCCATCCCCAAGTACGTAGTTTTGATCATGCCGAGCAAGCTGATGGAGGTACCGGCGTCACTGTGGCTCAGGTTTAGGCTTTAGATAATAAGGGTTACAGGAGACGTATCACGATGAAAGTTTTAGACCCCAAGGCCTCATACACATTTAGCAAGATTTTCGAGCTGAAACTGATTGCCAAAGACCTGGCTGAGGAGTTTGGCTATGGTCTGACTCGCAAGCGTCTTGGCCTACCCCAATACCCAGGCGAACTAGACCGCATCAAAGATCTCCAAAATCGGATTGAAGAAACCCTGCCTTACGTCAGTCTATCGACCGAAGCAGCCCGTCGAGAAATGCTAATATCCCCGGTTGTAATCGACCTAATCCATTACACCCGAGCCGAAATGCGGATTGAATATCCAATTAAAATCAACGAGCAGCTCCAGGGGTATCTTGACTATTTTTTTGATAGTCAAAGTCATTTTTTGATTATTGAAGCCAAACGGGAAGATCTTGACTTTGGTTTTACCCAGCTAACAGCTCAGCTGATCGCCCTCGATCAATGGCTGGTCGATGACCCCATAGACCATATTTTAGGCGCAGTGACCACAGGAAAACTTTGGGAGTTTGGTCGCTTAAATCGAAAGGACAAACACATCGAACAAGGTTTAGATAGCTACCGTGTACCCGATGACGTGGAATCCCTCATGCGCATCTTGATACAGGCATTGACTAATAGAGACAACTAACTGAGACGGCTCACAGACCGCCGTATTCGTTGGAGTGTTGCCAAAACTATCTCAGCTCTTTTCCCTGCGATTTATTACCCGTCTCACATCCCCCACACCCCAACCGCTATGCTAGCTGTGGCTTTTATAGTTACGGCAGAATATCCCCTATGACCACCCCTACGGTTGAGCGCATCAGCGCTGATTCGTTAACTCGCAAGTCCCTGTGGTTAGCCGCCATTAAACCCCCCATGTACAGCGTTGCCGTGATCCCCATTCTGGTGGGCAGCCTGCTGGCTTGGTTAGAAACGGGTCGTTTGGATGGTCGTATATTAGGTATTTTTCTGATATCTGCGGTGCTGCTGCTGGTGTGGGAAAACCTCAGCAATGATGTGTATGATGCCGACACTGGCATTGATAAGAATAAACATCATTCCCTCGTCAACTTGACCAAAAATCAGCCCCTGATCTTTTGGCTTGGGAATATCAGTTTGGTCTTGGGGGTTATGGGTGTGCTGGCCATTACCCTGCTCCAACAGGATTTCACCGTGCTCGGGCTGATTTTGCTCTGTTGCGCCCTGGGCTATCTTTACCAGGGGCCGCCCTTTCGACTGGGGTATCAGGGCCTGGGGGAACCCCTATGTTTTATTAGTTTTGGCCTGGGTGTTGCAGCCGCCTACTATGCCCAGGCCAAGACGATTTCACTTAGCTGTTGGGGATTGGGGGCCATCATCGGTATGGCAACAACACTAGTGCTATTCTGTTCCCACTTTCACCAAGTCAGTGATGATGTCGCTGCGGGCAAACGCTCTCCCATTGTTCGTCTGGGGACTCTGGGGGGGGCCAACCTGCTTCCTTGGCTCTGCGGTAGCATTTTTATGATGTTACTGGGGGGACTGTTGCTGGGTTTTTTTCCCGTCAGTTTGATACTGGTCCTGGCAAGTGCTCCATTTGCATTGCAACTTTGTCGTCATGTAAAGCTTTATCACGATCAGCCTGAGTTAGTACAAAATGCTAAGTTCGTGGCGATCCGTTTTCAGTTTTGTTGTGGAATACTCGTATGCTTAGGGCTGCTGCTGCCGATTACCCTTAGATCGTTTTAGACCGTGTTTTTAGATCGTCCATGATCGTCCGTCAGATCGCCCAGCGTCAGAGCCGTTCACCATGTCCTATCGGTTTGAGTTTCGTCCCTATCACCGTCGGTTTCGACAGCCGGTACGTACCCATCATGGGGACTGGCAGGTGCGTGAGGGGCTGATTCTAAAGCTGACCGATGAGGATGGCTGTAGCGGCTTTGGTGAGGTGGCACCGCTGCCCTGGTTTGGCTCTGAAACGTTTGAGCAGGCCCTAAACTTTTGTGAGCAGCTGCCCGGACAGCTATCTGATCAGGCCGTGCCCTCACTTTTGCCCACGCTGCCGGCCTGTCAGTTTGGCTTAGAGTCCGTGTTTTCTAGTTTGGAACGAAAGCTACGTCCGATTGATCTACCCAATGCCCAATGTGGGGTGCTGCTGCCCAGGGGACAGCAATCGTTAGAGCACTGGCAGCAACCTTGGAAGCAGGGGCACCGAATTTTTAAGTGCAAGATTGGTGTGGGGCAAGTGGCCGAAGAAATGGAGTGGCTGAACCAGCTGCTGGGGCAGTTGCCGTTTGGGGCAAAACTACGGTTGGATGCCAATGGCGGCTTAAATGAACTGGCCGCCAGACAGTGGTTAGACTGGTGCGATCGCAACGACCAGCGAATCGAATTTTTAGAACAGCCCCTGCCCCCCAACGACTTTGATACGGTCATGCGGCTGAGCTATCGCTACCACACCCCCATCGCCCTAGATGAATCCATCGCCAGCTTAGAACAGCTCAAGGCCCATTTTCATCGCGGCTGGGACGGCATCTACATCATCAAGGCATCAATCCTGGGGTCTCCCCAGCGGCTGCGGCATTTTTACCACAAGTATCCAATCGATCTGGTCATTTCATCGGTGTTTGAAACCGCCGTGGGGCATCAGGCGCTGATTCGGCTGGCCATCGACCTGGCCATGGCCTACCCTGACATTCCCCACCGGGCCCTGGGGCTAGGCACCCAGCAGTGGTTTACCAACGATGGCCTCAGTCAAACCGACTGGCAGCAGCTGTGGCAGCGGTTGGCATAATGGGCACCCAAGACCCACCGAATCATGAAAAACGAGAGATAGCCCCCACCCCATCAGATATCTGGCAGCGCTTGGATGAACCTTGGTGTGGGCAAACCCAACCGATTCCCCCAGGCGCTGTCGTACTCATCAATGAAGCTGAACCGACCCGATTTTTAGCCCATCTTTGGACCGGGTTGCTGGCCAATGCGGCCATTGTTTTGGCCAACCCTGGCTGGCAGCAGCGAGAATGGCAGCAGGTTGCTGAGCAGCTGTGCCCGGATGTGGTCTTGGGGAAGCAGCCACCTGTGGCTTTTTGCCCCCCTAAAGCCCCACCAGCCCCCGGGCAGATTCTGATTGCCACTGGCGGCACCACCGGGCAAATCAAGTTTGTTATTCACACTTGGGCCACACTAAGTACTGCCGCTCAGGGGTTTTTAGAGCATTTCTATCACCATGGCCAGCAGCCGGTTAATAGCTACTGCGTGCTGCCGCTCTACCATGTGAGCGGTCTGATGCAGGCGATGCGGGTCTGGCTGTCCGGGGGGCGATTAATTGTTCAGCCTTTTAAACAGTTGGAGACTGGACAGCGATTGGCCACCCCGGACTCTACCTGGTTTATTTCCCTAGTCCCCACACAGCTGCAGCGGCTGCTCAAGGATGGGGCTACGGTCAAATGGTTGACCCAGTTCCGAGCCATTCTGCTGGGGGGTGCACCTGCCTGGCCTGGGTTACTATGCCAAGCGGCTCAGCTCCCCCTGGCCCTCACCTATGGCATGAGTGAAACAGCTGCCCAAGTCGCCACGCTGCTGCCTGAGGACTTTCAACGAGGCATACGCAGCAGCGGTCTGCCTCTACCCCATGTGCAGCTAGTTATCCATCAAACAAACGATCAAACAGCCCCGCAGATAACCGCTCAAACAAAATCACCCCAGACTCAGCCCATGGGCACCGTTGGGCGCATAGCGCTACGGTCACCCTCACTGGGCCTGGGCTATTGGCCCACTGTAAAACCATCCTCGAGCTGGTTTTACCCCGATGACCTGGGCTATTTAGATGGGCGTGGCCATTTACACGTGGTCGGACGCAACAGCCAGAAGATTATTACGGGGGGTGAAAATGTATTCCCTAACGAGGTGGAAGCCGCGCTGTTAACCACGGGACTGGTGCAGGATGTATGTGTCGTGGGGCTACCCGACCCCCTGTGGGGACAGGCGGTGGCGGCACTTTACGTCCCTGCCTCCACCAGGTCTAACCCGGTGACACCACCACAGCTAAAGGCGGCCCTGGAGCCCATACTCAGCCCCTATAAGCGGCCCAAGCGTTGGCAATCGGTTCACCAGCTGCCCCGCAATCGTCAGGGCAAGGTCAATCGTCCTCAGGTGGTGGCGTTACTGACCGCAGCCACTGACTGAGCTCAGGGCTGAACGGGTGACGCTGACGGCTGGCGCTGTCGATGCAAACGTGGCGGGTGAGGGCCGTGGCCACGGTTTTCTGCTCGGTATTACGCAGACAGTAGCTAATTTCAAAGGTTGTGGTGTCTACAGGGTGGGGAGTAAGTGCGATCGCAACTTCATCGCCACAGCGCACCGGTCGCCGAAAATCAACCGCCGCATGAACCACCGGCACCGCTAAAGACTCGCTGCCCCCAAAGAATGAGCGCATATCCACACCTGACGCGGCCAGGGAAGCCTCGTAGGCCTCGTGACACAGGATGAGAATATTGGCAAAGTAAACCACCCCAGCCGCATCAGTTTCATGGAAACGAATAATGCGGCGATAGGTAAACCCAGGGTCGTTGTCCCTACTGGGCATTGGGCTGGGCCGGACGGAAGGGGGGCGCATCGGTGACCAAGGTTTCAGTCTTGACCGCATCCGGCAAACTCGCTTTACCCTGAGCGGCCTGGGCCTTGGGCATAATGTTGAGTGCCTGTAAAGGATTAACACCACCGCCAATACCATTGTTGAGGTTAGCTAGGGCATAGCGGAGCACCTCGTTAGGGCTAATGGCTGACCAGCCCTGGCTAGTCAGCTGATGTAGCTCAAAATGAAGGTGGGGGCCCGTGGAATTACCGGTAGATCCCACCAGACCAATGGCCTCTCCCTGTTCCACCCATTCACCGGGCTTTACCAAAATGTGGGACATGTGGGCATAGCGGCTTTCTAAGGTGTTGTCATTGTGACGCAGAATCACCGTCAGACCGTAGCCACCCAAATAGTCAGCCAGCGAAACCTGACCCGACTGGGTCGCCAGAATCGGCGTTCCCTGGGGAGCCCCCAGGTCTGTACCACCATGGAATCGATAGTCATTATGGATGGGGTGCCAGCGCCAGCCAAACAACGAGGTAATCGGCGACGGTGACGCTAGAGGGAAAACAAACGATTCTCCCGCCTGTAGCTCCACTAGAGGTTTAGCCACCGTGTTGTAATACTCACGCCCGGCGACGGTGGTTGCACCACCCGAAAAACGTACACCCGAACGACTAATATTCACGGGACCAATATTTATTGAAGGTCCGGGGGCAGCGGCTCTTGGGGCACCGGCCACAACGGTGGGTTGCCCATCAGCGGTACCACAGCCATCGATATTGTCCGCGTCGACCTTATACTCACACCCGGTGGAGCGCTCAGAGACAAAAA
>ERZ1740065.125-NODE-125-length-34051-cov-5.757560_pt1 | contig 34051 bp, 32 predicted proteins | sample MGYA00581738_ERZ1740065 | MGnify/ENA primary metagenome ERZ1740065 (study PRJEB43018, sample SAMN04849749) | marine metagenome | isolation source: floating plastic debris | place: Pacific Ocean | collected 2008-09-01 | study: EMG produced TPA metagenomics assembly...
TTGGCTCTTTCCCCAACCGTCAGCGGACCCCAAAAGGATGAGACCACCCGCATTTAAACCAGCGCTGCACGGAATGAGGCAAAAAGTCAAGATCAAGCGCAACAGAGGGTGCAAAACCTCGAACGCGGAAGCGACCTAAACCAATGAGCAGAAGCCCCGGCCTGGCAAAAAAGATCTGGGCATCGCGCATTGAACACGGGTCGCCACCAAACCGTCCGAAAAAAACTTGTTCGGACGTTTGTTCGGACAGTTCGGACGGTTTCCACCGTGACGCGCTAAGCGCCTAATTTTTATGGGTAAAATGGCTCCGGCGGTAGGGATCGAACCTACGACCAATTGATTAACAGTCAACTGCTCTACCGCTGAGCTACGCCGGAACGGTTTGCGCGATATAGCAGCGGCATTTTCCGCCGTCCAGTGGATTTTGCAGGATTTTCGGAAATTCGGATGGCCGCACTCTAGGCCAGCCGGAACCTCGTGTCCGCTCCTAAAGGCGCTAGTGGCATCACCTTATTTTTACCAATAAGATCAATGAGATGTGCGAGCACATTGCGGGCGGCCGCTGGCATCAGACTGGCGGGGGTATCGCCGTAGATCATCCGGGCCAGGGACAGGGCATCCGCAGGGCCCCGGTGCAAGGCGTCCAATATTGCCGCCTCGCGTCCGAGACGGTGAGCAATCAGCCAATCGAGCCGGGCGTTCGGGTCATGAACGATGTCGCCATGGCCCGGGTAAAAACGCCGCCAGGGATGCTTTAATAGCCGCCTGCAGGAGGCCATGAAATCGGTCAGATCGCCGTCGGGCGGCGAGACGAGAGAACTGGCCCAGCCCATGACGTGATCTGCGGTAAAACAGACATCCTGCCAGGCAAGGCAGATATGGTTGCCAATGTGTCCCGGCGTATGCAGCGCGCGCAGCTGCCAGTCCTTGCCGGTCACCACCTCTCCATCCATCAGTTCATGGTCGGGCACAAAGGTCGAGTCGATCCCTTCGCCACCGCCGACCATCCCGTTTGCGGCGAGGCGCTGCATGACCTTGGAACGCCCCTTTTCCGCAGGGCCAAACCCGTAGATGGCCGCCCCACATTTCTCTTGCAGTGGACGCGCCAGCGGTGAGTGATCGAGATGCGCATGGCTGACCAGGATATGTGTGATCTGCTGGTCCGGGGTGAGCGCATCAAGGATCGCATCCAGATGATCGGTATCCAGCGGACCGGGGTCAATCACCGCGATCTCGGTCGTGCCCAGAAGATAGGTATTCGTGCCCCGAAAGGTCATCGGGGACGGGTTTGGCGCTACGATCCGCCGCAGACCTGGATCGAGCGTTTCGGCCTTGCCAATAGGTGGATGAAAATCATCTGGAGGCCGCATGGTCATTCACTCTTTCTAAAGGGCAGGGGCGCCGGTAGGGTCTAGCCCATGTCGTTTGTCTGGCTCAAACACTATATGCCCCGCAGCCTCTATGCACGGGCGGTTCTGATCCTGCTTTTGCCGGTGGTGTTCCTGCAGCTGGTGGTCACCGTGCTGTTCCTCACCCGGCATTTCGAAGACGTCACGCAGCAGATGACAGATGCCGTCGCGCGGGAAGTGCACCTTGTACTTGATGTTGTGGATACGGCGCCGGATCGCGGATCGATCAATACGACCGTGATCGAAGAGGTCTCTCAACTGGCAATCACGGCGGAAGCGGTCGGCGAGGTGGACGTGCCCCCGGCGCATATGCGGGATTGGAGCGATTTCTCCGGCCGGGTGATCATCAGGATGCTGCCCGCGCTGGTGCCGCAGGTCAGCCGCATCGATCTGACCGAATACCGTCGGGTGCATGTCTTTGCAGAGACGCGGCACGGTCCGGTCAAGCTGAGTTTCGACCGCCGCCGGGTGTCCGCGTCCAACCCGCATCAGCTGTTTGTGAATATGGTGTTTTTTGGCGGGCTGGTGACGGTCATCGCCATTCTCTATCTCCGCAATCAATTGCGTCCGATCAAACGGCTGGCCCGCGCGGCCGAGGCCTTTGGTCGGGGACGGCACGAACCCTATACGCCTTCTGGCGCGGTCGAGGTGCGTGCGGCGGGCAACGCCTTTCTTGACATGCGCAGTCGGATCGAGCGTCAGATTGAGCAACGCACCCTGATGCTCTCGGGGGTGAGCCATGATTTGCGCACGCCGCTCACACGGATGCGTCTGAGCCTGTCGATGCTGGATGATGAGGAGCGCGAGGCGCTTGAGCAGGACGTCGACGACATGCAGGGCATGCTCGATGCCTTTCTGAATTTCGTGAAGGGCGCAGGCGAAGGTGAGCCCGAAGCCGTCGATCCGCATGTTCTGGTGCAAAATGCAGTTGATGACGCCCAGCGTGCCGGACGGGACGTAACGCTTATGCCTGCGGAAGGGGACGGGGAAGGTACCGTCCAGCTTAATGCGTTGGCGATGCGGAGGGCTCTCGATAACCTGATCTCGAACGCCGTCCGGTACGGTGCCATGGCGGAGGTGTCAGTCATGCTGACCGACAAGACGCTGCGCATCCGCGTCGAAGATGATGGGCCCGGTATTCCCGAGAACCGCAGAGCCGAGGCGACACGCCCTTTCACCCGTCTGGACGAGGCCCGCAATCAGAACAAGGGCGGCGGTGTCGGGCTTGGTCTGGCAATTGCAACCGATATCGCGCGGGCACACGGCGGGGTGCTGCGGCTGAGCACGTCGGAACGGCTTGGAGGGTTGCGTGCGGACATCGTGATTGCGCGGTAGATCACCGCGGGAAGATTACAACTATGGGCGCCGCTTGACTGCCAAGAGGCCACCAACAGCGGTGATCAGCATCCAAAAGCCCATAGGCAGCGGAACAGCCGCGAGCGTACCGATTTCCGGCCAATCTCCGGGATCTTCCGGGTCCTCCCGAGGGGGATCTTGAAAGGGGGGAGAGGGGGGTGCAAAGCGCACCGGTGGTCCCACACGTGGACCGCCACCAAAGCCGGGGCCGAAGATCCGTCGTGCCGTTCGCTCAAAATCGCCCCCGCGTGGTGAGATGCGGCCCTGTACGACGCGGGCACCCAGGATGGGTGCCCAGAACTCGGCGGGCGAGGGCGGTTCCTCGATCACGGCGTCTTCGTCAAAGCTCACGATTTCCTTGCGGCAAGCATCCGCATAGCGAGAAAAATACCGGTCCCATTCCGAGGCCTGTGCCGGACGTCCGATCAATTCGGCCAGCCGGAAGGGGGTCAGGGCCTCATTGCATGGGTCGGGCAGACAGGTACGCGGCAGCCGCATGCCCTTCCCAGCCGCGAAGAAGGCAAGGTCAATATCTGCCTCTTCGATGCATTCGTCGCCAAGCGCATCCTCGCGCAGCAGTTGCGACAGGGAAAATTCGCCCAGCGGTTCTGAGGAAACGGAAGGAAGGTCGCGCACCGTGCTCGCGCTTGCAGCCGGTGGCGTCACCGCGGCGCACAGCGCCACGGCTGCCGTAAAAAGACGTACTCGTACACAAGACACGGGCGCTGCCCCTTGGTTACCAAAACAAATCGTCAACACACAAACGCGCTGACCAAAACACGGTCAGAGCACCGGAATTTTTAGCACAAATTTTACGAAATGTGTCTTTTTTGTGGAAGCTTGGTAAACAAAAATATCATTTTAAATCATAATATTAGATTGTTTCCCGCGTAGGTTGGTAACCTGCTTGCGGCGCGGATGCCTTAAAAATGCCCGATTCGGCGGAGCGGTGAAACTGGGGGAAATGGTAGGCCCGGCAGGACTTGAACCCGCAACCAAAGCGTTATGAGCGCTCTGCTCTAACCAATTGAGCTACAGGCCCGCCATGAATGCGTGCGTAAGCCGCGAGATTGCCCGCGTCAAGAGGCCCGACGGCACGCCGGGACATTGCAAGCCGCCGGTGAATGCTCTAACCCCCGAGCATCGAGACAGCGGCGCAGGGGACCCTTTCATGACATTGCCGAAAAACGGGATGACCTATGCGGATGCGGGGGTGGATATTGACGCGGGCAACGCGCTTGTCGACCGCATCAAACCCGCCGCACAGCGGACAAATCGCTCTGGCGTGATGGCCGGATTGGGTGGCTTTGGCGCTCTGTTCGACCTCAAGGCCGCCGGCTACACAGACCCGGTTCTGGTTGCCGCAACGGATGGTGTGGGCACCAAGTTGCGCATTGCGATCGACACCGGACATGTGGATGGCGTGGGGGTCGATCTCGTTGCCATGTGTGTCAACGATCTGGTCTGCCAGGGGGCGGAGCCCGTGTTCTTTCTGGACTATTTCGCCACCGGTGCGCTTGATACGGACCAGGCGGCGCGGATCATCGAGGGCATCGCGCTTGGATGTGAGCGCGCGGGCTGTGCGCTGATTGGCGGCGAAACGGCGGAAATGCCAGGCATGTATCCTGCCGGTGATTTCGATCTTGGCGGGTTTTCCGTCGGCGCCATGGAGCGCGGGCAGGACTTGCCCACAGGGGTTGCGGATGGCGACGTTTTGCTGGGGCTTGCGTCGGATGGGGTGCATTCGAACGGCTACAGCCTCGTGCGCAAGCTTGTGGAGGTTTCCGGGCTGGGATGGGAGGAGCCCTGCCCATGGGGGGGCAACTCTCTGGGCGCCGCCCTTCTCACGCCCACACGGCTCTATGTTAAGCCTGCTCTGGCGGCTATTCGTGCGGGCGGTGTCCGGGCGCTGGCCCATATCACCGGGGGCGGGCTGACGGAAAACCTGCCGCGCGTTCTGCCCGATGGTCTTGGGGCGGAGATTGATCTTGATGCATGGTCCTTGCCGCCAGTGTTCGACTGGATGGCGCGTACCGGTGGCATGGCAGAGGCGGAACTGCTCAAGACCTTCAACTGCGGTATCGGGATGATCCTGGTCGTGTCTCCGGACTGCGCCGATGCGCTGAGCTCGCTGCTGGTTGAACAAGGCGAAGATGTGACGCGGATCGGATCGGTTTCTACCGGCACAGGTGTGCGGTATCAGGGTTCGCTGCTTTGACGAAACGGGTTGCCATTTTCATTTCGGGCAGCGGCTCGAACATGGTCAAGCTGTTGGACAGCATGGTGGGCGACCACCCGGCGCGTCCCTGCGTCGTGCTGTCGAATGATCCCGGCGCGACCGGGCTCGAACGGGCAGAAGAGCGTGGCGTGCCCACCGAAGTTGTCCGGCATCAGCCCTTCAAGGGCGATCGTGTCGCCTTCGAACACGCGATCACGGGCGCCATTGCGCATCACGCACCCGACATCATCTGCCTGGCAGGGTTCATGCGCAAACTGACGGCGGGGTTCGTCGATCCGTGGCGCGGTCACATGCTGAACATCCACCCGTCGCTGCTGCCCAAGTACAAGGGGCTTCATACTCATGCGCGCGCCCTGGAAGCCGGAGACACTGTCCACGGCTGCACGGTGCATGAAGTCACGCCGGCCCTTGATGACGGCCCCATTCTGGGGCAGGCCCGGGTCCCCGTGCTGCCGGACGACACGGTGGAGACGTTATCCGCCCGCGTTCTGGCGCAGGAACATGTACTCTATCCGTCGGTTCTGGCGCGTTTTGCAGCGGGTGACAAACGCCCGATCATGCTGTGATGAGCCGCGGGAATGCGGTTCTGGCCAAAGGCGGACGCCTCGTGTAACAACTTGGTGACTGGGTATTATTGACGAACACCAAGAAAAAGAAACGCCCGAATGAAAACACTCACCACGACTGCGGAACTGGCTGCTTTTTGTACGCAGGCGGCCAGCCACGACTACGTGACCGTCGATACAGAGTTTCTGCGCGAACGCACCTATTATTCAAAACTCTGCCTGATCCAGCTGGCGATGCCCGGCACGGACGACAGCTCCGCCGTTCTGGTCGATCCGCTGTCCGGTGATCTGTCGCTGGAGCCGCTCTATGCGCTCTTTCGAGATACCTCCGTGGTCAAGGTGTTTCACGCCGCGCGGCAGGATCTCGAGATTTTCTATGTCGATGCGCAGGTCTTTCCGGAGCCGCTTTTCGATACGCAGGTTGCGGCCATGGTCTGCGGCTTTGGGGAACAGGTGGGATATGAAACGCTGGTCCGCCGCATCGCGCGCAAATCACTCGACAAGACGTCGCGCTTTACCGACTGGTCGCGCCGCCCGCTGACATCTGCGCAGAAAACCTATGCGCTGGCGGATGTGACGCATCTGCGGGAGATCTACGAGTATCTTGCGCAGAAACTGGATGAGACCGAGCGCAGCCGTTGGGTGCATGAGGAGTTGAAGGTGCTGACAAGCCCCGACACCTACATCGTTGCGCCCGAGGAGGCCTGGCGCCGGGTCAAGACGCGGACCAATTCACCGAAATTTCTGGCAGTTGTGCGGGAACTGGCCGCGTTCCGCGAGCGCTATGCACAGGAGCGCAACGTGCCGCGCAACCGCGTCTACAAGGACGATGCGCTGGTCGAACTGGCGTCGAACAAACCCAAGAATGCCGAAGAACTGGGGCGGGCGCGGCTGCTGTTGCGCGAGGCCCGGCGGGGAGACATCGCCGAAGGCATACTGCAGGCCGTTGCCGATGGCGTGAACTGCGCCCCGGCTGAGATGCCGCAGCCTGACAGATCTCGCGAAAAACTGCAGGTCAACCCGGCGCTGGCGGATCTGCTGCGCGTGCTGCTGAAGGCAAAGACCGAAAGTGCGGGCGTTGCCGCCAAGCTGATCGCGCCGGCGTCAGATCTTGACGCCATCGCTGCGGGGTTGCGGGATGTGGCGGCGTTGCAGGGCTGGCGTAAGGAAGTGTTCGGTGCGGATGCCCTGCGCCTCTGCGATGGCAAGATCGCCCTCTCGGCTGATGGATCGGACGTACGGATCGTGTCGCTCGACTGAGCTTGCGCGTCTTTATCCCGTTATCGGCGTGATTGCAGCGCGTTGCGCGCGGCCTCGACCCGGATCGTCCGGGCACCGGCAAGGGTCTGATCGGTCACCTTGCGGGCCACGATCACTTCGCGCGTCGCCGGTGTGCCCTGAGCGGTTCCGCCCTGGCGCAAACCTTCGAGGCGGTATGTCAGCACGCCTTCGACCACCGTTTCATCATTCGCGGGGGTCAGTTGCACGTCGTAAACGCCTTGCCGGGCGGCAACGCCCGTCGCGCGGATGATGGCCCCCCCCGGCACACGCTCGATCACGAGATCACTGATGCTGTCGATCGGTTCCCCGAGATAAGCGTCCCGGTCGCGATTGGACCTGAAGAGGCCACTGCGGGTGGGGATCAGCGGATTGGTCTCCTCGGAGGTTGCCGCCACGGGCGCAGGCTCACCGCGTCCGAACCAGTTGAAGGGGTTGACCCGGCTGTCGCGGAACCCGCCGCATGCGGAAAGGACCAGGGTCGAGACCAGAAGGACGGAAACTGTCTTGCGCATGGGGCCTGCCATCAATTCTTGTTCTCTCCCGATTATCTCATCTGATGCGCGTTGAAAAGCATCAAGGCGGCTGGACCTTTGGCAATGCGCAGCTTACCTCAGAAGCGACAAGCGAGGGTGACGATGGCACAGGCTGAATTTGAAGAACTGGTCGAGGATTTCGAGTTCCTGGACGATTGGGAAGATCGCTATCGCCTGGTGATCGAGGAAGGCAAGGCAATGCCGCCGCTGGACGATGCCCTGAAGGTGCCTGCGACCAAGGTTGACGGATGCGCCAGCCAGGTGTGGCTGCACCCGGTGACAGAGGATGGCGTGCTGCACTTCGACGGTGAAAGTGATGCGATGATCGTGAACGGGCTGATTGCGGTGTTGCGCAAGCTCTACAACGGGTTACCACTCGAGGCTGTGATCGACGTCGATGCGCGGGCCGAAATGGCCCGGCTGGGCCTGAACGCTCACCTGTCAGCGCAGAGATCGAATGGCCTTCGGGCGATGATCGACCGCATCCGGAGCGTGGCCACGGCGGCAGCCTGAGCCGCGCCTTCCTTTGTCAAAAGGACGCGCCTGCGGCGCGACACGACGTTTTTCAAATTCCATCCGGAATTTGGCTGTGGATCGTCAGAGATCGGCGAGACGGGCCTCCAGGTCGCCGTAGCCCGTGAACCGGCGCTCAAAGCTCAGCCCCAGCGTTTCCGCGCATGCGCGGGCCTTTTCGGTCAGGGCCGGATCGTCGGTCTGGGCCTGGTACACAAGCTTCTCGTAGTTGCCGAAATACATGTCGCGGAGTTCTGGATGCCGGTCCAGCCCCATGGGCTTGATCACGAAAGCCTCGAACTGACGCACGAGGAAATCCGTCAGATAGAAGGTGGTGATTTCGGTCTCGCTTTGCTCTGCAAACCGGTCGTTTCCTTCGAAAAACGCATAGCAGTGCGGCCCGGCGACCATCTCGACACCCATCTCAGCGCAGGCGGCTTCCAACAGACCCCCGGTGCCACAGTCTGCATAGACGACAAAGATCTGACCGTAGTCCGCGGCGTGTTTGGTCACTGCCTCGCGCACGGCTTGCGTGATCTTTTCGGGATAGAGGTGATACTTGGCGGGCAGGCAGGTCAGGTCGAGATGTGTCCAGTGATTGGCCGCCTTGAGATCGATGATCTCGCGCGCAAGCGCCCCGCAGGCAATCAACAGGACCTTGCCTTGCCGATCAGAGAGCGGCAGACCTTTTTCCGTCAGCTTGGTGTCGCTCAGCTCCTGCATTGTCGTCCTTTGCGAAAACGGCCTGCGTCGGGTCTCCCGACACAGGCCGCATCCTTCATGGTCCTGCAATCAGGCGGATTTCTGGTTGTGTTTGCGGCCGACCCACTCCTTGGCCGTCTCCACCGCGACGGCCGCGTCCCGGCAGTAGGCGTCCGCGCCGATGGCCTTGCCGAATTCCTCGTTAAGCGGCGCGCCCCCGACCAGCACGATATAGTCATCGCGGATGCCCTGTTCCACCATCGTGTCGATGACGACCTTCATGTAAGGCATCGTGGTGGTCAGCAGGGCGGACATGCCCAGAATGTCGGGGCCTTCCTTCTCCATCGCTTCCAGATAGGCTTCCACGGCGTTGTTGATGCCCAGATCGACAACCTCGAAGCCCGCACCTTCCATCATCATGCCCACGAGGTTCTTGCCGATGTCGTGAATGTCGCCCTTGACCGTGCCAATGACCATCTTGCCGACCCGGGGGGCACCGGTCTCGGCCAGCAGCGGTTTCAGGATGGCCATGCCGCCCTTCATTGCATTCGCGGCAAGCAGCACCTCGGGCACAAAGAGGATGCCGTCGCGGAAGTCATGCCCCACGATGGTCATACCGCCCACCAGCGCCTTGGTGAGGATATCATAGGGCTGCCAGCCGCGTTCGAGCAGGATGTTGACCCCTTCCTCGATCTCTTCCTTGAGACCGTCGTAGAGGTCGTCGAACATCTGTTGGACAAGCTCTTCGTCGTCCAGTTCCGCGAGGATGATTTCGTCTTCGTCCGACATGGGCTTTCCTATTGCGTCGCAAGATGCTGCGGTGTTTCTTCCGTCTTTTGTGACAGATCGGCTTGCACCGACTGTCCAGATTGCGACACGCAGGTAACGGTGTGCGACTCTGTGACGCGAAATCTACCGCGTGAACAGAGCCCTGCACAAGCGTCGCGCGCGCCGATGCATTCGAAATCTTTTCATAAAGATATAGCGGTTACGCGCGGTTTACTCGGCGGCGTGCACCAGGTTCAGCGCGGGCTGCTTTGCCGGACGGCGGATGCTTTTCCGGCCCCGACCGGCATAGAGCAGCGCGAACATCGGCGGCGTGAAGTAGAAGGACACCACCGTCGACAGCAGCACACCACCCGCAACCGACATCGCGAAAGGTGGCCAGAAACCACCGCCCGCAAGGATCAGCGGCAGGAACCCCCCGAAGGTCGTGATCGTCGTGCTGATGATGTGGCGGCTCGAGCCCATCAGGACGCCGACCATGGCCTCGGCGTCGCCTGCGCGCGCAGCCGGATCGTCGCGCAGCCCGGTCATGATGATGATCGCCGCATTGATCGACACCCCGATGGAGCCAATGACCCCGATGATCGCGTTGATCCCAAAGGGATACTGGAACACCGCGAGCGCGAGGATGCTGAGACCGGCGGAGAGCACGCTGACCACCAGCGCGATGGCCGACAGACGGAAAGAATTGAAAGTCATCACGATGGCGGCGATGGAAAGGGTGACGATCAGGCCGAGAGAGGCCAGCAGGTTGCCCATGGTTTCGGCGCGCGCATCGCTGTCGCCGCCGATCTCCAACCGGTAGCCTGCTGGCAGGGTGAAGCCTTCGGCATCCAGCGCCTGCTGCACCTGAACCAGCGCCTCCTCGGGCAGGACATCACGCAGAATGAAGGCCTGGATGGTGTTGACCCGTTCCGCGTTGCGCCGTGTGATGATCGGTTCGCTCGGGGTCAGCGAGATGTCGGCAATGGCGGAGAGCGGGACACCCGGGAAACTGCCGCTTTGCGACAGGCTGGCGGCATTCGGCGGCAGGATCGTCATATCGGCAATCGCCGTCAGATCCCCGCGGGTGGCATCGCCAAATCGGACCCGCACCGGCAGTTCTTCGGGGCCTTCGAGCAGGGAGCCGCCCGCAACACCTTCAAGGCCCGCTTCGAGCTGCCGGGACACGCCAGCAAGCTCCAGCCCCAACTGGCGGGCCTTGGCCTCATCCACATCGATGCTGGCCTCCGGGGCGCCGGTGGTCACGGTGCCGCGGGCGAGTGTGACCATATCCACATCCGCCACGATCCGGCGCATCTCGGCGCCGATCTCGCGCAGACGGTCGAGATCGGAACCGACGATGCGCAATTCGACCGGCGCGTCCACCGGCGGTCCCTGCACCAACCCGCGCACCAGCACCTGCGCCTCGGGCGCGGTTTCATCAATGCTGCGCTCCAGCCGCGCGATCAGGGTCTCGGTGGCCTCCGGCGAGGTGGTGGTCACCAGCGCTTCGGCAAAGCGTGCGGCGTTATCACGTCCGCCTGCCATATTGTAGTAAAAGGCGGGGGCAGATTTCCCGATCACCCAGGACACCTGGCGCGTTTCAGGCGCGTCGCGCAGCAAGGTATCAAGCCGGTCCACAACCTGTGCCGTCTGACCGATGGCGGCACCCGGGCGCAGGTCCACCTCGATATGGAATTGATCCCGATCCACGCCGGGGAAGAATTGCGCTGTCAGCAGGGGCATCGACATGAAGCCCAGCACCGGCAGAACCAGGGCAAAGGCGATGGAGCGGAAGGGGTTGCGCACCGCCCACCGCAGGGTTGCAGCGAAGCTGTTCGAGAGGGCAGGCAGCTTGAGACCGGAGGACAACAGGCTGTTCTTGCTGGCGGCTGGCATGGCCCAGCCTGCAATCGCCGGGGTCAGGGTGACCGCGACCACAAAGGACCACAGCAGCATGGTGACCACCGCGATGGCGATGGAGCCGACAAAATCCCCGGCGGGCCCGGGCAGCAGGATCATCGGCGTGAAGGACAGCGCCGTTGTCACGGTCGAGGCAAAGAGGGGGGCAAAGAGGCGGCGTACGGCACCGCGTACCGCCGAGATGCGTTTTTGTCCCTTGGCAATGCGTTGCCCGACTTCATCCGTCATCACGATGCCCGCATCGACGAGCAGGCCAAGCGCCACGATCAGCCCGGTGACCGACATCTGGTGAATGGCAAGGCCGATCACATTCATCGTGGCCAATGTCGCCAGCGAGACGAGCGGCAGGATCAGCGCCACGATCAGCGCGGCCCGCACGCCCATGGTGATGAGCAGCACACCCACCACGAGCGTGACACCGATGGCCATGTTGCCGCCCACCTCGGCCAGACGGTCGGCGGTGTACCGGCTCTGATCAAAAATCAACTCGGCTGTGATGCTGTCCGGCACCTCTTTCTGAAAGGCCTCCAATGCGCCCACGACCCGCGTCATCCAGACATCGACCTGCAGCCCGTCTTCCAGCTTGGCCGCCACCAGGACGGCCGGTGCGCCATTGTGCAACGCCTGTTCTGCCAAGGGTATACGCGGGCCGCGGCTGATCTCGCCGATGTCGGCCACCCGTGTCACCTGGCCATCCGGACCCTCGCGGACGATCATTTCGCGCACCCGTTCCAGTGCGGTGATATCGCCTTCGATGTCGAGGATCAGTTCGTTGTCGGGGCTGCGCAGACGGCCCGCCTGTCCCTTGCTGTCGGCGCGCGCAATGGCGGCAGAGACATCATCGGCGGTCAGCCCGAGCGCGGCGGATTTGATCGGATCAAGGGTGACCAACACCTCCTCTTCCGGGGCGCCGTAGGTTTCCACCTGCTTGGTGCCCGACGTGCTGCGCAACGCATCGGCCAGTGTTTCCGCATAGCGGCCCATGATCGTCAGGGGCACCTCCGCGTGATCCGCGGACAGGGCGATGATCGCGCCGAAGGTGCCTGCGCCATCGGATGAAAACTCTGGCGACAACACACCCTGCGGAAATTCGGCCTCGGCATCCCCCAAAGCATCCCGTATCTCAGACCAGACCTGTTCGATCCTGTCGTCGGGCAGGGTATCCAGCAGATCGACCTGAATGATGGAAATGCCGGTGGCGGAGGTCGAGTTCAACTCATCCACCTCCGGGATTTCGCGCAACTCATCCTCGATTTCGGCGGTCACCAGCGTTTCCACGCGCGCCGGATCCGCACCGGGATAGGCTGTTGTGATCGTGGCAAAGAGATTGGTGATGGTCGGATCTTCCTGGCGACCGATGGCCAGAAGGGCCGACAGACCTGCCGCGATGATGACCAGAAGGGCAAGGGCGACAATGCGGGGTTCGCGGAAGGTCAGCGTTTCCATCAGCCCGCTTCCTCCGCCAGCCGCACGGTTTGGCCAGTGACGACGCGGTGCGGTCCGTCGGTGATGAACCGCGCGCCATTTTCGAAACTTCCGCGCACATAGGCGCGGGCGCCATCGGAGAACAGGACCTCGACCGCCTCACTGCCGACCTGTGTTTTCTCGGCGGTCTCGGGGACGGTCATCAGCCGCCAGAGGCCCCGCGGCGCGTCCTGCAGGGCGGAGAGGGGCACCCAGGCTCCCTTCTCCGCAACCTCCTGATGCAGCACCAGCGCGCCGGTGTCTCTCAACGGGGGCAGGTCGTCGCCGGTAAAGTTGAGCAAGACCGTCCGGGTCCGGGTCGCGCTGTCCAGTTCGGGCAGAACCGAAGCGAGGGCCAGCGGGTATCGTTTGCCGTCGAAAAGCGCCTCGAAATCCGCTGTTTCCGCCAGCGCGTCCACGATGTCCGGTGTCAGCCCGACGCGGAACTGATTTCCGCCGGTTTCCACGAGGGACAGGATCGCCTGACCTGCGCCAACGGCGCCGCCGGTATCGACCATTCGGGTGGAAACGGTCGCGTCGAAGGGCGCGCGCAGTTCGGATTTTTCAAGTTGCAGGGTGATAGAGACGAGACTTGCGTCGATCTCGGCGATCCGCGCTTCCAGTTCCGCCAGTTGCAGCGCGACATTGTCGACCGCCTGTGCCGAGGCAAAGCCGCGGTCCCGCAGTTCGGTCTGGCGATCCGTGGTGCGCCGGGCCAGCTCCGCCTGCGCCTCCAGCGCGCGCCGCGCCGCCTCAAGACGTGTCTTCTCTGCTTCGACCAGCCGGGTGTCCAGCCGCGCGATCAACGTGCCTGGCGCCACCCGGTCTCCTTCGTCGACCGCGAGAAACGCCACCGTGCCGCCCTGTTCAAAGGCCATTGTCGTCCGTTGACCTGCCTCGATCTGTCCGGGGAAATGCCGCGCCACGCTGTAGCCGTCTTCGAGCTGCAGCCGCGCTGTTTTGACCTGCATGGGGGTTGTGGCGTCGGGCGGTGTTACGTCGGCGGCCCGGTCGGCCAGCACATTCTGCCCGAGCACCATCAGGCCAATCGCAAGACCAATCATCAAAAGGGTAAAGACTAAGGTGACTCCCTGACGTAGAATACGGCGCCAAAGGGGCTTCTGCGGAGCTGTGGTCACGGTCATGCGAATCCTCACTTGCGAAGTAAGTATCGCTTACATATGTTATAGGCTCTAACTTTATCAAGCGTAAAGGAACATTTTTTGTCGGATTCTCACGACACGCTGCCGGATCGTCGGGCAACCTATCACCACGGAGACCTGCGGGAGCAGCTGCTGGCCGTTGTGAGGGATCTGGTGGAAACCCATGGTCCTGAAGGATTTTCCGTCGCCGAAGCGGCGCGTCGGGCCGGCGTCAGCACCGCGGCGCCCTATAAGCATTTCAAGGATCGCACCGATTTGCTGAATGCGCTGGTGTCGGATGCAATGGACCGGCTGGCCACGAAAATGGCAGAGCAACGCGATCGGTATCCAACCGGAACCTATGAGGCGGTTGCGGGAATCGGGCAGGCCTATATCGACTTTGCCAAGGCGGAGCCGGGCATCTTCCGACTGATGTTCGGCCTCACGGAAGGGCATGAGGACGAGGACGCGCTGCAAAGGAAGGGCAAGCTCTGCCGGGAGATTGTCGAGACCGCCTGCGGCGCCTGCATCGGGGCGAATGCGAGCGATCAGGCGGCCATTCTGTCGGCCTACATCCTCTGGACCAGCGTGCACGGGCACGCGTTTCTGAGTATCGACAACAAGAACAAGGACGAGGCCGAAGGCCTTGACGACTGGGACTTCCTGATGGCGGTGACCTGCGCGGTGCTGGACGCGTCAGCCCGACGCTGAGCGGTCAGCCGGCGCGGCGACGACGCGAGCTGCGGCGGGCCGGTGCGGCATCGTCACCCGTGCCGTCGCTTTGCGAGGAAAACGCACCGAGGCGATCGACGATCTCTTCCAGTGCCGGTGGTTGATCCATCACCCGGGTGTCCAGCGCGTCGCGCATATGACGCAGGTGCTCCGGCATCGTGCCGCAGCATCCACCAATGATCCGGGCGCCGCAGGCCCGCGCCATCACCGCGTAATCGGCCATGAGCTCCGGCGTGCCATCGTAGTGAATGTGGCCGTCCACGTATTTCGGGATGCCCGCGTTGCCCTTGGCAATGACCGGACGTTCAGGACCCTGGGCCGCAAATCCGAGAATTGTGCGCAACAGATCCGAGGCCCCGGTGCCGCAGTTCGCCCCGAAGGCCAGCGGCGCCTGCGCTCCGAGATCTTCTACCATTTTGACCATGTCGGCGCTGGTCAGGCCCATCATCGTGCGCCCCGCGGTGTCAAAACTCATCGTGCCCGCCCAGTCGAGCCCGGCCAGTGTGAAGCCTTCGGCCGCTGCTCGGTACTCCTCGGGTGCGCTGATGGTCTCCAGCCAGCCGATGTCCGCGCCACCCGACTTGAGCCCGTCCGCCGCCTCGTGAAACATCCCCACCGCCCGCGCGCGGCTGAGCTCGCCACCAGGTTCCATGATTTCGCCGGTCGGCCCGACGGAGCCCGCGACGATCACCACCCGGTCCGCCGTGTCGGCCACGTCACGCCCGATTTCGGCAGAGACACGGGCCAGTTCATGCACCCGTTTCTCGGCGCCATGCAGTTTGAGACGCGAGGCGTTGGCGCCGAAGGAATTCGTCAGGAACAGATCGCTGCCTGCTTCTACCGCGCCGGAATAGAGCGTCTTGATTTTCTGCGGCTCATCAGTGTTCCACAGCTCCGGCGCATCGCCGGACATCAGCCCCATGTTGAACAGGTTTGTGCCGGTCGCACCATCTGCGAGCAGGGTGCCTTTTTCATCCAGCAATTTCATCATGGGATTGGTCATGGCACGCCTCGCAATGGTTCAGAGGCCTGCTGTGTCACGAAGACGGGATCAAAGCAAACTCATATTATTCATCTTGGTTATGAGTTCGATAAGGGGTCGGTGGTCTGTTCCGGCCATGCCGCAGCGCGGGGCCGGAACCGGGTTTGACGTGTCGATCAGCTTTCCTGCATCAGCTGGGCCTTGGCCTCGGCCATGAGTTCGATCATCTTGGTGCGGATCGTGGTCTCATCCGCCTTCGATCCCAGGTCACCGGCCACCTTGCGATAGACATCCTCGTCCCCGGCCTCTTCGAAATCGGATTTCACCACTTCCTTGGCGTATTCCGCCGCGTCCTCGCCCGATTTGCCCAGAAGGTCCGCAGCCCTCAGCCCCAGCAGCTTGTTGCGTCGGGCCTCGGCCGTGAACTGCATTTCCGCATCATGGGCATATTTGTTTTCGAACGCGTTTTCGCGATCGTCGAAGGTGGTCATGGGCCTGTCTCCTGAAGAACGGGTTGGTGTTGTGACAGATATGCGGGCTTGACGCGCTTTGCGCAAGGGACGCTGGCTTGCAGCAACGCGGGGCTTCCACTAAGAGGGGGCGCAACAGGGTTGTGATCCACATGGCCCGCGGGGAAAGGACGCCCATGGCCCGGCGCAAGAAAATTTACGAAGGCAAAGCGAAAATTCTATACGAAGGCCCGGAGCCCGGCACCATCGTCCAGTATTTCAAAGATGACGCAACCGCATTCAACGCGGAAAAGAAAGCGGTGATCGAGGGCAAGGGGGTGTTGAACAACCGCCTGTCGGAGTTCTTCATGACCGGGTTGGGACAGATTGGGGTGCCCAATCATTTCATCAAGCGGCTGAACATGCGCGAACAGTTGGTGCGCAGTGTCGAGATCGTGCCGCTGGAGATCATCGTGCGCAACTACGCGGCGGGCACCATGTCCAAGCGGCTGGGGATCGAGGAAGGCACGCAGCTGCCGCGTCCGATTGTCGAATATTGCTACAAGGATGATGCCCTGGGCGATCCGCTGGTCACAGAGGAGCATATCGCGGCCTTTGGCTGGGCCAGCCAGCAGGATATGGACGATATCCTGAGCCTCGCGCTGCGGGTGAACGATTTCCTCTCGGGCGTGATGATGGCCGTTGGTATTCGGCTGGTGGATTTCAAGATCGAGGTCGGGCGGATCTTCGACGGGGATTTCCAGCGGTTGATCGTGGCCGACGAGATCAGCCCGGACAGCTGCCGTCTGTGGGATATCGAGACCGGCCAGAAGCTCGACAAAGATGTCTTCCGTCGCGATCTGGGCGATTTGAAGGATGCCTATACCGAAGTGGCGAAACGGCTTGGCGTGATGCCGAAGAATGCAGCGCCCATCACGAAGCCCACGCTGATCAACTAGGTGTCGGGCTTGCATATTTGAAGAACAATGAAGGGCAGACGATGAAAGCGACAGTGCATATCATGCTGAAGAACGGTGTTTTGGACCCGCAGGGCGAGGCGGTGCGCCATGCGCTTGGCGCCCTGGGGTTCGAGGGTGTGAACGGTGTGCGCCAAGGCAAGATCATCGAGCTTGATTTGGACGAAGGCGCCACGGAAGCGGATGTGACGGCGATGTGTGAGAAGCTTCTTGCGAATACGGTGATCGAATCCTACTCGGTGGAGGTGGGCTGATGCACGCAGCGGTTGTGGTTTTTCCCGGATCGAACTGTGACCGTGATCTTGCCGTCGCTTTTCAGGCCGTGGGGGCAAAGGTCACCATGGTCTGGCACAAGGACAGCACGCTGCCCGGGGACGTCGATATCGTGGGCATTCCCGGCGGGTTTTCCTTTGGCGACTACCTGCGGTGTGGTGCGATTGCGGCGAATTCGCCGATTTGCCGATCCGTGGCGGATCATGCGGAAAGAGGGGGCTATGTTCTGGGGGTGTGCAACGGCTTTCAGGTCTTGACCGAGACCGGGCTTCTGCCGGGCGTGCTGTTGCGCAATGCGCAGTTGAAGTACATCTGCCAAACCGTTGGCCTCAAAGTCGAAACCTCCCAATCCGTCTTTACCGAAGGGTATAACGCGGGTGACGTCATCGACATTCCGATTGCCCATCACGACGGCAATTACTTTGCCGATGAGGCCACGATTGCGCAGTTGCAGGATGAGGACCGCATCGCCTTTTCCTACATGGACAATCCCAATGGCGCGCGGGCGGATATTGCCGGCATTCTGTCAGAGAACCGGCGGGTACTTGGCATGATGCCGCATCCTGAACGTGCCGCGGATGCGGCGCATGGCGGCACCGATGGACAGGCGCTCTTCCGCGCATTGGCCGGGGCGCTGGTCACGGCGTGACTTGAGCCGGTGTCGCGCTTTCGCGTAGTCTCGCCGCATGGAAACCGCCACTGATCCAGATCATCAGACCCGCGCGATCAACTGGCGCGTGCGCGTGGCATTGGCCGTTTTGCTGCTGCTGGCGGTGGTCGTGGTCTCTGTCACCAACAAGTTGTTGACCGACCGCTTTACCGAAAGCACGCGGAACCGCGCTGAGCTGCGCCTGGCGCTTTACAGCGGGAACCTGCTGTCGGAGTTGCGGCAGAATGCGATTGTGCCGCAATTGCTGGCGCGCGATGCGGAACTGATCGGTGCGTTGAATTCCGCTGACTACACGGCGTCGACCCGCCGGTTGATTTCCTTCGTGGAGGAGATCGGCGCGGCCTCTCTGATGTTGCTGGACATCGACGGGCGCACCGTGGCGGCCACGGATCGCAACAAACTGGGCTCCAGTCACCGGCCGGAGGCGTATTTTGTCGATGCGATCCGGGCCAGCGCCACCATCTTCACCGTGGCGGAGCGTGAAACCGGCGGATATGGGTTTTTCTACTCGCGGCGGGTGCAATCGGGTTCGGATGTCTTGGGCGTGATTGTCGTCGAAGTGGATTTGCAGAAATTCGGCCGCGCCTGGGCCGGGATTTCGGACGCGGTGATCGTCACCGACAGCACCGGCACGATCATTCTGACCACGGAGCCGCGCTGGCAGGGACGCACCGAAGAGGAGGCGCTGGTGCGGCACACGCCGGAAAATGCGATCCAGCGGGCGATCCAGGCAACCGCGGATTGGACGCAGCTACCGCCCGATGCCTATCTGCAGGGTGAGGCCGTGATGCGGCTGGAGACGCGCATTCCCTTCCGCGGATGGCGGATGGCGAGTTTCACCACCTATGCGAGTGTGCGCGAGCGGGTGAATGGAGTACTGGCACTGGAAATCATGGGATTTGCGATTCTGCTGGCGCTCAGCTTCTATGCCCTGAGCCGCCGGACGGCGCTGCGCATGGCTCTGTTTCAGCGGGAATCTGCCGAGTTGCGGACATTGAATGCGGCGTTGCAGCGGGAAATCGCCGAGCGGAAACGCGTGCAGGAAACGCTCGCCGTGGCGGAGCAGACGCTGGAACAGTCCAGCAAGCTCGCGGCCCTGGGTGAGATGTCGGCGGCGGTCAGCCACGAGCTCAACCAGCCGCTGGCAGCGATGAAAACCTACCTTGCCGGTGCGCGGCTGCTGCTGCGGCGCAACCGGCAGGAAGAGGCGCTGTCCTCCTTCGGGCGCATCGACGATCTGATCGAGCGGATGGGTGGGATCACGCGGCAGCTCAAGTCCTACGCACGCAAGGGGCAGGAGGCGTTTTCCCCTGTAGACATGGGCGATGCGCTGGCTTCGGCCCTGTCGATGATGGAGCCGCAGCTGCGGCAGCGCCATGTGCAGATTTCGCGCATCGTGCCGGATGCGCCGGTGCGGGTGATGGGGGACCGGTTGCGCATCGAGCAGGTGATGGTGAACCTGCTGCGCAATGCCATCGATGCCACCAAGTCGGAGCAGAATCCCAAGGTGGATATCCTGTTGTCCGCAGGCGAGACCGCGACCCTGACCGTGCGTGACAACGGGCCCGGTATCGAAGATCTCGATCAGTTGTTCGAACCTTTCTACACCACGAAACAGGCCGGAGACGGGGTCGGGCTGGGCCTTGCCATCTCGTCTGGTATCGTTAACGACCTAGGTGGAAGGTTGACGGCGCGGAACGGACAGGCCGGCGGCGCAGTTTTTGAAATGCAGCTACCAATATTAGGCAGCGACCACGGCACACAAGCGGCGGAGTAAGCCATGACACAAGCTATGAAAATCGCAATTGTGGACGATGAACAGGATATGCGGCAATCGATCAGCCAATGGCTGGCATTGTCTGGCTATGACACGGAAACCTTTGGCAGCGCCGAGGATGCGCTCAAGGTTCTGGGCCCGGATTACCCCGGTATCGTGATCTCGGACATCAAGATGCCCGGCATGGACGGGATGCAGTTTCTGAAAAAGCTGATGGGCAACGACAGCGCTCTGCCGGTGATCATGATCACCGGGCACGGGGATGTGCCGATGGCGGTGGAGGCGATGCGCGTGGGGGCCTTCGACTTCCTGGAAAAGCCGTTCAACCCGGACCGGATGAACGAACTGGCCAAGAAGGCAACGGGCGCGCGGCGTCTGGTGATGGACAACCGCGCCCTGCGGCGCGAACTGTCGGATGGTGGCCAGCTGATGAAAAAGCTGATTGGGCAGAGCCCGGTCATGGAGCGGCTGCGCGAGGATATCCTCGATCTCGGCCAGGCCGATGGCCATGTGCTGATCGACGGCGAGACCGGCACCGGCAAGACGCTGGTGGCCCATGCGCTGCACGCGGTGGGCAGCCGCGCGGGCAAGAAATTCGTGCTTGTGAGCTGCGGGGCCTATGAGGAAGAGGCGCTGAGCAAGCGGCTGTTCGGTCCGATGAACCCCGAAGACGCGCAACTGCCTGCGATCGAAGAGGCCCGCGGCGGGACACTGGTGCTCGAAGACATCGAGGCTCTGACCGAAACGCTGCAGGCGCGGCTGTTGAGCGTGATCAACGAGCAGGGGGCCCCGGCGGAGACGCGGATCGTGGCGATTTCCAACCTGCAGGAAGCGGGGCGCACCTCCGAGGACGCGCTGCGCGCCGATCTTTTCTACCGCCTTGCGGCGCTGCGGATCACCGTGCCACCGTTGCGGCAGCGCGGCGAGGACATCCTGACACTCTTTACCCGCCTCAGCGAACAGTTTTCCGACGAATACGGTTGTGACGCGCCGCAGGTGTCGGCTCAGGAGGCCGCGCAGCTGTTGCAGGCTCCGTGGCCCGGTAACGTGCGCCAGCTGATCAACGTGGCAGAACGCGCCGTGCTGCAATCGCGCCGGGGGGCCGGTACCATCGCGTCGCTCCTGATGAACGATCACGAGGATATGCAGCCGGTGATGACCACCGAAGGCAAGCCGCTGAAAGAATACGTGGAAGCCTTTGAGCGGATGCTGATCGACAACACCATGCGCCGTCACCGCGGCTCCATCGCCAGCGTGATGGAGGAGCTGTGCCTGCCGCGCCGCACGTTGAACGAGAAAATGGCCAAATACGGGCTGCAGCGGTCCGACTACCTGTAAGAGCCGCAGATTTCCGCTGAACACGCGAAAAATCGCATGGAATCTGCAGGCTAGGCCGGTTTTGCGGTCGGGTCTGCAGATTGCCCATTGTGTTTTAATACACAGTCGCATTATCTAGAGAGACGAAGGTGCGCCGCGATCCCGCGTGCAACCTTTGGATGAGATTCGCTGCAATGGATGCCTGTGTGGGACGTATCACACCGCCGTTGCAGACCGATTGGGCCGGAGACGGCCAACGAACCGCTGACGTGGTCAAGGCCGACGCGCCCCAAACACGCAGTACATAATGGATACGAGGCCGCTCTGGCGTGCCCGTGTCGGAGAAGAAACGCGATGACGCGCGCCGATGCACTGAGCAGAACCGCCGTGGCCCCACCGGGCCAGGCCCTGCACGCGTCCCTGATCGCCCTGACAAGACATAGCCCGCATCTCTCTGATCCTCCGGGGTCGGCGCGACTGCGGCTGTGCAATTTGGAAATATGGCTAAGAAAATGCTTATCGATGCCACCCACGCGGAGGAAACCCGCGTCGTGGTGGTGGACGGAAACAAGGTCGAGGAGTTTGACTTTGAATCCGAAAACCGCCGGCAACTGGCCGGCAACATCTATCTTGCAAAGGTAACCCGGGTCGAGCCGTCGCTGCAGGCGGCCTTTGTGGACTATGGCGGCAATCGCCACGGGTTCCTGGCGTTCTCGGAAATCCATCCGGATTACTATCAGATCCCGGTCGCGGACCGTCAGGCTCTGATGGAAGAGGAGCGGGCCTACGCTGAGGCGCAGAAGGCCAAGGAAGACGAAGACGAGAAGCCCAAGCGCCGGTCGCGCAGCCGCAGCCGGTCCAAGGCCAAGGCGGCTGAGGCCGCGAGCGATGATGCAACCGCGTCGAAGGATGTGGAATCCGATCAGATCGACGGGATGGAGACCATTGATCTCGATGACGAGGAAGGCTCCTCGCCGATGGAGCGCGTGGCGGAGACGCCGGTAGAAGAGCCCGAGGACGCGCCCGAGGAGGCTGCAGAGGCGGATACGGATGACGTGGAAGCGCAAGCCGAGACGGATGGCGAAGAGGCGACGGAGACCGCCGATGAGGGCGATGACGACGAAGACGAGGCGCCCAAGCGCAAGTCTGACGCCTCGGCCAAGGATGACAGCATCGAATCCGTAGCGGATGACGATGATCAGGAAGATATCCGCCCTGCGCGCAAACCGCGCCCGCGGCGCTACAAGATCCAGGAAGTCATCAAGGTCCGTCAGATCCTGCTGGTGCAGGTCGTCAAGGAAGAGCGCGGCAACAAGGGGGCGGCGCTGACCACCTATCTGTCGCTCGCAGGTCGGTATTGTGTGCTGATGCCGAACACCGCGCGCGGGGGCGGGATTTCCCGCAAGATCACCAATGCCGCCGACCGCAAGAAGCTCAAGGAAATCGCCAATGAGATCGAGGTGCCGGAAGGCGCCGGGCTCATCGTGCGCACGGCGGGGGCGAAACGGACCAAGGCAGAGATCAAGCGCGACTATGAATACCTGCAGCGGCTCTGGGAACAGATTCGCGAGCTGACGCTGAAATCCATCGCGCCGGCGAAAATCTACGAGGAAGGCGACCTGATCAAACGCTCGATCCGCGATTTGTACAACCGCGAGATCGATGAGGTCTATGTGGAAGGCGAGCGCGGCTACCGCATCGCCAAGGACTTCATGAAGATGATCATGCCGTCCCACGCCAAGAACGTGAAGCTCTATGCCGAGAGCCTGCCGCTCGTTGCGCGCTACCAGGGGGAAAGCTATCTGGCGGGCATGGTCAACCCGACGGTGCAGCTGCCCTCGGGGGGCTATATAGTGATCGGCGTAACCGAGGCTTTGGTGGCGATCGACGTGAACTCCGGCCGGGCAACCAAGGAAGGCTCCATCGAGCAGACGGCGACCAAGACCAATCTGGAGGCCGCGGATGAGGTGGCACGCCAGTTGCGGCTGCGCGACCTTGCAGGCCTGATCGTGATCGACTTCATCGACATGGACGAGCGCAAGAACAACGCCGCCGTCGAGAAACGCGTGAAGGAAAAACTCAAGACCGACCGCGCACGCATTCAGGTGGGCCGCATCTCGGGCTTCGGCCTGATGGAGATGTCGCGCCAACGCCTGCGCCCCGGCATGATCGAAGCCACCACGCAGCCTTGCCAGGCCTGTCATGGCACCGGTCTGATCCGCTCGGACGACAATCTTGCCCTGTCGATCCTGCGGCAGATCGAGGAAGAGGGCACGCGCAAGCGCTCGCGCGAGGTGCTGATCAAGGCGCCTGTCGGCATCGCCAACTTCCTGATGAACCAGAAACGTGAGCATATCGCGCAGATCGAAGGCCGATACGGGCTGTCGGTACGGATCGAAGGCGATCCGGTGCTGGTCAGCCCTGATTTCAGCCTGGAGAAGTTCAAGACAGCCACCCGGGTGGTGACGGCCTCTGCCGCCCATGTGGTGTCCGTGGATACCTCGATCATGGATCAGGTGGATGCGGATGACGATGCCGAGGTGATTGCAGAAGAAGCACCCGCCGCGCAGGGCGCCGAACCGCCGCGCTCCGACGAGGGAGACGGGGAGGGCAAACCCAAACGCCGCCGCCGTCGTCGCCGCCGCAGCCGCAACAAATCCAACGGTGCCGAAAACGGTCAGGCGGCAGAGACAGGGGACGCGTCGGCGTCGGAGGCGGATGACAAGCCGGTGGTCAACGGTGCAGATCCGGAGGGCGCGCCTGTGGATCAGGCCGATGCGGTGGCTGAGGCGGAGAGCGAGAAGCCCAAACCCAAACGCCGGTCGCGCAAGGCCAAACCCAAGGACGAGGCGGAAGCTGCCGCACCCGAGGCCGCCGAGGCGCCGGTGAGCGAAGAGGCTGCGGAGGCGGCACCTGCGGAAGAGCCCGCCGAGAAGCCCAAACGCAAGCGGGCCAGTCGTGCCAAGAAACCCAAGGTCGAAGAAGCACCGGCTGAAGAAGCCGAGGCGGCACCTGAGGCGCCGACGCCCGCGCCGGAACCGTCAGAGCCAGCGCCCGAGCCTGAGCCCGTGGCTGCTGCGCCGGAACCGGAGCCGGAACCTGCGCCCGCAAAGCCGAAACGCAAGGGCTGGTGGTCGCTCGGCGGGTAAGCTTGCCAGACATTCACATCAAAGGCGCGTCCCCGGGCGCGCCTTTTTCTTTCGGTCAGGTCTTGCGGATCACGTAGATCTGGACGGGGCCGTCTGCTGTGGTCGATACCAGTTCATGGCCCGCTTCGGCGCAAAAATGCGGCACATCCACCACCGCTGCCGGATCATCGGCGCGCATGGTCAGGATTTCCCCCGTGGCCAGCGCCTGCAACCGCTTGCGCGCTTTGAGCACGGGCAGGGGGCATAGCAACCCCGTCGCGTCGAGCATGTTCGTCGTCTCTGTCATACGCCCCAGATAGGCATGATGTTTCAGTCTGTCCACAAGGTTGTGACCGGTCCCTGCGTGACCTGGTAACGCTTATCCAGTAGGGGTGAGGCATGTTCGGAATCGAAATCATCGATGCGGGCCTGATCCCGGCCATGGTTGTCGCCCTGTTTGCCGGGGTGATCAGCTTTCTCAGCCCCTGCGTCCTGCCCATCGTGCCGCCCTATCTGGCCTATATGAGCGGGGTGTCCATCAATGAAATGAGCGGTGAGGCCGCTGCCCGCAGACGCGCGGTGATCGCGGCGCTGTTCTTTGTGCTGGGGCTGAGCACCGTGTTTCTCATTCTCGGGTTCACCGCCTCTGCCTTTGGCGCGTTTTTCCTGCAGAACCAGGTGCTTTTTGCGCAGGTGTCGGGCCTTGTCGTGATCGTCTTCGGCCTGCATTTCCTCGGCCTGATCCGCATTCCCTTTCTCGATCAGGAAGCGCGGATGGATGCTGGCGATCAGGGCGGGTCGAGTTTCGGGGCCTATGTGCTGGGCCTTGCCTTTGCTTTCGGCTGGACGCCCTGCATCGGCCCGCAGCTGGGCGCGATCCTGTCGCTGGCCGCCTCCGAGGCGTCGGTCAGCCGGGGGACGCTGCTGCTCGGGATCTACGCAGCCGGACTTGGCATCCCGTTTCTTCTTGCGGCGATGTTCATGACCCGCGCCGTAGGGGTCATGAACCGCCTGAAACGCCACATGAAAACCATCGAGCGCGCGATGGGTGGCCTGCTGGTGCTGGTCGGTCTCGCCATGGTGACCGGTGCCTTCACCACCTTCTCTTACTGGCTGCTGGAGCAGTTCCCGGCCTTGGCATTGCTGGGCTGATCCCCTTAGACTGGTCACACCCTGCGTCGCTGCCGGGAGTAACAAGGTCTGGTCATGGGCAGCACGTCTGACACACGCGTAAAGCGCCGCAAGGTTTTCTACATCCCCGGATATGATCCGTTTCCCCCGCGCCGGTACCGCGAGCTTTACCGCAAGGAAGGCGCCGCACAGGCGGCCCTCTCGGGCTATACGCTTGACCTGCAGGGTGGCACGCCCGGCGCCGGGTTCGGCTGGCAGGCACGCACGGAGATCGACGGGCAGATCACCGTGGCGGAGATCGAGATACTGGTCTGGTCCGACATCGTGCAGGAGAGTTTCCACGATTCCATCCTGCTGACCTATCTTGCCATGATCCGCACCGCCTGGATCTACATCTCCACCGGCGCGCTCTGGCGGCTGATGCGGTTGCGCAAGGGGCCGGTCATCGCGGCGCTTTACCCGGTGGTGATGCTGACCGGGCAATTGGTCCTCGCCATTCTGCTCGGCGGGATAGCGGGGCGGCTGGCCTTGTCGCTGCTTGCGGTTTTCGCGCCCGCCGCTACAGCCGGTGATGCGGTCTGGCCGCCGTATCTCCAGGCGCTGGTCGCCGTTCTGGTCGCCGTTGCCCTGCTGCGCTGGTTTCGGGACAGGGACGGCAAGATTTTTGCCTACTACCTGATGCATGATTTTGCCCATAGCGCATCTCATCTGGGGGCATATCCGCCGGATTTGCACAGCCGTCTGGACGCCTTCGGCGAGACCATCGCAGAGGCCTTGCAGGGTGACGTCGAGGAGGTGCTGGTGGTTGGTCATTCCTCAGGCGCACATCTGGCGGTGACCGTGCTGGCGGAGCTGATCCGCCGCGGATCGGTCCCACGTGAGGGCCCCGCCCTGAGCTTTCTGTCGCTGGGACAGGTGGTGCCGATGCTGTCATTCCTGCCCGATGCCCATGAGCTGCGGCGCGATCTGCGGTTTCTGTCAACGCGCGCGGAGATCACATGGATCGATGTCACCGCCCCCGGGGATGGCTGCGCCTTTGCCCTCTGCGATCCGGTTGGCGTGTCCGGGCAGGCAACTTCGGGAAAACGCTGGCCGCTGGTCTTTTCCGCCGCCTTCACCCAGAGCCTGAGCCCGGCGCGCTGGCGCGCCCTGCGCTGGCGTTTTTTTCGGCTTCACTTTCAGTATCTCTGCGCGTTCGATCAGCCGAAGGACTATGACTATTTCCAGATCACCGCCGGACCCCGGACCCTTGGCGACCGGTATGCCGGGCGCCCCGCATCGGCCTCCCGCATCGAGCACGCGGTGAGCAAATACACCGCCACGGCACCATGACGCAGCCGCCGAAACCGACAGCCCGCGCGGAGAAGGTCAGCCTCTGGCAGTACATGCGGCTCTTTCGCCGCGATATCCTTTCGGCGCAGCCCGAGAAGCTTTATCGCGCCTGGATGGCGGAGTTTCGGACGCCCTTCTTTCGCAGCTACATGATCAACGACCCCGCGCTGGTGAAGACCGTGCTGAAGGAGCGGCCCGCGGATTTCCCCAAGTCGGACCGTGTCGGCTCCGGGCTGCGGCCGCTGCAGGGCAATTCATTCATTCTCACCAATGGCGCCACGTGGGAGCGGCAGCGGCGCATCCTCGATCCTGCTTTCGAGGGTGGCAGGCTCCGGGACAGTTTCCCGTCGATCTGCGATGCGGCGGCAGCGGCGGCGGCGCGGTTTGCAGCCCTTGCCGGGCAGGAGATCGACATCGAGCCGGAGACGAGCCACGCGGCGGCGGATGTGATCTTTCGCACGCTGTTTTCCATTCCCATCGATCACGCCGTGGCGCGGGAGGTGTTCGAGGCCTTCCAGACCTACCAGCGCAGCCAGCCGATCCTGAACCTGGCGGCCTTTGTGCCGGTGCCGTCCTGGGTTCCGCGCGGGTATCGGCGCGAGACGCGGGCGAGTGCGCGGCAGATCCGCAGGCTGATCCATCAGCTGACCGCTGAACGGCAGGCCGCGATCGATGCGGATACCGCGCCGCTGGATCTTGCCACCAAGATCATGACCACGCCGGACCCGCAGACGGGGGACCTGTTTGACGTCGATGAAATGGTCGATCAGGTGGCGATCTTTTTTCTTGCGGGCCATGAGACCAGCGCCTCGGCGCTGGCCTGGGCGCTCTATCTGCTGGCGCTGTTCCCGGAGTGGCAGAAGCGGGTGACGATGGAGGCGCAAGGCACTGATCTCAATGACTTTTCGCAGATATCGAAACTCAAGATCACGCGCGATGTGTTCCGCGAGACGCTCAGGCTTTATCCGCCCGTGCCGATGATGGTGCGGGAGACGGTGCAGACAGAGAGCTTCCGCAAGCGCGCCGTCAGGCCGGGGGCGCAGGTGGTGATGAGCCAATGGCACCTGCACCGCCAGAATCGTCTGTGGGAGCGCCCGGATGACTTCGATCCGACCCGGTGGGAGACGGACAATGGCCGGGCCTGTGCGCGCGAAGCCTATATGCCGTTCAGTGCGGGCCGCCGGGTCTGCCCCGGGGCCGGCTTCGCGATGATCGAAGGGGTGATGATGCTGGCGCATATCCTGCGCGATCTCAGGGTCGAGCTTGGCGAAGCGCCGCCGCCGGTGCCGGTGGCGCATCTGACCGTACGATCACGGAGCGGCATCCCCCTGCGCATTGTCCGGCGCTAACATGTACCATCCCGCGCGCGTCTGTTTTATGGAGAGGCCAAGGGGCGGAATCAGAAGGAAAATTCGATCATGTCAGACCAAAGCGTGATGCGCGAGCAAATGAAATCCGGCGCGGGCTTTATCGCCGCCCTTGACCAGTCCGGCGGCTCGACCCCCAAGGCGCTGAGCCTTTATGGTGTCGAGCCTTCGGACTATTCCGGCGACGAAGAGATGTTCCGCGCCATGCACGACATGCGCGCGCGGATCATTCTGGCGGATGACTTCACGAAGGAAAAAGTCATCGGCGCGATTCTCTTCGAACGCACAATGCACGATACCATCAATGACACCCCTGTTGCCGAATTGCTGTGGTCAGCGCGCGGTGTGGTGCCGTTTCTGAAGATCGACAAGGGGCTGGAAGAGCAGGCGGATGGGGTGCAGCTCCTGAAACCGATGCCGGGCCTTGAGGAGACGCTGCAGGTGGCGAAATCCAAGGGAATTTTTGGAACCAAGGAGCGCTCGGTCATCCATGAGGCCAATGAAAAGGGCATTGCCGAGAACGTTGCACAGCAGTTCGAGGTGGCGCGCACTGTGATCGCCGCCGGGCTGGTGCCGATCCTGGAGCCGGAGGTGAACATCCATTCCGAAACCAAGGCGGAGGCTGAGGCGCAGCTGGAGGCGGCGATTGCCAAGCATCTCGATACGCTGGAGGATGGCGTCGATGTCATGCTGAAACTGACGCTGCCGAGCCAGCCGGGGCTTTATGATGGTCTGGCGGCGCATCCGCGTGTGCTGCGGGTTGTGGCGTTGTCGGGGGGGTACTCGACCGATGTCGCCTCTGCCAAGCTGGCCGAGAACAAGAGCATGATCGCAAGCTTCAGCCGCGCATTGACCGAGGGGCTGAACGTGAAGATGTCAGACGCGGAGTTCAATGTCGCGCTTGGCAGCATCAGCGACTAGATCTACCGCGCGTCCTTCTGTCGGGTGCCGCACAGGGCAGGGAGCGCCCTTGCCTCCATCGAGGGGGCGCGGGCGCTGCCCGGCGGGGCCGCCGGGCGGGGCGGGTTCAACCGTTGCTCTGCCGGTCTTGATCGGTGAGCCGGGCCTGCAGGCTGCGCAGCACGTAGACGCGAATGGCGGAGGCCAGCCCCATCTCGGCCCCGCGCGCGATGTCGATCTCGGCCACCAGCGCATTGATCGGCTTGTCCTGCCGCGCAGCGATGGTCCGCAGAGCCTGCCAGAACTCATCTTCCAGTGAAATCGACGTGCGGTGGCCCTTGAGGGTCACCGAGTGTTTCACTGGCCGTCCGCTCATGGCCTGCGTTTGTGGCCGTCGACGTGGCGCGCGGCCTTATCGGCCTGCGCTTTCTCGGCATCTTTCTCGGCTTTGGTTCGGCCGAAGCGCACCGCATTCTCATCCGCCCGGGCCTTTTTCGCAGCCTTGGCGCGCGCCTTGCGGTGCTTGTTGAGATTGATCGGTGCGCTCATGGGCTCACTTCGGCCCGACCATGTTTTCAGGCCGGACCACCTCGGTGAAGCGCTCTTCGGTCACGAAGCCCAGGTTCACGGCCTCTTCGATCAGCGTGGTGCCGTTCTTGTGGGCCGTCTTGGCGACTTTGGTGGCGTTGTCATAGCCGATCTCGGGGGCCAGCGCGGTCACCAGCATCAGCGACTCGCGCATCAGCTTGTCGATACGCTCGGCGTCGGCCTTGAGGCCCACGACGAGGTTGTCGGTGAAAGCGGAGGCGGCGTCGCCGAGAAGCTGCATGGACTGCAGCACGTTATAGGCCATCATGGGCTTGTAGACGTTGAGCTCGAAGTGGCCTTGCGAGCCGGCAAACCCGACGGCGGCGTCATTGCCGAACACATGGGCACAGACCTGCGTCAGCGCCTCGCATTGCGTCGGGTTCACCTTGCCGGGCATGATCGAGGAGCCGGGCTCGTTCTCGGGCAGGATCAGCTCGCCCAGCCCACAGCGGGGCCCGGAGCCGAGCAGGCGGATGTCATTGGCGATCTTGAAGAGGCTCGCGGCGACTGTTTTCAGCGCGCCGGAGATCTCGACCATCGCATCATGGGCGGCGAGGGCTTCGAACTTGTTGGGCGCGGTCACGAAGGGCAGGTCGGTGATGTCCGCCATGTTCTTCGCGACCATCACATCCCAGCCTTTGGGTGTGTTGAGCCCGGTGCCCACGGCGGTGCCACCCTGTGCCAGTTCATAGATGCGCCCCAGCGCGTCCTTCACCCGCGCGATGCCCATGGCGACCTGATGGGTGTAGCCCGAGAACTCCTGGGAGAGCGTCAGCGGCGTGGCGTCCTGCGTGTGGGTGCGGCCGATCTTGATGATGCCGTCGAACTCCTCGACCTTGGCCTGCAGGGCGGCATGCAGTTTCTCCAGCCCCGGCAACAACACGTCCCGCGCAGTCATGGCGGTGGCGATATGCATGGCGGTGGGGAAAGTGTCGTTGGAAGCTTGTCCCATGTTGCAGTGATCGTTGGGGTGCACCGGGTCCTTGGAGCCGATCTCGCCGCCCATGATCTCGATGGCGCGGTTGGCGATCACCTCATTGGCGTTCATGTTCGACTGGGTGCCCGCGCCGGTCTGCCAGACCACCAGCGGGAAGTTGTCATCGAACTTGCCCGCGACCACCTCGGCGGTGGCCTGTACGATGGCCTTGCCGCGCTCTGCGTCCAGTTTGCCCAGCTCCAGATTGGCCTGTGCGCAGGCTTGTTTGATCACGCCCAAGGCCCGCACCACGGCTGTGGGCTGCTTTTCCCAGCCGATGGGGAAGTTCATGATCGACCGCTGCGTTTGCGCGCCCCAGTATTTGTCCGCGGGGACCTCCAAGGGGCCAAAGCTGTCGGTTTCGGTGCGGGTCTGAGCCATGATATCTTCCCTGAAATTTCCGTACCCGGGGTGTATCCTCGCCAGCCTTTCGGCGCAACTGGCAGATGGGGCAGGCCGCAGGTGGTGCGCAAATTCTTGTGATCCCTTCGCGACTTCCGTGATGTCGATGGCCGTTGAATAGGCGCAACGAGTTGCTATCTTACAAGGGGAAGCATCGGGCTGTTTTCACGGCCCCTTCACAGTGCGCCGATAAAGGGACCGCCGATATGATTTCACCGCGCAGACCGTCCGTGTGGCTTTTTGCCCGTGTTCTGGCGGTGATGAGCATGGTGCTGGTGGCCGCAGTGGCGCAGGCCGATATCGCGCGCTTTGTCGGCAGCTACGAAGGCTCTGCCGAGGTGTCCTCCGCCGATGGCAGTTCGCAGAAACGGGACATGAGCGTCGAGATTTCCCAGACGAAAGAGGGTTTTGCCGTCGCTTGGACCTCGACCACCCACCGGCCGGACGGATCAACCAAGGAGAAATCCTACAAGATCGAGTTCGTGCCGTCGGACCGGGGGGATGTCTATGCTTCGGCGATGAAGCGCAATGTGTTTGGCCATGACGTGCAGCTCGACCCGATGAAGGGCGAGCCCTACGTCTGGAGCCGCATCGATGGGGATACGCTCAGCGTCTACTCGCTGTTCGTCGCCGAGGACGGCGGGTATGAAATACAGCAGTTCAACCGCACCCTGGCCGTGGGCGGGCTGGATCTGGACTACAAGAGCGTGCGCAATGGAACCGTGCAACGCACGGTGTCGACCTTTCTGGAACGCCGGTAGCGGCCGGGCTATTTTCTGAAACTGTCGAGCGAGACGATCTCGGCGTCCGTCGCCTTCTTCTCGCTTTTCTCTTCACTCGGTTTCACGGGCAGCTTCGGCTCGGGTTTGACCGCGGGCAGGGGGGCTGCGGGGGCGGCGCTCAGATCGGGCGTGACGGCGCCCTCCTCCTCGTCGCTCTGGGTCTCGAACCGCAGGCCGAATTCCACCGAAGGATCGACAAAGGTCTTGATCGCGTCATAGGGGATGTAGAGCGGCTCCGGCGCGTCGCCGAAGTTCAGCGTGACCGAAAACCCATCGTCACTCACGTCAAGATTGTCGTACCAATGCTGCATCACGACGGTCATTTCGCCGGGATAGCGATCAGACAACCAATCCGCCAGTTCCGCGTCGGGGTGGCTGGTGTCGAAGGTGATGAAGAAGTGATGTGCCCCCGGCAACCCGTTGTCCGACACATCTTCCAGCACCTTGCGAATGAGACCACGCATGGCCTCATGCATCAGGTTACCATAATCAATGCTGCGGCTCATCGTGATCCTCTGAGCTGACCGGGAATGACAGATAAAGCATAGCCGATTCCCGCGCGGAGAAAAGAGGGTGGATGTTGAATTAGGTGCCGGTTGTGAAAGCACTGACAAGAAGGCCTGCACCGGCCATCAGCGCCAGCGTTTCCACCATCCCGCGCTTCAGCCCGAGCAGGAGCCCGGCTGCCAGAAGCGTCAGCCCCAGCGCGGGCAGGTTGAGCGACGCCAGTTCCGGGACGGGGCCGCCGTGCCAGAGCCCCGCGCCGATCCGGTCGAACAGCACATGGATCGCGAACCAGATTGCCAGATTGAGGATCACCCCGACAACGGCAGCCGTGATGGCGTTGAGTGCGCCGGAGAGACGGGGCTTGCTGGAGATCAGGTCAAGGTAAGGCCCGGCGAGGAATATCCACAGAAAACAGGGCGTAAAGGTCACCCAGAGGGTCAGCGCGCCCGCCGCCAGCGCAAGGCCGATACCGCCCTCGGCAAAGCCGGCCAGCAGGGCCACGAACTGCGTCACGAGGATCAGCGGCCCGGGGGTGGTCTCCGCCAGTCCCAGGGCGTCGATCATCTGCGGCGTGGTGATCCAGCCATAGTCCTGCACGACGGTCTGCGTCATATAGGCGAGCACCGCGTAGGCCCCGCCGAATGTCACCACCGCCAGCTTGGAGAAAAAGAGCGCGATCTGCGTCAGAAAGCCTTGATCCGCGAGCCAGACGGCGAGGACCGGCAGAGCCCAGAGCGTGCCCCAGATGCCCACTGTGCGCAGGCTGCCGGGGGCGCTGGTGGGGGCAGCGCTGGCCGGTGGCGCGGTGCTGTTCTGCGTCAGCGCGCCGTAGATCGCGGCCAGCAGGATGATCAGCGGGAAGGGTGCGTTGACGGCAAAGAGCAGGACAAAGGCGGCCCCCGCCAGCATCAGCGCACTGCGGGTGGTGAGCGCCTTGCGGGACACTTTGATCAGCGCCTGCAGCACGATGATGATGACCGCCGCCTTGATCCCGGTGAAGGCGGCCTGCACCAGCGGGACCTGGCCGTAGAGCGCGTATCCCAGCGCCAGCAGCAGGATGACCGCGGCGCCCGGCAGGACGAAGAGGAGCCCCGCCACCAGCCCCCCGAAGGTGCCCCGAAGACGCCAGCCCGCGTAGGTTGCCAGCTGCATCGCCTCGGGGCCCGGCAGCAGCATGCAGAGCGACAGGGCGCGCAGGAAGCCGTCTTCGCTCAGCCAGTTGCGCGTCTCGACCAGTTCGCGGTGCATCAGGGCGATCTGCGCGGCAGGTCCGCCGAAGGAGAGCAGGCCGATGCGTCCGAACACGCGGACCAGCTCGCGGGTGCCGGGCGCGCTCACGAGGCGACCTCGGCCTGCCAGTCATGGGTTTCGCTCTGGCCGTCGCGCGCCCATCGGTAGAGTGCGTCATAGAGCACCATCCCGGCGTCGAGCTGTGCGAGATCGTCGCGAAACCCGCGCGAGAGGCCGATCGAGAGCGCAAGCAGGCCTGCAGCTTCGGGCACGCGGGCATGATCGTTGGTGTCTGCGGCGCGGATCACCTGCGCCATTTTCGCCAGCGCCGCTGTGTCCAGACCGAAGCCTGCCAGCATCGTGTCAAAGGTGCAATGTTGGCCCTGATGGCTCCAGCGGGTGTCGGGCACGTCGAAGGGGATGGCGTCGAATTTCTCTGCCACGGCAAGGACTTCGGCGGGAGGGACAAAGAGGAAGGAGGCGGCAGGGTCGATGAAGCGGCGGATCAGCCAGGGGCAGGCAATACGGTCGATCTTGGGGCGCCAGCGGGTGACCCAGCGGCTGCCGGGAGAGGCAGGCGGCAAGACGGCGGCGGGCACCCGGGGCAGCCCGGCGGTGCGCCAGGCGACATTGCC
>ERZ1740065.126-NODE-126-length-33927-cov-4.297945_pt1 | contig 33927 bp, 39 predicted proteins | sample MGYA00581738_ERZ1740065 | MGnify/ENA primary metagenome ERZ1740065 (study PRJEB43018, sample SAMN04849749) | marine metagenome | isolation source: floating plastic debris | place: Pacific Ocean | collected 2008-09-01 | study: EMG produced TPA metagenomics assembly...
TATTGCTTCAAATAGTCTTTGCAATGCAACATCATGAAAATACTTTTGATCTGCATCCGTAAAGTCCAATTAGGATTTGAAAATGAAAAGAACCCTAACCATCATATTGATTTGTTTTTGGCCATGCTATCTCGCTTTGTTTATTAGTTCAACAAGCTTTCACAGTAAAACATTGCGTACAGATAGCCCTTTGGTCCCATCAACCCTTTTGAATGAAGGCCTAAAAGATGCTACCGATGCATTTTTTATTGGGGTCGCAGTAAATCCAGAGCGGGTTGCAGACCAAACCTATATGTCTGTCTACAAAAGAGAATTCAATAGCATCACTGCAGAAAATGCGATGAAGATGCATAAAATCTTGGTGGGTCTGGATGCAAACAACCAACCCATTTACGACTGGACCCATTCTGACGCCATTGTAAACTTTGCTGAAGCGCATCAACTCAATCTACACGGACATACCTTGATTTGGCATGAAAGTATTCCAGAGGTATTGGAAAACTTTGAAGGAAGTGATGAGTCTTTTTCGCAAATCATAGAGACCTATATTACGGATGTGGTAACACGGTATAAGGGAAAAGTAGATTCTTGGGATGTGGTAAATGAGGCCATAGATGATGAATCTGAATCATTTCGAAACTCCATATTTTACCAACGTATGGGCAAAGACTATGTAAAAAAATGTTTTGAACATGCTAGAGCCGCCGATAAAGAGGTAATACTGTTTTATAACGACTTCAATCTAGTAACCAAAAAGAAAAAAAGAAAAGCTGTTTTTGAGCTTGTGGATGAATTGATGGCCGAAAACCTCATCGATGGTGTTGGTTATCAAATGCACATCAACTTTGATTTTCCGAGCAAATCCCTTATCCATAAAGCGGTTTACTATGCAACCAAAAGGAAACTTTTGGTACATTTCTCCGAGTTGGATGTTCAGGTCAATGCCAATAAAGACATCGAATTCTTCTCCCAAACTAGAGAGGAAGGTCAAAAAGCAAAAGTTCGAGAGGTTGTGGAGGTGTATGCCGACCTTCCTAAAAAATGCCAGTATGCACTAACCGTTTGGGGTTTGAAAGATGACGATTCTTGGATTACCCCTCGTTTTGGCCATGAAGATTGGCCACTACTCTTTGATGAAAAATTCCGTAAAAAAGAGGCCTATTACGGTTTTCTTGATGCTTTAAAATAAAAACAGAACCAATTAAAGATTAAATCGAATCGAAAATGACATTTAAAAAAACCATCTTGGGACTATGTGTTGGTCTATTCCTATTGGCCGGGTGTTCATGGGTAATTTCAAAAAAAACAAAAGACGGGTTGGAAATAACTACTCCTTTCGATTTTGAAGAAAAGGCAAAAGCGTTGGTAGCGCAAATGACTTTGGAAGAAAAAGTTTCCCAAATGAATTATGAATCCCCAGCCATTGAACGGCTAGGTATTCCCGAATACAATTGGTGGAATGAATGTCTACATGGTGTAGGAAGAGCCGGTAGAGCTACAGTATTCCCGCAAGCCATTGGGTTAGCTGCAACTTTCGATAAGGACCAAATGTCTAAAATTTCGAACATCATTTCCAATGAAGCTAGAGCCAAACACCATGAGTTTGCTTCTCGCGGGAAACGAGGTATTTACCAAGGACTGACCTATTGGACACCAAACATTAATATCTTCCGAGACCCTCGATGGGGCCGCGGCATGGAAACCTATGGAGAAGACCCCTATTTGGCAGGTGAGTTAGCCGTACGTTTTATTAAAGGCCTTCAGGGCGATGACCCCAACTATTTAAAGTTGGTTGCCACAGCGAAACATTTTGCAGTACACAGTGGTCCAGAAGCGGACCGTCACAGTTTCAATGCAGTACCAAGTCCTCAAGATTTTTTGAACACGTATAGCCCACACTTTGAAAAAGTAGTGAAAGAAGCGGGTGTGTATTCCGTCATGTGCGCTTATAATAGTTACAATGGCCAACCGTGTTGTGGAAATGTTGAATTGAGCGAGTTGCTTCGCGAAGATTGGGGTTTTGATGGTTATATTGTATCAGATTGTTGGGCTATAAAGGATTTTTTTGATGAAGGCGCCCATGAAATTAGTGCCGATGCTAAGGAAGCTTCCGCCGTGGCGGTTAAGGCGGGTACTGATTTGAATTGTGGTGACTCCTATCCTGCTTTAGTGCAAGCTGTGAAAGATGGTCTTATCACGGAAGCGGAATTGGATGTATCCTTGGAGCGATTGATGGTCGCTCGACTGAAGTTAGGTCTTTTTGCTCCGGAAGGTGCCGTGCCTTACGAAAACATCCCTTACGATGTGGTCGATTCTGAAAAGCATCGTTTGGCCGCTTTGGAAACCGCTAGAAAATCCATGGTGCTTCTGAAGAATGACAACAACACCTTGCCTTTAGATAAAAACAAGATTCAAAAAATAGCGGTTATCGGTTCCAATGCAGATGATTTGGAAGTACTCCTAGGCAATTACAATGGCTATCCAACTGAACCTATTACTCCATTGCAAGGCATCCAAAACAAACTTCCCAATGCAGAAGTATCATATGCTGTAGGTTGCAAATTAGCCGAAGGACTACCCGTCTTTGAAGCGATTCCCTCTTCGGTCATGTTTACAGATGGTTCCTTAAAAACAAAAGGGTTGAAAGGAGAGTACTTCGACAATCTCAACTTTGAAGGGCAACCGAAACATACTCGCGTAGACCAAACGGTGGATTTCACTTGGAGAACAACTCCGCCTTTTGAGGATATGAATCCAGATACCTATTCCGTTCGTTGGACCGGAATCCTCTCAGTAGATAAATCCGGCACCTACGCCTTGGGCGGAGAAGCTTTTTCTTCCATGAAATTGTATTTGGATGACAGTCTTTTGATGGAACGACAAGATGTGCACCATCCTAAGAAAATTTATGAATATGTCACCCTTAAAGCTGGCGAACAATATGAACTGCGCTTTGAATGTGTTCAAAACAATACCGACCACTCTATTATGCGGTTACTGTGGGAATCTCCTAAAGAAAATCTAGAGCAAGAAGCCCTGGCCATCGCCCAAGATGCGGATGCAGTGGTTTTGTGCATGGGTATCAGCCCTCTGTTGGAGGGTGAAGAAATGAAGGTGAAAGTGGATGGTTTCTCCGGCGGAGACCGGGTGCATACCAAACTGCCCAAACCCCAGTCAGACCTTATTCGTAAAATACAGGCACTAGGCAAACCTACAGTACTAGTATTGTTGAATGGTAGTGCCCTATCCGTCAATTGGGAAGATGAGAACCTTCCTGCCATCATTGAAGCCTGGTATCCGGGACAAGCAGGCGGTACCGCAATAGCCGATGTTATTTTCGGGGATTACAATCCTGCCGGAAGGCTACCCGTAACCTTTTACAAAGACATCAACGACATCCCTCCTTTTAGTGAATATGATATGAAGGGCAAAACCTATCGCTATTTCAAGGGCGACCCATTGTATGAATTTGGATACGGCTTGAGCTATGCAAATTTTACATACCGCAATGTTGAGTTACCCCAAAGTATCGCTGCTGGGGAAGAACTTATCTTAACCGTAGAAGTGGAGAACACGAGTTCCCTCAAGGGAGAAGAAGTCATTCAAGTATATGTGCAAAACCCAAATGCCGATGATAAAAATCCACATAAAACCTTAGCAGCATTTGACCGAGTTGCTTTTGAAGCCGGGGAAAAGAAATCCTTGGTATTTAAAATCAATAAGGAACAATTGAGCATGGTCAATAAACAGGGTGAGAAAGTAATCGTACCAGGTACTTATGAAATTTCGGTTGGTGGAAGACAACCTTCCGATGAAAGTGTTTCAAATGGTTCTGTTATTCTAAAAAAAGTAAATGTCTCTGGTACAACCATAAAAATTTGAGGAATACTCTTATCTTTTGAACAACCCAATAAAAAAACAACGCCATGTTCTATATCGGTTTCGATGTTGGTAGCTCTTCCATAAAAGCGTCTTTGGTGAATGCCAAAACAGGAAAAGCGGTATCCACCGTGCAGGAACCCGCTCAAGAGATGGCCATACAAAGTCCAAGGAACCATTGGGCCGAACAAGACCCAGAACTGTGGTGGACCCATGTCTGCAATGCATCCAAAAGACTAGTGTCAGAATACAATCTCAATGCGGATGCGATATTGGGCTTCGGTATTGCGTATCAAATGCATGGTTCGGTTTTGGCAGATGATTAAGGCGAAGTCATACGAGATTCCATTATTTGGTGCGACAGCCGTGCAGTTAAATTGGGCGATTCTGCTTTTCAACAACTTGGTGAAACGGCTTGTATGGAACATCTGCTCAATTCCCCGGCAAATTTTACGGCCTCCAAACTGGCTTGGGTGAAACAAAACGAACCCAAAAACTACGAGAAGGTTCATAAGTTTATGCTTCCCGGAGACTTTATCGCATTTAAATTCTCTAATGAGTATACCACTACAATTTCTGGCTTGTCTGAAGGAATTCTATGGGACTTTAAGCATTCCACACCAGCGAAAATGGTGATGGATTACTATCAAATTGACAACGACTTGTTCCCCAATATCGTAGAAACTTTTGGCATTCAAGCCAAAGTATCCACCAAGGGAGCAAAAGAAAGTGGTCTTTTGGAAGGCACCCCTATTCTCTATCGTGCAGGTGACCAACCGAACAACGCTTTATCCTTAAATGTATTCGAACCCGGAGAAGTAGCCACCACGGGAGGTACCTCAGGGGTTTTATATGCGGTTACCGAAAGTTTAAAGGCTACCGAGGGAATTAAACTCAACAATTTTGCTCATGTCAACCATAGCAAAGAGAACCCAAGAATCGGAAAACTGCTGTGCATTAACGGGGCAGGAATTCAGTACCGTTGGCTAAAGGACCTTTTGAATCCCGGAGCAAATGCCTATGCTCAAATGAATGTGCTGGCTTCCGAGGTACCAGTAGGTTCCAATGATTTGCAAATCATTCCCTTTGGCAATGGTGCCGAACGAATGTTTGATAACCGAACCATTGGAAGCCATATGTGCAACCTCAACTTTAATCAACATAGTCAAGGAGATATTCTCCGAGCCGCTTTGGAGGGGATAGCCTTTGCCTTTGTATATGGCATGGAAATCTTAAAGAACGACAATACACCGATTCAAGTAATCCGCGCATGATACGTCATACTGTTCCATTCCAAAATATTCTCAGATACCATTGCGACTTTAATCGACCAAGAAATCGAAATCTACAATACCACTGGTGCCATTGGCGCGGCAAGGGCGGCAGGAGCAGTGGATGATGCTTTTGATATAAGCACAGTGGCTTCACAAAATGATTATCTAGAGACTTTTGAACCGCTTTCGAAAAAAGAAAACTATCAAGAAGCCTTCTTACGATGGCAAAACGCCTTGAACACCATAATTCAATAACAAAGCAAATGACAGCAACAACCGAATATTTCAAATCCATAGGAAAAATCCAGTTCGAAGGGAAAGCTTCCGACAATCCCCTTGCTTATAAATACTATAATCCAGAACAAATTGTGGCGGGTAAAACCATGGCCGAGCATTTTAAATTTGCCGTGGCGTATTGGCATTCCTTTTGCGGTACTGGGGCCGACCCTTTTGGGCCCGGCACACAACAATACGCATGGGATGCTCCCGAAGATGCTGTTGAAGCCGCCAAAATGAAGGCAGATGCTGCTTTCGAATTCATTTCAAAATTGGGATTTGGTTATTACTGTTTTCATGATTACGACTTAATCCGTGAAGGAGCTACCTTTTCAGAATCCGAGGAGCGTTTGCAAACTATTGTTTCCTACTTGAAGCAAAAACAAGCAGAAACCGGTATCAAATTGCTTTGGGGCACCTCCAACTGTTTTTCGAACCCACGCTATATGAATGGTGCCGCAACGAATCCAGAATTCAATGTGTTGGCAAGAGCGGCAGGACAAGTAAAACTAGCCTTGGATGCCACCATTGCCTTAGATGGCGAAAACTACGTGTTCTGGGGTGGTAGAGAAGGATATATGAGCCTGCTCAATACCGATATGAAGCGGGAGAAGGACCACATGGGCCAGTTTTTGGCCAAAGCAAGAGATTATGCTAGGGCTCAAGGCTTCAAAGGCACCTTCTTTATTGAGCCCAAGCCCATGGAACCCATGAAGCATCAATATGACTTTGATACGGCTACCTCCATTGCTTTTTTACGGCAATATGGACTGGATGAAGACTTCAAAATCAACATCGAAGTTAATCATGCCACCTTGGCGCAGCATACCTTCCAACATGAGTTACAGGTAGCAGCTGATACAGGCATGTTGGGTAGTATCGATGCCAACCGAGGGGATTATCAAAACGGTTGGGATACCGACCAATTCCCTAACAATATTTATGAAGCTACAGAAGCGATGCTGGTATTTTTGAAAGCCGGTGGACTTCAAGGCGGTGGAATCAACTTTGATGCTAAAATCCGAAGAAACTCCACAGACACAGAAGATATCTTTTTGGCCCATATCGGTGGAGCTGACGTTTTCGCCAGAGCATTGCTTACAGCGGATAAAATCTTGAATTCGTCAGCGTACAATGTATTACGCGAGAAACGCTATGCTTCTTTTGATTCCGGTTCCGGAAAATCCTTTGAAGAAGGCAAGCTCGGATTTGAGCAACTCTATACACTTGCAAAGGAGAATGGTGAATTGCCTTTGGTCAGTGGAAAGCAAGAGTTGTTCGAGAACATCATCAACCAATACATTTAGTCTATGGAGTCAGTTTTGGAATTTGGGGATTGGATTGTTCTGGGCATCTATTTCCTCGCTTTAATCGGTGTCGCAGTTTGGGTAATTCTCCAAAAAAACAAGGATACCGAAGATTACTTCTTAGCTGGGAGAAACGTAGGCTGGTTTGTAATTGGGGCATCCATTTTTGCCTCCAATATTGGCTCGGAGCATGTTGTAGGATTGGCCGGTACGGGATTCGAGTCAGGAACCCCTATGGCCCACTATGAATTGCACGCTTGGATTGTGTTGCTATTAGGATGGCTGTTCCTTCCATTTTACATCCGCAGTGGTGCGTTTACCATGCCCGAATTCCTTGAAAAGCGATTCGATAGTCGTTCCCGATGGTTTTTGTCCATTTTTTCGCTAGTCGGATACATTATCACCAAGGTCTCTGTAACGATTTACGCTGGTGGAATCGTAGTTTCCGAATTGCTTGGCGTATCCTTCTGGGGTGGCGCTATCGGAATTGTGTTATTCACAGGTGTCTACACCATTATTGGTGGAATGAAGGCTGTTATCTACACGGAAACCTTACAAACCGTCATTTTGATTTTAGGGTCTTTGATTATTACATATCTAGGGCTTCAAGAAATCGGGGGATGGTCCGTCATGACAGAAACTGTCAAAGAAGTGAGTCCGCAACATTTTAATATGTGGCGACCCATGAGTGATCCTGATTTTCCTTGGACTGGATTATTGATTGGGGGAACCATTGTAGGGATTTGGTATTGGTGCACGGACCAATACATCGTGCAACGAACCCTTGCTGCCAATAATATCAAAATTGGACGAAGAGGTGCCATTTTTGGAGCCTACTTAAAATTGTTGCCCATTTTCATATTCCTGATTCCAGGTATTATTGCTTTTGCCTTGACGATTCAGAATCCTGAAATGTTCAGTGTTGAAAAAGCGGACCGTGCTTTTCCCATGTTGGTCAAAACACTACTTCCAGTTGGTTTAAAAGGACTTGTGGCTGGAGGTTTGATTGCCGCCTTGATGAGTTCCTTAGCTTCGGTGATCAACTCCTGCTCCACCATTTTCACGATTGATATCTACAAAAAAATTATGCCACAGAAAGAGGAGAAACAACTCCTTCGCATTGGCAAAATGGCTACAGCGGTAATTGTGGTTCTTGGTATTTTTTGGATTCCCATCATGGAAAAAATTGGTGGTGGGGTAATGTACCAATACCTGCAAAACGTGCAATCTTATATTGCACCTCCAGTAACTACCGTTTTTTTACTAGGAATTGTTTGGAAAAGAGTCAACTCCACAGCAGCCATTACCACCCTAATGACAGGCTTGGTGCTACTTATCGCCCGATTGGGTAGTGAGATTTATTATCAACCGGACATAGAGCATTTCAGGCAGACAGGCGAACAACTCGCCTCGGGCTTTGCCTACACGTTCGCCACGATAAACTTTGCTCATATGGCCATTTTTATGTTCATCTTCTCCCTAGCCCTTTGTATTGGGGTATCCCTAGCGACCAGTCCACCGAACTATGCCACTATCAAAGGCCTGTCTTTTGGAACCTTGAGTGCAGATGACAAACAATTGGCCAAGGAAAGTTATGATACTATAGATGTAGTACTTTCGATATTGTTGGTGGTCATAGTAATTGGGATTTTGACGTATTTTACAGGATAGCTTTTTAGAATGAACAATATTGTGGGAACTGAAAGCAAGCTAATGCAAACCGTGAAACTGGTCAATTCCAAAGGAATGGAATTAGAGGTTTGCAATTATGGTGCTACCCTAATGGCATTGAAAATTCCGAACAAAAACGAGCAATTGATAAACGTGATTGTTGGTTTACCTACAGCCGAGGAATATGCCAATCCAGAATATCAAAAACACAACTTTTATTTGGGTAGTAGTATCGGTCGCTATGCCGGTCGCATTGCCAAGGGTTGTTTTTCTTTGAAAGGAAAACAATACCAATTAGAAACGAAATCCGAAGTGCATTTACATGGCGGTAGTTCAGGATTTGACAAAAAGTATTGGGACATCATAGAAACCAAACAAGGTCGCAGTCCAAGTATTAAAATGCAATTACAAAGCGGCCATATGGAAGGTGGTTATCCCGGAAACGTAACGGTCACTGTCCAATATGAGTTATTAGAGTCCAACGCATTGCGCATTGTGTATTCCGCAACCACGGACCGGCCTACGGTGCTCAATCTTACCAATCACGCTTACTTCAACCTGGACGGCGAAGGCAGTGTTTCCGAACAACTCTTGCAAATCAATAGCAACAAGATTTTGGAATTGGATAGCAAAAAGTGTCCCACGGGAAGAATTCTCCCCTGCTCGCAGACCCATTATGACTTTCAACAAAAATCTCCCGTAAAGCATGTTCCTTCCAAAGGTTTGGATGATGTGTATGTTTTATCCCAAAAACCTTTTTCCGCATCACTCATTTCGAAAAAAAGTGGCATCTGTATGAAGGTTCTCACGAAACAACCGTCCATGGTTGTGTTCACTCCTTTGCATTTTCCGGATATTGACTTTTATCAAAACGCCACATATTCCCTTTTTCCCGCCATCTGTTTTGAAACGCAGAATTTCCCTGATGCTCCCAACCACTCGAACTTCCCCAGCAGCGTGTTGCATCCAGGAGAAACCTATCACAATGAAACCGTATTTGATTTTAGTGCTGGATTAATTTCTTCTTAATATAAAGCGACTGCATTTAGCGAGTAAAAGCTCTAAAACCCAAAGTATTTCAATCCGTTTTGGAGCAAAAGACATTAAAGCTATGGCGCTACAAAATAAGGCGCATAGCGTTTTACAGCAGCCCATATACTTCTTGACATCGCATTGCTATAATCAGATTCCAAGGGCATCATGTTACAGAGATAGGTAAATCCTAAACCTGATTTTGGATGAAAGTACATGAGCGCACTCACGCCATAATCTCCACCGCTATGCCCCATGACCTCCCCACTTCGGAATTCCCAAAAAAAGCCATCTTTACGGCCATCAAAGCGGCCACCCACCTGTTGGTGTTGTACCTCCATCATTTTCTGAAGCACATCACTACTCAAGACCCCTGTATCTAATCCCTTGCTAGCGTTCATAAAGGTCATCAGGTATTTACTCAAGTCCAAAATATTCATGTATATCTCACCATCGGGGTAGGTAATAATTGTCTTTTTGGGAAGTGGATTGCCTTTGACATCATACTGTTGGGTAACTTCAAAATCGTTACGTCCTTGTCCGTACCAACCGGCACTTTCCAATTCCAAAGGGTGAAGGATATTTTCTGTTACATATGTTGCATACGACATGCCACTCACCGTTTCAACAATATAAGCGGCCAAGGCAGCCCCTACATTGGAGTAGTACCAATTGTTTCCTGGAATTTCTTTGAAAAAGTTCGCTCTTTTATAGGCCTTACCCTCTTCGGACAAATGTGCTTTCAAGAAATCTCCAAGGGGCATTGCCTCATTCTTTTGGGCTTTTCGAAACGCTTTTGCAAAAGCTTTGTGATAAACATATTGGTCGATTGAGGCATTCTCATCTACCAAATAAGCGGCTTCATAAAAATCATCTTCCTTAATAGTTGACGTATGGGTGGCCAGATGACCAACGGTAATGGGTTGGTTGGGAAAATGGGGGTTATTTACGGGAAAGGGTAATAGTTGGTTGATGGGTGTGTCCATGGTGAATTTCCCCTGCGCAACTAATTGCATTAAGGATATTCCAATAAAGGTTTTGGAGATAGAAGCGATGTTCTGGACCGTTTTTGTAGTGTAAGGTTGCTGCTTTTCCAAATTCGCATAACCTTGAGTTCTTTGGTAAAGCAAACTTCTTTCGTTTAAGATGGTAACCCCGAAACCCGTAATAAACCCACGACCGTATAATGTCGACAAGGTAATATTCAAATGTTCTGAGATGTTGTTTTGCACACTGACCAATTGAATTTGGTACTTCCCACTTTTACGTTTTTTATCCTCCCCCAAAGCCCTCACCTCAATTTGGTAGGTCCCTTCTTCAGCTGCATCAACCAAAACCATCTCGTGACCGTCATTTCCATTAGGCGAATCAAAAGATTCTATTTCTTTTCCCTCGGGCGAAAACGTATGTACGATAACATCAATTCCGTTCTGTTTTATATCCAACAGTGCGAACTGACCTTTTTCAAGCACCAGGTTATAGCGATGTATATCTTTCAAGCCCAAAACCCTAGGGAGCGTTTTACCTACTTGTAAATCACCTGAGTTGACTTGTGCGCCCAAAGGCAAAATATTCAAGGTCAACCCTAAACAGAAAATGACAGAGATTTTGTTCAAATAGTTTTTATGCTTCATTCTTATTATGGTTACTGTTTCGTTTTTTGATTTATGAAGAGCGTTGGAAAACTACATTTTACCGTATCACCTATTTATTTGGGTCTGATGAAGTCACAAATAGTTGATTCATAGCGTATGGGGACCAGCTTCAGTCATTCTTGGATGGTCAGCGGATAGATTTTAGTAAGCACGATACCATCAGTGTTTTTTAAAGTGAGGTAGATTTCTGGCGAAGCTTCACCATCAATGGCGTCAACGGTAAACGTTTGGTGAATTTTCCAACGCTTTTTCTTACCGACACTTTTGATTTCTTGATGAATATAAAAGGATGGAATACGGATTCGAAATGAAGCAATTCCCTTTGCGTCTTCGCCGTCTATTTCCAAAACAACATACCCTCCTTTTGAAATGGAACCATCCGCATTACTCCCTTTTACCGCTACCTTCAATTTACTTGTGTACGCATCGGAATTGTTTATCGGGTCGATTGATTTGGGATGTCCGGTACCTAAGGCCAGCAACAAAAAGAAAGAAAAGGCATACTTCATAACCTGGGTTTCCCCAAAAGAAGGGCAGCCGCATGCGCCAAACGTTCCAATGCTTCCATTGGCACCTATTGCCGCTTATTTTTGACGCTTTCGAAAAGCAGATGGCGATAAACCAGTTTCTTTTTTGAAAATACGATTGAAACTAGTCTTGGATTTGAAACCACTTTCATATGCGATACCTAATAAGGTGTAACGGTCGTATTCGTCTGAAGCCATTTTTTCTTTTACCGAAGCGACTCGAGCTTTGTTCACTAAATCGAAAAAAGTGGTTTGTAGATGCTGGTTCAAAAAAGTGGAAAGTTTCTTGTCCCCTGTCCCTAAAAGGGTTGCCAGTTTGTGCAAGGTCAAATCTTCATCTAGATAGGGTTTCTGATGTAAAAAAAGATTTTGAAGGCCTTCTTCCAATTCTTGAATTTCAGATGTCGTGAACGTATAGCTTGGTATTTTGATTTCAGGACTTTTTCCTGCCATCTCAACCAGAAGAAATTGTGGTAGCAATATCCGGGATTGATTCACCCCGTAATACCCAAGGTAAAGAATCAAAAAGATGATAACCACCAGTACCAGTGTACCCCCTGATGGTTCCGAACCAAAAAATTTGATATCAAAACTAACGTGAAGCACTTCGGTAACCAAATCCACACCAACTACAAACAAGGTTCCAATTAACAAGTATTGAATCCAAAGAAATTCTTTCTCCGAAAGGCTCGAAAAATTGGATTTCATCAACCGCTTGTATCTAAAAAAAAGCAGCAACGCAAAAGAGGCATACCCAATATGATATAAACATCGAATTATGATAACGCCCTCGGTGGCGTATTCGGTCAACCATCGTAAGTATTCAAACAAAAAATCTTGTTGTAGCCAAGAAATGAGAAAAGGAATCGCAATGAAAAGTAGATATAAAAGTGCTGGAATAAAATGAAACCAATGTCTTTTAAGTAATCCATGAGCGTTTAAAAAGATAGACCGGACATAGATGAGCAATAAAGGCGCGATACACCAAGGTGCAATTTCTTCGGGAACCCAACAAATGACAATGAGCCAATCCACTTGATGCGTCTGCGCGTAGCCAAATAGAGAGACTGTAAATAATAAGGTGAAAAAAACGAACAAGATTCGGTGCGGTAGTTGCTTGTCTTTGATTTTAAAAAGTAAGCCCAAAATCAACAAGTTGACTACGATACCGCCTATCAAGATAAAATCCAACGCGAGTTCCATGGTTTTGCAATAACATTATTGATTCAACCACTGTTTGAACTCTGAAGCGCGGTTTTTACTGATGATGATGTGGTTCTCCGATTCCGGTGTGACCAGAATCTTGAGTTGGTTATTTCCGTATTTCACGATTTTATCAATGCTGGAGATGGCAATGATGAACTGTCGGTTCGCCCGGAAAAATTGACTGTCATCCAATTGGGAGAAAAGTTCATCCAAACTCAAGTTTGTGGTGGAACGCCGCCCATCAAAACTAATTACATAGGTGATGGTGTTTTCAGTATACACATGAGCTATCTCGGTTATGGGAATGGATAACAATTCATTTCGGACATAGGTCAGAATTCGCTTTTTAGTCTCTTGGGTAGGTTGCTCTTCTACCTTTTGTTGATAATCCCCAACGGCACGATTCAGTTTCGAAAGGTTGATGACCTCGTCTTCCAGCTTCTGGTTTTTCATTTCCAAACGCTTTTCGTAGGCACTACCCAACAGGCGAACAATAAGTACGTAGGCCAGAATCACCACAAGGCCCATGACTAAAAAAATGGTCCTAAAATTCCTTCGCGTAGCATCCAATTGTGCATTTAAACTGATGATATTCACATTCGCCGCTACAATCCAATCCGAATTCTGAACCGGATATAGATGAATCACTTCTGAAACAAAAGCTTCCTCATTTTCGTTTTGGGATGGATATTCTTGCAACAAGCTCAAAAACGTATTGGCATTCAAATCATCCGAAACCGAAGAAACAAATGACTTGTCCGAACCTGCGGGTTGACCTACCATTTTAATATCAGGATGGCACACGATGCGACCCGACCAATCAAAAATGCTCAAAAAACCCTTTTCCAAAACGGTCCCGTCAATACAATTTTGTAATTGTGCGACCACGGTGTCTCGAGGCACATCCATCCGAAGCTGGTTCCCTATCATGGCGCCCAAGGTCTTCGCTTCCTTTTTACTGAATTCCAAATGCGTTTCCAGCAACGCACGGGTATTCGACTTGACCATGAAATGTAAAGCGATTCCCGCTATAATCACGTAGATAACGGTAATAGACAAAAAGGTGAGAAAGTATAGTTTATCCTTTCGCATGGAAGGTTGACGCAATTTTTCCCGAATATAATCATTTGCCCAGTTATCTGGCCCGACAGCGTAGTGTCCGTTCAAGGCTGATTTTTCACTTTTAGGTTTTTGGCGTTCCGTTCAAGCCGGATTTTTCCCTGTTAAGGCCAATTCTTCCCCTTCACCCAGGTTTTGTCGTTCTACCCCTCCATCCTGCCCTTGCTTTGTCATCAAATAAAATCAACAAAACTCAGGACAGCCTGACTCAAAACGAAACAAAATGACAAACAAGCCTTGGTTTTTAATTCTAATGTTGCTCGCCGTTTTAACCGGATGCACAAATGACAGTGAAAGCGACCTCGTTGAAATCGCTAATCCAGACCCCGACCCAGAACCTTTTACCCTTACTTATAATGGGCGTATCAAAGCTATTATTGATGGTCAATGCGTAGGATGCCATGCTGACCCGCCACGCAACGGCGCCCCGTTTCCTTTAGCAAATTATGACCAAGTGAGGGTTCGCGTTGATAACGGTTCACTGTTAGAAGCGATAGTCAAACTTACCGGAGAATCAAGTGCCATGCCTCCGAGCGGACGTATGCCACAAAATACCATTGACCTCATCGACCAGTGGATTGATGAAGGCGCTCTAGAAGAATAATCTTAATCCAAAATAAACATGAAAATCCAGAACACTTTTTTCGTATTGGCCCTAATGCTCGCACAGAGTTTCGTGAGCGCACAAGACAAGTATGTTGATAAGAACGGCCAGGTAACCTTTGAAGCTTCGGAAAAACTCTTCGAAGAGGTTAAGGCGACCAACTCCTCAGTGACGGCCATTTTTGATAGTGGTACTCTTGAAATTGCCTCATTGGCTCTTGTTAAAGGTTTTACATTCAAAAACTCATTAATGGAAGAACATTTCAATGAAAACTACATTGAATCAGAAACCTATCCCAAAGCAACTTTTAAAGGAAACCTAAAAGACTTGGATGTCTCAAGTCTTAGCGAGGAAACCACTAAAGTTCCTGTTGCAGGAACCTTAGAACTCCATGGCAAAGGCAAACAAGTCAACACGGAACTAGACGTTAAACGAGTTGGCGATATCATCGAAATGACCGGAAACTTCGTGGTAGCTCCTGAGGACTTTGATATCGAAATACCCAAAATCGTTGCCAACAAAATTGCCAAACAAGTACAGGTTGCCCTTCACTTTAAATTTCAAAAACGATGAAAACAAGATTCACCTACATCATTGTAACAACGACCATAATCGCTGGAGCTTTAGCCTACTTCGGGTATCAGTATATGTTTCCTGAGCAGCGAAATATTCTAGAAGAAGAAGTAGCGTTCACGCTACCACCGGAAAGTCTTAATGAAGCCTTTCAAGCGGATACTCTAGGTTTGGATTACATCGACCAAGTCGTGCAAACCACCGGAAAAGTAACCGAGTTTGATTCCGGTTGGATAGTCTTGGACAATCACATTCAAGCAAATCTACTACCCTCAAATATTGACGCTCCTTTAAGTAAGGATATGGAAATCACTATTAAAGGGAGGTGTGTAGGATACGACGAGCTTTTGGAACTCGTGAAAGTAGACCAAGCCACCATCATTTTATACTAAAAAACAACACAACCATGAGAATACTCACAATTCTATTGTTTTTGCCCCTACTGTTAGGTGCACAAGAAGATCTTTTAGACGAGCTGGATGCCGAGACTACCGATGAGTCGTTTGAAACAGCAGCATTCAAAGGACTTAAAATCGTAAACTTTGAGTCCACCAAAATGGTCTCGAAGCAAGAACTCTACTTTGTAGTGTCACACCGGTTTGGTTCCATCAAACCAGGAATTGAAGACTTTTTTGGATTGGACCAAGCGGTCACGCGTTTGAATTTCATTTACGGAATTTCAGATGGTATCAACATCGGAGTCTCCAGAAGTTCTTTCCAAAAAATCTACGAGACATCCTTAAAACTTCGTTTGCTGAGACAAAAGCGCAATGGGCTGCCCTTTACTTTGGTATTGTTCAACAGCGCGATGCTCAATACCGCTTTGGATGAGCAGACCTTACCCGGTTTGTCCTTTGAAAATCGATTGAGCTATTCCACCCAAGCTTTGGTCTCTACCAAATTGAACAAAAATTTGTCCTTTCAAGTAGCACCAACCTTTTTTCATGACAACTTGGTTGCGCTTGACACCCAAGAGAACTCACAATATGCTGTCGGCTTCGGTGGGCGATGCAAGCTTACCAAAAGATGGTCCCTTAACGTGGACTATGGTTTACACCTGAACCGAGCAGCGGAATCCCCGTTCGTGAATCCATTATCTATCGGATTTGATTTGGAAACCGGAGGACACGTATTCCAATTGCACTTTACCAATGCTCAACCCATGAACACCAATTTCTTTTTGGGGCAGGCTACGGGTGATTGGGGTGAAGGTGACATTTTCTTCGGATTCAATTTATCACGTGTATTCTAAAAACCTTAACCATGAAAACAGGATTTGCAAACATTTTGGTACAGAACGCTTTTTGTAGTACATGTGCCCAGAAAATAAAGAAAGCCTTATCTCATATTCCAGACATCTCGAATGTGGTGGATTATCAGGATGAAACCGTGGTCACATTCAACTTCATTCGCGCCAATGAACTCGCCTCAGCATTGAATATGCTGATGGATTTAGGATATCCTCCTTTAGGGGACAGGATTAAAAAGGAGCATCAAGTAAAACCGATGTGCAACTGTTCAAAACAAGGTCAGTTGAAAACGGAATCGCTATGCCCCTACTTGGAAACTACCATTCCAATCAATTACAAAAACATCGCGTGAGGGGATTTCGAGCAAAAATTCGAAGCTGGATTATTCCCTTTTACAGGGCATTTTTCCCCCTCGCACACCTTTATAATGCATTACACTTTAAATAATAATTCTTTTGATCACATCTAAAAAATCTAAAAAAATGAAAAAGTTCTTTTTACTTACCTCAGCAATCTTAACGCTTTTTGCGTGTAGCAGTGACGACCCCGAAGTACCTGCGGGCAATGATGACCCTGTTAACGACGACCCAAATCCTGTAGTGGAGAATGCCGTTCGTTTACGAAACGATGCCGATTTCGGTAGTGTTTTGACCAATTCTGAAGGATTCACTTTGTATTTCTTCGCGCCAGATAGCAAAGGTGATTCGAACTGTATAGATGGTTGTATTGCCACATGGCCCGCCTTCCACGAAGCCCAGTTGACTTTGGATGCAGGATTGGCCGCATCAGATTTTGGCGAAACGACCAGAGACGATGGAAGCTTGCAAACCACCTACAAAGGATGGCCACTATACCTCTTCGCAAATGATGCAAACGCCAATGATATTAATGGAGATGGTGCCGGAGGGGTATGGTTTGTGGCCAAACCAGATTACACCATTATGATAACACAAGCGCAATTGGTGGGTAGAGATAGCAATGGCGTGGAGACCAATCTTACCGACACATATGTTCCTGGAGATGAACAAACATTCTATTTGACCGATGCCGCTGGCAACACCCTTTATCGTTTTGACAACGATACCAACGGCATCAACAATTTCACAGCTCAAGATTTTGGAAACAATGGGGTATGGCCCATCTTCCAAACCGTTTTGGAAAACGTGCCCAGCATCTTGAATCCTGATGACTTTGCCGTAATCGATGTTTTTGACAGAGAACAAATCACTTACAAAGGATGGCCGTTGTACTTCTTTGGACAAGACCAACAACGTGGAGACAACTTTGGTGTTGGTTTCCCACAAGCCGGTGTTTGGCCAATCCTAAATACAGAAACTGAGGTAGCTCCGACTGCTGACGAAGACGCAATAGTGTTCAACGTAACTAATCAAGGGGCATCTGCCTACATTTTCAACGGTAATGGTTTGACCGATGCGGTTAATCCAGACATTACCTTGACCCGTGGGGAAACCTACGAATTCAACGTAGATGCTCCAGGTCATCCGTTCATCATTAAATCTATTCAAGGAACTGGTACCGGAAACGCTTTCAACGATGGCGTGACCGACAATGGTATTGCTGATGGAACCATCACCTTTACCGTACCAAATGATGCTCCGGATACTTTATTTTACAATTGTGAGTTCCATGGCTCAATGACTGGAACCCTAAGCATAGTTGATTGAAAAAGGAGATTAGTTTAGTTAGTTTTGTACCTGGGGCCAACAAACGGTTCTAGTTTAAAAACATCAACTCATCCGCTCAGCGAATCGTGAAAAAACCATCCAGACCCAGTACATATATCTTTGGCATTGCCCTTGTGCTACTGCTTTCTGCAATAGCGTTTTGGTATGTTCAAAAACCCTTGGATGTGTCCAAAGCGACTCCTGAAATGAGTATTAGTGCTAAAAACCTTCTCGCTCAGTTAAAGGACACCACTGCACAATTAGCGGTTTTGAATGCAGAAGAAGTTGTTGAAATCCATGGTGTTATCAAAGAAATCAACACCTTAAACGGCAGAGAAACCCTTATTTTACAAGGTGGAACTGATGTCAAGTCCTATATCATTTGCGATATGAAGGCGGGACAAACCGAAACCCTAAAGCAATTGCACGAAAAAGATTCCATAACGCTGAAAGGCATCTATAAAGGTTTTTTAAAGGATGCCATTTTCTTATATTGCGTTCTGACGCGCACCCACCAACCATGAACATACTTATTCCCATACTTTTTTTGGTAAGTTTTTGTGTCCATGCCCAAAACACAGAGAAAATCATAGCCCGTCTAGGGAACGTTGCATTTTTCTCTTATACCTCGGTAGAAAACATAAAGGCACAGAACAATCAAGTGCTTAGCATAATCGACCTATCGAACGGCGAAATTGCCGTGAATATCTTGATGAATGCCTTCGTTTTTGAAAAAGCGCTCATGCGTGAACATTTCAACGAGAGCTATATCGAATCAGATATTTATCCGAAGGCCACCTTTGAAGGAACAATCTCAGATTTTGACAGCTCACAATCTGAGCCCCATACCCGAATCGTAAAAGGAACTTTTACGATGCATGGCGTAACCAAAACTTTGGACATCAAGACCAAAATTGAAAAAATTGACGGTAAGTACATCCTTACCGGAACCTTTGAAGCCGTAGTCAAGGACTATGACATCAAAATACCGCCTTTGTTGGCGGGGAACATTGCCAAGACCATTTCCGTAGATTTCAGATTTGAATACGACCCCTATGACAGTTAAAGGCGCTTTTTGTATTGGTATGTTGGTTTTGACGGGAAGCTTTGGCTTTTCCCAAAACCTGTTGGAGATACTGGACGAAGAACAAGACAAGGTGCCCCAATTCACCGAGGCCACCTTTAAAACCACACGCATCACTTTTGGACACTCCATTGAAACCCGAAAAAAAGGCGTGTTGGAGTTATTTGTATCCAATCGTTTTTGGAATACCCCAGAAGAACGAACCCAAAGCTTTTTGTCCGATAGGATGAGCACTAGGATTGCCCTAGAATATGGATTTACCGATAGGTTTTCCATGGGATTTGGAGGAACTACCTGGGATGGACTTTTCGATGGCTACGCAAAATACAAACTGGTACAGCAAGGTTTGGAAGGAAAAGGTTCTCCTGTGAGCATTACCTTGTTTCAGAATGCTACCTATTTTAGTGAGGGCATCGCGAATGATGCCATAGCAGATGATTTCGGCAACCGCATGTCATATGCTTCGCAACTGCTGATTGCCCGAAAGTTTTCTCGTAAATTTTCGCTTCAAGTCACTCCTACTTTTATTCATCGCGGACTGGAATTCTCTGAAGAAGACCCTCAAAACCACTTTGCCGTAGGTATCGGCGGACGCTATAAAATTGGAAACCACATGTCTTTCGTGAGCGAATATTATGCAGTAGCCAACCCTATTGAAAGTTTCAACACCTACTCCCCATTTGCGGTTGGCGTCAACTGGGAAATTGGGGATTTGATGATGCAATTCCAATTGACCAATGCGTTGGGTATGGCCGAACCTGCCTTTATTGCACAAACCCGAAACAACTTCAACTTCAGAAATCCTAATTTGAATTTTGGGTTTAATGTGGCATACATCATGCACTTCAAAAGAAAGCTGAAAGGCCTAAAACAAGAAAAAAAACCCTAAATCAAATACTTCACGTCCAAATTTCTTTGAAAAGACCATGATTTTGTACTTTCAAAGGACAGAATGACACGTGATTTTATCCATATCAATGACTTTGTGGTTTTGGTCGAAGAGGCTGAATCCGAGGTGGTAGAAGTAGATTCTTGTTTTTTTGATGAACCCATTATTGCGGTCGCGTTCTATGGTTCAGGTAATGTGCAATAGGCCATGCGATATGACGGCAAGTCTGAAGTATACCAAAATACCAAAGGCCTAACCTTGGCCTTTTATGCTGACGAAAAAGTAGAATTTGAACACACGGTCTCTCCAGACCGTAATTTGCAATGTATTGTGGTAGCCACCGCTATGCGAAATCTCGAGCATTTACCCAATGCAGAGGGAGACCTCTTTTCTGAATTAATGGCGGAATTGGTGAATCCCAGAGACCATTATGTAGAAGGTCCCCGATTTTTCATGACGCCTGAAATGCAGCGTATTGTGGATTCGGTTTTTACCAACACCTATAGCGGAAAAACCAAAATGATGTTCTTCCGCAGCCAAATCACGGTATTGCTTTCCCACTTTTTTGGACAACTAGCCCAACAACAAACTGCAGATACCGGAAACCAAAGAAGGGAAAAACTACAAGAGGTCAAACAGCTTCTCTTGGATAATCTTGATGCGCCTCCTTCCCTTTCTGAACTTTCCAAACACATTGGCCTAAACACCACAGCCCTAAAAAAGGAGTTCAAAGCTGTTTTTGGGGTGCCCGTTTTTAAGTACCTGCAAAACGAACGGTTGGATACAGCCCACGGCCTAATCCATTCCAAAAAAGCGACCGTACAAGAAGCCGCTTGGCAGGTAGGCTATGATAGTTTGAGTTCGTTCTCCAACGCTTTTGCCAAAAAATTCGGCTACCGGCCCAGTCAGGTCAAGTAGTTTCACTTTTCGAACAAATCATTCTTCTTTTCGAATAAGTCTTTCGAGCCACTGCTTCTGAATTTTGTTCTCGTAATACAAAAACAGAAGTCATGGACATTTCACTAAAATCAACCGTACTCCTTCTCAGCATTTTGGGCTGTGGTCTAACCGCAGGCTTATGCTTCACTTGGACGAATGCGGTTACCCCCGGTATCGGACGCCTAGACGACCTTACGTATTTAAAGTCATTTCAGGCCATGAATCGGGCCATTCTCAACCCACTTTTTTTAGCGGTATTCCTAGGGCCTAATCATTTGCTCTTTTGCAATGTCTTTATGCAGCGTAATCCAACTACTTGGGAATTCTGGACGTTGCTCTTGGCCGCCTTACTCTTTTGCTTCGGTATTGGTTGGGTGACCATTTTCAGAAACGTGCCTTTGAACAACATCCTGGACCAAAGTCTTTTGGAACAGCTTTCAGTTCAAGACCTGAAAGCGCTCAGAAAGAAGTTTGAAACCCCCTGGAACTACTGGCATCTAGTGCGTACCCTAACGTCTTCAATCGCCTTTGCCTTACTGCTCATTGGAATCCTATTTCATAAATCATCATAAAACAAAACATCATGCAAATTGTAAGAACCTTAGTTATTGGCATCCTGATTTGGATTATAGGCGTGAGCTTGTATTCGCTATCCTTTTTCGTTTCCATCTTAAAAGATGCTACCCTACAAGCCAACCTTATCCTATCGTTTGGAGTGCTCCCCCTAGTATGGCTAGGAACGAAACTGTACTATCGAGGAAAGAATAACCCAAAAGGGTATTGGGTAGGACTAGCCTTTTTCTTAATAGCCGGAAGTCTAGATGCCCTGATTACCGTGCCCTATCTCATCGTACCCAGCGGCGGGAGTTATTTTGATTTTTTCACGGCCATCGGTTTTTGGCTCATCGGCATCGAATTCATCGGAATGGCCACGCTTTACTGGTATACCCAAGTACGAAAGAAAGTAAACACAACCCATTATTCATAAAACAACGTATTCCGCAGCGACGGAATCAAAATTCAAAAACAATTAAATACAAGTAAAAATGAAAAAAGAAAACATCTTAGTTATCGGAGGAACCGGAAAAACCGGAAAACGAATCGTAAACCTTTTGAAAACGCAAGGCCACAATGTGCGTGTCGGCTCACGTAGCGCAACGCCAGCATTTGATTGGCATGCGCCTGAAGGGTGGGACATTGCTTTGGAAGGCATGGATAAAGTTTACGTAACCTACCAACCTGATTTAGCGGTGCCAGGAGCATTGGATGCTGTAGAACAATTGGTAAAAGCCGCCAAGCGTGCAAATCTGAAAAAAATGGTGTTGCTCTCCGGAAAAGGTGAGCGCGAAGCCCAATTGTCCGAGCAAGTAGTGATTCACTCTGGATTGGATTACACTATCGTACGGGCCAGTTGGTTCAATCAGAACTTTAGTGAGAACTTTTTGCTGGAACCTGTTTTGGATGGTTTTGTGGCCTTACCGCAGTCCGAAGTACAGATTCCATGGGTAGATGCCGATGATATTGCCGAAGTAGCCGTAGAAGTCTTGCTGAATGACCAACATAATGGCAACATCTATCAGCTTACTGGACCGGAAACCTTGACATTTCCAGAAACGGTTGCAACAATTGCTAAAGCCACGGACCGACAAATCACTTATGTGCCGGTTTCTTTGGAAGAATACAGCGAAGGCATGCGAAAAGCGGGACTACCAGAAGATTTTGTATGGTTAGTGAACTATTTATTCGACGTGGTACTGGGTAACCCCGCCAATTCGGAAATCACCAATGATGTTGAAACCATTTTGGGCCGACCTGCTAAACGTTTCGAACAATATGTTGCAGAAACCGAAGCAACTGGCGTCTGGAATGTGGCCGCCCACCATGCCATTGCTTAATTATTACCAACCCCAGAACTAAATGTTCTGGGGTTTTGTTTCTTTCATTGATGTAGTTGGAATCAAATCAGACCTTGGTGTATGGGACTACATGTTGGAAATAGGGTACTCGATAATTGCTTTAACTTTATCAGAACCTTGTGCACAATCCAAAACACTACGGATGAAAAAAATTATTCTAGTTTTTCCACTATTGCTTCTTTTTCTAAGTTGTTCAACCAAAAACAATACAGATGAAAGAACAGATAAAATTGATTCCATTTTAAGGTCCTTGCAAAAAAAAGGTCTCTTCAATGGGAACCTACTTATTGCCGAAAAAGGAGAAATTATCTATGAAAAGTCTTTTGGATATTCAGATATCGAACAAAACAAAGCCTTAAATAGCAAGAGTATATTCAATATCGCTTCAGTTTCCAAATTGTTTACAGTTGTTGGTATTATGGTGCTTGAAGAAGAAGGTAAATTGAATCTTAATGATAGGATTATCAAATACCTTCCTGAAATTCCCTATGAGAATATTTCTGTTAAAAATTTACTGACACATACTTCAGGTCTTCCAAGAATCCAAAGTCAACCTTTTAGAAATCTTATTGAAGGAAAACAATATGATAATACACAAATAATAAACACTTATACCACCTCGGCACCTGACCTACATTTTGAAGCAGGAACCAATTATTTTTATTCTAACACCAATTACATTTTTCTTGCTTTGATTATAGAGCAACTATCCAATCAAAATTTTAATCAGTTTTTGAAGACTAGGATTTTTGAAAAGGCCGGAATGACCGAAACCTTTTTAAGAAAAAAAAGAGTGCCGAAAGAATATCAAACCAGAATAGTTTCAAATTATACGAAACCTAAATGGTTGTCAAAGGATTTTCAAAATGTAAATCATTTAGAATCAAAAATTAGTGATGATTTAACATTCGGCAATGATTATGGAGCTAGTTCTGTGTACACTACTACTGGAGATTTACTTAAGTTTCATAGTGCACTTCAAAATGAAGTATTGCTTAAATCGGAATCACTAAAAAAAATGTACAGTCCCAACTACCTTTCTAACGCTAAAGAGTATACCGTTGATGCAAAATCCAATTATCCATCTTTAAGAGGATTGGGTTGGTGTATTGCTAAAGACAAACCGAGCATTGTATATCATGCGGGGGGCATTGTAGGGTCGAGAAGCTTTTTTATCAGAAATATGGTGAAAGACCAATGTATTGTTATTCTTACAAACAATCAGGAAATGAATCGCTACAACTTCACTTTTCCAATGAAGATACTTTCAGAGGAAAAGTATCAATTGGACCCAATATCCTTACCTAAATTATTCGCAAAAGAATACATTGAAAACGGTATTGAAGCGGCTTTAACAACATATAGCGAGGCGAAAAGTGATACGAGCTATATACAGTTTGTCGATTGGGATTTTGAGGAAATTGGACAAGAACTTATGTCTAAAAAGGAGTATTTCTCGGCAATTGAGTTATACAAATTGTATACGGAGCAATATCCAGAAGACGAGTATTCGTGGTCGTTTCTGGGAGACTCCTACTATTCTAACAACAATTTGGAAAAGGCCTTGGAAAACTATAAAAAATCATTTGTAATCAATCCTGAACATAAGCATGCGAAAGAAATGATTGAAAAATTGAAGAAATAAAGCGCTTTTGCATGCTCTCATTTTTTCAATACTGAATATCTCTTAAGCAAAATGTCGTTTTCATAAGTCGGCAATTGTGACCGCCAGATAACGCAAAAAAAGTTTACTAAATAGCATCTGGTAACAATACTTTTAAGTAAACCTGGGTTATTACTCCAGACCATCTTTGTTCGTTTCTTCTAAATCCCGGCGAATGGAATTCATTGAATCCTCCGTTTTATCAGATGCTCAAAAACTTGAGATTATTGCTTTATGGAACAACGAGTACCCCGAATCGCTATCGCATAAGTCCATAGAAACCTTCAACGAATACCTTGAGGGCATTGCCAACCTGTGGCATATTCTTTTAATAAATTCTAATGGAAAGATACAAGGTTGGTGTTTGTGCTTTACTCGAGAAAGTGAAAGATGGCTCACATTAATTCTCAGTTCGAGCGTTCATGGAAAAGGATTTGGCACCCAACTTTTGCAATATGCCAAAGCAAAAGAGAAAAAGCTGAACGGTTGGGTGATTGACCATGATAAGGAAAAAAAGAAAAATGGAGAACCGTATTGTTCGCCTTTGGCGTTCTATCTTAAGAACGGATTTCAAATTGTACCAACGGAACGATTGAACCACAAAATATCAGCAATAAAAATAGAATGGGAAAAAACCGCTACTTAAAGAAACAAACGACTATCATAGGTATGCTACTACTAGGTATGTCAATCACAACACTTGTGGCATGCGGAGAAAACTCCAAATACAATGAAGAATGCGGCGATTTGGTGGAATTTGAAGTCGATGAGGAATATTGCCAAAAGTATGGCCTTCGTGAAGAAGCTTTTACGTTGAAATATCCCGAAAGCTTGGAAGTCGACACCCAAGAAGATTATCCATCTAAAAACTATGCGAGTTTTTTCAAATACGACAAAGACACCTTAATCGTTGAATCCGTGAACATCGGGTATTTCTATGGCTTAAAGGAAAGCGGAAAAGATGGTATTGGAAGTTTTTTCGGCCTTACGAAGGAATCCTTATTGACATCGATAGTAGACCAATACAGAGCCCAAGGTTTGGATATTCGGGAAACTACCATGCAAGATGAAACTATCCGCGGCGAGAAACACTTTACCGTTAGGGGTTCCATCAACGCTGATATGGAAGACATAGGGCTTGCAGGGAGTTATTTGATTCAAATGGTGATGATAGCCACCGAAGCGGACCATGGCGTGCTACTCATCATGCTGGCCAGAGAGGATTCGGGCATTACATCTTTTAAAGATTTCGAGACCAAAGGTTGTACTTCGCCTATATTGCAGACAATCGAAGGGAGTTGACCTAGACATCTCCTCATAAAGTGTATGAATAGAGTAATTCAAAAGTGACTTCGAACAAGAACAAAGGCCTAGTTATTATCATCATTTCAATAATTGTTTTATTCCCAAACTTAGGTTGCTTAATAATGGCTCACTATTATTTGAGACCAGCTCCAATTTTATTATATGTTGTCCCATGTATAATGATTTCCCTATGCGCTTTAGGGTTAGCCTATGGTATCCAACTCCTGCTTAGAAATTGATAAGTTTTTCATTCCTGTTGAATAGTCAAAAAACATCGTAGCCTTTAAGAAAATGACCCTACAGCTTTGCGTTGAAAAATAAATGGGATTGGAAATTCGCACGTGGATTGATTTAACTTTAAACACAATGAAAATTTTCACTATAAGCGGGCTAGGTGCGGACAAAAGGGTATTTCAATATTTGACGTTAGAACATGAATTAATTCATGTGGACTGGATTGAACCCAAAGAAAAAGAGCCTATTGCCGATTATGCCAAACGACTTGTTGGCAAGTATCAAATTGATAATGAACTGGATTACGGTATTATGGGTGTGAGCTTTGGTGGGCTCATTGCAACTGAAATAAGCAAACTTACCAAGCCAAAATTCACTATTCTAATCTCCTCTATTGAAACTAAGTCTGAACTACCTTGGTTTATGCGGCTTGCAGGCAAACTTCGATTGGTCAATTTTGTTCCAAAAGCTATGCTTCTACCGCCGAATTCGATTGCCAGCTTTATGTTTGGAACGAGCAAAAAGGAACTACTTGGTGCAATTCTAAAAGATTCAGATTTAAGGTTTACAAAATGGGCTATTGGTGAATTGCTACGTTGGAAAAACCATTCAAAACTAAAAAATCTCATCAAAATTTGCGGAATGAATGACAAGCTCCTCCCGCCAAAAGGTAAGAATTCCATCTTAATTGAAAATGGTGAGCATTTTATGATTGTAGACAGAGCTAAAGAAATAAGTAGCATACTTAATGAGAAATTGAGATTTTACTCTGATTAACTCACTTCCCAAGTTCAGAAGTTAATAGAATAACTTATCTATCTCTACTATAAACTCCACAACCTGTCTACTACCTTTCTGCACAACAATTTGAAGTGAGCTCTCAAAAAACAGTTCACCCCAAGAATCATAATCTTGAACTTCAGCACATAAAAGAAATCAATTCTGATTAGGTATATTTAAACGTCCTATTTCCAAACCAAATCCAGCATTAATGAAAAAACTCTTGATTACCGGAGGATTCGGGAAAATTGCGCGATACTTTATCCAAAACCATCATCACCAGTATCAGATTATCGCTGCGGATATTGTGGTGAAAGAAGGGGTTTTCCCCAACGTAGTTCAAGTAGAAGAAGCAGATTTGAGAGATGCAAAACGATGTTTGGAATTATGCGAAGGTGTCGATACTGTCGTTCATTTTGCAGGTATGGTCGACCCCGTTTCCGAATCGGATGAAATTTTGGAGGTCAATATCAAAACTACCCAAAACATTTTCAAAGCTGCCGTTGCCAAAAATTGCCACAGGTTGATTTTTGCAAGTAGCGCCCAAACCATCGAAAGCTACCACACAGACATTCAAGTCCATAAAGACATGCTGGTCAAACCCAAAAATCTGTATGGGGTATCCAAATGTTTTGGTGAAGCTTTGGCAGCTTACTACGCCAACAACAAGCCAATTTCAGCCATATCTTTGCGCATTGGAGCGTATGAGTTTCCTAACGATTTCACTGAAATGAACGCTCGGGACTTGAGCGCCTACCTACACCCTGATGATTTTAATCAATTGCTTGTCGGATGCATCGAAACCGAAGGTATAAAGTATGAGGTACTTAATGCTATTTCAGATAACCGCTATAAAAGATTAGATATTACAGAAGCCATCGAAAAAGTCGGATATCAACCAAAAGCAGATGCCTTTGAACTTTTTGCGCTAAAGCGGGAGTGACAATCACATAAAAAAGCTAAGAATACATACTCGTAGAAACGGTATCGTCTCGCACAAAATTGCGATTGAACCTGCTCTCCTAGTAGAAGGAGTAGCAAAATCAAGTACCACTCCATTTCCTTAACTTTAGCTACCGCGAAGAACCTAGCACCCTATGAAAAAAATCAGCAAGCTTTTTTTGGTTTTGGTTATCCTAAGCGCTTGCAAAACCCAAACCGAAAAGGTTGATTATTTTGGCCAGCCTGAACCCTCAACCACTCCCGTGCCTTTTGCTGAAGGCATCATCTCACAGAAAAACAGATTTGAACATGGTATTTCATTTTCACCGGATAATCAAGAACTAGCCTTCGGCATATTAGATGCTAACAGTTCGAAGGGTACCATCTATCATTCAGAAAAAAGTAATGGCAGCTGGGCCAAACCTGAGAATTTTGCTCCATTACAAAATAAAAGTGTGTATCTCCCCTATTTCACACCTGACGGTAAGGCTTTGCTTTGCGCGCAAAGCATACCCGATACCAGTAGACTGTTTATCACGGACCTCTGGAAGTTGGATAAAACAAACGACAATTGGGGTACTCCAGAAAAATTGCTAAGCCCGCTGAGTTCAGATAGTCGGGAAGCTTCGGCCAGCATGTCCCTTAAGGGAAACTTGTATTTTTCTTCCAATCGAAATTGTGAGGGTAAAGAAAATTGCTACACCGCAGATTTGTTTTCTGCTCCACTAACGGACAATAGCTACCGAAATGCCACCGCCATTGCTGAAGTAAATTCGGAAAGCGATGAAGAAAGCATCTTTATTTCGCCCCAAGAGGATTACTTGATTTTTTGTCGTTATACCGACAACACCACTTGGATGGACTTGTATATCAGCTATCGAGATGCCAATAACCAATGGACAACTCCTCGTCTCGTGGATGCTTCTATTAATTCAAAAGATTGGGATAGACGCCCCTATGTAAGCATGGATAACAAATTTTTGTTTTTCACCCGCTTACAGCTTTACGGTAAAAACAGGTGAACCATTTGAAATTTACCTGCCCACCGATTTGTTTAATGATATCGATGGAGATAACCTGGAAGTTACTCTCGAAACCCAATTAGGTAGGGTGACCTTCGACGCCGATGAAATGAAATTGTTGGGCACCGCCAATTTTGAAGACAGTCATTTGATTGCCCTAACCGCGGCGGATTCGTTTTCCAATAAAGTAAAGCATCAAATTACGCTTGTTGCTAACAAATAGTTCTTCAGCTCAAAACGCTTCAAAAAATCAAAAGCTATACCTTCTTAGTTGATAAAACTATAGAGGCCGTTTCACTAACTTTAGGGTATGAGAATTCTATTGCTTGGTGCCACGGGAAGAACCGGAAAATGGGTTCTTAAAACCATTCTTGAAAAAGGACATTCCGTACACTGTCTATCGCGAAATTCCCATAGAATACCGAAGCAAGATGGAGTAACTGTTTTTGAAGGGAATCCCACCCATTCGGATGATTTGAAAAAGGCTATAACAGGTTGCGAAGCTATCATTAGCGTTTTGAATATTTCGCGAACTTCTGATTTCCCCTGGGCACGATTACGAACACCCAAAACCCTGCTTTCCGATACCATGTCTTTAGTGGTGTCTTCCGCAAAAGAATTAGGTATAAAAAGGGTTGCCATCTGCTCAGCTTGGGGTGTAGCCGAAACAAAAAAGGACATACCGAAATGGTTCAAATGGTTTATTGACAACAGCAATATTGGTGTCGCCTATACCGACCATGAACGGCAAGAAAACATTTTATCGCAATCGCTTCTGAATTGGGTCATAGTACGCCCCGTAGGACTCAGCAATAGTAAATCGACGGAGACCATTCAAGAAAGCTTTGACAATAAACCAAAACCTAGCATGCTCATCAGCCGAAAAAGTGTGGGGCGGTATTTGGTGGAAAGTTTGGAAAAGGAAGCTTTGATTGGAAAAAAGATAGTGATATCCAAAAAATGAAATGTCCCATTCCTAACTTTAGAAACGTCATTAACAAAATAATAGACCAAAATGACCTTTAGAAAAGCAACCGAAAAAGACGTCACCGCAATTGTGGAGATGCTGGCGGATGATGCACTGGGACAAACCCGAGAAAACTTCAAAATTCCCCTGCCACAAGAATATCTCGACGCCTTTACTAACATCAACCGTGACTCAAATCAAGAATTGATTGTTGTGGAAGATGACGCCTTGGAAATCATTGGTACCATGCAACTTTCTTTTATTCAATACCTAACCTATCGAGGTGGTGTTCGTGGGCAAATTGAAGCGGTACGGATTCGCAAAGACAAAAGAGGACAAGGTTTGGGCAAAACCATGTTCGAATGGGCCATAAACCGGGCCAAATCGCGAAAGGCCCATGTCCTCCAATTGACCACGGACAAAAGAAGACCTAAAGCCATCGCTTTTTATGAAAAACTAGGTTTTTCAGCAACCCATGAAGGAATGAAAATGCACTTTACATGAAATCCATTACCAACGGAAAAATTTTAGTCTTTTTTGGAATCATTCACCCCCTACTTGGGATTTCTCCTTTTGCTTTTGGAGAACAATTTGCCGGTTTTGCAGGTCAGTTTTTCTTCAAAATAAGCGAGGGGCTATTCGAGTTCCCGCTCCTGAACGGACAAATGCAATATGATAATTTTGCAGCCTTTTGGTTTTTCTATTTTGGAATTTTACTCATTCCGCTAGGACTCTTGGTCCACTATGTAGAAAAAACGACTGGAAACCTTCCCAAAAACTTTGTTTGGACCTATCTTATTGTTGTGCTTATCGGGGTTTACATGATTCCATTCTCTGGAATGACCTTTCTAATGTTACCCCACGCCATTTACATGCTTGTTCAGCAGCGAAAACTTACTATCAAAACCCATTCATAACCTATTTCCTGTGAAATTCGCCCTTTTTTCATGTTTCCTTTTGGGTCTAATAGGGATTTCTTGCCAAAACAAAGCCCCCAAGAATATCAACTCCGTCGAAAGTTATGGCAACCGGCAACGTATCCTCAAGCAAAACCAACTCAAGGGGAATGTAATGCTGGATACTCTTTTCATGGGAGAGCGGTTGTTTGCTTTGGGACCTGTTTCGGGGCTTCAAGGAGAAATTACGGTTTACGATGATGTCGTCTCCATTGCTACCGTAAAAAAGGGTACGCCCCATATTTCTTCTTTAAAAAAAACGGAAGCTATCTTTCTCATCAAATCCAATGAAAACGATTGGGTAAGCCATACCATAGAAGAACCTCTTTCCAGCTTGGATGCCATTGAACAACATATGAAAGCGCTTCTGCTTTCCAAAGACCGTGATACTTCCCTAGCCACTCCTTTTCGAATAGAAACAAAAGTGCAACGCATGGTGTACCACATCATTTATAAACAGGACACCTTACCACACAACAAAAAAGAACACCAAAAAGCCAAGGTGAAATTTGAACTCCGAGATACTGAAGTAAACATCATTGGCTTTTGGGTCGATAAAGCAAGAGAAGGAAAATTGACCCATCCCGGAAAGCGAACCCACCTACATTTTATGACCAAAAACAATGAAACTTCCGGTCATATTGATGAAATTAGTATTCCAACAAACGCAAAAATCTACTTCCCGTCACAATGAAAACATAGAAAAATGACATCAGTGCATCACCTTAATTGCGTGAAAATCGAATCGCCCTTAGGCTCGGCCATCGGACATTGCCTGCTACTCCAAGAAAATGAAAAATTCGTCCTTATTGATGCCGGCATCGGAATTTCGGAATCGCAAGAACCAGACAAGTATTTAGGAAAAGAACTTATTGAAGTAACCGGATTTGTTTTTGATGAAGCGTTGACAGCCCTAAATCAAATCAAAGGTCTGGGCCTGGACCCATTTAACGTAAAACACATTATTTGCTCACATCTTGACCCTGACCACATTGGTGGGTTAGCAGATTTTCCATGGGCTACGGTACATGTTTCCCATGAAGAATATACCACCTTCACAAGTGGGCATGAACGCTATTTGCCTCAACAACTTGCACACCAACCAGAGCTACGACTTTATGAATCCAATGATGTCAGCTGGTTTGGCCTGCCCGCCCGAAAGTTGGCTTTGGAGTTGGAAACAGAGATATACTTGATTCCCCTATTCGGGCATACCTTGGGGCATTGTGGCATAGCCCTAAAAGTGAATGACAAATGGATTTTTTATGCGGGAGACGCCTATTACCTGAGAGCAGAGCTATTGGATAAAAACCATCCGGTCGACCAACTTGCAACGATGAGAGCAGTAGACAACACCATGCGACTTAAATCCCTGGAAACCGTTCGGCAACTGCTGGAAAAGTACGGTGCTGAAATGGAGTATTTCGGATATCACGACCCAACAGAATTTTTAGAATAAGAAGAGGTACAATGTTGGATTAGCCTTTGCTCCGGTTTTCTGTAAACCTTCAAATTCCGAATAATATATGTAACCAGTTACATAATTTAAGTATATTTGTGTAACCAGTTACGTTTTATGGAAGATTTTACTCGTCAATTAGCCTATTATGGCCTTACTGCGCGCATTAAACGTCTTAGCGATACCTTGAATGCTGAAGCCCGTGCGATATACGCCCATCTGGGTTTTGAAATTCAACCCAACTGGCACTTGGTGTTATTGTTGCTCAAAGACCGTGAACTGCCCGTCACAGCTATTGCAAACGCGTTGGGTTTCTCACATGCAGCCATCATCAAAATTACCCAAAGCATGAAAGAAAAGGGGTTTGTCACCAGCAAGCCCGATAAACAAGATGCCCGAAAACAAATGTTGTCCCTAACGGATAAAAGCAAAAGCGTATTACCGCTTTTCGAAAAGGAATGGTACAAAATCCAAAAAATAGTGAAAGAATGCTCCGATGATGGTTTTTTGGAAAGTCTTGCCTATTTCGAAAACGCTATGGCTGAAAAGAGTCTCTCGGAACGTTTTAAGGCATACGATGAGTGATGTCTGGGGTGTATTGGCTTTAGGTATTTCGTTGGCGGCCATGGCGCAAGTGAACATGCTACGGTTGCGTTGGTTACATATCTGCTCCAGCGCGCTTTATGTAGTATATGGCTTCACCATCTCTGCCTTCCCGATTGTATTTGGAGGCATCACCTATTGCCTTATCCATCTCTACCGGATACGAAAACAGTATTTAAACATTAAAAACAAAACACATGAAGATATTGAAAAGTGAAAAAGAGGACATCCCTGTTATCCTGGAGTTATATCGCACTGCCTCAGCATATATGAAAACCAAAAATCAGGTTGTATGGCCCGAATTCCCAAAAAGCTTAGTTGAGATGGAGATTGCAGAAAACCGTCAGTGGAAACTCGTTATCGAAAATGAGATTGCCTGAATTTGGGCCATTGCTTTTGAGGACCCCTTAATCTGGGCCCCCGAAAATGATGAACCTTCGGTATACATCCATCGCATTGCCACAAACCCCAATTTTAGAGGTCGAAATCTGGTTGGGAATCTGGTACAATGGGCAGATACTTTTTGTTTGGAACATAACCTGAAATTTATTCGGCTCGATACCGTAGGGCACAACCACGGACTGATTGCACACTACCAAAAGTTGGGGTTTGAGTTCTTAGGCGCTAAAGATTTGCCGGATACCGATGGACTGCCAGAGCATTACAGCAAAGGTCCAGCCTGTTTGTTTCAAAGGGAAGCATAAGTCCCTTTCGCAATTGAACAAAATCCTTTAATTTTAGTTAGAACGTAACCTGATTACGCCTTAACGTATTGCTATGAAACGTATATACCTGTTCTTTTTTGCACTAATTGCGATTTCTTGTTCTTCCGATGATCCATCAGCGCCGGAATTCTCTCCGGAACAACTCTTGGTTTCGGGAAGCCCTTGGTTGTTTTCCGAATATCGTATCGACGAAGTCATTAACACCGATGGAGTGCTTCTGGATGATGAGGACCTCGCCAATGAAATCGTCAGACAAAACACCATTAGTCAAGGGCTTACTTTGATTTTTGACTCCGATGGGACAGGGCGGGCAATCGAAAATCCGGCAGAAACCACGAAATTTGATTGGACATTAAGTGCCTCAAGCGTACTTACCCTACACTAT